>Ga0307405_10000005_pt1 | contig 376536 bp, 344 predicted proteins | sample 322Cmetagenome_2_FD_203311 | JGI IMG/M metagenome (GOLD analysis project Ga0307405, IMG submission 203311) | Maize rhizosphere microbial communities from greenhouse at UC Davis, California, United States - 322HYB-C-1 | ecosystem: Host-associated > Plants > Roots > Rhizosphere > Soil | place... | reverse complement strand
CATCCCGAACAGAGAAGTTAAGCCCGCCTGCGCAGATGGTACTGCAATCCTGTGGGAGAGTATGTCGCCGCCTTCCTTTGAAAGAGTCCTTACACATCGTAGGGACTCTTTTTTTTTGCATATATGCAAGGCATCTTAATCAAAATGGCGTTCTTTGCAACATGCAGAAACTAAAACTTTTAATAATAGGGCTCGTCTTTCCTGAGCCAAATTCTTCGGCAGCTGGCGGTAGGATATTGCAATTAATCCAATTGTTTAAAGAGATTGGATATGAAATTACCTTTGTTAGCTCGGCTCAATATAGTAAATATCAATTTGATTTAACTTCAATAGGTGTTCACGAGCAAATTGTCAACTTAAATGATGAAAGCTTTGATGATTTTATCAAGGATTTGAATCCAAATATTGTATTGTTTGATCGTTTTGTAATTGAAGAACAATTTGGCTGGAGGGTTACGAATTGTTGCCCAGATGCTCTAAAAATTCTGGATACAGAAGATTTACATTGTTTGCGCTTAGCTCGGCAAAATGCTTTTAAAGAAAAAAGAGAATTCGTTACTACTGATTTGTTTAGCGATACTGCAAAAAGAGAGATTGCAAGCATTCTACGATCAGACATTTCCTTAATCATTTCTGAATTTGAAATGAATCTCTTGATTGAAGAATTCAAGGTAGACCCTTCCTTGCTGTTTTATCTCCCTATTTTTGCTACACCAGTTTTGGATTTTCCTCCTTATGAAGAAAGAAAAGATTTTATGTTTATCGGCAACTTTCTACATGAACCCAATTGGGATGCTGTCCGTTATTTGAGAGAAATCCTTTGGCCTATAATCCATTCACAACTTCCAGATGCTAATTTGTATATTTATGGTGCCTATCCTTCGGCTAAAGCTTTGCAATTGCATAATCCGAAATTAAATTTTCATATTATGTGTAGGGCCGAAGTGGCTAGAGAAGTTATTGAAAAGGCAAAAGTAATGTTAGCACCATTACGATTTGGTGCTGGAATAAAAGGAAAGCTTCTAGAAGCGATGCAATATGGGACGCCAAGCGTTACTACAACAATAGGTGCGGAAGGAATGCATCTTAATTTGGCTTGGAACGGTTTTATCGCCGATAATCCAGAAGATTTTGCAAATCGAGCTATAGAGCTCTATCAAGAAAAAATCACTTGGGAAAAGGCTCAAAAAGAGAGTGTGGTCATTTTGAAAAATAAATTTTCTAATGATTTATATGCAAAAGGTTTTATAGAAATGATGGAGAAACTTCGAAACAATCTACAACACCATCGAAATAAAAATTTCATTGGACAAATTCTACAACATCATATGCTAAAAAGTACTGAATACATGTCGCGGTGGATTGAAGCTAAAAATAAATTGCAATAAAAAACCCGTCTTAAACGTAAGACGGGTTTTTTGTTTATAGAGAAATTAGCTTATGCTAACATCGTAACTGGATTTTCTAAGTATTGTCTTAGCGTCTGTAAGAATTGTGCTCCAGTAGCTCCGTCAACGGTTCTGTGATCGCAAGCTAGCGTTACTTTCATAGTATTGCCAACTACAATCTCGCCGTTTCTGACAACTGGTTTTTCAACAATTGCTCCAACAGAAAGAATCGCAGAGTTTGGCTGGTTGATAATTGAAGTGAATTCAGTAATACCAAACATACCTAAATTTGAAACGGTAAAAGTACTTCCTTCCATTTCGGCTGGCTGTAGTTTTTTGTTTTTGGCTCTTCCGGCAACATCTTTTACATTTGCTCCGATTTGAGACAAGCTCAATTGGTCAGCAAATTTTAACACAGGAACAACCAAACCGTCTTCAACAGCAACAGCAACTCCAATGTGTACGTGATGGTGGATTACCATCACATCCTCTTTCCATTGGGAGTTTACTTTTGGATGCTTCTTCAAGGCCATTGCACAAGCTTTGATTACCATATCATTAAATGAAACTTTCGTGTCTGGTAATGAATTGATTGTATTTCTAGAAGCTATGGCACTATCCATTGCAACTTCGATTGTCAAATAATAATGTGGTGCCGTAAATTTAGACTCTGATAAACGCTTAGCGATAACTTTGCGCATCTGTGAGTTTTTGATTTCTTCTGAATAGGTTTCGCCAGCTGGAACAAAAGGTTTTACAGCAGGAGCAGCGCCTGTTTCTGATTTAGCAACTGTTTCTTGTTGGGGAGCTGATGCTTGAGAAGTCGCAGCAGGTTTAAAGTTTTCGATATCGCTTTTTACGATACGACCGTTTTCTCCTGTTCCTTTAACTTGTGAAATTGAAATGCCTTTCTCTTCAGCAATTTTTTTAGCCAAAGGAGAAATAAAGATTCTTTTTCCGTCTGAAACAGTTTCTACAGTTTCTTCTTTTGATTCGGCTGTTTCTGCTTTAGGTTCTTCTGTTTTTTCTTCTTTTGATGAAGCAGGAGCTGCACCGCCTTTTTTGAAGTTTTCTGCAATTCCAGTAATGTCAGTTCCTTCTGGGCCTATGATAGCCAAAACGCTGTCAACAGGAGCTGTTTCGCCTTCTTTGATTCCGATAGATAATAAAGTTCCAGAATTGAAAGATTCGAATTCCATTGTTGCTTTGTCGGTTTCGATTTCAGCAAGAATGTCGCCTTCGTTAATTTTGTCTCCAACTTTTTTCAACCAGGTCGCTACCGTTCCGTCGGTCATGGTGTCGCTTAGACGTGGCATGGTTACAACTACTACACCTTTTGGTAAAGCTGTCGTTGTGCTTTCTGCTTTTGGAGCTTCTTTCGTTTCTTCTGTTTTTTCTTTTTGAGCTTCTTCGGATTTAGTTTCTGCTTTAGGAGCTTCTTCTTTTTTGTCTGAAGAACTTCCGCCAGCTAATAAATCTGAAATATCTTCGCCTTCTTTTCCGATAATTGCCAGAAGCGAGTCAACTGGAGCAGATTCTCCTTCTTGGATCCCGATGTGCAATAAGGTACCTGAATTGAAAGATTCAAATTCCATTGTTGCTTTGTCAGTTTCGATTTCAGCAAGGATATCGCCTTCGTTAATTTTGTCTCCAACTTTTTTCAACCATGTGGCTACAGTTCCTTCTGTCATCGTGTCGCTTAAGCGAGGCATTGTGATTTTTGTTGCCATAATGATTAAAGTTTATGAGGTAAAAAAGGATAGTTTTCTTGTTCGTAAACAACATCGTAGAGTTGTTGTACTTCTGGGAATGGTGATTCTTCTGCAAATTGAGCGCATTCTTCTACCAAGTCTTTAACTCTTTCGTCAATTGCTTCAATTTCTGCTTCAGTAGCATACTTGTTTTCTTTGATAACATCTAGAACTTGGGTGATTGGGTCGATTTTTCTGTACTCTTCCACTTCTTCTTTAGTTCTGTATAATTGTGCATCAGACATCGAGTGTCCTCTGTAACGGTACGTTTTCATTTCTAAGAAAGTCGGTCCGTCACCTCGGCGTGCTCTGTCAATTGCTTCGTGCATTGCTTCTGCAACTTTAACAGGGTTCATTCCGTCAACCGGTCCGCATGGCATTTCATACCCTAAACCAAGTTTCCAGATATCTGTATGATTTGCTGTTCTTTCTACAGAAGTTCCCATCGCATAGCCATTGTTTTCTACAATGAATACTACAGGAAGTTTCCAAAGCATGGCCATATTGAAAGCTTCATGCAAAGAACCTTGACGTGCTGCTCCATCACCAAAATAGGTTAATGTAACCCCGCCTGTATTAAAATATTTATCAGCGAAAGCGATACCAGCACCCACTGGAATTTGAGCTCCAACGATACCATGGCCTCCGTAGAATCCTTTTTCTTTTGAGAATATGTGCATAGAACCACCCATCCCTTTTGATGTTCCGGTAACTTTGCCCAGCAATTCTGCCATAACGGCTTTAGGGTCAACGCCCATTCCGATTGGCTGAACGTGGTTTCTGTAGGCAGTAATCATCTTGTCTTTGGATAAATCCATTGCGTGCAAAGCGCCTGCCAAGACAGCTTCCTGACCATTATATAAGTGAAGAAATCCTCTTACTTTTTGCTGAATGTATAAAGCGGCTAATTTGTCTTCAAACTTTCTCCAAAGCAGCATGTCTTCATACCACTTCAAATAAACTTCTTTTGTAACTTCTTTCATTGTTTGTTTTTTGCTAAACGTTATTGTGCCAGTAAATTGCTAAAAATAATAAGACGCAAAATAGTTTCCTCACACAAATTTGCGAAAGGCAAAAATAAGACATTCCAACTTAGAAGTAAAACTTAAAAGGTAAATTTTAGGTTTTTTTATAAGAAGTTTTTATCAAACATAAATGGAAGCAGATTTTTGAGAGAGTCTGATTTGTAAACGGCTCCCGTTTCTCCCATAAAATAAATTTCAATCGGATAATTCTGCTTGAATTCGTATTCGGATATGGATTGGCGGCAGGCTCCGCAGGGTGGAATAGGGGAAGTGACCGGCTTTTCATCGGATGTGGCGGAAATCGCGATTTTCAAGATTTTAGCATCCGGATAAATAGCTCCTGCCTGGAATATGGCAACTCTTTCGGCACAAAGCCCAGACGGATAGGCAGCGCTTTCCTGATTGGATCCCAAAACAACTTTACCATTATCTAAAAAGATGGCGGCTCCGACTCTGAATTTTGAATAAGGCGCATAGGCTCTTTTTCGTATTTCAATAGCTTGATTCATCAGATTTTGCACATCTTCTGGCAATTCTTCTTTGTTGTCAAATACTGAGAAAGTGGTCGTAATGTTGATTTGTTTCATAAATGTTTTGAGGAAAAAAAATCCAAATTACTAATGAAAGCAATTTGGATTTTTTAGACTTTAAATTATATACTAATATTCATCATATTGATCTCCGAAGGCAAAGCTAAGAGAAAAACGCAATGTGTTTTCTAATGGGTTTCTGACTTTTGAAGCAGAGAATAAGTACGATACGTCTAATTTTACGATATTGTATTTAAATCCGGCTCCAAGCGAAATGAACTTTCTGGCTCCTTTTTCTTTACTTTCGTTAAAGTAACCTGCTCTTACAGCAAATGAATCTTGATACCAATATTCAGCTCCTAAAGCCCAAGTAACTTCTTTTAATTCTTCTTTTATTCCGTCAGGCGCATCTCCAAATGATTTGAAGATTCCTTCTGTCCATCCGATGGAACGGTAATCTCTATTGTTTTGTGCTCTTTCCTCATCGGTGATGTCGCCGTCACCATTTAAATCTGGATTTTGCGGAGTTGGAACCAATAGCTTGTTTATTTCTGCATTTAAAGAAACCTTGTTGTATTCGTCAAAGATAAAGTCGAATCCTCCTCCAAGTTTCAAGTTTGATGGAAGGAAGTTTGAGCCTTCATCTGAATCGTCTAAGTCATAATTGATTTTTGGACCTAAATTTTGGAAATTGAAACCACCTCTCCATCTTCCGTTAAAATCTTCGTAGGCTACTTCTTCAGATTGATAGTAACCAGAAATGTCGACTGCAAATGAGCTTGCTGCTGAAGCATCATTGCTCAATTGCGCCAATCTCAGGTTGGAACGAATGTATCTTCCGGCAACCGACATAGAGAATCTTTCACTTAATTTCAAAGAATAAGATAAATCTACGGCAAATTCGCTAGGATTTACTTCTACCGCTGGATCGTCTGGGTTGTCATTTCTGAATTCGATAACTCCAAGGCTGAAGTAACGCAAGCTTCCGGCAAAAGCACTTCTTTCGCTGATTCGGTTAAAATAAGTCAACTGGCTTAAGGAAATATCATTTACAAGTTCTGGAAGATAAGGTGTATAACTTACAGAAAAGCCTTGTTTGTCTAACGAAAAGGCATATTTTGCAGGGTTCCATTGCTGTGAATAAGCATCTGGAGACGAAGCAACACCGATGTCGCCCATACCAGCAGATCTTGCATCACCAGCAATAAGAAGAAAAGGCACTCCTGTCGTAATCACTCGGCTTTCTTCTTGGGCATTGGCTATGTTGAATCCTAATATGCAGATAATAAATAATGCGGTTTTTTTCATTCTGAGATTGGTATTAATTGAATTGAACAAATATAGTATTTTATTAAAGTATAACAAGTTTTTCGTATTTTTCTGTTTTTTTGTTAGTCAGGGTCGATTTGACCGTCAGCTTATAGACATACACTCCTTTGCCTATCTTGTCGCCAAAATCATCTTTTCCGTCCCAAGAAATTTCTCTAGATAGGAAGCCTTCTGTCGTTACTATCTGGTTGATTGTCTTTACGATCTTTCCAGTAATGGTAATGACTTGTACCTGTACTTCTAGCGGCTCATACGGGCGGTTATGGGTGAACCAAAACTGCGTGTAGCTCACAAACGGATTAGGATAGTTCAGTACATTTTTTAAGGTCACGGTTTCATCTCCAACCACAATAAATTGTATTTCTGCTGTCACCGGATTGTTGTACACATCCCAAGCCTTGAAGGTAATTGTGTGCAATCCAACTGCTAAATTTCGGAAAGGGAAGCGTACTTTTCCTTTCGTATGATTGTCTAATTCGGTTTCGTAATAGTCATTAAGTATGTACGGATTGTTCTCGTCTCCGTCTAAAATTGCGACAATATCATGACCGATTCCGCTGGCGGTGTTGATTCCGTTTTCATCTTCCAAGAAAGCCAAAAATATAGGTGACTCGTTGGTAATGCCTCCCGAAATAAACGTTTCGTCGTTCATGTACAATCGCACTCTCGGGCCTATGTTGTCGGCAACAGCATTCGGATTGATTCCTCCAATTTTTATATCAGTATTGTATCCTGTCTGGTCTTCGAGGACTTGGTTCTTTTTCGCGTAAAAGCTGATTCTTCCGTTTCCGACAGGTATAGAAATGTCTCTTGGCACTACAAAATTAAATTCAAACTGTCCGTTGGTAACCGATGCGTTGCCGCGGAAAACAGTTTCTCCTAATAACACAAAATCCATCAGGATTAGGTTGCCCGTCCCATCGGTTATGCCATCGTTTCCTAAAGTGGTTCGCTGTACGTTTTTATCGAATATATTTACGGATAAATTGCCGTTGTAGTTTGGAAGTATAGCGTTTCCGTCTACGTTTCTTACTTCCCCCGATAATTTTACCGGACTCAAGGCATTAAAAACAAAAGTAGAAGACGCTACTGGCTGGTCGTTTATTTTGGTCAAGACTATCGTAGGCTTCGGGATAGCTAATCTCAGCGCAGGGTCGCCGACATATGAAACCATCAAGGCCGTGCCGTTGTAATTGTTTTTTGCAACCCTTAGTGCTTCTGATATTGGAACATTGCTCGTGGTACCATAGCCGTATAATTCGCTAGAAAAAGCTTCATTGATATCTTGTCCGGTTGTCACGCTTATCTGTCTCGTGGTCGTTACCATTGATATGGCGCCGCCTTTCGGATTCCAATATGTATATTCCCCAGCCGTTGGTCTAAAAGGATTATCAAATCTTGTGAATTCACAAGTCACGGTCACAAACAGCGGATACTTATAACGGTTGTTTAGGTTCTGAGCATCGGCTTTTTCAAAAATCCTTTCCTTTGCCAGTCCGTCTTCACCGCCATGTCCGAAATAATTAAAGACCAAAGCGCCTTGGTTTATCGCATCCACAAAATCTTTTCTGGCTTTTGGATAACGGAAACCTCCTGCCGAAGCTTCTTGTACATAAGAATCGGTGTGTATTTTTTCTACGTTCACGAAGGGTTTCTGCGCTGCAATCTGGTTTCCTAAAGCATCAATTCCGGTTTGGATTGAATTTTCCCAAGCCACATCCACGTCGTCAGAAACCAATACAAAGTTGTTTCTCCATTTTCCATACGATTCAATGGCGTGGTATTCGATAACCTTAGTGACCATTTCTTCTGCTTGTCTTGCATCCGAAACGAGCATTCTTCCAACGGCAAGTTCCATATCTTGAACAGAGCCGCTCAAAGTCATTGTTCCTTCGTTGTCGTCTAGCATGGCAAAATAATCGTCAGACATATAAGAGCCGCCTAGCGAAAAACTGTTCAGCGCTTGAAATACGGGTACGATGTTCGTGTTATTCGAAATCCTGTTTTTGTAATCGAAAGAAGCATCTCCAAACAAATTCAGGTATTTGATTCGCTTGGTAGGAATCGATCCGTTGTTATAGATGTATTTTACAAAATTTCTGATTGCTCCGATATCTTGCTTTCCAGAAGAAAACTCTTCGTAGATATTTTCAAGATTGACAACTTTTACGTTCAGTTGCGAATGTGTCCTGTGGAAATTTGCCAATCGTTCAGCTTGTGAATTCAGAAATGCAGGAGTCACGATTAAGTAATCGACGTCTTGAAATGCGCCTTGAGAATTTTTAAGGATAGTTCCTTTCAGGTTCTGATTTGCTACGCGGGTTTTGGATTCCTTTAACGGCGAGTAATAATCAGAAGCATCAATGGCAATGTATTTTCGGTCTTCGCCCAAATATGCTTTAAAGGCAAATGTGGCCGCTCCGTTATTTTCTACTTTTCTTACATTATAGATGTCTGTAATATCCCATACCTGTGTTATGCCTGCCGCGTTCGAAAGCTGGTATTGGATTACTCCCGTGTTGACATCGGCATCATTATATTGGAATCGGAATTGTTTTCCATAACCTTGCAGGTTTCTTTTGGCTTCTACTATAATATAGTCCAGATAAGCGTCGGCGCTAGGAACGCCTCCGTTATTATAGCTTAATTTTACAGCAACATTTTCTGCTGCAGGGAAATTGCCTGTAAGGCTTCGTTCAAATGCAACATCGCCATCAGTACTTGTAGGTGGGAAATTCATCGCGCCTATGTTTTGGCTGTTAGCAGTAACGCTCATAGTCGTTGCCGAAAAAGCAGCTGCGGCTGTGTTAACGGTAAGTTTTATCTGGGTTCCTGTAGCAATATTAGGGAACTTGAAGTCAAAAGTCTGTTCGTTTTCGATATTAAACCGTTCTCCAAACCATTTTCTTCCCAAGCGACCTATGTTTGTCTTGTCTTGCTCGTGATATTGGTAATCGTCAAAAGTAGTAGCGTTAAGTGTCGGATTGTCGTTAATAACGTCCATATTTCCGATTCTTTTCCCTGGTCCACCTTGCGCTGTTACATAATAATACGACCGGTCTGCATACAAATTGTTGTGTGTCTGGCTTTCGCTGTTCCAGTTGTCAAGTCCTTCGGCATAAAAAAGAATGTAATCTTGGTTGTCAAGAGAGCCGTCGTTTTCTCCTATAATAGTAATGGCGTTTTCGGCTAAATCTTCGGGATAAAAAGTTCCGTTGAGCAGCGGAAGCATTCGCCCACCATTGCCATAAATTTTTATGTTTCGGGCATCCACGCCATTCAGGTTCATGCCTAAACTCTGCAAGAAACTCCTTGATATTTTATATACTCCAGATTTTAGTACGTAAAATCGATACCAGTCACCCGAACTCAAGACAGAATTTGAAATAGACGCAGAACTCTGGGTAGAATAACGGCTCGGCCTGTTGGCGGTTGTCGTAAATGAATAGGTGAACGATTTTACTCTTTGAAAACCTGTGCCCGATTTAATGATAGGAGACAAGGCAAGCACTGCTCTTTGAGAAGCAGCGTTGTTCATATTCGTGATAGTCGCTCCTATAGTAGAAGGAATCGATGCTGTTCTTAAATCGCCCAGCTGTTCGCGACTAATCGTTTCGTAAACAATATTGGTAATCTGCAGGCTGCTTTCATCGGCAAAACCCGATACAGGAATTTTAATATTGAAAAAAATAGCTTTCTTGTCATAATCATACTGAAAGCTGGACGATTTAAAGATAGGTGCTTTTATCTGGATCTGCTCCGAATAAATACCTGAGTTGTCAATCCATTCAATGGAAATATTGTCTCTCTGCTGGGCAAAAGAAACATAAGAACACATAAGCAATAAGAGGAAGGTAATCTTTTTCATTAACTTGAATAACGCTGACTGCGCTTAATTATTACGAAAAGTAAAAATAATTTTTTTAACTTAATATTAAGTACAATAAACCCATTAAATTTACGTTCTTAAAAAAGGCTTTTAACAAAAAATTAGTTTTTTATTAATATTTGAAAATTGTTGTTGCAGTTTAATGGTTAATTATTATATTGCGGCTCGAAATTTATTACCTACTGAAAGTATGAAAGTAAACAAAATTATGGCTTTGAAGCTGATGCTGTCCTTAGCATTGGTTATGGGTTTTACTAGTTGTAGTAAAAAATCCAGTTCAAAAAACGCATCTTCTGCCACGGGTTGGAAAATCAATGACAAGAAAGGCGGGTTCCAATACAACTCTAAATTCAAGAAGCAAGAGACTGCGCCTGGATTAGTTTTGGTTGAAGGAGGAACGTTCACTATGGGTAAGGTTCAAGACGATGTGATGCACGATTGGAATAATACTCCTAACCAGCAGCACGTTCAGTCTTTCTATATGGATGAGACTGAAGTTACCAATCTTATGTATATGGAATATCTTGACTGGTTAAAAAGAGTTTTTGATCCAGAAGATGAAAATTATAAAAATATCTACGAAGGTGCGCTTCCTGATACATTAGTTTGGAGAAATAGATTAGGTTATAACGAAACAATGACCAATAACTATTTAAGACATCCTGCTTATGCAAACTATCCTGTAGTTGGTGTAAACTGGATCCAAGCTGTTGAATTCAGCAAATGGAGAACAGACCGTGTGAACGAAAATGTTCTTGAAAGAGAAGGCTACCTTAAAAGAGATGCTAAAGTTACAGATGCTAAAGGTGACAACACTTTCAGTACTGAGACTTACTTGAATACGCCGACTAAAACGTACGGTGGTAACGAAGAAATCGTCTTGAAAGGAAGAAGAGGAAAATCTAAAGACAGTGTTAACCTATATGCTCAAAGAACTTCTGGTATCATACTTCCAGAATACAGACTTCCAACTGAAGCTGAGTGGGAATATGCTGCTGCTGCTGACGTAGGAAATAGAGAATATAACCTTTACAGAGGTCAAAAGAAATATCCTTGGAAAGGAAACTACACTCGTTCTGGAAAAAGACAAGTTAGAGGTGACCAATTGGCTAACTTCAAACAAGGTAAAGGTGATTACGGCGGAATTGCAGGATGGTCTGATGACGGTGCTGATATCACGAACGTAGTTAAATATTACCCACCAAACGATTTTGGATTGTATGACATGGCAGGTAACGTTGCAGAATGGGTTGCCGACGTTTACAGACCGATTGTTGATGATGAAGCAAATGACTTCAACTACTACAGAGGTAACGTTTACATGAAAAACAAAATCGGTGAAGACGGAAAAGCTGAAATCGTTACGGGAGAAAACATTGCTTATGATACGCTGGCAAACGGTAAGATCATCGCAAGAAACTTCCCTGGACAAATTGCTCAAGTTCCAGTTGATGAGAAAGAAACTTACTTGAGACAAAATTTCGACAAGTCTGATAACAGAAACTATAGAGATGGTGACAAGCAGTCAACTAGATATTATGACTTCGGAAGTTCTGAAGACGGTGAGAAAGTAGATGATTCTAAAAGAATGTACGATTCTCCAAAACATAATGTGACTACTGATAGTTTAGGAAATATGGTTCGTAAATATGACCATTCATCAAAAAGAACAACTTTGGTAGATGATAACGTTAGAGTTTACAAAGGTGGTTCTTGGAGAGATAGAGCGTATTGGTTAGATCCAGCTCAAAGAAGATATTTCCCTCAAGATATGGCTACTGATTACATCGGATTCAGATGTGCAATGTCTAGAGTAGGTCCTAAATCTGACAAAAAGAAAAAAGCAAGAAACTAATTTTCTATACTAAATTCTACAAAAGCCCTTTTATTAGGGCTTTTGTTTTTTTAAACCACTTGTAATGGAAATTAAAGACATACACGATTTATTTTTAAGATGCGCTTCCGTTTCGATCGATACTCGAAAGATTGAAGATAACTGCATGTTCTTTGCCATCAAAGGCGAGCGTTTTGACGCCAATACTTTTGCCGCAGAAGCCTTAGAAAAAGGAGCTTCGTTCGTTATTATTGACAACAAACAATATTTTATAGACGACAGGACAATTCTGGTTAGCAATACCTTGGAAACATTGCAGGAAGTAGCCAAGTTCCATAGAGACTATCTAGGACTGCCGATTATTGGGTTGACAGGAAGTAACGGAAAAACAACTACTAAGGAGCTGATCAATGTAGTGCTTTCAAAAAGGTACACTACAAAAGCTACAATCGGAAACCTAAACAATCATATCGGCGTGCCGCTCACATTGCTTTCTTTTAATTCGGATACGGAAATCGGAATTGTAGAAATGGGAGCCAACCATCAAAAAGAAATAGAATTTTTGTGCAACATTGCCCGTCCCGATTTCGGCTATATTACCAACTTCGGAAAGGCGCACTTAGAAGGCTTTGGAGGAGTAGAAGGCGTTATCAAAGGCAAAAGCGAGATGTACCAATTTCTTTCCGAAAACAATAAATATGTCTTTGTAAACCTTGATGATACCATCCAAAGAGAAAAGACAGAAAAAAATCTCCGCATTACATTCAGCCATACCGACAAAAATGCTTCTGTCTTGATTAATAAGATTACGGCGAATCCATTTGTTGCTGTTGAATTTGATGGAATAAAAGTCAAGTCGCACCTGATTGGCCTGTATAATGCAAACAACATCAACGCTGCCATTACGATCGGCCGTTATTTCAAGATTTCAGACGACGAAATAAAAGAAGCCATCGAAAGCTATATTCCAGAAAATAACCGCTCGCAGATGCTGGTCAAGAATTCTAACGAAATCATTCTAGACGCCTATAACGCCAATCCGAGCAGTATGGAAGTAGCCATCAAGAACTTCTTGCAACTTGACAAACCAAACAAGGTCGCGATTTTGGGCGATATGTTTGAGCTGGGTAAAGAGAGCTTGCGCGAACACAAGCATATTGTAGCTTTGCTTAAGAATGAAAAAGAAGTTATTACCTATTTTATTGGCAAAGATTTTTATTCTAACATGCTAGACAAAAAAAACCTGTTCTTTTTTGAGACATTCGATGAATTTTCTGAAGCCTTTAGAGAAGAAAAGATGGAAAATAAAACGATGCTGATTAAAGGATCGCGAGGCATGGCATTAGAAAGAACGCTAGAATTGTTATAGCCGACACCGCAATTAGAGAGGACAAAGAGATACTATATTTTAAAAACTGCCGTTATACTTTTAAAACTAAATAAAAAACTTATTTTTGTCTTGAAGCAATAAATGCTTTACGATTCAAATAACCAAAATTCCGAACGATATTTATGATATTTTCAACCATTTTACTGCAGACTGATACCATTGCAAAAGCTTCTACCAATACAGTAATTGAGGGAATCGCAAAAAATGAAGAAATGAATCTGTTTAGTTTCTTGATGAAAGGAGGAGCTTTCCTGGTTCCGATTGTCATCCTTCTTTTTTATACCATCTATCTGATTTTCGAAAGATACCTTTCGATCAAGAAAGCAACCAAGCAAGATTCGCACCTGATTAAGGATATCAGCATACAGTTGAATTCTGGAAATATCAATGCTGCGCTGTCTTTGGCCGAAAGATCAAACACAGCCTCTGGCAATGTCTTGAGAGAAGGAATCCTGACCATCGGAAGACCGATTTCTGAAATCGAATCAAACATGGAAAGAGCTGCCAATATCGAAATTGGCGAAATGGAAAAAAGAATGGGACACTTGGGGCTTATTGCCGGTATTGCACCGACTTTAGGTTTCGTAGGTACGATTTCTGGAGTTATCAAGATTTTCTACAGCATTTCGCAGACCGAAGATATCAGTATCGGTAATATTTCTGGCGGTTTGTATGAAAAGATGATCAGTAGTGGTGCCGGACTTGTTGTAGGAATCATTGCCTATGCAGGCTACCACTTGTTCAATGGGGTGATTGATAATTTCTCCCTGAACGTCCAAAAGCAGATATTGGAATTTGTAAGTATAATCCAAAGACCTAACGATGGCTCTAAAACGAAATAGAAGATTTCACGCGGAAGTAGCTACTTCTTCCCTAAGTGATATTATGTTCTTTTTGCTGTTGTTCTTTTTGATCATATCAACACTGGCAAATCCGAACGTAATCAAGATGACTTTGCCTAAAACGCAGCAGAATGATAAAACGAACAAGCAGCATATTACGCTGTCGGTTTCGGAAGAGAAACAGTATTATGTAGACAAGCAAAATGTTTCTTTCGAAGAATTGGAAGCGACGCTATTAAACAAAATGGGCGATGCCAAAGACCAGACCGTAATCGTAAGAATACCGTATAACCTGCAAGTACAAGATTTGGTCGACCTGCTCCAGATCGGAGTCAAGAACAACTTAAAGTTTGTCATTGCGACAGATAAAAAATAAAAAAACGCTTCGGGAAACCGAGGCGTTTTTTGTATAACTAAATTTGCTTTTGAAGCAAGCTGGTCATTTTTTAATTAAGAGACATATAAATAGCTCTGTCCTGAAATCTTCTTTTGTTGCCCAAACAGGATTCGTTCTGTTTTTAATAAGCAATTTGTTTTTTCGGCATGTTTAGCTCCTCCTGTCCACAATCTATAAATTCCTCCTCCTTTAAAGGCAGCAATCCAATTTCAATTCGGGCCTTATTGGTTGCTTCTTTGGTCTGAATACAAGGTTTTCCAAATTCTGAACCATAAAAAACTTTTCTTTTCTTTTTATTAGGACTGTTGATCCAATAATATTTATCCAATACCGATGCGAAAAAGTTGCTGTCAATGTTTCCTTTTTTGACTTCCTTTAGAAACAGGTCAAAATATACTTTTTCGTTTACAAGTCGATGCGGATTATGTAGCAAGATGGCAACTGCTGCAGATTCCACACATTCTTGCTTTATATTTCTTTTTCCCAGTAATGTCTCTGTAGGATAGCCGTTCTTGGTAACAAAATTGACAAGATTAGCAAAAGAAATAGAATCGACCTTAGGCATTAATTCTTTTTTGTTGAATGTCAGTTTGCTGTCTCTGATGCCTTGGTCAAAACCATACATTTTGCATAATTCAAATGCCAGGCTGTCTTGTTTGAATGTGATTTCAGAAATCGCAACGTTTGTTTTAGAAGTATGCTTGCGGCTGCAGCCATAAAATGCAGTTGCTGCTATAATAATCGGAATTATATTTTTGAAGATGTTCACAGTATGCATTATTTTGACAATAATTTTAGGGATAGCCTGAAAAAAAACTCGGTTTCCCGAAGCGTTTATTATGATTTATTTACATCTTGAGGAATACTCTTTAATGACATCCAAATAGAATTTCAAATTGTATTCCGTATCCATGTCATCTGCCATTTTTCTTCTTTCACGATTATTTTTTATCTGTTTCAGCTTTTCTTTTTTATCCTTTTCATGTTCCTTAAAGTCAGCTAAGCGTTTTTTTCCATGACCTTTGCCATTATATTCAGCTTTCTTCTCCGCAACATAGCTTAAGAATTCAGAACAATCTTTCCCAACTTCTTCAAAGGCCCTAAAGAACTTATCATCAATCTTTCCTAAGTTTAAGAGATTTACTCTGTTATAGTCAACAGGAACAAACGCAAACTCATCATTAGGCTTCTTTACATAAGTTAGTATCCACATTAAAGTACAACCCGGAGAGCATTCATATACTCTCAGCCCGTACACATTGATTTTTCCTTCTTTAATAAGCGGAGCCATTATTTCGCGTTTCAGGTCAACCACTTCTAATTTAGAATTGATTGTTTTTAGTTTTAATTTTTCATACGTAATAGTATCCTCGCTTTTTAAAGTAATCGATTGGATGGTGCTTAAATCTATTTTTTCAGAAGTGCTTTCAAGAGTTTTCTTAAAGTTGAATTTTGTCCGGTCCAGACGCAGTTCAGACTCAAGATTAGTACTAAAAGAAAACTCCGGAAATTCAACAGCATTTGGCACATTAAATTCTTTAATATAACCTGTAATAATTTCTCCGTTGGTCAATTTTATTTCTGCTGGAATAAAATCTTTTTTTGCAGTATAAATTAAAACGGTCTGACAAAAATGAGTTTGCCAAACAAGAATCATAATCAATAATAATAGTTTTTTCATTTATAATAATTGAGTTTTGTTACTACTTATGATGAATGTATATTATCTATATCTTTTATTTTTTAACCTTATTTTTATAGTTTTTTACAAGAATGTAAACCGAAAATACAAAAACGACCAAGTAAATAATACCTAATCCTATATTCTTAAACTTTAGATTTTCAAAATCGAATTCCTTATACAATGCCGATCCTACAATGATGGCTATAATACCAAAAATAAATGATGATGCTTGTTTGTTTTCCATGTTTTTAAGGTTTTATGCGACAGAGGTTGATTTTAAAGAGTTAAGAAATAGAATAAGTAAATAGCGACTGATTATTTATGCTAAAGATAAAATTTTTCATCAAAAAAATATCAAGACGAGGGTTGCTTTTCTTTTCTTGGCTCATAATAAAGGATAATTGCCCCGCCGCGAAAGATTTTTGTTTTTATGAGCTTAAAGATAGTGCTGTCGTGTATATTTTCAAATAAAGGCAAACTGCCTCCTCCAACAATCGGATAGACACAAAGCTGGTATTCATCAATCAGATTGAGTTTCATTAATTGCAGAATCAAGCTCCTGCTGCCCACAAAAACAGCTTTGCCTGATTGCTGCTTGAGCTGTAAAACTTCTTCTTCAAGGGTTTGATCAGACAATCTAGCGGTATCCCAATCTATAGTTTTTAGCGTATTCGAAAAGACAATTTTAGGTATTTTGTCTATAACAACGGCAAAATCATTCATTGATTTTTCCTCCGAAGGTTTTTCTAATAGCGTTTTCCAAAATTCCATAAGCTGGTAGGTTTTCCTGCCATACAAAATGGCATCTCCGTGACTTAACAGCTCTCTATAATGTTCATGTATTTCGTGCATTTCTTCCTCTGGAAGTGAAACAGTATGATCGCAAAATCCGTCAATGGTCAAATTGATTGTTGCAATTATTTTTCTCATAGCTGATTTAGATTTGTTGTATGCAGACAAGCATTATAATGATTGAATAATAAAATTACATAAAATTTTAAGTCACGGCAGACTTTGTGTCGTCTTTTCTGATACTACTTTTTACCTTATGATAGCACTACTGTTTGCCCAATCCATAATTGCTATGCTACACGTGCTTACCATAACTTCCAGCCTTTTTTCTTTGGATTAAAAAAGTCATTAAGCTCTTGAATTATAGTTTCTGTGCTTTTTGCCTTTTCATTAAACATTGCCAAAGGTTCTACTATTTTTGGAAATTCATCAACAAAATTAAGACCTGACACTTCATTTAGCCTAAAGTCATTCATTAATTGCCTAAATGCAATTTTATTGTTACCCCAAACCTTTAAAAACTTAGAGTCGGCAATAAAAACTTCTTCGAGTTTGTCATCTGTATGATATATAAGCCCAAGCTCTAAATTACAGTCTTGCGTCAATTCGGTTTTATAAATATCAAGCTGATTTAGTAGTATGTTCTTGTCTTTATAAATGCTAAATATAGGTTCTTCTTCATACCAATTGTAAATGCAGCTTAAATTATCTGGTAATATATTTGCAAGTGTTTTGAATAAATCCCAAAGGCGTGAATTATCAATATTGATTTCAGCATAAAACGTAAAAGGAAGATCATGAGTTGTATTGTCACTAAGAATATAGCCTTCAACAATATTAGCATTTTCCCGTTCTTTCAGTCGTTGAAATACTTCGGGATTGTCTGGCAGTTCATCAGGCCGGGGGAGTCGTATTGTAGGAGGTAGTTCAAGCATGATGTTGTTTATTTAAGAGTTTACCCGTTGGTAACAAAATGATGTCCAATATAAATATGAAGTAATAGTTTTGTCATCATTTAAGTTGAGATTGCCTTTTCATTCTATTACTACTATTTATAATTGAGTAAATACAATGCGTAATGATAGTTAAGCCTCCGCCTAAAACCCAAAATGCCAAGGTAATCCCCAAGGCAGGCATGCCGCATCTTATTTCGCCCTCTTTATAATCGGGTATGAAATAACTTGGAAGTATAAGGAAATTTAAAATTAAGCAAACAGCCAACACTAAATATTTCCAATAGCTTAATTTATACTTATCAAGCCCAATATAAGTAGCAATTTGAAGTACAAACAGTAAAAGGATTATATGTATTGGTGCCATTGTTAAATTTCAAGATTAAAGCATAGTTCTATTTTAGCTTTTCAAAACCATACAATGTTATATAGTCAATTTTATGTCCCCAAAGCTCACTAGTAGCTGTTTTAGGAAAAGCACCAACAACGCTGGTATTTTCAAATTTATCCGAAAAATAATATTTTATATCAGCTTTGTATGTTATTGGCTTTTCAAGATTGTTTTTAAGCAATAATACACTTTTCCAATCTTTATCTTCTTTTCCTCCGTTATAAAAGGCACCCATAAAAAATAATTCTATAGTGTTCTTTTGTGGTTTTTTTGAAAAAAGATCTTCATTTTTATCCAAATCATAGTAGCCTTTAATAGGCTCGATTGCCAAGACTTTATATTCGTATTTGTTGTTCTCAATCTCTTTTAGTTCTAGTGTTATTTTAGAACCGAGAGAAAAAGTAAACTTTCCATATTCAGTAGGGAATTTTGTAGGAACATTTATTTTGGTTTGAGAATACAGATAAGAGCTCAAGACAGTGAACAGAATAAGGAAAAGCTTTTTTTTCATTTAGGATTCTTTTTTTGAGTTTTATTATTGGTTAACTTAATTCTGGATATTTTTTAATACGGTTCTATTTTTTACTAGACTCATCTTCGGCTGTCATTTTCTTGTCAATGTTAAAAATATAAATAATACTCCGCTACAAAGCAGAGCCAAGGCAAGGAACAAACAAATTGTGCTTGTCGGATGCCCTGATTTTGTTGTAAAAGCAAACCCGCTTAAAAGCCAACTCAAAATTATTGCTCCAATTGAAAGGAATATTTTATTTCTTTCGGTCATTTTACTATCGATTTATTTATGCCAATTAAGGCCTTTGTATCTTCTTAAAAGATTTTATTTCTCCTTGTTTATTTACATGAGCAATTCTTAAAAACTGTTCTTCTAATTTGAATGGAAGATAAGGAACTATGCTATCGACATAACTCCAAAATTGTAAGTCTGCCTCTTGAAATGGAAAGAATAATGTTGGAGAGCACGATTTTGTTCTCGAAAGCCAAACGCAAAGAGATGTTCTGTTATCTTGATTTGGCAATTCTTCTTTAATGATTGTATCAACTAATTTAAAGTCATACGTTACAAAAAGCTCGAGAGACCCAAAGGAGGACTTTGGCAATGGGCTATTTTCGATAATATATTCAATTGCTTCTTGCCATCTATCTTTAGTAAATGTCCAATTGTAGCGGTTTGCCGAAACTGACTCTCCGCTGGGATAGTGATAACCAATCGGTTCTGCTTCACTTGTTCCAAACCGTTCGGTAGTTTTTTTAATTATTTTATTGAGAGCCTCAACAGGATCTGTTGCCTCATAAGCCGTATAAGCTGCTAATTGCAAAGTGCTAGGCTCAGAAATAGTTGCTGTAGTGCAATGCTGCAAGAAAAACGCAATGTCTTTAAGAATGTCTTTAAGCTTGCTTTTATTGAACTTTTGTGTTGTTCTGTTTTTAGAAAGAGAATAAACTATATAAGGTCTTTTCATAATGAATGTGCTAAAAGAAATAATTACAATTAACAGTTTTTATTTTTTTCCATACTTTCTAAATGCAGCAATGAATTGATAAATCAAGAATCCGATGATGATTTTGTTAAGATAGTCGATTGCTAGAGCAAAACCATTAAGCTCCTCTTTCTTTGCTAAAAAATCTGACCGATGCGTTATGTCTAGGAAAGAGAAGTAATAACCAAATAAATTCCAATCAAACGGTGTGGAGGTAAACAATCTGCCTAAGCTTAGAAGATACAGTAAATAGAATGCTATTGATATAAATATAGTTGCAAGAAAGGGTTCTTTTATTGATAATCCATGATTATTTGACGAGCTATTTACTTTTAAAATTTGCCTATCCCAGAATGGCAAATTTTCAACATTCATGAGAGCTTCATTAGACACTGCATGGAATTTTTGAGCTTCATAGAAGTTACCAGATGCTTCAAGTAATTTCCTGAATTGCAAAAAGACCTCATATCGTGTTTTGAAATAATTTTTGTCTTTTCTGTCAGGATAATGAATGTTCTCTATGGTTTGAATTTTATCAAAATCCTTGTAGTCATTTGGAAAATCACAGGCTGTAAAAGTAGTCAGTCCAAACTTGTTTCTATAAAGAGATATTGTAGCATAATCATCAAATGCAAAATTATCAAACCAAACTTTGTCGAGATTTGATTCTCGTATTTCCAATTTTTTTTCTTCAGATTCTTTTCTAAATGGTTTTATATTATAGAAAGTTGCTCCTAATTGTGTAGAAAAATTATGAATATACCAATTATCTATTTCGCTATTTTCAACTGATAATTCTCCCGTTGAATATCCACTGATTGATAGTGATAATAATTTCGCATTAATTACTTTAGTTAATTTATGTCCTCTATCCGCAGAATAATTAAGGTTTAAACTAATTTCGATTTTTTTCTTTACTTCGTCAGTCAAGCAGTTGTCAGGATTGTCTCCATCTTTTTCATTAACCGTGAAAATAACATCTTCACAATCATAAATGTAAAATGATTGCTTAATTTCGAGATAATTGCCAAGATTATGGCCAATAGAGTTTAAAAGATGATTCCAACGAAGTGGGAATATATTTTCTTCTGTATATGAAACTGTAGCACCTTTTAAATTGATTAGGAATAATGAATTATTTAGTAGGCAATTATTTATTGTAACACTTTTTAGTTTTTCATTTTTTATTTGCCCATCTATAATTGAGCTTCCGAAGAAAATTGAAAGATTTGTTGTAGTAATTTTGTCAACTTTTATTTCTCCTATAAAACAATCTGTAAATTGAATGTATATGTTTTGAAATTCAATTGTTTCATTATTTTCAATTTCCAATTTGGTAAAAATACAATTGATAAAGCTAAATGTCATTCTTCCATCTTGGAAAGGAACATTGTTAAAGTCAGATGCTCTAATGACAATTTTGGTATCATTAGAATAACGATTATGTCTAATTGTTTGATAGGGTATTGGATATATTTCTCTCATGCTTTATAAATCTAATGATATCAAATACCTACTTTCCCCCAACCAACCGCTCCAACTTCTCAATCATCTCTTTCTGCTGCTGCAACATACGCTCATAAAGCTCCACCAACTTATCAATTGGATTGAAGGATGGTTGGTAATTAAATCCCGAAGCACTGGCATTATCTTTAAAATCTTGAAAAGAATAAGTATTCGCAATAATATTCACAGCCTGTTCTTCATCAAAATTCTCAAAAGCTTCTACAGGCACTTTTAATATTTTAGCCACCTGCGCCAATATGTTGGCTTCTACGGTTTCTTTCTGTTCTAGCAAAGATATTTTCTTTTGGTTCCAGTCATCACCAAGCTCAAAAGCCAAAGCTTCTTGCTTGATGCCCAGCATTTCGCGAAAGCGCTTGATGTTTCTTCCTTGGTGTATTTTTTTGTGTGGCATGTCGTTGTGTATCATAATCGTAAGTATAAAATTTTTGTTAAATATAGAAAAATATAGTTTATAGTTGATAGTGAATAGTGGATAGTGGAAAGTTATTAAGATTAGAACTAGAGGCTACAAACTGGAGCAAGTAACCTACCTTTTGTTCTTGGCCGGGTCACTATATCTGCTGAACGATGGGATGATTTTTAATCTTCTTCATAATGATTAATTTTAATGTTAATATAAAATTTCTGAAACTCCGTATAATATCTTATGATGCAGCACAAAATCAGCCTAATACGGCATAGAAGAACTTTTTGCTCTCTACTATTTGCAATTGCAGTATTACATCTGCTTGGCGCTGTTTGCAAAAGCTTTTTGCTAGATTACATTTTGCAATTGTTATATTACATTGGCCAGATGTTGTCATACAAAACCTTTTGTACATGCTGTTTTATAGTTGTTGTTTTACATTTGTCTAATGTTGTATTACAAAAGTTCTTTGTTAGATTACATTTTGCAATTGTTGCTAGCATCTGCCTGATGTTGATTGCGGCAACTTTTTGTAACATGACATTTTGTAATTGCAGGACAACATCCGTTCTATGCACGCTGAATCGACAGACTGTAATGCTCATTTTTCTGTATGTTATGATCAATAGCTCCATCTACGCTTTCTTTATCACGAAGCAGTCCAAAGTCGGACTACTTCTGTTTTTCTTGATACAATACTAAAAGTTCAATCGGAAAAACGCAACCGAAAAGTAATAAGTGGTCAAATACAGGCGTAAGTGGTCGGTTTTTGGGTGTAACTGTTTTTTTTGACCTGGCTCAAATTGGGAGAAAAATAGGGTGGGATAAAGTTTGATGGAAGTAAAAAAAGTAAATCCGATAATTCAATAAATTATCGGATTGTAAACGTATGAAGACTAGATTTAGGACATCTTGCCTTTATTTCATATATTCGATTTCTCTTTTGTATTTTGAAGCTTCATAACGTTGCTCTTTTCTGCCGTCTGCAAGATGATATGTCACCAATTGCTTTTTTTTCATTTCGATTGCGTTTCCTTTAGCGTCAACTGTATAATCATATTGCGTACTTAGCACATCTTCTTTATAATAGACCGAATAGGTTTTTAAGTTGCCATTCTTATCATAGGCAAACTCATGACGCGATTGCATGCTGCCATCGGGATTAAAATTAATGATCTTTATTTCATTGCCTTTGGCATCATAATACACTTGCTTTTGTATGTAGGTTACATTTTTAAGTACGTTGGTTGTATTAAATTCTGTATAACCGTCTTTCGCTGTACGATTATATTTTTGGTGAGATTGCAACGCACCATTATGATACGTCAAAAATTCGGTGTTATTGCCTTGCTTGTCATACGACCAAGTATATTTATATTCGCCTTCTTTTGGCCTATTGATTGTTTGGCCTATCTGTTTTCCTGCCTTGTCATAAGTATTTAGGACGGTTTCTTCCAGATTTCCGTCAAAATCATACCGTTCTTTCTTTATCTCGTTATTGGCAGCATTATGCCACAGCCTTACTTCCGATGTCTTATAGCCCATTTCAAAATAATTGCTTACCACGGCTGCATTGCCGCGTTTGTCGAGCTGTGTTATTTTTACAAACTTTGTAGGTTCTTGTCCTGTGCCGTATCCTCGCATTTTCTTAAGTTCGGCATTATCTCGTATTTCAAATTTTTTTATAAAAGCATCAATATCCTTGCACTGGCAGCTGTAATTGGTGACGGCAGTGCCGTTAAAGATATTGACCTCGTTAGATTGGCTCCCTCTCTCTGTTTCGGCAAACGAAGTAAGCAGGCGGTTCTTTTTATCATACGTTACTTTCTTGACAACAACCGAAGAAGGGTTTAGGCTGTCGCCAAAAAGTTTGTAGGTTGTATAGGATTTGATTTTTCCTTTTAGCGGAATCTTAGAAAATTCATCTTGTGCAAAAACGCTTAACGGCAGCAATAAGAGTAAAGCAAATACGCCTATGGTTTTGAAGGTTTTCAGTTTTTTGCTTTTGGCCATTTTAATTTATTTTAGGCAAACATACCATATTTTTTAACATGTAAGCATCCAATTGCTACTGGCACTTAGTAGTATACTCTTCTTAACAAACGTAGTTATAAAAAATGTTATAAATTTTCAGTAAAAGGAGTCTGTCTTGCTTAATAAGCTGCTTTTGTTTGAAAATTTCTTTTTTGTTGTATAATTAATTCTTTTTTTATAAATTGCCCTCGTATTAACTAATTTTTATGAAGATGCATTGCTTGCTTCTAGGAAACTAAAAGGCATGATTTTTACTTGCGAAAATATGCCTTCCAAGTAGATTTTTTTAGTCTTTCTAGAGTATCAAAATGTATTTTATTATTAATTTTTTAATACTTTATTTTATGAAAAAAACGCTACTTTCTGTTTTTTTACTTTCTGTTTCAGGATTCGCTACTGCTCAAACCGTTTACAGTTTCGGTTTTAGTGGCACCACAGCAGAAATGGAGACCGCCGGATGGATGAGGACTAACCAAAGTAATCCTATAACAACAGCATTATGGACGATTGCCTCTTACACTCCTGTTACTGTAAATACTACTGTAACACCCCAAATTCAAGGTAATCCATTCAATGACAGGGTCTATACTAACGGTGAGGTAAGTCCAGTTCCGAATGGCCAATCGGGAGGGCCTAATTCCTTTGCTTTGGTTAATTTTAGAAGTACGACTGGAACTGGAACAATCAGCAACTGGTTGATCAGTCCTGTGGTTACAGTACAAAATGGCGATGTTGTTTCTTTTTGGTCTAGAAAAGGAACTTCGGCCACAGACGATTATCCGGATCGTTTGGAACTAAGGATGAGTACGGATGCAACGCATGTTAATCCAACCGGAGGCGCGACAGATGTAGGATCATTCACTACTGTTGGTGTTACTGTTAACCCAACATTGGCTGCTGGATTTGTGTATCCTAAAGTTTGGACACAGTATAGTTTTACAGTTTCTGGTCTTTCGGGTCCAACAGCTGTGAAATTTGGATTTAGATATTTTGTGACAAATGGAGGGCCGAGTGGTGCCAATTCAGATATTATCGGAATTGATACTTTTGATGTAAACAGGGCATTGAGTACGGATGATTTCTTTGCAAATAATTTCTCTGTGTATCCAAATCCATCATCGGGAATAGTAAATTTAGCAGGCAAAAACAACATGGCTATCAATACCATCCAAATCACAGACTTGAACGGACGTGTTGTTAAAAATGTCAATGCAAAAGATGTTTCCGAAACTCAAATCAACATCTCTGATCTGACTACAGGCATGTACTTCTTAAATGTACAGACTGATTCTGGATCAGGAACTACAAAAATTATAAAAAACTAATTTCATTACGTTAATATAATAAGACAAGCCCGCTCTTAGGAGCGGGCTTTATTGTTTAAAGCAAAAAATAAAGATACGCTAGTGATAAGACTGAACGTGCAAGAATAAGCTACTTTTTAAAACCAATCCTTGTAATACCTTGTTCAGGGAATTCCTCAATAAAAGGAGTCAGCGAAATATGCTTTTTCTTTTTATCGAATATCGTCATGTGCCATTTGTTCATCTTTCCTGCAGGAACATTTACATAAAGCGAGTTGGCTTTTTTTATTAGATATCTCGTTCGGTATTCTTCTTCAGGATTGTAAAACTGCGAGGAATCAATCCCAATAATCAGTATTTGCCGGAATAGGGCTTCAACCTTTTTTATGTCATCGTCATTTAGTCTCATAATACAAATTTAGGATTATTTCAGATAATTGTGGAAACCCGTAAGGAACTTATAAATAATAAGTTAACTTTTGTGAGGTTAACTTTTAAAAAACTACCAATTATTAATTAACCTTATTTTTATGAAAGCAAAATTATTATTTTTCTGCCTTGTCCTGTTTGCTGCAGGCACGCAGATGGCATTTTCTCAATGGATCCATAGGAACGCCGGAGAAGGCATCATCGTCAAATATGGCGTCCAGTTGAATGTCGCTAACCGTGATACCGCCATGGTCATCAGTTTAAAGATCAAGGATGATGTCTTGAGAAAGACGATCGATTATGGCAGCATTTCCTTAACGCCGTCAAATGTAAAAGATACTGTTGCCTTGAATGCGATGTTAAAAGACAAGTACAGGACTCTTTTTAGAGCAAATGGGAGAACTCCGGTATTAAGACATAGCGATTTCGTGGAGACTATGGCTCTTTCTATTCACGATACGACAGATGCGAAATTCCAGCGCTCTTATGTCTATCAGGGATTGCTCATGTTTAGTTCTTTGCTAAAAGGTGCCAGACGAGATGTGGCCAATACAGGAAGCGTCAATTATAGAGTAATGGAGACTTTTCCTGTTGTGGTTTCTGGATTTGTATGCGAGCAAGACGTGGTTATCAACGCTGCAGAATTTAAAGCGTATCTTCGTGAACGCCAGCCAGACGATCCTACTAATGGAGGTATACAACATTATCTCAATGCACTTGAATATTTGAATGGGAATATGACCATGTCGCAAATTAGGATACAGCTGAATAATTATTTTATGACGAGCAGATGGCCCCAAGGCGGGGAATGTGGCTGTTGCGGTAATTATAGTGGCAATTGCTATTATTGGAATGCTGGCTGTCTGGCACACGATATGGCATGCCAACGATGCCAACATTCATGGTGCTTCAGCGGCTGTAAGCCAACCAGCTGTTCGGGCAATACTATTGCGTGGTATTGGTTTGCAGTAAAAGTAATAACACCTTATCCATGATACTATGAATAATGTACATCAGGGAAGAAGCAGGCTAAGGATGGCTACTGTTCTTCTTGTCATTTTGCTTCTCTTGTTCCTGTATTGGTTTATAGGAACGCAGGTAAACGTATATGACAGGGCGAGCGTAGGAGCTGTTTTCGAGATTCTATGGTTTCCTGCTGTTGTTCTCACATTTTTTCTGCCGATTTTTTCTGCCTTTCAATGGTATCGAGACAATTGGAATATAAAATCTATTTTTTTGCTGATAGTACTCTTATCTATAGCATTGCTTTTGTGGCTTGCCGTTTGATAAAAGCAAATAGAAGACAAAGACGGCGGCCTTAGGCCGCCGTCTTTTTTGTACCCTAGTACCTCATGAGTATCTTTTCAGATTCTATCATTTTTTATGAAAAAATACAGAATCAAGACCCAGCAGAGCAATCAAAAATCAAACTTCTCTGGGAAGTATATAGGACACTCAAAAAAAACAGCCAATCAATTTCCAAAAGCCGTCAATCTTAATGTTTTAGTAAAAATGCAAATCGGTTTTATTTGTATGTTTGCGCTCAACAAACATTTTCTGTACAGCTCTTGGCAATTTTCTTGTCGGCTGTTCAGATCGATACCCCTACAAAATGCAAAACTATTTTAGATTGCTTATTTTATTGGTCCTTTCAGGTCTTGCTCCAAACCTGTCATCGGCGCAGACCACAATTCTAGACCAGACGTTGCTTACGGCACAAAGTTTTAATACGTTTAGCGCTTTTAGTGTTACGGGTTCGCAAAACTGGTCGCATAGTACGATTTATGGAGCCATGTGCAACGGGTATGCAGGTGGACAAAGCTTTGAAAACGAAGACTGGCTTATCAGTTCGGCAATGAATCTGTATCAGACAGATAACGTAAAGCTCACGTTTAACCATACGCGCGGCAATGCTGGCGTCCTAAATGTAGGCGTGGCAGAAGGCTGGTATAAAGTTTTTGCTACAGCTAACTACACAGGCGATCCGGCAACAACAACATGGATTGAACTGACAGGATTGAACCAAACGGTTCCTACTGCCTGGCAATATGTGTCTTCGGGACAGCTTGTGATACCAGATGCTGCGAAATCAGAAAACTCACGCATTGCTTTTCGCTATAAAAGCAGCGCAACCCAGAGCGCTACATGGGAAATAAAGAACGTAAAAGTTGTAGGTCAACCGCAAGCAACAAATCCGAATGCCGGTGTTTTTAAAATTACAAACTGGAATACGGAATGGCTGGGCTGTACTTCATTTGGGCCAACTAATGAAAGCCAGCAGATTGCTAATGTTGCGGCGGCCATGCTTTCGATGAATTCGGATATATACTGTATCCAAGAAGTTTCCAACTCTGCAGCAAATCCTTCTATCGCAACACTCGTGTCGCTTTTGGGTAGTGACGAATGGGAAGGCAAGATCGTGCCTACAACAACAGGCGATTGCGACCAGAGACAAGGTATTATCTATAAAAAATCAAAAGTGCAGTTTGTGAGCGCTACGCAATTAAGCAGCGGCAGTCCGTCGCAAGGCAACTCTTATAATTATAATTGGTCAGGCGGACGCTATCCTGCTTTGTATACCGTAAATCTTATTTCGGGAACTACATTGGTTCCGGTATCTATCGTAAACATTCATGCTAAGGCAGAAGACGGCAATGCTGCGAGCTATACGCGCCGATTAGGTGCTTCACAAGCCTTAAAGATGATTCTTGACGGAACTAGTTATAATTCTAAAAACCTGATACTAATTGGAGATTTCAACGATTATCTTATCGGAACAACAAGCGATGCCTGCGCCTGTACGCTGTCGCCCTATAAAAACTTTGTCGACGATGAGGTCAATTACAACAGCATTACCAAAAACATGGTTGATGTGAACCAGACTTGGGGAACGCACCCAATTATCGAAAACATCATCATTTCTAACGAGCTGTCGACCAACTATGTTTCGAGCAGTACGGCCCAAGAAGCGGCGATAGTGCAAAATATCAGCAATTATTATAATACGACTTCCAACCATTTGCCGGTAAGCGCGACTTTCCAATTTTCTGTATTGGGAACTCCAGAATATACTTATACTCAAAAAAGCCTATTGTCGATTTATCCGAATCCTGTAAAAGAAGAATTGCAGTTTGATACGGCTGGACTAGAAGACAATGCGACAGCACAGATATTTGACCTGACCGGCAGACAGATGAGCTGTCGTCAAATAGATGTAAATACAGTCAGTGTTACTTCTTTGCCAACCGGAATTTACATTTTGAAAGTGGGTAATAGAAGTGGAAAGTTTGTAAAGGAGTAGGGAAGATATCGTAAGTTGCGAAGCCGATAAGAATTACACGACCGTCAACTTTATGAATACGCCAAAACTCGTCGTTTCTGCCAATCTCAAAGAGTAGGAAACGATGCTTTCGCCGTACAGCTTTTTACGCACGCACAAATCGTGCTTGATTAAGATGGCGTATTTTGACCATTTTATCAAGGCTGATGGTGGTATACAATCGTGATGCAGAACAAACTCAGTGTGTCGCTATCCGTACGTAAAAAAAGAAGAATTCCTCTTGCTGCTCGAAAGTCTGTCTTATATCCTTAAACGCTTTTCCTCTCATTGCCGACGATAATCTCGCAAAATAGCGCGTATGTTCATCGGCCAAAAATCATATTTCTTTTTGATTTAGTATTGCAATACAGTTCAGAAACGATGCTGTTTATGGAACTGTGCAGACTTAACTTTTATGTAAACTAAATCAATTAAAAAAGAACATGAGAACAGCATTACGAATTTTTGGAATCCTTGTCATTTTATTTGCATTACTCTTTGGAACCATGTCAATCTGGAGAGCCCAGCGCGATAAAGATGATCTTCGCGAAAGTCGCATGGAAATTGTTGAAGCGGAACAAAGCCTTTCTTTATTAAAAGAAGAAGCAAAGAACATGACAGGCGAATCAAAAACGCAAATGAACGAACAGATTGCTACGGCAGAAGAGGGTTTAAAAAAACTTCCGTCAGAATCAGTATATACGACGGTACAAATGCTACTTGGTTTTCTTGTCGTAATTTCATTAATACTAGGCGTATTTCTTTTCCGCCCGAATTTAAATTTTTCCAGAATGTTACTAGTGTCTTCTGTAGTGCTTTTGTTGGCGGCCTATTTTGCTTCTCCTAATCTTGAACGAGGTGAATATTCTGGACTTCCAAGCAGAACATTGGCTCTTTTAACAGGGATTCCGGTAGTCATCGCAGCAGTGTTCGCGTTTTTAATTGCCAAAAATAAGCGCGCTGAAAGCTTACGCAGTGGCCGCTAAACGAAATTACTAACAACTTAATATTTTACTTATGAAATTTAAAAATCTAATGCTCGGACTAGTCATTGCGCTGGCCGTATCTTGCGGGTCAAAAGAAACTAAAGAAAACGATGCGGTCACTAAAGACACCACTGCTACTGAAATACCAGCAGCTGAGACGCCTGTATCGGTAAAGGAAACATTGACGAAAGTTTGGGTCTTAAACGACATAGACTATAAAGTAGGACTTAATGCTGCCGAGGACAAAGAGGCATATAAAGCCAAGCTTGAAAAAGTACTGGCCGATATGAAAGGCAAGAGTGAATTAAACCTTGGCGCCGACGGAAAAGTCAGCGTTGAAATGATGGATCACACGAATACGATCAAAAACTACAACGGTACTTGGTCGCTGACCGATGAAGACAAAACGCTGAACGTGATGCCTGCTGGTTCGCTAGATCCGCTTGAATGGACGATTTGGGAACTCACTCCTGATAGCTTATCACTATTGATCAATAATACGACGATGAAATTCGTTCCTAAAAAATAATTCAATATCTTACTTAATTCAATTGTAAACCACAGTCATATAAGGCTGTGGTTTTTTAGTAAATAGGCTAAATCTTTTCAGACTTTGTAGAATGCAAAAAGCCGAAACTTACGTTTCGGCTTTCTTGTGGGCGATGAGGGATTCGAACCCCCGACCCTCTGGGTGTAAACCAGATGCTCTGAACCAACTGAGCTAATCGCCCTGATTGCGAGTGCAAATATAGACTGTTTTTTTATATCTGCAAATTATATTTACAAAAATTATAAAATTTCTGCTATTACAAATGTGCTTCCGCCAACATAGATAAAGTCAGATTCCGAAGCATTTTCTAGAGCGTTTTTGTAAGCTTCTGTAACAGAGTTGTATACTTTTCCATTGAGTCCGAATGATGTTGCTTTTTGCTGTAAAGTCGAAGCATCTAATCCGCGAGGAATATCAGGCCTGCAAAAATAATAAGTAGCGTTTTTTGGGAAAAGAGGCAATACATCGTATAAATCTTTGTCGTTTACGACTCCCAATACGATATGAAGCTTGTCAAATTTCTGATTGTTTACTTGATTCATTACGATTTCAAGTCCGTGTTTGTTGTGTGCTGTATCACAGATTACTTTTGGAACTTCTTTCAATTGCTGCCAACGGCCTTGCAGTCCAGTATTTTTGACCACATTCCAAAAACCATTTTTTATATTTTCTTCCGAAATTTGAAATTGTTTTTGAGATTGTAATACGCGAATCGCTTGCAGAACCGTTTTTTTGTTCTGCTTTTGATAATCGCCAAGCAGCACCGAAGGATAGGTTTCTTGGATTATATCGGAAGCAAAGAAAATTTCGGATTGGGTTTCACTCGCTTTTTTATCAAAAACAGGCTTTGTTTGGGAAGTGTATTCTCCAATGACAACCGGAATATTAGGCTTGATGATTCCCGCTTTTTCAAAAGCGATTTTTTCCATCGTATTTCCTAAAAACTGTACATGGTCCATTCCGATATTGGTAATGACGGAAAGGAGAGGAGTAATAATATTTGTAGAATCTAATCGTCCACCCAGACCGACTTCGATAATCGCGATATCGACTTTTTCTTGACGGAAATAATCAAAGGCCAATCCGACAGTCATTTCGAAAAAGCTCAATTGGTTTTCTTCAAAAAAAGATTTGTTTTGGGCAATAAAGCTTACAACAAAATCTTCGGAAATGTCTTTTCCGTCAATCTTTATTCTTTCGCGAAAATCTTTTAAATGTGGAGAAGTGTATAATCCGGTCTTGTATCCCGCTTCTTGTAAAATCGATGCTAAAAAGTGTGAGGTAGAGCCTTTTCCATTGGTTCCAGCAACATGAATTGTTTTGATTTCTTTTTCTGGATTATGGAGATGATCTGCTAATAAAACAGTATTTGTCAAATCTTCTTTATACGCAGAAGCACCTTGTTTTTGGTACATTGGCAACTGGTTGAACATCCAGTCTAAAGTTTCAGGATAAGTCATCAGTAGATGAATTCTGTAAATTAATTTAAGCCGAAGTTATAAATAATTTTTCCAACCTGACGGTCAGGAGCATTGCCGCTTGCTTGCCATTTAGTTTTCATGGCTGCTTGTTTAGCTTGGTCTTTTAAGCATTTGGCTGTAATAGTTGTTCCCTTGATTCCTGAGGTAGCACTAATTGTGTTGCCATTTTTATCAACTGATACTTCAACAACAACAACTCCTGTTTCGTTGCTACAATCACTATTTGGCATTGGTTTGGATAAGGCTTTTCGGTTTCCTAAAGAATAACCGCCGCCTGTTCCGCCTCCAGAACCTGGTCCGCTTCCAGGGCCATTGCCTGGTCCATTTCCAGGACCATTACCGCCGCCTGTTCCGCCGCCAGAACCTCCGTCGCCATAATAATTGTTTGAATTTTTATCGCCGTTGAGTTTTCCTTTGTTTCCGGCAACGCCGTCGTCGCCATCGCCTCCTTTGTTATTTCCGCCTAAGATATTCGCAAGCGCATCATTAGTGGATTTTGAAGGTTTAGGTTTTTCAGGAACAACAACAGGCTTATCCGTTTTTTTAATTTCTGTTTTGACTGGTTTTTTATTTTCAACCACAGAAACCACATCTTCATCATCAGAGGCCTGCGTCAAAATATCTTCTTGAGCACTCGCGGATGATTGCGGAGCTGATTTTGCAGTCTGGCTTACTTTTAAAACCTCGCTCGTATAATCAGCTCCAGAACCAAACTCGCTGTCTCCAAAGTTTACAGTTACACCGCCTCCACCGCCACCGGCAAGTTCTTGGATTCTCTCTTCGGTAGCAAATTTTATTAAAATCAAAAGCAGGATGAAAATCACAAACAATACAGTTGTGATCGCCAACGACTTTTTTTGCTCTTCAGAAATGGTGTAACTCATAGCTTTAAAAAATTATTCTTGATAAAAGTATCATAAAGATAACGGAATTATTGAAAAAATGTTATCTGAACTACTATAATCAATAATTAGACCAACTGTTTCAAGGCAATCTCGAAAGCAGTCGCGCTGATGTTTTTCTTGTCAGAATTTAAGGCGTGTGCCTTTTGGATCGCATTTTTGATTATTTCAGAAGTATCGTTAAAGATAGCTTCATCAGTCATGTGAACTTTTTTCTCCATAAAATAAGCAAATACTCTGGCCATACCGCAGTTAGAGATAAAGTCAGGAATCAAGCTTACTTTTTTATCTGTCGCTTCCATGATCGGGCCAAAGAAAATTTCTTTATCAGCAAACGGAACGTTAGCACCGCATGAAATAACTTCCAATCCAGAAGCGGTCATATTGTCTAATTGTTTTTGAGTAACCAATCTTGAAGCGGCACAAGGCGTGAAGATTTCTGCTCCGATGGTCCATATTTTTTGGTTGATTTCTTCAAAAGGAATCATATTGTTGGCTACCAGCTGGTTTCCGTTTTTGTTTACAAATAAGTTTCGGATTTCTTCAAAAGTAAATCCGTTTTCATTGATAACACCGCCGTTACGGTCGATGATACCCACAATTTTTGCTCCAGAATTAGCTAAGTAATACGCTGCTGCTGAACCTACATTTCCGAATCCTTGAACGATAGCTTTTTTTCCTTTGATGCTTCCGCCATAGATATCATAAAAATGACGCACTGCTTCGGCTACGCCAAAACCAGTAATCATATCGGCTACGGTATATTTTTGGTTGACATCTGGAGAATAAACTGGGTTTTCAATCACCTTTACAACACCTTGACGCAATTGTCCAATTCGGTTGATTTTGTCAGCTTCAGTCGGTTTGAAATGCCCGTTGAAAACGCCTTCTTGCGGGTGCCAAACACCACATTCTTCGGTCATCGGAATTACTTCGTGGATTTCATCTACATTCAAGTCTCCTCCGGTTCCATAATAGCTTTTCAATAACGGAGAAACGGCTTTGTACCATCTTTGCAAAACGCCTTTTTTTCTTGGATCGTTCGGGTCAAAGTTGATTCCAGATTTGGCACCGCCAATAGCAGGCCCAGAAACTGAAAATTTTACTTCCATAGTTTTTGCTAAAGAAAGAACTTCGTTCATGTCTAATCCTTTTCTCATTCTGGTTCCACCGCCTGCAGCACCACCGCGAAGCGAATTGATAACTGTCCAGCCTTCTGCCTCTGTTTCGGCATCTTTCCAGTTGAATACTATTTCAGGTTCTTTATTTTCAAATTTCTTAAGTAAATCTTTCATTATGTGTACTATTTGTATGTATTGTTTATTGGTTTGCAAATATAGTTTTAAAGCTTCAAAAGAGCAAAGTTTTGAGAATCACAATCCTAATTTAAGGCAAGAATATTTTTCCGGAACTGTGATCGTGTTTGGCACCAGTCACGCTTGCCAAGACGTTGATTTCGTTTCGCAATTTCAAAACGCCTAAGAGTCCGAAAATAAGTGCTTCCTTATATTGTATGGTTTTGTCATCGGGAATTTCAAATGTCATTTGCGGAAGATGGAAGGCCATTCTTTCGAGCAAGAAATCATTATAAGCGCCGCCGCCTGTCGCCAAAAGCTTTCCCGATTTTTTTGGAACGGCCAAAGCAGTTTGGATTGCAATGTGTTCTACAAAAGTCCGCAATTTGTCTTCTAACGGAATCGGATGTTTTTCAATCATCGGAAGAACGATTGTCTTTACGAATTCAAAACCTAAAGATTTAGGATAGCTTTTCGAATAAAAATCAAGGGCATTCAGTTCTTGCAATAGTGCTTCGTAAACTTTTCCGCTTCGGGCTATTTTCCCCTTATCGTCATATTCCAATCCTGCTAGATTAGCATAATAATTGAGGACAGTATTTACGGGAGAAATATCAAAGGCAATTCTAGTGTTGTTTTCTTCAAAAGAAATGTTTGAAAAACCGCCGAGATTCAGGCAGTAATCATAGTCTGAGAATAAGAATCGGTCGCCGATCGGAACAAGAGGAGCACCTTGTCCGCCTAATTCTACATCCTGCACTCTAAAATCGCAGATTACTTTTTGTCCAACCAAGCTCGCAATGTTTGGAAGATTTCCAATCTGCAATGTGAAGCCGTTTTGTGGCTGATGCAAAATAGTATGTCCATGCGAACAGACTGCATCTAAATTTTCCAATTGGTTGTGTTTAATAAAGCTGGAAATCACGTTCCCTAATAATAAGGTATATTCTTTATTTAAAATCTCGAGTTCTGCAGTTGAAAAATCCACGGCATTTTTAAGCCGGGCTATCCAATCTTCAGAATAAGGGATAGCGACAGCTTCTTTAATTTCAAAGCGCCATCGGTTCTCATGGCGGCTAAGAAGGATATGGGCCAGATCGATACCATCTAAGGATGTTCCCGACATAACCCCGATAACGTTATAGTTTTCTTTGACCATAGCGCCAAAATTAGGCAATCTTATTGAAAATTTGATAATTAATATTTACATTTGGGCACAAAAAAACAACGAACGGCAAATAATACCTTTACAAATTATGGATTTTAAATTAACCGAAGAACACCTAATGATTCAGCAAGCGGCAAGAGATTTTGCTCAAGCAGAATTGCTTCCAGGTGTAATTGAAAGAGACGAACATTCAAAATTTCCGACAGAACAGGTCAAAATGATGGCTGAGCTAGGGTTTCTAGGCATGATGGTTGACCCTAAATACGGAGGTGCTGGATTGGATAGCGTTTCTTATGTTTTGGCAATGAAAGAAATTGCAAAAGTAGACGCTTCGGCAGCCGTAGTAATGTCTGTAAACAACTCTTTAGTTTGCGCAGGTATTGAAAAATATTGCAACGAAGAGCAAAAGCAAAAATATCTTGTACCGTTGGCAAAAGGTGAGGTAATTGGTGCCTTCTGCCTTTCTGAGCCAGAAGCAGGAAGCGATGCGACTTCTCAAAAAACAACAGCAATCGACAAAGGTGACCATTATCTTTTAAATGGTACAAAAAACTGGATTACAAATGGAGCTACCGCTTCGACATATATCGTAATCGCTCAAACTGATATTGAAAAAGGACACAAAGGAATCAATGCTTTTCTTGTTGAAAGAGGATGGGCTGGATTCGAAATCGGTCCAAAAGAACAAAAAATGGGAATCCGCGGATCTGATACACATTCATTAATGTTTACAGACGTAAAAGTTCCTAAAGAAAATAGAATCGGAGAAGATGGTTTCGGATTCAATTTTGCCATGGCAGTATTGAACGGAGGGAGAATCGGAATTGCTTCTCAAGCTTTAGGAATTGCTTCCGGAGCTTATGAATTGGCTTTGAAATATTCAAAAGAAAGAAAAGCTTTTGGGAAGGAAATTTCCAAACACCAAGCCATTGCTTTCAAATTAGCCGATATGGCAACGCAGATCAGCGCGGCAGAAATGTTGTGTATGAAAGCAGCTTGTGAAAAAGATGCTGGACAAGATATTTCTCAATCGGGTGCGATGGCAAAATTATTTGCTTCTCAAACAGCAATGGATACTACTATTGAAGCCGTACAAATTCATGGTGGTAACGGTTATGTAAGAGAGTATCATGTAGAAAGAATGATGCGTGATGCAAAAATCACTCAGATTTATGAAGGTACATCAGAAATACAAAGAATCGTAATTTCTAGAAGTATCTTGAACGGATAATTTCAATGACATTCGCATAGCCAAATATAAAAATCCAGCAACTTCTGCTGGATTTTTTTTGGAACAGATTATTTTTAAATACTATCTTTATCTCATGAGTCAGAAGCCGAGATCGTTAAAAGGTAAAGTTATTGTTGGTTATCTATTGCTTTTTGTAATAGCCGTTTTGTCTATTTGGTTTGTCTATTCTGAAATTTTAAAAATAGCAACTCCCAATAAAGATGTCACTGCTGACAATCAAAAGATTATCCGAATTAGTAATGCTATTGCGAGCTTGTATGCTTCTGAATCGGCAGGAAGAAATTCTATATTGACTGGTTCAAGAGCCGATTATAACGAATACAATAAACTGCTCGATAGCGTAAAGTCTGAAATCGAAGCGATAAAATCCGAAGCAGACAAAACACAACTTGCTAAGCTGGATACGATTCAATACCTGCTTCAGAAAAAGAAAAATAGCATCAATGAAATTATAAAATTCCAAAATTATGTTGATGAAAAATCAACTTTCAAGAGAGCGGTACGGAAAATTTATAATACCAAAGATTCGCTGGTCAAAAAAATAAAGCCGGTTAAGTTTTCCGGCCGACAGCAGTACAGGGCCTTTTTAAATGAAGTCCTTACGAAAAATCAATTAGATTCTTTGAGCAGGTTGCCACTTTCGAATGATTCGCTTACGATGGCATTTGAAGGCGTGCTGACAAAACTGCTCATAAAAGATAACAAACTGCACTATGAGCTGTTTGAGAAAGAACAAAAAATGCTGGATGAGAACCGTTTTATTTCTGATCAGCTAAGAACGGTTCTTTCGTCTCTTGAAAAGCAGATATTGCAGAAATCGTATGCAAAAATCAATGAATCCAAACACGCAATTGATAATACTATCCAAACCATTGCCTGGGTGGGAGCCATAACTTTTTGCCTGCTGATTCTTTTTGCCTACATCATTATCAGGGACCTGACCATCAATCAAAATTATAGGAACCAGCTTGAGGTTTTGAATGCTGAAAAAGAAGATTTGTTACGAAGCAAGATGATGCTTTTGGCAACAGTAACTCATGACATACAAACACCTTTAGGAAGCGTTATCGGCTTTTCGGACTTGTTAAAAAATACAGAGATTAATCCAAAGCAACAACAGTATCTCGACAATATAAAACATTCGTCTAATTATATATTAAAGCTTGTCAACGACTTGGTCGACTTCTCAAAACTTGAAAATGACCGTATTACTATAGAAAAAATCAGCTTTAATTTTAAAGATTTGATAGAAAGTACCTGCAAGCCGTTAGAGCCAAACGCCGAAAACAAAGATATCGAGCTGAATTGGGATGTAGAAGAAGCGCTTGATGATAATTTTGTTTCAGATCCGTATAGATTGAAACAGATATTGACCAATCTGGTTTCGAATGCGATAAAATTTACGCAAGAAGGCTCTGTTGAGGTCTTGGCGAAGATTGAAGCAAACAATATCGTGGTTTCGGTTATCGATACAGGAATCGGGATTGCCAAAAACAAGCAAAAAGCTGTTTTTAAGGAATTTACGCAAGCCCATGCAGGAATCGAGAAGAAATTTGGCGGAACCGGTCTCGGCTTAACAATTGCCAAAAGAATGCTATACCTTTTAGACGGTAGCATTGTGTTGGATAGTGAGGAAAACAAAGGATCGATATTTACGATTACAATTCCGGCCATCAAGTCAGGAATAAAAGCAGTAGAGGAAAGCGTGTCGATTTTAGATTCCGAAACGGAATTTTTACGAGACAAAAGAATCTTAATTGTTGATGATGATGCGATGCAACTTTCTTTGATGAAAGAAATTTTCTCGAATTATCCGGTATCAGTAACCACGTTGGTCGATGCTTCTAAAGTAAGAAATTTGCTGGAGCATGAGCATTTCGATTTGGTCTTGAGTGATATTCAGATGCCGAATATCGACGGATTTGAATTGGTGAGGATTATAAGGAATAATAACAGTCCAGAAGTAGCATCTATTCCTGTGATTGCCTTGTCTGGCAAAAGAAACTTAAATCCAGAAGATTTTACAAGCAAAGGGTTTACAGCTTTTCACCCAAAGCCATTACGATTGGAAGAACTGCTTCTTTTGATGAAATCTATTTTTAATGGAAAGCCGATGGATGTTGCCGTTCAGGTGATCAATGCCAAAAAGGACGAGAAATTGTTTGATTTGTCCAGCTTGAACAAGTTTACGCAAAATGATCCTGTTTCCTTAAAGCTAATTGTCGATACGTTTATAACCAGCGTTGCCGAAAATTCAGAATCATTGCGAACAGCCGTTGCGGAAATGAATCATCAAAGGATGGCTGAAATAGCGCATAAGATGATTCCGATGTTGAAACAGATGGAAGTCTATACAATTTCAGATTTGCTGGAGCCTATAGAAGACCAAACTTTAGGGTATGACAAAGAGGACATGGAAAAGTATGTCGAAGTCGTTTTTCAAAAACTATCGGTACTAATTTCAGAGCTTGAAAAGGAAATTAACTAAAGGTCTATACTGTATAATTTCAGCTTGTTGTAAAGCGTTTTTCGGTCTATATTCAAAAGTTTTGCCGCCTTGGTTTTGTTGAAACCTGCTTTTTCCAGAGCAGAGCGAATTGCAGATTCCTCATTTTCTTTTGAATAATACGAAACAGCATTTTCTTGCTCAATAGCCGAACGCATTTCTTGAGGCAAGACATCAATAGGCACTGAATTGGTTTTGGTAAGCAATACAGATCGCTTGATCGTATTTTTCATCTCGCGAAGATTTCCTGGCCAGTCATAATTCATAAACAATTCAATGACTTCATCATCAAAGCCTTCAATGTCTTTTTCTAAATCTTCATTGGCCAAAGCTAAGAAATGATGCGCAAACACCATGATGTCATGTTTTCTTTCGCTTAATCTAGGAGCTTGGATGCAAAATTCATTGAGCCTATGATATAAATCTTCCCTGAAATCGCCACGCTTGACAGCTTCTGATAAATCTTCATTTGTAGCCGCAATGACTCTTATATCTACTTTGATTTCGTGATTGCTGCCGACAGGTTTTACTTTGCGTTCCTGCAAAGCACGAAGCAGTTGGATTTGGACTTCATACGAAAGGTTTCCGACTTCATCCAAAAATAAGGTCCCACCATTGGCCGCTTCAAAATGGCCCGTCTTGTCATTGATAGCTCCCGTAAAAGAACCTTTTATATGTCCGAAAAACTCGCTAGAAGCCAATTCTTTTGGAATGGCACCGCAATCTACCGGAATAAAAGGCTTGTCTTTTCGCTTGCTTTGCGTGTGTATAGTATGTGCAATATATTCTTTTCCCGTACCGCTGTCACCAATAATCAGTACTGACATATTGGTTGGCGAGACAAGGCTGATGTATTCGTGTAATTGGTTTGAAGTAGAACTTATTCCTTTCACAAAAGCAAGATCGGTAGTTTCTTTCTTTTCGCTTTTTGTGGCAACAGGTTCCGGTTTTTCAGCTCTCTTTTTTAAAGATTGTTCAATGGTATGAAGAATCTCGTCAGGATTGATTGGCTTTCCGACATAATCATAAGCTCCCATTTTCATAGCGCTTACTGCTGTTTTGATATCAGTATAACCCGTCATCAATACGACTTGGGTTTTGAAAGAAGTTTCTTTGATGGATTTTAGGATCTGGATGCCGTCGCTGTCTGGCAGTCGGATATCCGTCAAGACCACATCGAAAACTTGATTTTTTATTGCTTCTTCTGCTTCTCTGGCAGTAAAAGCATTGGTAACATCATAACCTTTTTTTTGTAAAAAGGTTTTCAGCATTACGCAAAAAGACGTGTCATCATCAATCACCAAAATTTTCGAACTCATAAGACAGGGGTGTAGTAATGTTTTTCACAAATTTAAAATTTTAAACCAATTTTAAGTGTTAATATATGTTATAATATAAAAACAATAAAGGAGATGCCCCCACATCTCCTTTAATATTGCGAAGAATATAAATTCTTCCTTCAACAAACTTAACTTAAACTATGCTTCTTTTATAAACTCACCTTTTGACGTGAAGTATGCAGTTACAGTTTTATCATCTTTTGACAGAATCAATTTGTACTCTCCATCGTCAGCTACGTGAGCTTCCTTTATTGTATATCCACCATATTTTGAACTGATGGTTTTTAACGCATCAGCTGGAATAGCAGATGGTTCAATTGGTTTATATTGTTTTTCCTGGATAACGGAAATTTCAGTTGTCGTTTTTTCTGATGCCGTAGCGTTTATTCCAAAACCTAATACTAATGCGGCTAATATTAAAATCTTTTTCATAACAATTTTTTTGTGGTATTGTGTTGTTTTCTTTTTCGATTAGTTAATAGAAATAAATGTGCCATTACGTGAAAGGCAATGCTAATTATGTTTAAATATCTGATAATCAATGGTTTTTGTTTGTTTTTATTTTTTGTTGCTACTGGGGAATTTGTGTAATTGTGTGGAAAACGAACAGAAAAAGTGTGGAATTCAACAAATTTAATGGCATTTTGAGAATGTGGAATCGCTGATATCAGATATAAAAAAATGCGAAATGACACCTTTGTGCTCTATTTTTAGAAAAATGCGATGTAATTGTCTCCTTATTTATCCTTTACAGATTCTCAATTATTGCCGTATTTTTTTTACTTTAGCCAAAGCCAACCCGTCAATTATAGACCGATGATTAAAAAAATAGTTTCTCTGTTTTTTTTGTGTGCCCTAGTAAGCTGCAAATCAAATTCCCCAGTTGTTGCTTATAAAGTAGAGCAGCAGTCAGTCGCTAAAACATTAGAGTTTCTTGCTTCCGACGAACTGCAGGGGAGAACTGCGGGTTCACCCGGAATTGATAAGGCAGCCCAATATCTTGAAAAAGTTTTTTCAGAGAATTCCATCAAGCCGTATTTCTCCACTTATAAAGATACACTCTCCAACTATCCTAAAACCACTTATAATATTGTAGGTTATTTGGAAGGAACAGATCCAAAGCTTAAAAAAGAATTTGTCGTAGTCGGTGCCCATTATGACCATATCGGTTTGGCGGAAAAGGCAATTAGCGGAGATAATATAAATAACGGAGCAAACGATAATGCTTCTGGAACTACAGCGGTAACTGAAATCGTTAAATATTTCGGTAAGACAAAATCGAATAAAAGAAGCATTCTTTTTGTGTTCTTTTCTGCCGAAGAAGAAGGACTGCTAGGTTCAAAGCATTTGGCTAAAAAGCTAAAAGAAAAAAACTTTAATATTTATACGATGTTGAATTTTGAAATGATCGGAGTTCCTATGAAACGTGATTTCACGGCCTATATTACAGGTTATGGAAAATCGAACATGGCTTCAAAATTCAATGAGTATTCAGGCAAAAATCTGATTGGGTTTGTACAGCAAGAACTCACCTATAGGCTGTTTATGGCTTCTGATAATTATCCGTTTTTTACAGAATTCAACATTCCGGCCCAGACAGTTTGTACTTTCGATTTTGAGAATTTCGACTATTATCACCAAGTACAAGATGAGTTCAAGTTAATGGATACGGCCCACATGACTTCCTTTATCCAAGACATGCTGCCGGTAATCGAAAAAATGGCAAATACTTCTACAAAGGAAATTATCTTAAAAAAATAATGAATGCGGACCAAAAGGATCGCAAGTTTAATTGAAATGAAAAACATCATCATAACAGGAACAAGTAGGGGAATCGGTTACGAATTGGCTTTGCTGTTTGCAAACGCAGGACATCAAGTTTTGGCAATTTCTCGAAAAACGCCACAGGCACTTTTAGAAAATAAAAACATTACATGCTTGTCTGTTGATTTATCAATTGAAGAAGATCTAGCAAAAATCGAAAATTTCCTTTCTTCTGCGTGGAAGCAAGTCGATGCGATAGTGCATAATGCAGGAGCGCTGCTGCTAAAACCATTTTCAGAAACTTCTACTCAAGATTTCGAGAAGATTTATAAGGTAAATGTTTTCGGAGTTGCTTCGCTGACACGAATTTCTTTGCCTTATCTGAAACCAGGAAGCCATGTCGTGACCATCAGCAGCATGGGCGGAATACAAGGGAGCATGAAGTTTGCAGGTCTTTCTGCCTACAGTTCCAGCAAGGGAGCAGTAATAACACTTTCCGAACTGCTTTCAGAAGAATATAAAGAAAGAGGAATTTCTTTTAATGTCTTGGCATTAGGCTCGGTACAGACAGAAATGCTAGCGGAAGCCTTCCCAGGATATCAAGCTCCGCTTTCGGCAAAAGAAATGGCAGATTATATTTATGATTTTACCTTAAAAGGGAATAAGTTTTATAATGGCAAAGTCTTGCAGGTTTCTTCATCGACTCCTTAATTTGTTGTAAAAAGAAATAGCACCCTTTTTGGTGTCTATAAAAGTAATTACTTCTATTTTTTTACCCTTATCGACAATATTGAAGGTTATTTTATGCTCTTCTATTTCATGTGGACTGTTTAGTGCACAAACAATACGAGAACCTTCGATTTCGATTTTGAATTGTATCGGAAAAGGATTATTGTTTACAATTCTCAAATCTTTGTAGCCATAAACTACAGTAGCATCGGCACCTAAAGGAGTGAACCGTTCTTCTTCTGAATAGATATCGACGGAATGATTGTGCCTTTCCAATATCTTAAGATTGGCTTTCAATGCCGTATGATAGATGATCCCCGAAAGCTGGCAGAGTCCGCCGCCGCCGACTTCGGAAATTTTTTGGTTTACGATATTCCGCCCTTTTTTAAATCCGTTTCTTTCCGAAGGATTTCCAACTATTTTCCAAAAAGAAAATAATTCATTTGGGAGGACGCAAATCTCATTAATGGCTTTTGAAGCCAGCTGCAAGTTGTGGGTTTTGTTTTCTAAAAAAGTTCCTTTTTTTATTTCCTGCTCGGTTGTGATTGAGAAGCCAGAAATATTTTCTAGTGGTCTTTTTTTGGCAAAACGATTTTTAGAAATAAATTCTAGATCAGTAATATACCTTTTTAGTATTTTGAATTTTAGCTTTACGACCGTCGGGATAAGTCTTTTCGCATTCATGTTTTTTCTAATTCAATAATGAGGTAAGAAGAATACTCTTTGAGAAAGGTCTTGCAAAAAAAAGTATCGATCTTTTGCAATAAGGGTCGGGTAGAAGAAGGAAACCGATGGATAGGAAAAAAAAGAATTCCCTGACAGTGCTTTATCTTCCAATTCGATTCGATCAAGTTTTCTATGTCTTTAATTGAAAAATCATTAGCGCCATGCCAGCCTTCATTTTTGTAATTGAACAGTCTTCTTCTGTTTTTAGAAGGAAAGTCGAAAACCAACCGGCCTTCTTTTTTTAATTTTTGATGTGATTCTTGAAGAAATTCATTTACAATTGTCTTGTCAAGATGCATTAATACATGAAAAGAAAATATGACGTCAAAAAAAGCATCTGGGTATGGAATTTCGGAAACACTGCCCAATCTGATTTCTTTATCTGAAAATTTGCTTTTTGCAACTTCAATCATTCTTGGACTAATGTCAGCGCCATGGGTTGCATGATCTAAAAATCTTCCTGTTCCGCAACCTAAATCCAAGATGTTGCTGGAATCAAGAAGAGGCAAGTTCTTTTTCAAGTAGGCTCTTTCTTGAGAATCGATATAAGTGCCATACGAATTCCCAAACCTATTCTGATCATAAGTTGATGCTAATTCATCATAATATATTTTTATTTCTTCAATCATATCATAAATGTATAGCATTTCTACCAAAAATAAATAAATTTGTAATAATGAGTGAAGTCTTGTCAAAATATCTCCCTGAACACGCTGTAGAGCCGTGTTTCGAGTTAATTAAAGCCAATGAAGTCCATCTAAAAATTGTCAATGAACGTATGACACGCCATGGCGATTATAGGAAAGGAGCCAGCGGCAAACATGAAATCACTATAAATTCCAGCCTGAATAAATATAAATTTCTCATGACTTTGATTCATGAAATAGCGCATCTGGTCGCTTTTAAAAAGTTTGGCAGGAATATCAAGCCCCATGGGAATGAATGGAAATATACCTTTCAGCAATTGATGGTTCCTTTTATACGCCCTGAAATTTTCCCAAGCCATATATTGCCACTGATGGCAAGGCATTTTAGGAATCCGGCAGCAAGCAGCGACACGGATGCGACCTTGTCTTTGGCCTTAAAACAATTTGACGAAGGAAACGATAAGAATTATATATTTGAGATACCTTATGGAAGTTTGTTTAGAATCCATAACGGAAAGATATTTAAAAAAGGTGCTCAAAGGATCAAACGGTTTGAATGCCTAGAAGTAAGTTCAGGAAGGATTTATTTATTTAATCCGAATGCAGAAGTAGAACTTTTGCCCAGCTGATGTTAAATGTTAATTAAACCATTTTGATTTAAGTTTAGAATTAAGAATATTTACATAGATTGTAAAAATATAATCCAAAGATGAATAAGAATTATTTTGCCATACTAATGGCTGGTGGTGTTGGCTCTCGATTTTGGCCAGTCAGCACTAGCGAATTTCCAAAGCAGTTTCACGATATGCTAGGGACGGGGGAAACCCTTATCCAAAAAACATTTAGTAGGCTATCTAAGCTCATTCCGGCAGAAAATATTTTTATCCTGACAAACGAAAAATACAATGATTTGGTCTTGGCTCAACTTCCTGAAGCCAAACAAGAACAGGTTTTGTTGGAGCCAGCAATGAGAAATACGGCGCCTTGTATTTTATACGCTTCCTTAAAAATAAAAAAAATAAATCCGGATGCCGTAATGGTTGTAGCGCCAAGTGACCATTGGATTGAAGATGAAGGAGCATTCATAAACGATCTTCAGGTTGCTTTTAACTTTTGCGAAAAAGATAATGCCTTAATGACTCTAGGTATACAGCCGACTTTTCCTAATACAGGTTTTGGCTATATTGAATATGATAAATCGGATGAAAATCCTATAAAAAAAGTAAGCCAATTTAGAGAAAAACCAGATTATGAAACCGCCAAAGAGTTTTTGAAAAGCGGAAATTTTCTGTGGAATGCAGGCATATTTATTTGGAGCGTAAAATCAATTATCCAAGCCTTTGAGGTTTTTCAGCCACAGCTGTATAGCTTGTTTATGAAAGGCTATGAAAACTATAATTCTGATTTGGAAAAAGTCTTTATTGAAGAGAATTATGCCGATGCGGAAAATATTTCTATCGATTATGCGGTTATGGAAAAAGCATCAAATGTATTTGTACTTCCGGCTACTTTTGATTGGAATGATCTGGGTACTTGGGGTTCTTTATATGAGAAGCTTCCTAAAGATAATCAGTTGAACGCTGTGGTTAACGCTACAGTTTTTCTAGAAAATGCCTCAAACAATATCATCCGAACCGATGCGAAGAAATTGATTGTTATTGACGGACTGAATGATTATATAATCGTAGATAGAGAAGACGTGTTGCTGATTTATCCAAAGGATAAAGAACAAGAGATAAAACGAATTACAGCGATTATAAATAAATAAAAAAAGCCTGCTTCTGCAGGCTTTTTTTATTTATTGTTGTTTTCTTCTTCATCAGCATCGGCTAAAAGGCTTTCCCTGACTTTTTTGAATAGGTCTGATGAGTAGACAAACTCAACAATAGATTTGTTCTTAGTCTCTAAAATTTCTTCGTTGTTTCCTTCCCATTCTTTCAGTCCGTTTTTTAAGAAGACGATTTTTTCGCCAATCTGCAAGACGGAGTTCATATCGTGCGTATTTATGACCGTAGTCATATTGTATTCTTTTGTGATTTCTTGGATTAGCACATCAATAAGAATAGAGGTTTCTGGATCTAATCCTGAATTTGGCTCATCACAAAAAAGATATTTCGGATTGTTTACAATAGCTCTTGCAATGGCAACACGCTTCTGCATACCTCCAGAAATTTCAGAAGGAAATTTTTTATTGGCATCCACAAGATTAACCCTTTCTAGTACTTGATTGACGCGATCGCGGATTTCGTTCTTTTTCTTGTTGGAAAACATTTTTAGCGGAAAGCCCACATTTTCTTCCACTGTCATGGAATCAAAAAGAGCGCTTCCTTGAAAAACCATTCCGATTTCTGTTCTTAATTCTCGTTTTTCATCTGGAGTCAATTCCGAATAAATTTTTCCGTTGAAAGAGATAGATCCTTCATCTGGAGTGTGAATTCCAAGCAATGTCTTAAGCAAAACGGTTTTTCCAGAGCCGCTTCGCCCGATAATAAGATTGGTTTTTCCAGCCTCAAAAGTGGTAGAAATCCCTTTTAAGATTTGTGAATCGCCAAACGATTTTTTTATGTCTTTTACTTCGATCATGAGCTTAAAAGTAATTGTGTTAATATAAAGTTCATGAGAATAACCACGACACTCGTCCAAACAAATGAAACCGTACTCGCTTTACCTACTTCTAAAGCACCGCCTTTCATGTAGTAACCATGAAAAGAAGGAATTGTTGCCAAGATAAAGGCATAGACCATTGTTTTTATAAACGCGTACACAATGTGAAACGGAATAAAATCGGTTTGTAATCCGGTAATAAACTCATCGCTAGAGGTCAGGTCGCCATAAACAGAAGCCATATAACCGCCTAAAATTCCTAAGAACATACTTAATGCAATTACGAACGGGTAAAGCATCAAAGCAGCTATTTTTGGGAAAACTAAGTAGTTTAGCGAATTTACTCCCATAACTTCTAAAGCATCAATCTGCTCCGTAACCCTCATTGTTCCGATACTGGAAGTAATGAAAGATCCTACTTTTCCGGCCATGATGATCGAAATAAAAGTAGGCGCAAATTCTAATATTACAGACTGCCTTGTTGCAAAAGCGATCAAGGTTTTTGGAATCAGAGGATTGGTCAAGTTTAAAGCAGTTTGTATCGCAACAACACCACCAATAAAGAAAGAAATAAAAGCAACGATTCCTAAAGATCCGATAATCAAATCGTCTATTTCTTTTAAGATGAGCTGCTTCATATAGGACCATTTTGTCGGTTTATTGAAGATTTCCTTCAACATGATAAAATAGCGGCCTATTTGGGTTAAGTATCGAATTATCATTATACGTTTCTAAATTATGGCTAAAATACGAAATTTGTTATGAGTTGCTGGTTATGGATTATGAGTTTTTTTGAGAAACTGCTAAATAGATAAAAGCGATTGGACTAAAGATAGTCATGAAAATGGTAACGTACCATTAAATTAACTTTTCCTTCATTTTTTTCAGGCGGTAGCTTCTGATAAACCGTGCTTGTTCTTCTGTTACCAAAAGAGGCTTTTTTGCTGTTTTTGCCTTTAGAAAACCTTTGATGTAGTCGAAAAACAAGAAAGGTTTTTTCTTAAGCATTGCTAATTTAGCCGAAGCAACAGCCGTAATCAGAAACCCATAGCCTAAACTATAGAATGCTTCGCCTTGTTTATAACGGGCAGTTTTGTTGTAGTTAGCTCCAGTCGGTTTGAGATGTTTTACTTTTAAGGAGGCGTCGGTTACTACTTTCCAGCCGTAGAATTTGCAAAGCAGTTCGTCTACAGTGTCCCAGCCCATAGCAGGCTTCAGCGTTCCGATTTGTAGAAAGCATTCTTTTCGATATGCTTTAAAGGCGCCACGTATATGATCTTTGTCGGTAAGGTTTTCAAGTATCCAATCACCGTTTTTCTCGATATACGCAAATCCTCCGGCCATGCCGATTTTTGAGTCCGATTTGAAAATAGTGATAATCGTTTCGAAATAATTTGCTGGCAGAATCAAGTCGGCATCCAGTTTTACGATTACATCATAACTTTCATCCAACGTTTCATATCCTTTGTGAAAAGCCTGGATGACCTTGCTTCCAGGAAGATGGATGGCTTCAGAAGTTCTTTTTACCAGATGTGTGAAAGGATATTTTGATGCAAATTCTTGAACAATTTCAGAAGTCTTATCCGTCGAATTGTCATCAACGACAACCACTTTTGCAGGCAGGAGCGTTTGTTCTGCCAATGACTGTAAGGTCAGAGCGATAAAAGCTTCTTCGTTATGCGCTGGAATGACGATATAATAGTTCATAATGAATTATGAATTATGAATTATGAATTATGAATTATGAATTATGAATTATGAATTTTCTCAGCATAAACAATATAATATCTGTTCGTGAATCTTCGCAATAAGGGTCTGATTCCAAATTTCTTTACTGGATTTGTCCATTTTTGCCTATCGATTATTTTCCAGCCTGTTTTTTCCAACAGCCAGTCAAGCTGCCAATCCTCAAATTCATGATAATGGCGGTCCCACATATCGGTTTTGCTGCGATAGGCCGGAGAAAACCAAAGACGCAACGGTATAGAAATAAATAGCTTGTCGGATTTTATATTTTGCAATACGGTATAAGGATTCAACAGATGCTCGAATATCTCAAATGCTGTTGTTACAGTATAGTGCTCTCCCTGAAGCGCAGCCTGGTCATTGTCCAGATCTTCACCCGTCGTGTTTAGGACTTTAAAACCCTCCTCTTTCATGATTTTTGAGAATGGATTTTCCACTCCTAAATCGAGGATTGTTTCTGAAGAAGTAATATGCTTGTTTAAAAAATCCAGCGTATGCTTGAATCTTTTATTCGGAAACGTTTTTTCGTACATCGTGTTTCAAGTTTAAGGTTTCAAGTTTTCAAAGTATTGCAATGACAGCTTGAAACCTGAAACTGGAACTTTTTATAGTCTATAAGTAAATGCGTTGACATTCATTCCTGCGCCAACGGATGCAAAGATAATAACATCTCCCTTATGAAGTTTCTGATTTTCGATTTTTCCTTTCATTAAAAGGTCGTATAAGGTTGGGACTGTTGCAACGCTGCTATTGCCAAATTTATGGATGCTCATCGGCATAATGTCTTTGGGCGGCGTTTGCTGAAATAATTTATAAAATCGATGAATTATCGCCTCGTCCATTTTTTCGTTGGCCTGGTGTATAAGAATCTTTTTGACTTCAGAAATATCAATACCACTTTTCTCAAGGCAGCTCTTCATGGCACATGGAACCTGGCTCAATGCAAATTCATAGATTTTTCGGCCGAACATTTTGATATAACGTACGTCTGGATCCAAATCTTTATTATAGGATTCTCCAAAATACAAGTAGTTGGCTTCTTCATATGCAAATGTGGCGCTTTCATACGATAATATTCCTTCGCTATCTTCCGTGCCTTCTACAATGGTCGCTCCGGCACCATCGGCATAAATCATCGAATCACGATCATGCGGATCGATAACTCTTGAAAGCGTTTCAGCTCCAATCACAAGGCAGCGTTTGGCCATTCCTGATTTGATGTAAGCGTTAGCTTGGAGCGTACCTTCAATCCATCCCGGACATCCGAAAAGAATATCATAGGCCACGCATTTTGGATTTTTAATCTGAAGCCTATGTTTGACTCTTGAGGCCAAACTCGGAATCATGTCTGACTGAATTTTGCCATGTTTTACATCTCCAAAATTATGTGCAAGTATGATATAGTCAATTGTTTCAGGGTCAATTTTTGCATCTTCTATGGCACGTTGTGAGGCCAAAAAAGCAATGTCGGAAGCAAGCAATTCGTTGTCGACATAACGACGTTCTTCAATTCCGGTAATATCTTTAAATTTTCCAATAATGACTTCTGTAGAATGAGACAAAGGCGTTCCATCTTCACTTAGAAAAACATGCTTATCAAAATCTTGGTTTGTTATTTTGATTTCTGGAATGTAACTGCCAGAACCAATTATTTTTATATTCATCTTGAAAGTTTATAGATTATGCTAATGTATTAAAAATTAATGGGCCGACAACAAAAAATGCTATGCATGCATATAATTATGATATCGTCATTTTTTTGAAAGAATATTAATGATATGCTTTTATTTTATGCTGATTTGTGTAATTTAATCTGCATAACGGTCGATATGGATAAAGCTTTGGTTTTAATCCGTTCCGAATTTTCTCCTGAAAAGTTTTCATCAACAGTCAAATTAAAGGTAGCAAGCCATGTTTTGAAGTGTTCAGGCGTTAAATTTGACTTTTTATTGAGGTCTAAGTGAAGTTGGAGTACGTTATTTTTATAATTGCCTTTGCCAAACAAGCTCAGGTTCCAGAAATCTGTAATAATAGGAAGATGTTCTTCAAGGTTTATTTTGGCGATGTCAGTAAATAAGTAGCTTATCGTGTTGTCTTTAAGTAGTTTATTGTAGAATTTGGACATTAACATTACTAAATCCTCACGATTTTCAATATCTTTTATCATGTTATTTCGGAAAAGTTTAAAATTAGGTTAATATCTTGAGGATTAAAAAACAAATTATGTTTTTTTTGTAAGTAAAAATGTTATATTTGGCGCCAAAATCAACAATTAACTTAGAAAAAATGAAAAAAAGTATTTTATTACTGATGTTGTTAATGACCTCTTCATTAATTTTTGCACAGACTGACAAAATCTTCAAGCACAATGGAGAAACTGTTAATGGAAAAGTAATCCGCTTGGATGAATATGTTATCGTGTTTAAATATGATGGTGAAGATGCAGAAAATTCTATTGGTAAGTATGCCATTGAAAAAATCGTTTACGGAAAAAGTGGAAGAGTAGAAGAAGTTTCTGAAAAAATTATTGTGAACTCTGAAAAAGATTGGGAAAAAGTCGTAATCTTAGAAGAGAAATCGTATATCGCTGGATTGAAAAAGGGTGAAGAAGTTAGAGGAAAAACAGGTCTAATTAACTTCCAAACAGGAAATACAGGAGATAAAAAAGCAGAGAAAAAACTAAAAATGGAAGCGGCCAAACTTGGATGTCCTTTTATTTTATTAACTGCTGACAAGACTACTGTTGGAGCTAGTTCAAATTCATTAGGTGGCTCTCAAGCTATCAAAAAAGGAGTTGCTTACAAATACTAATATAAGTTTTCTTAATAAATCAAATGCCTCGAGAAGTCGGGGCATTTTTTTATGCTGTAATTTTTTATGTTCAGATATAAAAAAAACCGATAGCTTTTAAAACTATCGGTTTTTATCGATCTATTTTAAGGAATTAACTTTCCATATAAGCTTCTATCGGAGCACAAGAACAAACTAAGTTTCTGTCTCCATAAGCATCATCAACTCTACGAACTGATGGCCAGAATTTATTCTCAGCAATATATTCTAATGGGAAAGCTGCGTCTTCTCTTGTGTATGGGAAATCCCAAGTGTCTGCCGTTAGCATTGCCAATGTATGAGGAGAATTTTTCAAGACGTTATTTTTGTCGTCAGCAGAAGCGTTCTCGATTTCTTTTCTGATGGAAATCATCGCATCGCAGAAACGGTCTAATTCTTCTAAGTTTTCGCTTTCTGTTGGCTCGATCATCAAAGTTCCAGCTACTGGAAAAGAAACTGTCGGAGCATGGAAGCCATAATCCATCAAACGTTTTGCGATATCTGTTACTTCAATTCCTTTTTCTTTAAACGGACGGCATTCGATAATCATTTCGTGAGCCGCACGTCCCATTTCTCCAGAATATAAAGTCGCATAATGGCCATTTAATCTTTCTTTGATATAATTGGCATTCAAAATAGCATGATGTGTTGAACTTGTCAAGCCTTCAGCACCAAGCATTGTGATGTATCCGTAAGAAATCAAGCAAACCAAAGCAGAACCCCATGGTGCTGCAGAAATTGCCGTGATTGCGTTGTCGCCACCTGTTGCAATTACTGGATTTGTTGGCAAGAATTCTACCAAGTGTTTTGCAACACAGATCGGTCCAACTCCAGGTCCACCGCCTCCGTGAGGGATAGCAAACGTTTTATGTAGGTTCAAGTGGCAAACATCAGCACCAATAGTTGCTGGGTTTGTCAATCCAACTTGTGCATTCATGTTGGCACCGTCCATATAAACCTGACCTCCATTTTCGTGGATAATTTTTGTCACCTCAATAATAGATGCTTCGTATACCCCGTGAGTCGATGGATAGGTTACCATCAAACACGCCAAGTTATCTTTATATTGGATTGCTTTTGCTCTTAAATCTTCAACGTCAATGTTTCCGTTTTCAGATGTTTTTGTTACCACAACATGCATTCCTGCCATTGTTGCCGTTGCTGGGTTTGTTCCATGAGCCGAAGCTGGAATCAAAGCGATGTTTCTGTGTGATTCGCCTCTTGACTGGTGGTATGCACGAATAACCATCAAACCTGCGTATTCGCCTTGAGCACCAGAATTTGGCTGTAAAGTTGTTCCGGCAAAACCAGTCACAACGTTTAACTGCTCTTCTAATTTTTTAAGCATGATTTGGTATCCTTCCGCTTGTTCTACTGGAGCAAATGGGTGAATGTTGTTCCAATTTGCCATGCTTAGCGGCAACATTTCTGCCGCAGCGTTCAATTTCATCGTACAAGATCCCAAAGAAATCATCGAGTGGTTCAAAGCCAAATCTTTTCTTTCCAGCATTTTGATGTAACGCATTAAAGCTGTTTCCGAATGGTGTTTGTTGAAAACCTCGTGTGTCAAGAAAGTGCTTGTTCTGTTTAAGCTTTCTTGGTAGTTGATTTGTGTAGCCAATTCGGTTACTTTCACGGTTTCTTTTCCTGCAGCTTCAGCAAAAATAGCCACGATCGTGTTGATATCTGCCAAGCTGGTTGTTTCGTTAAATGAAATGGAAACCGTTTCGTTATCGATATAATAGAAATTGAATTCGTTTTTCTCGGCAATCGCTTTTACTTTTTGAGCATCTGCTTTCACGACAATCGTGTCGAAGAAAGAAGTGTTCGTTTGGGTAATTCCGATTTTATTCAAGGCTTCTGCTGTAGTTACTGCCGAAGCATGAACTTTGTCGGCGATATATTCCAATCCTTTTGGACCGTGGTATACTGCATACATTCCGGCCATAACAGCCAAAAGTACTTGAGCCGTACAAATATTTGAAGTTGCTTTTTCGCGTTTGATATGCTGTTCACGAGTCTGCAAAGCCATACGAAGTGCACGGTTTCCGTTCGTATCAACAGTCACGCCGATGATTCTTCCCGGCATGCTTCTTTTGTATTCTTCTTTTGTAGCAAAATAAGCTGCGTGTGGGCCGCCGTAACCCATCGGAATTCCGAAACGTTGCGTTGTTCCAACAACTACATCAGCTCCTAATTCACCAGGAGAAGTTAATTTTACCAAGCTTAAGATATCAGCAGCAACGGCTACTTTTATTTCGTTTGATTTTGCTTGAGAAATAAATCCAGCGTAATCATAGACTTGTCCAAATTTACCTGGGTATTGAAGAATAGCTCCAAAGAAATCATTTCCGAAAGTAAATTCTTCATGGTTTCCGATAACTAATTCTACGCCAATTGGAGTCGAACGAGTTTGTAGGACTGATAAAGTCTGAGGCAATATTTCTTCAGAAACGAAGAATTTGTTTGCATTGTTTTTCTTTTGGTCGCGCGTTCTTACGTCGAAAAGCAATGCCATGGCTTCTGCAGCGGCAGTTCCTTCGTCAAGTAAAGAAGCGTTGGCAATTTCCATTCCTGTCAATTCGATAACAGTCGTTTGGTAATTCAACAAAGCTTCTAAACGGCCTTGTGCGATTTCAGCTTGGTACGGCGTATATGCCGTGTACCATCCTGGATTTTCAAAAACATTTCTTTGGATAGCCGCAGGAACAATAGCTGGATGATAACCCAAACCAATATATGATTTGAATACTTTATTTTTATTTCCTAATTTCTGAATGTGATTCAAATATTCATATTCAGTCATTGCTGGTTCTAAATTCAATGGCGCTTTTAGACGGATGTCATCCGGAAGCGTTTCATAAATCAACTGGTCAATTGATTCAACACCAATAGTTTTCAGCATGTGCTGCAAATCGTTTTCTCTCGGACCGATATGTCTTAAAGCAAAAGCATCTGTTTTCATATAATATTGTAGTGGGTTGTTTTTTGTGGCACAAAAGTACTTATTAATCTCAAAAATAAATCCTTTTTTAACATGGTTTTTTTAGGAAATTTTCAACGAAAATACCGTGTTGTTAACAGTTTCGTTATTTTTGCAGTATGCAGGCTATCAGACGACTATTTGATTTTTATATAAACGGAAGCATCCATGTCGCTGTTGCAGTTCTGTCCCTGGTTCTGATGACCAATCACATGTTCCAAAATAGCTTTGATTTACCGATGGCCGGCTTTGCGTTTTTTGGAACAATTTTCGGGTATAATTTTATCAAATACGAAGATTTTTTTCGAAATAAAAAGCCATTGCGGTTTGAATTAAAAGCGATTGGAATAGTGAGCTTTATTTCGCTTTTGGCATCTATTTTTTTCTTTTTTTGTTTGGGCAGTGTTACTCAGATAACCGCCATGATCTTCTTTGGACTGACATTTTTGTATACGGTTCCCGTTTTTTCAAAGAAAAAAAATATACGGAATTGGAGCGGTGTCAAGATTTATATCGTAGCTATTTGCTGGTCTGGCGTTACCACTTTGCTGCCTTTGATGAACGCAGGAACCGAAGTCTTTTCAGATGTAATTCTCAAATGCTGCCAGCGATTTTTATTAGTCATCAGCCTAATTCTGATATTTGAAATCATCGACTTGAAAACAGATGATCCTGCTCTGAAAACCGTACCTCAAAAAATAGGAGTGGCAAAAACCAAAATCTTAGGAATACTTATACTTATTCCGCTTTATTTCTTGGAGTTTTTGAAAAGCACAATTGATATTAACCAGCTTTTTGTCAATGCTATTTTGGTTATTACGACTGCTCTTTTTATGTTGTTTGCTAATGAGAATCGTTCGAAATATTATACTTCTTTTTGGGTGGAAAGTATTCCGATTTTTTGGTTAGGGATGATTTATTTGGTTTGATTGTTTTATAACCCTGACAGCGTTTTAAACGCTGTCAGGGTTGGTTATTTTAAATTCTTTAAAGCCATTTCCAAATCTCCAAATTCAAACTCAAAACCATTTTCTAATAATCGTTTCGGAATTACATTTCTGCTTTTTAATACTAATTCAGTTTCGGTACCGATAATTTTTGCTCCAAATTTCAAAAGCTTTTCGTTAATCGGAATTCCAGTTGGAATGCCTAAGCTTTTACGAAGTATTTTCATGAAAGCAGCATTTCGAATCGGTTTTGGAGAAACAATATTTACGACTCCGGTCAATTCTTTTTCAAGAATAAATTCTAACGCCCTGGCAAAATCCTTTTCATGAACCCAGCTGATAAATTGGTTGCCTTTTCCTTGTTTACCTCCAAAACCTATTTTCGCTAGATTTTTCAAAGGAAGAAATGCGCCTCCTTTTTTGCCTAATACTATTGAAGTTCTCAGCGCTGTTTTTCTAGTTGTTGGCGTTTCGGTTTCAAAAAAAGCCTTTTCCCAAGATTTGGCAACATTCATAGAAAAATCATCTCCGATTTCACCATCGACCTCATCCATTTGTTTGTCTAATGAATGCCTATATATTGTGGAAGTTGAAGAGTTTAGCCAATGTTTTGGAGGGTTTTGACAATGAAGAACGGCAAGATTTAGAATGCGAGTGCTTTCGAGTCTTGAATCGAGAATCTCTTTTTTGTTTTCTTCCGTATACCTACAATCTACAGATTTGCCTGCAAGATTAATAAGCACGTCGGTATTTTCTAATTCTTTTTCCCAACCAGAAAATGTTTTGGCATTCCATTTTATATAGTTGATGCCGTCTTTTATTTTAGAATCTCCTCTGGTAAGGATAATTATTTCTTTGAATTTATCTTTAAAATGATTCGCCAAAACTTGGCCTAAGAATCCTGTTCCTGCTGCGATTACAAGCTTTTTCATACGTATAAATTTAAGATAATAATTAAGGCAATAATCCTGTAGACTGCCCAAGTGTAAGAAAGATAGGGAGGGAGTTGTAGAATTTTAATTCTTCGGAAATGTTCCATAAACATCAGTAAAACGGTAATAGCGAACCAGCTTAGAATTATAATTTCTGGGATTTCTAGGAATTGATTTAGGAGTAAAATAGGAGTCAAAACAAGAGAGCCAAATAGTGAAATTGTCATCAGGTTTCCGACATAATTTAGAACAGTCTTTTTGTCGAATTTTAATAGGAATAAGCTTTGAAAAATAATTTGTCCAAGGGCTAAGATAGCTTCCCTGCTAAAATTCCCTTTTGGTAAATCTTGAAACAATACTGAGTAATTAAAAAGCGTAAAAGCCGTGATGATTATCGCAAAAAGGATATAAATAATTCTGTATTTGTAATTAAAACTTGGAATGCATTGCAAAACATTCTGCTCCGTTTTTTTATTTGGAATAATTACTTTTCGGTTATAAGAAATAAATGAATACAGTTTTTTCAACAAGTATTTTATTGGAGAAATGTTTCCGACTTTTTCCATCCAAGGAAAAGAATTTCCAATCACTTTCAGCAAACTGTCGATTCCATAAATTACGGTTTTGTTTTGGTTATCGACTAAAGCAATTTCATTAGAAGCTCTTTTAAAATCAATGAAACTGTGTTCTTCATCAGTAAGTTTTGAGAAAGGTTTTTTGCCATTCTTATCCAACATTCCTGCTTTTATAAAGCCTGTTGTATAGGCTTGGCAGAGCGGGCAATCTTCGTCGTAAAGTAAGGTTTGGTGCTCAAGTGTTTTCATAATCAATAGTTTTGATTAATGGTTGTAATAGTGTTTTAAACTTTCAGAAAAAAATGAAACTTTTAATTAAATTTTTTTACTTCATGATTTTCATGACCAAACGGCCAATCCAATTGTCTTTAAATTCGGTTACTTTGTCAATCATATTGTCGGCTTTTAAAACAAAATCGTATAGTTTGGAGGTCTGATCTACAAAATGCTTTGTTTCTTTGGTTTCGTTGCCTTTGATAGAAGAAACGTCTTTCAGTACTCTTAAGGCTGGCTTGATTTCTCTTTTGCTTCTTTCTTGTGCAATTTTTACGGCCAATTCGTCCAAGTCTTTTTCGGCTGTAAAAAACTCTTTTCGTTCGCCCGATTTGTATTCTTTATACACAATGCCCCAATCCATCAAGGCACGGAGGTTCATGCTGGCATTTCCTCTAGAAATCAATAATTCTTCCATGATGTCTTCCATAGAAAGCGGCTCTGGAGAAACCATCAGCAGTGCATGAATCTGAGCCATCGTTTTATTGATGCCCCATTGAGAGCCTAATGCCCCCCACGTCTGAATGAATTTATTTTTTGCTTCCTTGAATTCCATAGTCCAAAGGTAAGAATATATTTTTAAACTTTCAAAAATAATTGAAAGATATTTTATTTTCTATCATTTTCAAATTAAAAAGGCTGCCAGCAGTACTGGCAACCTCTTATTTTGTGTCAAAAAGTTATCAATGTACTTCTCGATTTAGATAGACCCATCCGGTTTTTTCTTTTCCGCTTCGGAAAGAGATATAGTAGTAATAGGTTGCTGTTGGCAACAATTTCCCATCAGAACATTGGCCATGCCATTGGTTTACATAGTTGTTCATTTCATAGACTTCCATTCCGTAACGGTTAAAGATTTTTACCCTCAAGATGTCGAGTCCGGCCAAATTCCATGTGTCGTTATCATTATCGCCATTAGGAGAAACTCCTTTCGGAATCTTGCAATAGCTTTTTTCAACTGGAATGGATATCGTTTCAGAACATCCTTCCTCATTTGTGACTACCACGGTATAAGTTCCTGACTCTAATCCGGTAATGTATGTAGATTGCGTCGTGGCATAAAAATTATTTGGGCCAGTCCATACATAGCTAGCGGTTGACTCGTTAAAAGAATTGTCGATCGCATAGGCAGAAAGCATATAGTGGTCGTCTTCACATTTTGCCTCGGCTCCTACGGAGAAAGTATCTGTGTTTTCCTCAACTTCAATTGCTTTCGAAAATGTACAGCCGTCTACATCAACAAGTACGTTATATAATCCGGGTTCGTTTACTTCAACTTCTGGAAAATTTCCTCCGATGACTTCTCCGACTTCATTGCTCCAGAGGTAAGAAGCTTGTAATTCGTTAAAATTATCAGGAACAACTTTTAGCGAAATTTCTTGTCCGGAACAGATTCTGTTGTTTTCGTTAGCGAAATGGAATTCCGGCAATGGCGTCACGACCAATTCAAATGTTACGGGCTGCGACGGACAATTCACTAGATTGGCCGTGACAGAATAAGTTCCCGACATGGCTATGGTCGCGTTAGGAAACACTGGAGCGATGCCCGTTGCCGTAAATCCGTTAGGTCCCGACCAAACATAATGGTAAAGAATATTCGGATTCTGGATTCTCAGACTTATGGGAGCCCCGACACAAACTGGTCCTATACTATTGATAATAGGAGCAGGCAAGATATTGAGGAAATGAATCGCTATTATGGCTTCATCCTCTACGCCGCAGAAACCATTTACCACATAGCTAAAATAATAAGTAGAACCCTGTTGGGCGCCTTCTGTACTCCATACGTTGGCAGAAAGAGTACCGACTGGAGTGATTTGCTCCCAAGTACCGTTTCTGTCTGCATTATCTAATAAATAGTCAAATAAGTTGATAGAAGGTGGAATGTCGCATATATTAACTGTATTGTCTTCTCCTGCATTTGGTTGTGTTCCTGCATTGATTTCGTAGTTCAAAGTCTGGTTCAAGCATGAATCAGGTTCTGCAGGATAGGTGACAGCTACATGATAAATACCAGAATTAGTGCTGACATTTAAAGGATTAAAGCTGAGGCTGGCATTTGTGCTCAATGTAACGCTTTCGGCGCCTTGCTTATACCATCTGTATTGTAAGTAAGGGAAATTCGGAACAGAAAGGCTGCTGTTCTGTCCGTCGCATAATGTGGCTGCTATAGAAAAGACAAATGGCGTTGTCACGTCATGTGTATAAGTGCTTGTGTTTTGGCATTCGTCAACTATTTGAAAGACGTATACTGCAGACTCTAAATCTGTAAATAAAGGACTGTTGCCATTTGAAAAATTAAAAGGGACGTCATTTTTTTTAATGATGCTAAAAGCATAATTTCCTTCACCTTCTACATTTAATAATACATCAGAAAGCGTGCCTGAACATGAAAAATTTAAGGCTCCCTTTATTTCTGGAAGGCTTCCTGTCTCAAATTCTTTGATTACAAATAAGCAATTGCTGCTAACGCCCACGCTACCATAAATAGATGATGCAGTTAGAACTCTGAAGCGCCCTCCGATAGCTAAATTCAGATTCCAAGCATTGTTGGCAATAGTAATTGAGTTATTACCATTTGGAGTAGTGTTTTCTGGATAAGCTACATTAGTGTTTGGATGTCCCCACTGGCCGGTTACCGGATTGAATTTCTGCAACCAATACCCAAGATTTGGAAAAGAGCCGTTGTTGTTAGTATGGTTGATCTTGAAATTAAACGAAGAACATCCTTCAACAATTTCAAAAGTTGTATTTCCAATGTATTCTTTAATCTGTAGCGTTAGTATATACTCAGAATTGCAGGAATCTTTGATCTTGATGCGATAGGTTCCGACCGGAAGCGAGCTCATCATAAAATAGGCTCCCCGGATATTGCTAGAGACATTCATAGGGCCATTATAACTACTAGGTACTGTTATAAATTCGGCATCTAAAAGCTGCACATCCTGCGCGCCTCCAATATAGACCGAACCGAAACCGGGAGCACATCCTCCTAGATAATTGATTCTCGGAACATTGGAACTGGCGGGAGGTATCGTTATGGGTTTTGTATAAGAATTTCCACAATCGTCATAAAGAATGATAGTATATTGGCCAGGGACCAGTATGCCCGAGATAAAAATAGTTCCATCTGGCTGAATATAAGCATTGACGTTATAAGGCGTAGGAAAAGCAAAATCTGAAGGAGCAATTTGTATAGTGGCAGAAACAATATCGGAGCCCAAAATTTCTCCGCTAATAGTTCCTGAAGCACCGCAAGAGCCCGTTGCTGTCACTTCGGCTGTGGTTTCATGGACAATATTTACCTCAGCGGTATCTGTTCTTCCGCAGGCATCCGTTACCCTAACCAGATAACTGCCTTCGGGAAGTATATTTGTAGTATTTCCATACGTCGGATCGCTAAAAAAAGTAGGATGCGATGGGTTATAGAGATTCGGATTAAAACCAGCTGGAGCAGAAAGAAATTGCACCGTAATAGGGTAGACGAAATTTGATGCTTTGACAGAAAATGTTTTTATGCCACAGTTGTTGATTTGCGTTTGTATGGATGCTTCATACATTTCAGTGACTTGATTACTTTCTTTTTGGAATTGATTGCCGCAGGCATCTGTAATCAATAAATTATAGCTGTAAGGTTGATCGTAATAAGGCAAGTCGGCCTCAAAACCGTAAGTATTTGGGTTAGATGTAAGGTCGGATGAAGTAAAATCTTCAATTCTGTTGATAGTAAAAGTTCTTATGATCGGTGCGCCGCCGCCCGGCGGATAAATAGTATATACAATGGTAAGGGGATAATTGATGATATAGTCTGGATTGACGCTTAATACATGTCTCACTCCAACCGAGCTGCACGCAGACAATTCTGGACCTGGAACTAAATGTTCCGAAATAGCAAGCGGATTTGATATACTTTCAGGCGTCACTAAAGTATACGATCGTGTTACCGCATTGCCACAAGAATCATATACTTTGATAAGGTAATTTCCGGCTACAAGATTGGTAAAAACATTAGATGGCTGTCGCGGCTTTATAACAGGTCCTGCTATAATTTCATATCCTGTGGGATTTCCAGAAGTAACAATAACATTAATGTTCCTATTAAGACTGCAGGGAATATCACTGTATGTCATGTTGAATTGTAATGCAGTGACCGTGCTGTTGATGACGACATCCTGCTGCTTGCTATTGCTTTCGGTTCCCAAGGTTTGGGTAGCAATGACCCTATACGTACCTCCAACAAGACCCGACAGGGTATTTGTACTCACTGTTGCATACGGAGAGGTTGTGTTCGGCAGCTTGTAAATAGTATAGATAATGTTAGCATTGGGATGTGTCCCGCTTACTGTAAAGGAAAGCATTCCGTTTCTATTACAAGTCTCATCAGCTGATGTGACCGTAAGAGTGAAATCTGGTAGCTGCCCGTAGGAGCTGATTACATTCAAGGAAAAAATTAACGCAAAGATAAAGTTCTGGTAAAGTTTTTTCATAAAAAGAAGTTAAGAAAGGTATCAAATATATGAAAAACTGTAAGAAAAATTATGGATTTCCATAATTCCAAAAGTTAAAGTATAGAATAAAAAAAGGGATTGCCTTATTTTACTGGCAATCCCAAATATTTTAAAATCAAATAATTAAAAACTAAAGCAGTCCTGCTCTTTTGAGCAGTGCGTCAGGTTTTGGCTCATTGCCTCTAAATCTCTTGTATAAAATCATTGGATGCTCCGTTCCGCCTTTAGAAAGGACATTTTCTTTGAACTTAGTAGCCACTTCCGGACTAAATATCCCCTCTTCTTTAAAATACTCAAAAGCATCCGCATCCAATACCTCAGCCCATTTGTAGCTGTAATATCCAGAGGAATAGCCGCCTTGGAAAATATGTGAAAAAGCAGTGCTCATAGCATTTTCTTTTATATCCGGATACAGCTTCGTCGAGGCAAACTGCTCATTCTCAAATTCCTTTACATCTTTGATAAACGTAGGATCCTGACCATGCCATCCCATGTCAAGCAAGCCGAAGCTCAACTGTCTCATAGTGGCTATGCCTTCTTGGAAACTAGCGCTTTCTTTTATTTTCTGGATGTATTCCGTAGGAATAACTTCTCCGGTTTGATAATGGCGCGCGAACAAAGCCAGTGCTTCCGGCTCATAACACCAATTTTCGAAAATCTGACTTGGCAATTCCACAAAGTCCCAATACACGCTGGTACCCGATAAGCTAGGATAAACCGTATCCGCCAGCATCCCGTGCAAAGCATGTCCGAACTCATGGAATAAGGTAGTCACTTCATTAAAAGTCAGCAAAGAAGGCTTGGTTTCTGTAGGCTTTGTAAAATTGCATACGATAGAAACATGCGGTCTTTCGTTGATGCCGCCCAAAACATATTGCGATTTGAAAGACGTCATCCATGCGCCATTCCTTTTTCCTTTTCTCGGAAAGAAATCCGCATAAAAAATAGAAACGAGATTGCCAGCGATGTCTTTTACTTCATACGTTCTTACATCAGGATGGTATTTCTCGATATCATTTATTTCTACAAACGTCAGCCCATATAATCGTCCGGCTACGGTAAAAGCGCCTTCCAATACATTTTCTAGTTTGAAATAAGGCTTTAGCTTTTCATCGTCCAGATTGAACAACTGCTGTTTCAGCTTTTCAGAATAGTAGGCGCCGTCCCATTTTTCCAACTGCTCAATGCCGTCCAGTTCCTTAGCAAAATTTGTCAGCTGTTTGAATTCTTTTTCGGCCGCAGGTCGTGCTTTTGCCAGCAAATCGTTAAGAAAGGTAGTTACTTTTTCAGGACTTTCTGCCATTCTTTCTTCGAGCACGAAATGCGCATGCGAAGCATAGCCTAAAAGCTTGGCTCTTTCATAGCGAAGCTTGGCAATCTGCAAAACAATTTCCTGATTGTCATATTCATTTTTCTGAAAACCTTTAGAACCGAAGGCAACTGCCATCTTCTTGCGCAGTTCCCTGTTATCTGCATACGTCACAAAGGGCACGTAACTCGGATAGTCTAGCGTAAAAACCCAGCCTTCTTTTTCTTGGTTTTGGGCCAGTTCTCTAGCGGCTTCTATCGTTCCTTCTGGTAATCCGGAAAGGTCTTTTTCATCGGTAATATGAAGCTGGAAAGCATGTGTTTCCGACAGTACATTTTCTCCGAACTCCAAGCTCAATCGTGAAAGTTCCTTGTCGATTTCGCGCAATTTGCTTTTTTTGTCTTCAGATAGGTTGGCTCCGTTTCGCGAAAAGCTTTTGTACTGCTTGTCGAGCAAGGTAGCCTGTTCTGCCGTGAGCGAGAGGTTGTTTTTATTGTCATATACGGCCTTGACCTTTCTGAATAAGTCGGCATTAAGTCGGATGTCATTTCCAAATTCAGATAATAGGGGAGAAACTTCCTGTGCTATCTTTTGAAGTTCGTCGTTGGTTTCGGCCGAATGCAGGTTAAAGAAAATATTCGATATCCTGTCTAACGTAGCACCGCTAAAAGCCATGGCTTCAATAGTGTTTTCAAACGTAGGCTGTTCGGGATTATTGACAATCTCGTCTATTTCTTTTTTGGCATCTGCAATAGCCTCTTGGAAGGCAGGAAGAAAATCATCATTCTTGATTTGGGAGAAAGGTGCTGTATCGTGTTTTGTCGTAAATTTTTTTGTAAGGACTGACATATAAGGTCTTTTTAATATTTTGAGAATAGAGAATATGTTTTTTTAGGCACGAAAATTATCTCTCGGCATGCTGTTTTCAAAAGTATAAAATTGATCGATAAATACCTATGCCGTTATGAAAACGTTACCGTTTAAAACAAAAAATCAGGCCCTTGCTTTATAGCTGGACCTGATCCTTTAAAATACTGTCGCATTATTATTTCAGCCCTTCCGAAGCCTTGATGACTCCTTCTTTTAGGTTTTCTTTGTAAGCGATGATTTTGTCTAGTACAGATTTGTCGGAGCTTCCGATAATCTGTGCGGCCAATATGCCTGCGTTTTTAGCGCCATTCAAGGCTACTGTTGCCACAGGAACGCCGCCTGGCATCTGTAGGATAGAAAGAATACTGTCCCAGCCGTCGATAGAATTGCTTGATTTTACAGGAACTCCAATTACAGGAAGCGGCGACATTGATGCTACCATTCCCGGTAAATGTGCTGCTCCGCCGGCTCCAGCAATGATGACAGCAATGCCTCTGTTATGGGCATTTTTGCTGAAGTCAAACAATTTCTCTGGCGTGCGGTGTGCCGAAACGATATCGACTTCCGTCTCGATTCCGAATTCTTTTAGTATGTCGATGGCTTCTTGCATGACTGGCATGTCTGAAACACTTCCCATTACGATTGCGATTTTCATTGTATACGATTTAATGGTTTAGATTCTTTATGAATTGCTGATCACGCGTATCAGCTTTTTTACTTCCTCTGCGGTCTTTCTTGCTTCCGCTATATTTTCATTTACGATGGTCACATGGCCCATTTTTCTGAACGGTCTTGTTTCGCGTTTTCCGTAAATATGCGGTGTCACGCCATCAATGGCTAATATCTTTTCAATGTTTTGGTATACGACTTGTCCGGAATGGCCTTCTTCGCCTACAAGGTTCACCATGATTCCTGCAACCTTGCTGTCGGTGTTGCCCAAAGGCAAATCTAAGATGGCCCTTAAGTGGTTTTCAAACTGCGACGTGTAGCTGGCCTCAATGCTGTAGTGGCCAGAATTATGCGGCCTCGGTGCTACTTCATTAATCAATATGGTATCGTCTTCTGTCTGGAACATTTCAACTGCAAGCAAGCCTACATGTCCAAAAGCTTCGGAAACCTGCAAGGCAATGGCTCTTGCTTTTGCAGCCACCTTTTCGTCAATGCGTGCAGGGCAGATGACATATTCTACCTGATTGGCTTCTGGATGAAATTCCATTTCTACCACAGGATACGTCTTGATGTCGCCTTTTGGATTGCGGACTACGATTACGGCCAATTCATTCTTAAACGGCACCATGTCTTCGGCAATGCATTCCACGTCGGGAAGATTTGCCAAGTCCGTTATAGCCCTTGCGACTTTCACTCCGTTGCCATCATAACCGAATTCGGCACTTTTCCATACAAAAGGAAAGGAAACAGTAGTATTTTCTACAGCCGCTTTTAATGCTCCTAAAGTGTTGAATATTTTGAATGGGGAAGTAGGCAGGCTGCTTGCTGTATAAAAATCTTTCTGCCTTCCTTTGTTCTGGATCTTGCGTAATGTTTTTGGAGAAGGATAGACTTTTAGCCCTTCGGATTCTAATTTCTCCAAAGCCTCCAGATTTACGAGCTCGATTTCAAAAGTCAGGACATCTACCTTTTTTCCGAATTCATAAACAGTATCAAAATCCATAAGGTCGCCCTGAAAGAATTTGTTGCATCCCATTCGGCTGGGTGCCTCTGCACTTGGGTCTAAGACATACGTCTGTATATCAAATTTTCGGGTGTCGGCCAGCAGCATCTTGCCAAGCTGTCCGCCTCCTAGTATTCCGAGCTTGAAATCGGATGAGAAGTAATTCATTGCTGTGTTGTTGTTTGCCACAAAGATAATCATTCTTTAGAATGATGGAATATCATCGTTTAGATTTAAATGCTTTCAATGCTTCCGATGCGATATCTCGGGTGAGTTGGGTAGGCGAATTGCAGTCGCAGTTGCTGAATCCGATGACATAAATATCCTCGCTTGGGATATACACTCCCATCGACTTGAAGCCGAAAATACTCCCGCCATGCTCTCTCGTTGCGGTTCCGTCCAGTTCCGTCAGATGCCAGCCATAGCCGTACTTAATGGGATCGCCATTGTTCAAGCTTTTTTTAGTGAAAGCCTTTTTTGCCGTCTTTTTATCCAGCAGCAGATTGTTATTTAGGACATGCTGCCATTGCAACATATCTCCTGTGGTTGCCATCAGCGAGCCAGAAGAAAACGGAATCGTAAAGCTGATGCGCCCTTTGTTGACATACACATTGTCTTTCTTGCGATAGCCGTAAGCCCTGTTTTTAATAATAGCGGTATCATCGGCATAACGTGAATCAGACATTCCGGCTTTTTCGAAAATATGCTTCCGGATATAGGCCTCATAGGTTTCTCCGGAAACCAACTCGATGATATAGCCCAAAATCACATAACCCGAATTGTTGTATTCGAATTTTGCACCTGGCAGAAAATCAACAGGCTCATTCTTGAAGAAATCGATTATTTCTTTTGGCGTTAGGTCTTTCTGGGCAATCTGCTGCAGGGACTTTATTTTGGTGAAATCTTTAATACCCGAAGTATGCGTCAGCAGATGGTGCAAGGTAATCTTGTCGCCCGCAGGATAGTCGGGAATGTATTTAGAAATGCTGCTGTTGAGGTCAACCTTGCCTTCTTGTTCGAGCATCAGTATGGCAACAGCCGTGAATTGTTTGGTAATCGAGCCTATCTGGAAGACTTTGTCTGTGGTCATATCGACATCCAATTCCAGATTTGCTTTGCCAAATGCCTTATGGTAAACGGGCTTTCCGTCTTTTGCTACTAAGACCACGGCACCCGGTCCTTTTCTGTCGGTAAAGACGTTCGAGATCAGGCTGTCGACCTTACGTTCAAAATTTTGGGCAGGAGCAGCTGTAAAGGCAGCAATAAACAGTAGGGAAGTCGCGAGCAGTTTCTTCATTTGTAAGAGGTTGATTTTAGCGCTTTGGACGACAAAAATCGTTACCCAGTTACAACCTCAAGACAAGCACTGCTGCAGTATTATATAAAAGGCGGCGTTATCTGGTATTTAAACGAAAATAAAACCAGTCCCACCTTCGATTTGATGCCGAACCGTTCAAACAAAGCTGTCCGGTACGATTCTATAGATTTTACAGACAATCCCATGCTGTCAGCCATCTGGTCATAGGTCAGTTCTCTTTCATCACAGACCAGTTTCAAGAACTCCAATTCTCTATCGGACAATACGATCTGGCTTTTGGCGTCTTTGCTCGGAGACTCGTCATAATTCCGCATCCGCTTTAGTATCTCAGAAACGTTGTTGTAGCCGATCTTTACGATGTTGTCGATGGCAAACTTCAAATCGTGTGCGGTACAGTTTTTATGCAAAAAACCTCTGGCTCCGTGATGGTAGGCCGCATCGATAATCTGCTCGTCAAAATGCTGCGTAAGAAGCAGTACTTTGTATTCGCCTTCTATTTCTTCTAGCGCCTTCAGTACTTCTATGCCATTCATTCCGGGCATGGAATAGTCGAGTATAAACAAATCAGGCGGACTCTCTAAGGGAAGTGCCGCTAAAAAGTCGGCACCATTGTCAAATTCTGCCGTAATCGTATAATTGCTGATTTTTTCCAGCAGTTCTTTTAAACCCTGCCTGACGATCTTATGGTCGTCGATGATGCCTATAGTTGTCTTTTCCATGTCTAGGAGATTTTGTTTTCTGATAGCCGAATCTTTGTGCCTTCGCCGATTACAGAATAAATGTTTACGGAATAATCAATAATAGCGGCACGGCTGATGATGTTTTGTAGTCCCATTGTAGCGGTAGTGTCCTTTATCTTTTCATAGTCGAATCCCTTGCCGTTGTCGGCAATGACCATTTCAAAACTTGGGCCAGTCCTTAAGCGAATTTCGATACGTCCGGCTTTCGAATGCTTGAAACAGTTGTTCATGATTTCCTGAAAGATTCTATAAATCACGATCTTCTCATTCGTCGAAAATATCCTTTTCGCGCTTCCTTTCTGTACAAGCTCAATAGGAATAGGCCCTTTCTGCAGGCGCAGTATTTCCGATTCGATAGCTTTTGTCAAATCCTGCTGCAGTAGTACTTGGTTGTTCAGGGAATGGCTGATGCTGCGTATGGACTGCGAAAGTCCGCTGACCGACTGCGACAGCGGCTGCAGGGTCTGGTTCAGCTCCGGCGAATCGAGCTTGAGATTTTCGATCTGGAAATTAATATAGGTGAGCTGCTGCCCGGCATCGTCATGCAGGTCTTGCGATATGTTCTGCAATACCTGTTCCTGTGTCTCGATAATAGCCGCATTCATTGCCTTTTGGAAATCAATATCTTTTTGGTAGATGACCTTAGTGTAGTTTTTGATTTTGCGGATATACAGCTTTACCAGTACCACGCAAAAGAGGATGAGGAGACTGATAAATAGCAGTCCGATAACGATTCCGAAGGCTACATCATTCACCATTTTTCAACTTTTTTTCACGATAAATATAAATGTTTATCAAAGAATAATAGACGATATTCACAAAGTAAGTAATAAAGGTATAAAGTTTTATATGGCCGAAAAGAAGGAATGAGGTAACGTTTTTGCTGTTGAAACCAAACATAAAGCTCAGTCCGAAGAAAAACAGTACGGGCGCTGTAAGCAGGATATATCTGTTAGACAGAAAAAAATCGAAACTTTCTTTCTTGAGCCTATAAGAACTCTCATAAATAAAGATGATTATATACAGAAAGGCACCAACGACAAAAGTATAATAGTTGAATTTTTGTGTCCCGTCAATAAAAAGAAGGCTGGCAATGGCAAAGAGTAAAAAAGCATATAGCAACAAGAATGCAGTTTTTTGAAAAACCGCATTCCTGGCTAATAGCCACAGCCATAATCCATGATGCAGGATAGCGCCAATTGTGGATTCCAAGACTATAGACTTTGAATAGAATAGCAATATTGAATTTGTCAATTCCATAAAAAAGCACACCAACAGAATTACGAGCAAAAACCGATGTGTGCTGTTTTTCCATTTCAAGCTAGACAAAGCAAAAAGCAAAGTCAGCAGTACGAGAATCTTTAGGGGCTTTGAAAATTGATAAATAAACTCTACCATTCTTTAGTAAGATAATTAATTGTTGCTGTTTTAAAGCGGTGCTTTTTTGTATCCCGAAGCATCGATTCTAGGCTCATCAGAAAAGTCGAAAAAGGTTGCCGGGTTTTTGCCGTTCAAGACCCTGAAAATAATTGTCTCCTGCTTGCTGTTGCCGACTAGCGCCCACATAAATTCAAAACTGATGTCAAGGCCTTCGTTTTCTCTAGCAATACTCCTAAAAAGAGGAAGAGAATAGCAAACTTTTGTATCGCTAAATTTAGGCTCTATCTCAATGCCTGCGATTTCTTTAGACGCATCAAGCTTAAAGCCCACATATTTTTCATATGCTGAATAGGATTCTGTCAGCTTTTTAAAATCTTCCCATTTGATTGCAAAAGACTTGCCTGTACCGAGCTTAAACGGTGTGTGTTTTATCTCATGCGTTTCTATAGTACTCAAATAAAGCGTATCAATACATACAGCCTTCCCGTATTTTCTAAGCCAATCTGCTCTCAGTGAATCTTTTTTTGGTGGCTCTAGCTTCAAATCATCAATTTTTCTATACTCTTCCAGTCCCAAGCATTCTTGCTGGTTTTTGGTAGCAGCCATAGCCCTTGTGTCGTCTTGCGTTTCTTCTTTCTCCTTGCATCCTATCATTGCCAACGACAGGAATAAGAATAGTACTGTTTTTTTCATAATTTAAATATTGGAGGTTTATAATTAAGTTCATGACAAAGTTGGCCCATATCCATTTCTGACTCAATAGGGTTTTCCCTATTTCGTCTGGGTTATTTCCCCATCGCACCACAGCCTAGCTAAAATATCACTTTTTTCTTAATAATTTATGTATTTGTTGCTATTTCAATGAGTTAGGGAAAAGCCTTTGGTGCAATAGGGTTTTCCCTATTGTTGCAGTCTAAGTGTCGCGGTAGCTTTGGTCTATACAACAGCAAATAGGCGCATCATGAAAACAACCTCTTATATCCGATTACAAAATGTCCAGCAAGGTGTTATCTTTTTATGCAGCTGCTTGCTCTTCATTTCCTGCACGATGAAAACAAATAAAATGGAAACAACCGAAGAATTGGCATTGCCCCAAGGAACGGGATATGCTTTGCTGGTAGGGGTAGCAAGAACCAGCCTTTCGGGCTATAGCAATGTATTTACTGAAAGTGCTCCCTATAATGTAGATGCGCTAGAAAGAATATTGCTAAAAAATGACTTCCAAGAGCAGCATATCGCCAAACTGCACTCCCCTAAAGCAGATGTGTTAAAGGCTAACCTATTGTTGCAGCTCCATAAGCTCACGGAAAATGATCTTTTTGTTTTTTACTTTTTCGGGCACGGTGACCAAGTTTCTGATACCGGAGTTTTAGACGAAACAGGGGACAATAAAGATGAGGTATTGATTACGGCAGACAGGAAGCTGGTTGATGATGAAATTTATGAAATACTGACCAGTATCAAGACCAAGGCAAGAGTGCTGTTTATTGTAGATGCCTGCAACTCCGGCACCATTTATAAATCGATGCTGAGTTTCAGAAACAAAGGCCGGGCTATTCCAGCTTTCGGATTTCTTGAAGGGAAACAAGACAATGGAATGCAATTAGACTTCTTATACCTAGGAGCCACGCAAGACGGAAGCATCGCTACAGTATACGGTTCTACCAGCCCCTTCACTTCATTGATAGAGTCGGTACTAAAAGACAAATCTTTTGAAGGAAATTATAAAGACTATTTCGGCATCCTAAGCAAAGCCATGTGGGAAGATAAAATTTTTCCAACTTTCGAGACAGGCTACGCTTCGTCCCAATTTTTAAACCAACAACCTTTTAAAATCAATTAATTATGAAAAAAATCACCCCCCTTCTCGCAATTGTAGTATTGTGGAGCTGCTCCACTGTAAGGACATCGCAGCTGAATTCAGGAACAGCATCCAATGCAAACGGATTTTACTATGCCCTGCCGAAAACCATATTAATGGCCTCTTTTGAAATCGAAAAGAAGACTATCGAAGCAGGAAAATACAGCGAATATGCCCCTTGCTTTGATATTGAAGTAGAAGAAGCCGCTGGCACTTCCTATAAAATCAAGAATATGGAAATTACCTCTAGGTCTATACTAGATAAGACCAAAGTCTACCAAATGAATATGAGCCGAAATTTTTTGAACAAGAATGACTTCTCCCTTGAATATTCAAAAGATGGGGAACTGACTTCTTCGGATATAAAAAACGAAAGCCAGATAGTACCATTGATTAGCACCGTAGTCAATTATGCAACGCTAATTCCGGGGATAGCCGGATTAGGAAGCGAACCTGTAGCATCACTACATAGCCCATGCAATAACCAAGAAGAAAAGAAATACAAGCTGGCCAAGGAAAACTACGATAAGATATTGATTTACCAAAACATGCTGAAAAAAATTCTGGAGAATTCAGACGGCTCCAATAAAGAAGTAGTGGAGTTCAAGCTTCAAAAAGTCAATCAATTACGAGACGAACTGTTAAGCGATTTTACAGGAAAGATTACCACAAAAAGCGTAAAAATTCAATTTGAGATTGACCCAGAAGATATGGATGATATCGGAAATGGAGCAAGCACCTACAACAAGATCAAGCTCTTTTCTATCGACAAGACCAAAGGAATCAAGATGGCGCCCGAGTTCTCGAATTATGTCACTACCGGATTTGAAAAAGAAGAAATTACGCCAACAGAAACTATCTATATCCAGCTTCATAAAATAGAAAAGGGGATAGGAGAGGTAGTCGCCAGCCATAATAAAAAAGACGATAAAAAAGCATCTTTCTATTATAATATTCCAGCCGAAGCGCGCTTCCAGATACTTAAAGAAACAAAAGACAAAAACACGGTCGAAAAACAAGCAGACCTTATGATGCCGCAATACGGAATCGTAGCAGCAGGCCCTTCAAACATGAAAAACATGGTTTTTAAATTGCACCCAGGCCTCGGCTCCATCTTGTCCATTTCTGGAACGACTGCTACGGTAGATTTAGAAAAGCTTAATGCCGCCCCTGAAAAAATTTCAGGAATTCTGGACAAGTTTAAAAAAGAAGAGCCTGAAGATCCTAAAGACAAGCTGATTAAGCAGCTGGAACAAGACGTCAAGATAAAAGAGCTAAAAGACAAGCTGAATGCTGTTTCTGAATAAATATACCTCTAATGTAAAAACATACCGCAATGAAAAACAGCTTCTCCCTTATCTTTTGCCTTATCGCAATGGCCTCCTATTCTCAGAATACGCTCAATGCAGGCGGATGGTCTACCTCCGGACCGGGATCCTATACGCGTATCACCGCGACCAACAACCTTGACCAAAAAGTATATTCTATACAAAATACCATCCATATGGATGATGCCATTCTGGAATTTGAGATTATAGCAGACGGGGTAACAATACCGACAAAAATATATGAAGGCGGCGTTGTTGCTGTTGAAGGCAAAAGCATCTTTATCCGCCAGACCAAGCCTGGCAAGCAGATCAAGGGCAACTGGAAGACTATTCAGCAACCCGAAACAGCAGCCACGGTCATACCTTGGGTGGGCTATCCTTCGCTGAACAAAGAAATTCTTGTAGCCAGCCTCAAGACGGAGCAGGAATTTATTATCGAAATCCACGGCAGTCTTGACTGCAACGATGCGGCCTTTCAGGTATTTATTGATAATGTTCCCGTAAAAGACAGCAGCAACAATACGCTTACATTTTGGAACGGGAGCAGTCTTATAGGAAAAGGAAAATTAGTCGTAGTCAAGGTAAGCGGAAGCTGTACCGGCTCCAAGATCATAAGCGGCTATCTCAAGCTCAAGGCATAAAGACAATTCAGACCACTTTTAAAAAAGAAAACGATGAAAAAAATAATACAGGTACTGATACTGCTGGCTGTTTTTTCTGAAAGCGCTGTCGCGCAAGATCTGGCCCAACTGCAGGCAGGCAGTACGACCTTGTCTGCCGCTGCTACGGCTGAGTCATTAGACAATCTGGCATCCTGCTCGTTTGTACTGCCTTCGCTAGAATATAGGTTTGACGACCATCTAAAGCATGGCGTATTTTTAGGAATCAAAAAGGTAAACGCGCAAAAGAATTGCGATTGTTCTTCTACTATGGGCTCGCTATGTTATGCTGCGGGAGCTACTTATAGGGCTGCTGCGGGCTATTATCCTCATACAAAAACGGGCGATATAAGCCTTCATTATGGCTACCGATATTTGTTTCTGTATGGAGAATTGGGAGCCGGATATTCATTCAGTGCGAAAGAAGCTATGCCGGGACAGTTTTTTCACTTAGGGCCTTCCATAGGCTTTGACCTTCTTGCTATCCAAGCCAATGCAGGCTATTCTTTTACCACTGAAAAAATCAATGGGAAATCGGGAGCCTTTATGCTATCCATCGTATTCTCTCCAATAAGTTTGGAGAGAAATAAAGAATACATAAGATCCGTAAAGACAATCAACAAATCTACTGCTACAGACAGGAAAAGCTTTAGGATGGATAAGGGATAATTACCCTTTTATTCTACATAACAACATATTGCCTTTATAGTATGTCTATAGTGACTCTATAAAAAGTACAGTTTTTATAGAGTCACTATAGACACATTATAGACTCACTATGGACTCATCTGCAATAAAACCCAAACAAAAGTGCTATCATGACCAGCGTTTGTATAGCGCTAAACTGTAGTAAGATCAGCATGAAATACCTTGTGTTAAAAAGAAAAAGCTAGAAAATATATAAGCCAGACTGTATTCTGGCTTATATATTTATGAATAAGAAAGAATATAATTTGCTATTTTTGATTGTCAATCATCAATCCAATCATCATGCGTTATGTTTTAGCTTTTTTTCTTCCTTGGCTCTCTTTGATACTGCAAGGGAAAGTTCTTTCAGGAATACTATGTCTTATTCTGCAGCTTACTATCATCGGATGGATTCCGGCTTTTATCTGGGCCGCTACCGCCTTGAATCGGATGTATGCCGACCGCAGGACAAATAGGGTCATACGTGCCATGAATGGCAACCGTTAAGGAAATTCTTCTCGGTTTGCCAGAGCCCCCGTTGCTTAGTTTGCAAACAGCTAGTTGCCGAACCTCATCTCGAACAAGATATAGTGCCGGATCCCGAATTCTTTGCCCCAGGTTTCGATGTCCTTGCCGCTGCTTTCAACCGCGCACCAAAATTTGTTGCCCTCTTTGTCTTCATACGGGAGTATATACGCAAAAGCATAGAACGGCTTGCCTGATACGATGGGGAAATGGGTGCCGAAATCCCTAAGGCTGTAATCGTCAGAACGCATGCTTTTGTATTCTTTTTGAATCTCGAAACGATCAAACAAAAACTTTATCTTCAAGGACTTGTCCGATGATTTTTTGGCAATTACCGTGAGATTCAGGCTGTCATTTTCAATTTTTCCGATGTAGGAGTTTGTGGCCGAACTGAAGATCGTATCGGTCTTTTTTACCTTGCCATCCCAAATTTCTTTGGCTACCATATAATATTCCGTGCCCTTTAAAGCAGCTCCCGTAAATTTCGTAGTATAATAATCCATATTGTCAAACCGCATGATATCCGTCAGTGCCTTGTTTTCGGAATAAGAATCGCTTTTCATTTTTATAGGGGGCAATGCATTTTCTTGCGCTGTTGCCGTAAAAAAAGTAAAAAAGAACCACAGTCCTGCCCAGCCTAAAGCAGCCGTTTTAATCGCATTTTTTTTCATCACTAAAGTATTTAGAGGTTATGATGCAAAGGTAGGCTGGCGGTAAAGGCGCTGAAGTTAACCGCCCTGAATAAGGGTTAATTAGTGTTAATGAAAATGGCAAGGGCGCTTTTAAAATTTTATCTTTGGCTCGTATGAAGCGAAAGATACTATTGGCGTTTGTCCTGATGTCCTTGTGCGTTGCTGGAATCGCGGCGCTGCAGCTCTATTATAACTATGCGACCTATACCGCCGAGCGCAGGCAGTTTGAAAGAGACTGCAACGAGGCGCTTGAAGAAGCAGTCGACAGTTCTTTTGCCAGGCACCGCCGTATCGTGGTCGGAGAGTTCAAGGCATGGCTTTACGATCCTTCTTTCATCAAGATTACGGCCCGATGGAATCCAGATGCCAAGCAGACGGTATTTACGATAAAAGAAACAGAACCTTCGGCCATAGGGCAGAGTCAGTTTAGCATGGGCATCGAAGATTTTAAAGAAAGGCTGGATAGCATTACTCCCAAAGGCAGGAGAGTGCTCGTCAACCACATGGCAAGGCAGGTGGATACTGAACTTAAAAAGGGCTATATTTGGTTCTATACCCAAAAGTTGGGAGACAGCCTTAACAAGCTATCGTATGACATGCCTCTGGAATTGGGAATATTAAAGAAAGAATACCAAGCTTCGTTGCAGAAAAGAGGCATATCATTATCTTTTGACTTTAATAGAAAACCCGACGGCCAGACCTTTCAGACTAAAAAAGTAAACATTTCCTTGAGAAGGCCGCATAAGCAAAAGCTATTGCAGGCGACTATCGTCAACACCGACCTGTTCTTGCTCCGGCAGCTCAAATGGGTGCTGATAGGCTCGGTGCTGCTTATACTCATTACGCTTTCCTGCTTCTGGTACACCTTGAGGCTGCTGCTCACCCAGCACAAGATCAACACGATAAAAGACGATTTTATCAACAACATGACGCACGAGATCAATACGCCCTTGACCTCGATTGCTATTACTGCCGAAGCGCTAAAAAAGTTCAACCACGATAAGGAAACACAGGAGAATTATATTGAAATCATACGCCACCAGAGCGGCAAGCTCATCTCGCTTACCGATGAGATACTGGCTGCCGCGCGACTGGAAAGTTCTGAAATGGAACTAAAAGATACTATAGCCATCAGTACGCTGCTGCAGGAAATTGTCGCAGAGACAGAAGGCAGCGCACAAATCTCTATTTCTTCTGAAGAGGATAGTAAAGTAAAAGGCAATAAAAAGCACCTGAGCAGGGCAATTGCCAACTTGATCGATAATGCGATAAAATATGCAGGATCAGAAAAGCCAATTATCGAGATACAAAGTTTTGCAGAACACAAACAGCTGACGATCAGGGTTGCCGATAACGGACCTGGGATTTCTGATGGGCATAAAGAAGCAGTCTTCAGTCCGTTTTATCGCATACCGTCGGGCAACGTGCATGATGTCAAAGGCTATGGCTTGGGACTGAACTATGTGAGGAAAGTGATAGCCGCCCACAAAGGCAGTATCAGCCTGAAAGATAATGTCCCGAACGGAAGCATATTCACCATCAAATTGCCCTTGTTATGAAGCACACGATCCTTTTGGCAGAAGATGAGCCGTTCTTAGGAAAGGTAATCAAAGACAGTCTGGAAAAGGAAGGCTATGCAGTCGAACTGGCTCCTGACGGAAAAAGGGCGTGGGAAATCTACAAGAGCCATGCATTTTCTTTATGCATATTAGACGTGATGATGCCGTACAAAGACGGGTTCTCGCTGGCTTCGCAGATACGAAATGATGATCCGAAAATACCTTTGATGTTCCTTACGGCCAAATCGGATATAAAAGACGTGATGGCAGGTTATGCCAGCGGAGGGAATGATTATCTCAAGAAGCCGTTCAGTCTGGACGAGCTTTTTCTCAGGGTAAAAGAATTGCTCCGAAGGGCAGAACCAGAAAACGAGAAAAGCGACGAGCATCGGATAGGGAGCTATGTCTTTTTACCGAAAAGGCAAGAACTGAAACATAACGGCGAGACCGTAAAGCTTTCTCATAGAGAAGCCCAATTACTCGTCTTGCTTTTGCAGCAAAAGAATCAAGTGCTTGACAGGAAATCGGCCTTGCTGCTGCTTTGGGGCGACGATACTTTTTTTAATACCCGCACGATGGATGTCTATATAACGAAGCTTCGGAAAAAACTGGAAGGCGACCAAACTATAGAAATCCTTAATATCAGGGGATTTGGCTACAAGCTGATTTGTTGATGCAAATACTCAAGAAACAGCATAAAATCTTTTGAAAAGAAGCTAACTTTGCAAAGCTAAAACCGCACGATATGGATACGAAAATGCCTGCCCGCATACCTGCTTCAAGTCTCGACTACCTCAAGATGCTCAAAGAGAATAACGACAGGGACTGGTTTAACGAGAACAAAGACCGCTACCTAAAAGAATACGACAGCCTAGAACATTTTGCCGATGCCCTGCTGCAGGAGCTTCGCAGCCATGATGTTATCGAGACTGCATCGGGCAAAAAAAGCCTGCACCGTATTTATAGGGATACGCGATTTTCTAAAGACAAGACGCCGTATAAGACCAATTGGAGCGGTGGCTATAAAAGAGCTACCGCACTCCGTAGGGGAGGCTATTATTTTCATATCGAGCCGGGCAACAGTTTTATTGCCGGAGGTTTTTGGGCTCCCAATACAGAAGACATAAAGCGCATCCGCGAAGACATCAGTTCCGACCCCGATACGCTTCGGAAAATTATAGAGAGCAAGACCTTTAAAGCAACTTTTGGGTCATTGCAGGGCGAACAGCTCAAGACGACGCCCAAAGGTTTTGATGCTGCCGATAGCGCGATAGACTTATTACGTTACAAGCAGTTCCTACTCGTCAAGAGATTTACAGATGATGAGGTGCTGAGTCCTTCTTTTTTGAAAGAGGCCGACCAGACGTTCAAGAACATGCGTCCGTTTTTTGATTACATGAGCGAAGTGCTGACAACCGATGCCAATGGCGAGCCGCTTTATAGTAGCTAACTTGCAATAAGATTTTATGATTTCTTTTTCTGTAACGCTAAAAAATAATTGGCTTTATACGCAAGACAGTATCCTGTGCATAAAGCCAATTATTTATTTAGGGTTTGCTTTTAAAGCGTTGCCATGTCGATAACAAAACGGTAGCGTACATCGCCTTTCAGCATCCTGTCATACGCATTCTGTATGTCTTTGATATCGATCATCTCGATTTCAGATACGATGCCATGCTCGGCGCAATAGTCCAGCATTTCTTGAGTTTCGGCTATGCCTCCGATTCCAGATCCTGCCAAACTCTTTCTGCCTCCTAACAAGCTGAACGCTGCTACTGGAGAAGGTTTTGAAGGAACGCCTACGCAGATATGGGTACCGTCTGTCTTCAATAAAGAAAGATAGAGGTTGAGGTCATGTTCTGCCGAAACGGTGTCGAGTATGAAATCAAAAGAGTTTCGGGCTGCTGCCAGTTGTGCTTCGTCGGTTGTCACGACAAAATTATGGGCGCCCAATTTTCGAGCATCTTGTTCTTTGCTAGGCGAAGTGCTCAATACAGTTACTTCGGCACCAAACGATACTCCGAACTTCACCGCCATATGACCTAGTCCGCCCAATCCTAATACAGCTAATTTGTGTCCTTTTCCTACTTTCCAGTGTCTAAGAGGCGAGTAGGTAGTGATTCCGGCACACAGTAGTGGAGCGACAGCCGCAAGGTTTAATTTGTCTGAAACATGAAGCACGAAGTCTTCGTTTACGACTATGGTATTGGAGTAGCCACCATACGTTGGGGTCTTTCCGTCTTGTTCCAAGCCATTATAGGTCTGCGAGTTACCTTTCAGGCAGTATTGCTCTAAATCTTTCTGGCAGTTTTCACATTCGCGGCAAGAGTCTACCATACATCCTGTTCCGGCAATATCGCCTACCTTGAATTTCTTGACATGTTCGCCTACTTTGACTACGCGTCCTACGATTTCATGTCCAGGAACCATCGGGAAGATTCCGGGAAACCAGTCGTCTTTGATTTGGTGTAAGTCAGAGTGGCATACACCGCAATATTGGATGTCGAACTGTACATCGTGAGGTCCTACTTCGCGTCTTTCAAAGGTCCATGGTGCTAAAGGACTTTGATTGTCCTGTGCAGCGTATGATTTTGTTGCTATCATTTTTGTCGTGTTTTAAGGGATTAGAATTCGTAACTACTAAGGTAGGGAAAAAAGCAATTGATTTTGTTAAGCTATTTTTAGCTTTTCTGCAGGCGTAAAAAAAAACCGCCCATGCAAGATGCACAGGCGGTTTCGGGGAACTATATTCACTTTAACCTAACTAATTATTCTCTCATCAAGCGTTTTACTTGAGTTCCTTGAGCAGTTGTTATCTTAACCAGATAAACTCCAGAAGGGAATCTTTCCATGTTGAACTGACGGCTTGAATGTGCAGTCTTGTTCGTGTCAGAAAGGATCAATTGTCCAGTGATAGAATATACTTCTATTTTTTCTGCTGTTACGTCTCTAGAGAATTCAACAGTCACCATTCCGTTTGTAGGGTTTGGATACAATCTCATTTTGATATCTCCAAATTCAGGAACAGAAAGACCGCAGAAATTGCTAGGGTCTGTAATAGTTACAGTAGCAGTACCTGTTGCGACATTACCGCTGTTGTCAGTTACTGTTAATGTTACGGTATTCGCCCCAACATTACTACAGTTGAAAGTGCTAGGTGAAACAGTCACGCTTGCTATGCCGCAATTGTCTGTACTTCCGTTGTTAACCTGAGCCGCAGTGATTGTAGCAGCTCCAGCCGTAAGCGGTACGGTAATATTGCTTGTAACAACAGTCGGTGGTGTTGTGTCGGCAACCGTAGTAATTGTAAAGCTTTGCGTAGCCATACAAGAGTTAGCGTCGGTAACAGTTACTGTATAGGTTCCTGCTGCCAATCCTGTAGCCGTAGCTCCAGTGCCTCCAGACGGAGCCCATGAGAACGTGTAAGAACCTGTTCCTCCAGATACTCCTACTGATGCAGAGCCATTAGAACCTCCAGTACAGCTTACGTTAGTCTGTGATGGAACGATAGCAATTGCTGATGGTGCTGTAATAGTAACTGTTCTTGTAATCTGACACAAATTAGCATCTTTTATAGTTACTGTATACGTTCCTGCAGCCAGTCCTGAAGCCGTAGCCGCAGTTCCTCCTGATGGAGCCCATACATAGGTATAAGCACCTGTTCCTCCTGTTGCTGTAACAGAAGCCGATCCGTTAGCACCGCCGTTGCAGCTTACGTTAGTCTGAGTCGTTGTAGCAGCAAGAGCAGCAGGCTCAGTCAAGGTAACCGTTCTTGTAATCTGACATGTATTAGCGTCAGTGATAGTCACAGTATAGGTTCCTGCGGACAGTCCAGAAGCCGTAGCTGCAGTACCTCCTGATGGAGCCCAAGCATAAGTATATGCACCTGTTCCTCCTGTTACTGTTACAGAAGCACTACCGTTAGCACCGCCATTACAGAGCAAGTTGATCTGTGATGTGGTAGCGGCAAGAGCAGCAGGCTCAGTCAAAGTAACCGTTCTTGTGATCTGACACAAATTAGCATCAGTAATAGTAACTGTGTACGTTCCAGCAGTCAGCCCTGTAGCCGTAGCTCCAGTACCTCCTGAAGGGGCCCATGAATACGTATAAGCGCCTGTACCTCCTGTTACCGTAACAGAAGCCGATCCGTTAGCACCGCCATTGCAGCTTACGTTAGTCTGAGATGTTGTAGCCGTAAGGGCCGCAGGCTCAGTTACCGTAACTGTTCTTGTAATCTGGCAAGTATTAGCGTCAGTAATAGTTACTGTGTATGTTCCAGCAGATAGTCCAGAAGCCGTAGCTCCAGTACCTCCTGAAGGTGCCCATGAATACGTATAAGCGCCTGTTCCTCCCGTTGCTGTAACAGAAGCAGTTCCGTTAGCACCGCCGTTGCAGCTTACGTTAGTCTGAGATGTTGTAGCGGTAAGAGCCGCAGGCTGGTTGACTGTAACGGTTCTTGTAATCTGGCAACCATTGAAATCGGTTACAGTTACGGTATAGGTTCCAGAAGCCAATCCTGAAGCAGTAGCATTCGTTCCTCCAGATGGGGCCCATGAATAGCTATAAGGCGTTGTTCCTCCAGTAGCCGATACGGTTGCTGTTCCGTTAGCACCGCCATTGCAGCTTACGTCTGTTTTTGATATAGTACCTCCCAATGCAGCCGCTGGCTGGTTGACTGTAACGGTTCTTGTAATTTGGCAAGCATTAGCATCTGTTACCGTTACTGTATATGTTCCTGCTGCTAGTCCTGTAGCAGTAGCTGCAGTTCCTCCAGATGGAGCCCAAGAATAAGTATAAGAAGGGGTACCTCCAGTTACGGCTACAGTTGCCGTACCGTTATTTCCACCATTGCAGCTTACGTCAGTTTTTGAAGCCGTTCCTGCCAAAGCAGCCGTTGGTTGGTTGACTGTAACGGTTCTTGTAATTTGGCAAGCATTAGCATCTGTTACCGTTACTGTATATGTTCCTGCAGCCAGTCCTGTAGCAGTAGCTGCAGTTCCTCCAGATGGAGCCCAAGAATAAGTATAAGAAGGTGTACCTCCAGTTACGGCTACAGTTGCCGTACCGTTATTTCCACCATTGCAGCTTACGTCAGTTTTTGAAGCCGTTCCTGCCAAAGCAGTAGGCTGAGTGATCGTAAAGCTTCGAGTAGCCTGACATGCATTATTGTCGGTCACAGTCACCGTATAAGTTCCTGCTGCCAATCCTGTTGCAGTAGCATTAGTTCCTCCAGACGGAGACCAAGAATAAGTATACGGAGGCGTACCGCCAGTTGGCGCTACTGTAGCTGTTCCGTTAGCGCCGCCATTGCAGCTTACGTCGGTTTTGCCACCGCCTGTTGCAGCTGATAAGGCTGTTGCTGGCTGGTTGACTGTTACCGTTCTTGTAATCTGACATCCGTTGAAATCCGTAACGGTCACAGTATAGGTTCCTGATGCCAGACCTGTTGCAGAGGCATTAGTTCCTCCTGAAGGCGACCATGAGTAAGAATATGGGGTTGTTCCTCCAGTCACGACTACAGTTGCTGTTCCGTTAGACCCGCCGTTGCAGCTTATGTCTGTTTTAGAAATCGTTCCACCAAGTGCAGCCGCTGGCTGGTTGATAGTAGTAGTTCTTGTAATCTGGCAGCCATTGAAATCGGTTACCGTTACGGTATAGGTTCCTGCTGTAAGGCCAGTAGCCATAGCATTAGTTCCTCCAGAAGGCGACCATGAGTAAGAGTATGGGGTTGTTCCTCCAGTCACGGCTACAGATGCTGTTCCATTAGAACCGCCGTTGCAGCTTATGTCTGTTTTAGTAATTATTCCGCCAAGTGCAGTTGCTGGCTGATTGACAGTCACAGTTCTTGTAATCTGGCAACCATTGAAATCAGTTACAGTTACGGTATAAGTTCCTGCTGCCAATCCTGTTGCGGTAGCATTAGTTCCTCCAGATGGAGCCCATGAGTAAGAATATGGAGTTGTTCCTCCGGTCACAGATACTGTTGCCGTTCCGTTAGAACCGCCGTTGCAGCTTACGTCTGTTTTAGTAGCCGTTCCGCCTAGTGCGGCCGCCGACACGTTACTTACCGTTGGAGAAACTGTACCAGTACAACCATTGGCATCCGTAATGGTTACCGTATAGGTTCCTGCTGCCAATCCGGTGCGGTCTTCGGTAGTAATACCGCCGCCCCAGTTAAAGGTATAAGGACCTACACCTCCAGTTGGTGTCAGGTTGATAGCTCCAGTAGAGCTACCAAAACAAGCAATATTGGTCACTACAGTAACTGCAGATACAGCTGCTGCTGGTTGGGTTACCACAATGCCAGAAACGGTACCTGTACAGCCGTTAGCATCAGTAATGGTTACCGAATAGGTTCCTGCTGTCAATGTAGTACGGTCTTCGGTAGTGACACCGCCGCCCCAGTTAAAAGTATAAGGGCCTACTCCGCCTGTTGGCGTAAGGTTGATAGCACCTGTATTGCCTCCAAAACAAGCTACGTTGGTTACTACTACAGTTCCAGATACGGCTGCTGCTGGCTGGCCTACTGTAATACCAGAAACGGTACCAGTACAGCCGTTGGCGTCAGTAATGGTTACTGAGTAGGTACCTGCCGTCAACAATACACGGTCTTCGGTAGTAGCACCGCCAACCCAGTTAAAGGTATAAGGGCCTACACCGCCTGTTGGCGTAAGGTTGATAGCGCCTGTATTGCCTCCAAAGCAAGCAACGTTGGTTACTACTGTAGTTCCAGATATTGCTGCTGCCGGCTGGCCTACTGCAATGTTGCTAATTGTACGTGTACAGCTATTCGCATCGGTAATGGTTACCGAATAGGTTCCTGCTGTCAATCCGGTACGGTCTTCGGTAGTAATACCGCCGCCCCAGTTAAAGGTATAAGGACCAACTCCGCCTGATGGCGTAAGGTTGATAGCGCCTGTATTGCCTCCAAAGCAAGCAATGTTGGTTACTACTGTACTTCCATTAAGTACTGGAGGTTGTGTTATCGTAAATGATCTTGTAGCCGTACATCCGATATTGTCGGTAACGGTAACAGTGTAAACTCCTACTGCTAAACCAGCAGCAGTAGCATTAGTTCCTCCAGATGGAGCCCAAGAATAGGTATATGGACCTGTACCTCCTGTAGGAGCTACTGTAGCCGTTCCGTTATTGCCACCATTACAGCTTACTGTTGTGAAGCTTCCTGATGTTAGTACAATGGCTGGGTTTACGTTTACTGTGATTGATGCGCATGATCCTGGCGTCACACAGCCGCCTTCACCACGAACATAATAAGTAGTCGTTACTGTCGGACTTACTGTAAAAGATCCAGTAGCAGTAGTAGTAACTGGTGTTCCGCCACATGATCCTGAATAGATATGCCAAGCAGTGGCACTGTTTAATGTTCCACTAATAGTAATCGTTCTGCTAGAACCGTTGCAAAGTGTTGCAGTAGATGCTGTCAATGTAGGAACCGTTGGGTTTGTACAGTTGATGCACGTTACTGAAGGTGTCGGATAGCCAGATGGCGTAATAGTATACGCAGGCGTGGCGATACTTATCCAGTTTGCTGGATTGTTAATCGCCGCACGAAGCGCAATAGAAGTTCCGGTTAGTGTTCCGTTGTATTTTGCATTTGCTACTTCTGGCCCTGGTGCCGGAAATAATGAAATACAGTCTACTCCGTTTGTCAGGCCTGTTGGGACTGCAGAATCTGAAGTTGCCCAGTTCATGCTGCTTGCTGATGGTGGGTTCCATGTAGTTACAGGGTCGTACTTTGTCGAATTGTAATCGGCATGGATAGCTGCAATAAAAATAGGCGAAGCAGGAGCTACGCCAGACGTTGACTGATAGGCAATCATCTGATCACCTCCAGAAAGGTTAAAACCAGTACCCTGAGCGAAAGTAACAGCTCCGCCTCCGGTTACTGTAAGTACGTCTGCAGAAGTTTCTACAACCGAAATAATCTTCCCGCAGGTAATTCCGGCTGGAATTACAAAGGACAGATGTGGTTCGCCGTTTCCGGCCATCCATTCGTCTCCGTCCCATCCTTGTTCCGTGAGATAGAGCGTCTCACCGGCAGGCAGGTCGTTCAGCGCAATAAATGCGAAGCCATCTGGACCGCTGGTGTTGTAGCCTATAAAGGCGATATCGCCTTTTTGCATTGTCTGTGCTTCCGACTTGACTCCGGTCAGGAGGCAAATCATGAAAAACAGGCAGGCTTTAAAAAAAGTAAAGTTTGTTTTCATATGGTTAATTTAAGGTTTAATGACATAAATAAGCGTTATGCCAGCCGCCAGCCGCTATCGGCGTGCTGTCTGACATGATTTTTTGGATAAATTCTCCGTTGTTTTTCAAGACGGCTTCGATCTGTGTTTCGTCTTCTGTCATCTTGAAAATATAGTGGTCAAAACGGGTCCTGTTTGTGTCAGAATGAAACTCCATTTTTCCTCTTGGGCCTTCAGGAGCATCTTCCATTCTTTCTATCAGCCTATCCAAAGCAGGAATGCCGTCGGAGTCTCTAAGCAGCGACTCGACTATGAGTCCTGATTCGTATCCGAGCATGCTGAAAACGCTAGGTTTTTCATGGAGAATGGCTTTGTATTTTTCTATGAACAGGGTGTTTTTCTTGTTTTTAAGATTTTCTGACCAAGGGGCTACAACCAAAATATCGCCTTCAAAAGCGTCTTTGTATTCTTGTCTTATCCTGTCGCTTATCGAAAATGAGGTAAAATAGAAGGGGTAGTTTTGTGCCAGCTTGTTTTTTATAAGATAAGAAGCATGTTCTTCGGCATAAATGCCGCTATGAAAAGCAAAAATGGCTTCTGGTTTTAAAGGAGCCAACGTTTCTTGCATGCAGTCTGCTTCATTTTCTCTTGGATTCAGAGGAGTGATGTAATGTCCTGAGAATTCTGAATTGTTTTGATACAGTCCAATCTCTACGGCTTGATTGATGCCGTAGCCAGAATCATAGTAGGAAGAAGAGGTCGCAATGTTCTTGTAATTCTGGGCTAAGTACTGTCCCAAATAATAAGAAGACTCCGCTATGCCAAATGAATTGACATATACGCCTCGTTTTTTTTGTAGGGCATAAGGAAGATTAGAACCGATGTCTGTGGCTAACAGAAAAAGATCATGGCTGGAGGCATATTCATATACGCTAGCGATGTTGCGATGGCCAAAGAAACCGACAAAAAACCTGATATCTTCTTGAAAAGAAAGTTTTTGCATCTTGTCGATAATCATCTTTTCGTCTGCTCCAATGCCTATGCTTTCAATATAAAATTTAACATTTAGGCCATTCAGCTTAATACCGCGCATAAAATCGCGGTCAAGGAAAGGGTATTGCTTTGATTGGGGCAGCAACATTCCGATTTTTAGTTCAGAATTCATAATTGTAAAATAAAGGGGGATTTGACTCCCCCATTAAAATTAGTTTCTTGAAGGGAAAATTCCTTCTAGAGCAATGCTCATGTATATTCCTAAGTAAGGATTACGTATTCCAAAAGGCTGGCTGCCACCTGAAATGCTAGTAGAACCGCTGATAGCCGAATGAACGCCTCCCAAAGTAGCAGTTCCGCTTGGAGACTCTCTGTAGATTTCTGGCATACTGCCTGAATCTCCTAAGCCGTTAGCGCCACTGTCTACCGTGTTGCTTGCGCTAGTACTGTTGGTAGCCGTTATAACAGTAGTTACATTTGCCATTCCGTTAACCAATGCGTGGGCGTGCATAGGCATATTGCCTTGTGTCAAAGTCATGCTTTCAACTCCTCCAACTTGTCCTTGAACAATATTAGACAGCCCAGGTCCTGTTCCTGGATGAACAATAGATCTTCCTCTCAAATCAGGAAGCGCGAATGTAGTTTGCCCATTTCCGCCATAGGTAGTTCCTAAAAGTGAAAACAAAGCTGTGTTTGAAGCGATTGACATAAGTTGGCCATCGCAGAAAGCCCATCCTCTAGGAGGGAAGTTAAATCCATAAGCCTGAATTTGGCCAAGAAAAGGTTCGAACATAGTTTTAAAGGTTTTAAGTTAAAATGTTTATTGTTTGTTTAATTTTAAATCAATTGTGAGGAGGGAATTTTTGCACTGAAAAGCAGATTTTTCTTTCATCTGCCAGTCTTCTTGCATTTCATGAGGGTGTTGAAACGCAGCTATGTCGCATTTTATCCTCTTTTTTGAGAGGGATAAGGAGCGAAAGAACATAAAAATGCTTCGTGCAATTGCTAGTGAGGGAGTTTCTTGGACAGCAAGAGTATACATAACAAAAGATTTAGCAGGTTAGTTGGGACTTTCTCTTCGAATGCTTTGTTTTTCGACTTTCCAAAATTGCGATTTTTAGAAATCGCATACAATACCACAATTTTGGTATATTTTTGCCTCACCTAATTTAGTGAGGTGATTTTGAGTGCTTTTTTGTACTAATTTTAGTATAGAAACAGGCGTAGCAAGGCATTTGCCTATCGAACGATGGTCGTTATGTTCACATTTTGTGAAGCCAAAAAAGGATGTAAGGAAAAGGGCAGGGATTTAAAAAGAAGCCTAATTTTTATAGAAGCTATTTTATTTCGATTCTTTTGCTACATCTATCGATTTCGATATTCTGAAATCATAGAGGTGAATTAAGAATGCTAATCCAATTGTATTTTATTATTGGGAAAGAGAAAAATGTTTCCTGTAGGAAGTAATAAATCCCAAAATCTTAGTAGGACTGGCTCTTTTTGCGATAATCGGGATGATTCACAAAATTGTTTATTAGTTGTCGGAAGCGCTATCAGTGTTTTTGCCGAATTCTATTTTGGCATCGATTATCTTTTTCAAGAAATCTTTGTCGTTTCTTAAGTCTTCCACTTCGCGTTCCAATATCTCGATTGTCTGGTTTTTGGCATCCACAACACTACCTTTGTTGATAAGAAACTCGCTTTCAGGTTCTTTTAGCGTATGGTCGTCAGGCTGAAGGAAGTCATTCTCATAAATAGTGCCTTTGATAAAATAATAAACAGAAACATTTACTGCTTTCGAAATCTCAATCAAGAAATCTAAAGTAATTTCTTTCGATTTGAAACGGTTTTGCAGGTTTTGGGGAGAAATGTCTAATCTTTTTGCAACTTCATTTAGTTGTATGTCAAGTAATTGCAACTTTTTCTTTAAAATTTTCCCGTCCATATAAAAATAAATTTGTTTATTATAAATAAATATGTTTACTTTGTGACATATAATAGACATATCAGCTATTATTGTGATAAAACGCAAGAACCAATATAGAAAAATATGGCATACGATGGCATATTTAATAATCTTGCCATGGCTTTGCGTTTCTGCCAAAAACGTAAAGTTATTGTTTTTTTCGTATCTGCAATAGGCAAAAACTAAAAAAAATACCCCGATTTCTGTAGACTATCAGACGGTGCGTTTTTTTGATAGCAGTGCGGACGCATTTTCTATGCAGTCGCTTATTTATTCTTGATTATAAATTTCTTACATTGCAGGAGCTATTAACCCCTAAATGAGTTCCTTATGAAGATAATTTTACTTTCTTCTCTTGTGTTTCTTTCGCTGTGCACGGCATCAAAAGCCCAAAATTTTACGTTAAAACCCACTCCTGATATAGTAGGGCTCCAATATAGTTCTGTTGATTTTGCGGATATCGACGGCGATGGCGATCTTGATCTTTTTACTGGAGGCGCCGATCCAAGCTACATACTAACGTCAAGGATATATAAAAATGACGGCAGCGGGAATTTTATGCTATCAGACGGAACTACTTTTATCAAGATCCGTGAAGGTGCTGCGGCTTTCGGAGACGTGAATGGCGATAATTTTCCAGATTTGGTTGTTGCTGGTAATACGCCGGGTCCGACAACCAAGCTGTATATCAACAATGGTTCTGGAAACTATAGCCTTTCGACGGTGGAATTTACACAGAGCACCTATGGCGCTTTGGCTTTTGGCGATATCGATAATGACGGTGATAATGACTTGGTGGTTACAGGTTTTTCTACCAGCTTCTATGGCATTACGGAATTGTATAAAAATGATGGCAATGGCAATTTTACGCTACTTACTGCGGCCCAGAGCGGCTTTACGGCACCGGGTGTTTTTAGAAGTTCTGTAGTTCTGGAAGACTTTGACGGCGACGGCTTTCTTGATGTTTTTGTCACCGGAAATACCTCAAACAATATACTTGTGAACACTTTGTATAAGAATAACGGAAATGGCAGTTTTACGATACGTGCCACGCCGATAGCGCCTATCCAGACAGGTTCTGTTTCGGCAGGAGATTTTGATAATGATGGTGACAAAGACCTGCTTGTTGTAGGTGCGGATGCTGTAAGTGCGAAAGTGGCGCTTTTGTATAGCAATGACGGCAATGGCAACTTTACGCTGGTTCCTGACGTTCCTTTTATAGGCGCGCAGTACGGAAGAAGTGTTTTTGCCGATGTGAACAATGACGGCTATCCCGATGTTTTTATCTCAGGCTACAGGAATCCGAATAGGAGGGCTGATCTGTATATGAATAATGGCGCTTCGGGAGGATTTACTCCAGCGACAGTTCCTTTTCAAGGATTGAATAATGCCGATGTGGCATTTGCCGATGTGGATGGCGATACTGATTTGGACTTTTTGGTCACCGGACTGTCTGAAGCTGGAACGATATCGAAGCTTTTTCTTAACGAGCTTTTTCTGGGGACAGAAAATCCGGAAGCAAAAAATATCCGATTTTATCCAAATCCGGTTGCGGCATCGCTTTATTTGACGCTGCCTTCGGGAGTACAAGCGCTGAAGGCTGATGTGTATTCGCTTTTCGGACAGCTTGTACATTCAGAAAATTTTGCAGACGGTACTAATCCAATCGTACACTTTGATGCTCTTGCAGCGGGAGTCTACCTGATGAAGGTAACGACCGATTCGGGAACACAGATACAGCGCATCGTGAAATCATGACAATGCCAGAAAAGAATAATAGTATCTTAATGATTTAGTCATCCTAAATTAATATTTTTATATCTATTTTGATACTATATGATTCTGGAAACCAAGAGCAAAGAAGCTGGCTTAAAGCCTAATTTTTTTGACAGAGATGTCAGCTGGCTGTCGTTTAACGAAAGAGTGCTTCATGAAGCGGCTGCTGTAGATGTGCCGCTTTTTGAAAGGATAAAATTTCTTTCTATCTACTCTTCTAATCTCGACGAATTTTACCGAGTGAGGATACCGTCACTGATGGCACTGAAGAAAATTTCTAAAAGCGAAGCCGAAAATGGTTTTGCCTACCAGCATATCTTGGACAAGATCCAGCATATCGTAGATGACCAGCAGCATGTTTTTGGGACTATAATATCAGAAAAAATACTTCCTGCCCTTAAGAAAGAAAAATTCCATCTGCTCTATAACGAGCCTATTCCGGACAGCATTCACGAAGAAATTACCCATTATTTTTTTACTGAAGTGCTGGCGTTTATACAAGTTGTCGACATGTCGGCTAAAGAAATGGATTTCTTTCCAGAAAATAATAAGCTGTATAAGCTTGTCGCGATTGAAGAAGGAGCAGACTCATACAAGCTGTTTATTTTGAATATTCCTTCAGACGATTTGCCACGCTTTTTTTCTGTAAAAAAAGGAACTAAAAACTACATTCTCTTTTTAGATGATATCATAAAATTCGGACTCTCGCTTATCTTAAAAGATCAAAAACTGCTGGCAGATTATAATTTCAAGATTACTCGCGATGCTGCCTTGGAACTTGATGACGAATATGATGAAGCCATGGCCGAAAAAATGGAGAAAAAGATTGCCAAGCGCGATTATAGCTTTGCGACCCGTTTTTTGTTTGATTACAGGATGCCGCCTCCATTTTTGCAATCGCTGATTGATGCCTTTAAGCTAAAAGATGCTACTGTTGTCTTGGGCGGATGTTATCACAATCTGAAAGATCTGGCTTCGCTGCCGCTGAAAAAAGAGAGCCTGTTGTATCCTAAAATAACGCCGATTTCTACAGCCGTGCCTTTAGGGAAAAATCTTTTTGAGTTTGTTGCAGAAAAAGACATGTTGTTTCACGTGCCTTATCAGTCGTATGACGGCGTACTGCGTTTTTTCAATGAAGCATCTATAAACCAAGATGTCGAAGAAGTGTATGTAACGCTGTATCGCGTGGCCAGCGATTCAAAAATTGCCAATGCTTTGATCAGTGCGGCAAAAAACGGCAAGAAAGTTACGGTTGTGGTGGAATTAAAAGCAAGGTTTGATGAAGCCAACAATATAAAATGGTCTAAGCAGTTGAAAAAAGCAGGAGTGAAGATCGTCTATAGCATTCCGTCGCTAAAAGTACACGCCAAGATAGCGCTCGTGAAGTTCAAGAAACAGAGTAAACTAGCTCCTATAGGTTTGTTTGCAACTGGCAACCTGAATGAAAACACGGCACGATTTTATACGGACCATATCTTGATGACCGCCCATAAAGAAATGCTGAAGGACTTGGAGAAAGCCTTCCATTTACTGACAACCATTAAGAAAAATCCCAAGAAATATAAGATTGATTTCAAACACCTGCTGGTAGCCAAATTCAACTTGAGAGAGAAGTTTATTGCTTTAATTGACAACGAAATCCAGAATCATAAAAAAGGCTTGAGTTCCGGAATAACAATCAAGCTGAACAATCTGGAAGAGAAGAGTCTGATTGAAAAATTATACGAAGCGTCTAAATCAGGCGTAAAAATCCAATTAATTGTCAGGGGAATATGCTGTCTTGTTCCAGGAATTCCGGGTATGAGCGAAACAATTTCCGTAAGGCGAATTGTGGACAGGAATCTGGAACATGGAAGGATTTTTGTATTTGATAATAATGGCGATCCGTTGATTTATATGGGTTCTGCAGATTGGATGAATCGAAATATCTACAATAGGATTGAAGTCTGCTTCCCGATTTATGATCCAAATTTAAAAAAGGAATTATTGGATATTTTGGACTTTCAGCTTGAAGATAACGTCAAAGCGGTGTGGATCGGTTCAACGCTTCAAAATATTCCAGTTAGAAATGATAAGACAATAGTACGTTCGCAGGAAAAAATCTATGAATACTTGTCTGAATAAGCTTGATGGATTATCAAGTTTCAATGCAGAGAAAATCGTTATGGTTCTGCCTTTCTAAATGAATTAAAAATACTCCTATTTTAGTTTCGTCAGGATTTCTTTGGAAGCCAATTTATAAGCAGCCGAATGATTCGGATAGTCTTGTTGCAAAATAACTTTCAGCTCAGGATAAACCCAGTCTTTCACTTTTCCAAAAGAATAAAGCGCTCTCATAGCATACGCTTTTGTTGCGACCTTTTGGTCGGTAATGAGCCAATCGAAGCAAGATTCGATCATGAGTTCAAGCTGATTGTCTGTCAGAAATACTTCTCCTGATTTTAGCTTTTTGAGATGGTGGCTCGCCGAAAAAAGACAAATTTTTGAAACGGAACGAAGTGCGCCGTCATGCGAATAAGAAGAAAGCATCTTGCAGAAAACATCCAGATAAGGAGAAAGCCAGTCGATGTTTTTTTCATAAACCAGTTCCGAAACCCAGCAGGCTTTGTGGTGACTCCTGTCCTTTATATTGAAGAATACGCCCATAAGATACTGTAACAGATCTGGGTTTTCGCAAACTTCGTTTGACAAAGATTCCCGACTTGGGCGATGCGCTGTACTTTTTTCTAATTTTTGGATAAAATCAGAATTCATTTATGCTGTTATTTTGAGCTACTTGGCGTAAAAGTATTAAAATAATTATATTCTAAAAGCTATTTTTTAAAGGCTACTCTCCAAATGGTATTGCCGCTGTCGTCATTTACTAAAAGCGATCCGTCGTTCATGACGGTTACGGCAACAGGACGCCCATAAACTTCTGCTTTTTTCTCATCAGCTATAAATCCGGTCAGGAAATCTATCGGTTTTCCAGCAGGTTTTCCATTTTTGAAAGGAACAAAAAGCACTTTGTAGCCGCTTAATATCGAACGATTCCAAGAACCGTGCTGTCCGACAAAAGCGCCATTTCTATACTCGGCAGGAAATGCTTGTTTGTCGTAAAATGCTAACCCAAGCGATGCAGTGTGCGTACCTACAGGAACGTCTGGAACAAGGGCTTTGGCTACAAGTTCTTTGCCTTGGCCTTTCAATCGAGGATCTTCAATCTGTCCGTAATACGAATAGGGCCAGCCATAAAATCCTCCTCTTTTAACGCTGGTGATATAATCAGGAACGAGTTCGTCGCCAAGGTCATCGCGTTCGTTTACGGCTGTCCAAAGTTCATTGTTTGCTGGATTCCAGTCCATCCCGACAGGATTCCTCAATCCGCCGGCATAGATTTTTTCTCCCGTACCATCTGGATTTATTTCAAGTATGTTGGCGCGTCTTTTTTCTACTTCCATGCCATGCTCGGCATTGTTGCTAGCCGATCCTACAGAAACATATATTTTTGATCCGTCTGGACTAGCCAAAAGGTTTCTTGTCCAATGATTGTTGTAGCCTCCGGCAGGAAGCTCCAAAATCTTCTCTCCGCTTCCTTGGAGCTTCAAGTCGCCTTGTTTGTATGGAAAACGGTATAATCCATCGGTATTGGCGATATAAAAATAGTTGCCTAGAATGAGCATTCCGAAAGGCATATTCAGGCCTTCCTTAAAGATTTCTCTAGTTTCAAAAACACCATCGTTGTCCTTGTCTCGAAAAACTGTAATCTGATTGGCGCTTTTAAAAGTACTGCTTTCCACTACAAAAATGTCATTATTTGGAGCAATGTAGGTCCAACGCGGGTTCTTGAGACCGTCTGCAAATTTAGTGACTACAAAGCCTTCAGGAGCTTTGGGTGTGACTCCGGCAGGCCATTCTTTCATCTGGCTTCTCTTGGTGACAGATTCAGAAGAATAGGGAGCAGGAAGCGTAAGGTCGCCAATAGCCGTTTTTACGACAACATCGCCTTGTTTTGAGGCCTGTTTTTTTTCTTGTTTTGAAACCTGTCCATTACAAGATAGGAAAGAAAAAGCGATGCTTGTTATTAGGAGTGAAATTCTCGTTTTCATAGCTGGAAAAGTTTTAGCGGTTCTTTTTTCGGAGCTTGAATTTACTGATTTTAAATTTTTTATCCTCTGGACCTGCAGAATATTAAATATTATTTAACAAAAATAAAATTGTAATAAAACTGAAATAAATTGTAAAATAGCTGGATTCTATTTTAGTATATTTGCAACTTATTATTTAACAATATAATTGTGATACAGCTTCACGACAAACATTTTGTTCCTTTCATCAGCGCAAAGGAAATTGATGCTGCCATAGCCAAGATGGCGCAGGAAGTGGCAGAAGACCTAGACGAAGAGATACCCCTGTTTGTGGGCGTTTTGAACGGCGCCTTTATGGTTGTTTCAGACTTCATGAAACACTATCCAAAAGCTTGCGAAGTGAGCTTTGTGAAATTAGCTTCCTATGAAGGCATTTCTACAACCAATGAAGTAAAAAAACTCATTGGACTTAATCAAGATTTATCGGGAAGAACCGTTGTCGTGATAGAAGATATTGTCGACACGGGAAATACTTTGGTCGAACTGAAAGCCATGTTTGAAGCGCAAAATGTAAAGCAGCTCAAAATCGCTACTTTGTTTTTAAAGCCCGAAGCGTATAAAAAAGATATAAAAATTGATTATATTGGTATTGAAATTCCGAACAGATTCATCGTTGGATTTGGTTTGGATTATGACGGACTGGGAAGAAACATTCCGGAAGTATACCAATTGAAAGAATAATAAAATCTAAAGATTACAACATTTTGGATTGAAAAATCCTGGCATATAATAACTCACAACTAACACAATGATTAATATCGTATTATTTGGAAAGCCTGGGGCAGGAAAAGGAACACAGGCCGAATTCTTAAAAGGAAAATACAATCTGACCCATCTTTCAACGGGTGATATTTTTAGATTTAATATTAAAAATGAAACGGAACTTGGCAAATTGGCGAAGACCTATATGGACAAAGGTGATTTAGTTCCAGATGAAGTAACAATCCAGATGCTTCAAAGCGAGGTTGATAAAAACCCAGAATCTAGAGGGTTTCTTTTTGACGGATTTCCAAGAACTTTGTCGCAAGCAGAAGCTTTAGACAAATTTTTGGAGTCTAAAGACGAAAAAATTACGGCAACAGTTGCTTTAGAAGCCAATGATGAGATATTGGTAAAAAGACTTTTGGAAAGAGGAAAAACATCAGGTAGACCTGATGACCAAGATGAAGAAAAAATCAGGAACCGTTATCAAGAATACAACGAAAAAACAGCTCCATTAATGGACTATTATAAAGCACAAAATAAATTTCATGCTGTGGACGGTATCGGTTCCATAGAAGAAATTACACATCGATTAAGTACTGTAATCGATAGCCTTTAACTTAATTTATAAATCTTGGAAATAGCTATAATTTTCTTTTTAATCCTTTTGAATGGTGTTTTTTCGATGTCGGAAATCGCATTGATATCAGCGCGAAAAAACAGATTGGAAACTTCTGCAAAAAAGGGGAATACGAGCGCTAAAACCGCACTGGATTTGGCCAATTCACCAAACAAATTTTTGTCCACTGTTCAAATCGGAATCACATTAATCGGAATCTTAACAGGTATTTATTCAGGTGATAAAGTCACTGATGATGTAAAGATTTTCTTAGACCAGTTTGAAGTCCTTCAACCGTATTCTGCCAATCTTTCTGTTGGAATTGTAGTTGTTGTGCTGACTTTCTTCTCGTTGGTATTGGGCGAATTGCTTCCAAAAAGGATAGGATTGAATTATCCAGAGTCTATCGCTAAAACGGTGGCCTTGCCGATGAAAATAATCTCGGTTATAACAGCTCCGTTTATCTGGCTTTTGACCATTTCTACAGAATCGTTACTAAAATTATTCCGAATCAGGCCTACTGCCGATGGAAAAGTAACTGAGGAAGAAATCAAGGCCATTATCAAAGAAGGAACTGAGGTCGGCGAAGTACAAGAAATCGAACAAGATATCGTAGAACGTGTTTTCCACATTGGTGACAGAAAGGTAAACTCCTTGATGACCCACAGGAAATCGGTTGATTATCTTTCTTTAGAAGATGATTTCGCTACGTTAAAGCAAAAAGTTTTAGACGAAATCCACTCCGTTTATCCGGTATGTGAAGAAAGTTTAGATGAAGTAGTAGGGGTTGTATTGCTTAAGGATTTGTTCGCCAAATTTGAAAATGGTAACTTCAACCTAAGAGAAATAATGAAGGAACCGGTCTATTTGATCGAACACACTTCGGCTTATAAAGCATTGGATATTTTCAAGAAGACCAAAGTACATTATGCTATCGTGACCGACGAGTACGGAATCACGCAAGGGATGATTACTTTAAATGATATCTTGGAAGCTCTAGTTGGCGATGCTTCTGATTTTTATCATGAAGAATTCCAGCTTGTAGCTAGAGAAGACGGGACTTGGTTAGTGGACGGACATTATTCGCTCCATGACTTTTTGACCTATTTTGATTTGGACGAGCTTATCAATGATTATGAAGTTACGACAGTGAGCGGCTTGATCATGACAGAGCTTTCCTATATTCCGAAACAAGGCGAAAAACTAATCTGGAACCTATTCGAACTAGAAGTTATAGATATGGACGGCGTTAAAATCGACAAGGTTTTGGTGCGTTCGCTAAAAGAATAAATAAAATAAACAGTATAGAGTTTAAGGTTTAAAGTTAGCAGGATACTGTTGCTTTAAACCTTAAAATTTACACTTTAAACAAAGAAAATGACAGAGGGAAATTTTGTAGATTACGTTAAGATTTATGTTTCTTCCGGAAAAGGAGGAAAAGGATCGACGCATTTGCATAGAGAGAAATTTATTGAAAAAGGCGGTCCGGATGGTGGTGACGGCGGACGCGGAGGACACGTATATTTAGTGGGAAACAAAGGGCTTTGGACATTGTTTCACTTAAAGTTTGCAAAACACGTTAAAGCTGGTCACGGCGGTGATGGAGGAAGCGCGAGAAGCACGGGTGCTGATGGAGAAGATAAATTTATCGAAGTTCCGTTAGGGACTGTTGTACGTGATAAAGAAACCAATGAGATTTTATTTGAGATTACCGAACACGGCGAGAAAAAAATTGTGGCAAAAGGAGGAAAAGGAGGTCTAGGAAACTGGCACTTTAGAAGCTCTACCAACCAGACGCCAAGATATTCGCAGCCTGGAATGCCAGCCAACGAAATTGACGTAATCTTAGAACTTAAAGTTCTGGCAGATGTTGGTTTGGTAGGTTTTCCAAATGCAGGAAAATCGACTTTGCTGTCGGTACTGACTTCGGCTAAGCCAAAAATTGCCGACTATCCTTTTACGACATTAAAGCCAAATTTAGGAATTGTAGCCTACAGGGATTTTCAATCGTTTGTAATGGCCGATATTCCGGGTATTATTGAAGGTGCTGCAGAAGGAAAAGGACTCGGGCATTATTTCTTGAGACATATCGAAAGAAATTCAGTCCTGTTGTTTTTGATTCCGGCAGATGCTGATGATATCAAAAAAGAATATGAAATTCTTTTGGATGAATTACGTCGCTACAATCCAGAGATTTTAGATAAGGAAAGATTTATCGTGATTTCAAAATCAGACATGCTCGATGAGGAGCTGAAAGCCGAAATGAAAGCACAGCTAGATAAAGATTTCAAAGGATTAAAATACCATTTCATCTCTTCGATAGCCAATCAAGGCTTGCTAGAATTGAAAGACAAGCTTTGGGAAATGCTGAATTCTGAAGAAAATCAGATTCAGGCTACTCCAGAAGCATAAAAAAAGCGACTCATTGAGTCGCTTTTTTTATATTTTGTTTTCATCAATTCGTTTGAAAAACTCATCTTTATAAGTAGCGCTTATCGGCAGCATCTGACTGTAATTTTCTAGAGATTATTAATCAAATGTAAATTATTCGTTATTTTTGCGTGAATATATTTTGAGTCCCCCACCCGTTCTTCTGACACCGCAGAATCGATGCTGTATAAGCCTCTTCTTCAGAAGGACACAATGGTTAGATTTTATGAAAATCAACTGGAAAAATGATTTTACTGTCATGGCATTGCGGCTTTTGGTCGTGTATGTCGCTTTTATGCTCGGAAGATTACTCTTTTATTATTTTAATGATGACCTGATCGATCCGATCCGTGGAAAAGATATTATTTCGCTGCTCAGGGGAAGCCTGATGTTTGATACGGTTTCAATATTGTATCTGAATCTTCCGTTTATCTTTTTATCGTTAGTGCCTTTTCGATTTAGAGAAAAAGCAAATTACCAAAAGAAACTTTTTTGGGTTTATATGGGCTTGAACAGTCTTGGACTGTTGGTCAATTTTGCAGACGTGTTTTATTATCCGTACAAACAATCTAGGCTGGTTTTAGGCGACTTGTTTCTGGTAAAAGAAGATAGTTTTTCGCTTCTTATAATCGATTTCATAGCCGATTATTGGTATGGCTTTATTTTCTATTTTATTATACTCGGATTACTCAGCGTGGGCTATAAGCTTATTGGAAACGGAAAATCGGTTCTGACCAATAATCGCGATTACTATCTTGTCAATTCGGCTTATCTGGGTATAATGGTTTTCTTGACTGTGTTTTTTGTCAGAGGAGCAAGTCTTTCTAAAGCTTCGTTTCCGATTTCCATGAGCGACGCTTTTCTTTATACGGATAATGCTTCTCATACTTCCTTGATATTAAGCAATCCTTTTTGCCTTTTCCGTACTATAGGCAAATCTAAGAAAGTCCCGAAACTTGAATATTTTGATAAACGAACTGCCGCGGCTTATTTGCCGACCACACACAAGCCTTCTTCTTCAAATATGTTTTCCATCGATAAGAAAACAAATGTTTTTATAATAATTTTGGAAAGCTTTGGTAAGGCACACATCAAGAGTCTTTCGGACCAGTTCAAGCCGAAGCAACAGACGAATACTCCTTTTTTGGATTCACTTTTTAATGAAGGCTATCTTTTTACGAATGCGTACCAGAACGGCTACCGTTCTATGGATGCGCTGCCTGCTATTTGGGCTTCCATCCCGACATTTAAGGAACCGTTTTTGTCATTGCCGAACTCGGTTGCAGATTATTATGCGCTTCCGGCTTGTATGAACGAAATGGGATATCATACAGCTTTCATGCATGGCGCTGTAAAGGAATCGATGGGCTTTGTTTCGTTTGGAAAAAATCTTGATATTAAAGAATTCCAATCGAGAGAAGAATATGAAGAGGAAAGAGGCGATGATGATTTTGATGGCAAATGGGGAATCTGGGATCATAAATTCTGGCCTTTCGTGCATGAAAAGGTCAACCAAATGCCTAAGCCTTTTTTTACGACTGTTTTTACTTTGTCGTCTCACCATCCGTTTAGCATTCCAAAAGGATTTGAAAACAAATTCTCCGAAGGAACGCTTCCGATACATCGTGCCATAAAGTATTCGGATTATGCTCTCAAGACCTTTTTTGAAAGTATCAGGAATGAGCCATGGTTTAAGAACACGTTGTTTGTCATTACGGCCGATCATGCATCGGGGGCAGATTCGCCAAAGTTTTTGAAACCGCCGTATGATTATTCTATTCCGATTTTGTTTTATCATCCGTGCAAAAACTTCAGGGGAACAGATGACAAAATCATGCAACATATTGACATCATGCCAACGCTTTTAGGAATGCTTGATTACCCCAAGCCTTATTTTGCTTTTGGGAAGAATCATTTTGATACCGAAGCTCAAAAGGATCATTTTGCTATCAATTTTTCAAATAGTGCTTTTAACTGCACGACAGATTCGCATTATTATCAGTTTAATGAAAAGGACGTACTGGTCAAGGCAGATTATAGAAAAGATCCGCTCTGGAAAAATAACCTTATTAAAAAAAAGACGGCAGAAGACGAAAAAGACATCAAGTATTTTAAGGCGTTCATCCAACAATACTATTTCCACTTGGGCGAAAGGAATTTCCTGCCTGAAAAAGCCGCCAAGAGAACCAAGGAGTTTGCGGATCTGTATAAGTAAGATCAGGAAGCAAATTTCTTTAGGGATAAGTCTAAAGTAAAAGTTAAAAATTGCGATAACGATTTAGTTTTCTCCTTGATTATAGGCCTAAAATTGTAAAATGAAGTATATTCGCATCGCGAAAATATATATGTTCGCGGTCAAAAATGTAACAAAAATGCATTTTTAAAGACTACTAGCATATATCTATTAAACTTTAAATACTATTCAATGAAAAAAATTATTTTATCCTTAATTACGGCGATACTGCTTGTTCCGACAACGGTAAAGGCTGACGAAGGAATGTGGTTTTTGATGTTCATCGAGCGTTTGAATCACCGTGACATGCAAAAAATGGGATTGCAGCTGACATCAGAAGAAATCTACAGCATCAACCATTCAAGTATCAAAGACGCTATCGTCCAATTTAATGGTGGTTGTACGGCTGAAATTATTTCTAACCAAGGTTTGGTTTTGACAAACCACCACTGTGGTTACGATGCGATTGCAGAAGTTTCTACTCCAAAAGAAAATTATTTGAGAGATGGTTTTTGGGCAAAAGACAAAAAGTCTGAAATCAAGCCAAGCTCGCTTTATGTGCGTTTCTTTGTAAGAATGGACGATGTTTCTAAACGAATCCTTTCTAAAGTTACGGATAACATGAACGAGGCGGAGCGTGAGAAAGCGATCAACCAAGAAATTGCAAAAATCCAAAAAGAAAATGACGAAGGTGGAAAATATACAGTTTCTGTTCGTTCGTTTTTCCAAGGAAATGAATACTACTATTTCGTTTACCAAGATTATAAAGATGTTCGTTTAGTGGGAACTCCGCCAGAAAGCATCGGTAAATTCGGTGGCGATACAGACAACTGGGAATGGCCTCGTCATACGGGAGATTTCTCTATGTTTAGAGTATATGCTGATAAAGACGGAAATCCTGCAGAATATTCTGTAGACAACGTTCCGTTGAAACCAAAACACCACTTGCCAATCAGCTTGAAAGGTGTTCAAGAAAATGATTTCGCGATGATCTTAGGATATCCTGGAAGAACCAACCGTTGGATGCCAGCTGGAGGAATTGAGCAAAACGTGAAATTTGCATACCCTGCTTGGGTTGAAGGTTCTAAAACAGGAATGGACGCTATGAAATTCCACATGGACAAAAGCGACCAAGTTCGTTTGGACTATGCATCTAAATATGCTTCTGTAGCAAACTACTGGAAAAACCGTCAAGGAATGATTGATGCGTTGACTAAATTCAAAACTGCGGCTACAAAGCAAAAAGAAGAGGCTGAATTTAACAAATGGGCAAACAAGCCTGAAAACAAACAAAAGTATGGCGATGTTGTTGCTACCATCAATAAATATTATGCTGCAACAAACGAAAAGTCAAGACATGATAACTACTTGACTTCTATCTTGAGAAACAGCAGCTTGGCTGCAGGTCCGTCAAGCATAGGAAATGCTGCTACGGCTTATGCTAAAGAAAACGATGCTAAAAAAGCGGAAATGCTTCCAAGAATTCAAGCAATGGTTGATGGTATCTACGAAGGATTCTACCTTCCTGTGGAAAGAGACGTATTGATTGCTGAATTAAACTTATATGCTTCAAAAGCGGGTTATAAATTGGCTCCTTATGTTGAAGAATTGGCAAAAGTGAACAAAAACGATTTTACAAAATTTGTAGATGAGGCTTTGGCTGAAAGTGTTTTTGCTACAAAAGAAAAAGCAGAGGCATTTTTGAAAAATCCAAATCTTGAGGTTTTGAAAACCGACAAATTGTACTTGCTTTCTTCTAGCATTTTGGCTACTTACAGAAACAAGCCTGAGGATCTTGCGAAATTGGAGAATGATTTCCAAAAATCATTCCGTCTACTTGTAGAAGGATTGCGTGAATCTAAATTGAACAAAATCCAATATCCAGATGCGAATTCGACTTTGCGTCTAACGTATGGAAAAGTTCGTGCTTTGCCTGCTGACAAGAGAAATGATGCAAAAATCAATAACTATACTACGCTTCAAGGGACAATCAAAAAGTACAAGCCAAACGATCAAGAGTTTGACTTGCCAAAAAGATTGATCGAATTGAACGAGAAAAAAGATTTCGGACAGTATGCTGACAAAAACGGGTACATGCCTGTTAACTTCTTGACAGATAATGATATTACGGGAGGTAACTCAGGTTCTCCAGTATTGAATGGAAAAGGAGAGCTTGTCGGTGTTGCTTTTGACGGAAACATCGAGGCTATGGCGGGTGACGTAATCTTTGATTCGAAATTGCAAAGAACAATCAATGTGGATATTCGTTATGTATTGTTTATCATCGATAAATATGCGGGAGCGAAACATATTGTTGACGAAATGACAATCGCAAAATAATTTTTTAGATTAGTTATTAGTTCAAATAGTTTAAAAAGCCGTTTCAATTTTGAAACGGCTTTTTTTTATGATGTATTGAACTTGAGGGATTATGGGACTTCCGCAAGTGGCAAAAGAGCTTCCGTAGGCGACAAATTAATTTCGGAAGCGGGAAAATTAATTTCCTAAAGCGGAAAACAGGCTTCCGTAGGCGGAAAAAGGATTTTGGAAAGTGGCAAAGAAGCTTCCTATGGTGGCAAACGAATTTCCACAGTTGGAAAAGCAGCTTCCTACGGCGGAAAATAAGCTTCCGTAGCTGGAAAAGAAGTTTCGGAAGACGTAAAATGAATTTCGGAAAGCGGCAAATTAGCTTTCCAAGAGGTTATAAAAGTTTCCGTAGGTGGCAAAAAGGCTTCGAAAGACGGAGAGCAGCTTCCTATGGCAGCAAATGAATTTCGGAAGATGAAATATAGTGTATGTAATTGACTGTATTTGGTTTTCAATAATTTATATTTTAAAAAAAGTAGCTAGGAAAAGGAGGCAAAATGCCTCCTTTTTTATTGAAAAATATTTTTTCTGCAAAATTCTCTTACGAATGTGCGCTGAAAACCACCGCATATATCTTCTCTTAGTTACTTAAAAAAAAATAATTAAAAATTGAAATTATGTAAATGTTTTTAAAACGAGGATATTTAAGTTTGAGGAAACTTAACGCTTGACATTATGTATAAAACTACCAATCACCCCCAAAGGTATGCTTACAAAAAGGAATTGCGATTTACGGCCTCCGCTATTAACGTTTTGTTCTTCTTTTTTGCCCTGTTGATCATGGCTTACCTGGCCATAAGAATTAATAGAAATATAGAAGAGTCAAGATCCAGAGAAATAGAAAAAGTTGCTAAAGTAAAATATAGGCAGTAATTCGAATTTATGTATTTGGACCGTTTCGGGTCCTGAAACTTTACATTGCTACCTGTCGAGTCAATTCTCTAATAACGTTTTCTGAGAGTATGTCTCTGGAATTTGATGTTTTTGAAAACTATTTTATGCTATACTTAACGTATAAAAAATGCCTAGGATAAGACTAGGCATTTTTTATTTTTACAATTGTGATTGTAGTTTATTCTTTTACTTTTACGCGGATTCCTTTACTGTGACTTGAAAATTCTGGCGCATACATGCTTTGGATTGTCGTAATCCCATTTGAGAATTCGCCTATATTGTTTACTCGGACATCATATTCCAGAACGTATTTGCCCTTGCTGATGTTGTCAAAGAAAAAGTGTGTCGCTGCATCTTTAGTACTCATGTAATATCCTAAACCACCTTGCCATTTGTATTCGGACAGCACATCGACAGGTTCGAAAGCTGCGGCTCTCATGTCTTTTAGGTGTACGAATTCCATATTTTCTTTAGCGTGAACGATCAATCGCACGGTTACGAGATCTCCGATTTTTAGGGCTTTTGCATTTGTTATTTTTTGCAGTTCTTTTCCTTTTGGAGTGTTTTCCTTAATGTATAGTTCTTTTTCAATGGACAGCGGACTCTCTTGGCTGGGTTTTATTTTGTCTAGGTCTTCAAAATATTGCCAATAGAATCCTCCAAAGCCGGTTACATTGCTTTTGTTGTTGATGCTAATGGTCGCCATATCTTTTGTGATTTCATCTGCTTTCCAGCTCATTTTGATATAGCCGCTTCCAGCTTCTTTTTCGTTTTCGGCTAATTTTTTGGTCATTATTTTTTCATCGCCAAGTTGTATGACTGTATTTTCTTTGACAGAAATCCAATCTTCGCCTTGAAGCAATAAAGCATAAATGGCTTCGGTTGTTGCCTTGGTCGTATTCCATGATTTAGTTTGTCGATTCTTAAGCAGCCAGGTTTTCATGGCTTCTACAGATTTTTTATCTTCCGTTATTTCACTGAAAGCTTCGATCAGTAGAGCTTGGGTTTCGATAGGTGCTTGATACCAATACCATCCTGCTTTGTTATTGATCCAGTACATTCCGTTTTCATCATTATTTATTGAGGTTTCTTTTAGGCTAACAAGAATCTTTTTTGCGACTTCTTTTTCTCCAAAACGATTCAATATTAATGAGGCCATTGCTTTTTCATATAGGCCATATTGTAGCCAATGTTTCTTTGTATGATCGATATGTTTCTCGATTGTTTTTTTTAGGCTGTCTTTAATTGGATAGGTTTCTAGGTAAAAACTTCTGGCATAAAGAAAATGCAGGTCGGCATAGGTGTCATAGTTCCAGATTTTGTTTTTCTTTTTCTGGATTTCTAGATTCCTGTCTCTGTTTAAAAACTTTTCTTCAATAAAAGGTATTGCTTTCGCAGTGATTCTCTTAAACTTTTGACTGTTTTGATTGGAAACTTTTAGCTTTTCTAAATGACCTAGACCAGCAACGATATGGCGCGTGATGTATTCGCTGTCATTGCCTCCGGCAAACCAGGCAAAACCGCCGCTAGGGGATTGTTTTTTGTCTAATTTCTCGAAATTGTCGTTGATGTCTGTTTTTATTTTTTCTAAATCAAACAGCAAGGCTAGGTTTTTCTTTTGCTGCTCTTCGCTTTCGGCATCTTTTACCCAAGGTGTTTCGGCCAAGATCAGCGATTTTAATTCTTCATTTTGTTCTAACTTAGAAATGGGCTTTCCTGATTTTCTCCAGGCTTCGAAAACGGCCGCAATCTTAGGATTGCTGGTAATGATTTCGTTGGCGAGTACATGAGCGTAATATCTGGAAAAAGTCTGTTCGGCACATTCGTGTTCATAGTCCATCAGATAGGGCAGGGACTGGATAGCATACCAAGCAGGATTGGAGGTATATTCCAAAGTCAGCAGATGGTTTCTGAGTGTTATCGACTGGTTATTCTTGAAGTTTTCAAAAGTATATTCTTTTTTGGTGTTACTGCGGACCCAGAGGGGCATGCTTTCTGTAACCAAAATGTTATTGGTTAGGACGGGAAGAATATTTTCTTCACCATCAGTAAAGTCTCCGGCTTTTGCTAAAATCTTATAGTGTACGCCTTGCAGTCCTTCAGGAACGAATAACTTCCAACTAACTATAGTATTGCCATTGGCTTTGATACTGAAGTTTTTTATGTTGTCGGTATTCAGCATTTTTGTATCTACAGGTTCCATCGTCACGGCATCAAAAAGCTGTAGCATGGCGATTCCAGTTTTGGGATCTGCGGTAATGTTTGAAATTTTTGAAGTGATAACTATGGTGTCTTTTTCTCTTAAAAAACGAGGAACGTTTGGAAGTACCATCAGGTCTTTTTGGGTCATGACATAGTTTTCTAAATAGGCAGAAACCGCTTTTTTGTTATGGGCAAAAAGTCTCAATTTCCATTGCGTTAGCGCTTCAGGCGATTTAAAGCTGAATTTCAGGTTTCCTTTTTCGTCTGTACGCAGCTGAGGAAAAAAGAAAGCGGTTTCGGAAAGGTTTTTTCGGGCTTTTACTTCAGACAGGGCTTCTTGTGCCTTTTTGGTGTTGATAATAACTACACCGTTTGCTCCTCTATTGCCATATATGGCTGTGGCGCCTGCATCTTTTAGGACACTAATGTTAAGGATGTCGTTTGCGTCCAGCTCTCTAAATTGATCTTCTGATAAGGCTACGCCATCAATTACGTATAGAGGACTTATCATGCCTTTGACACTGCTTAGGCATCTTAGAATTACAGTTGTGCCACTGCCAGGCTGACCGCTTGCATTTACTATATTTAGACCAGCGACTTGGCTTTGGAGCATTTGTAGAGATGAGTCGCTTGGTGCCCATTCTAAAGTTTCAGATGTAACTGTGGTTGCAGCTGTGAGAGAATTTTTTTTGGATTTAGTATGGTAAGAATCAATAACTACGGTCTCAAGCATTGTAGCATCAGCTACCATATCGATTTTCATAATCTTATCATTTATTTTGACAAACTGACTTCTCATCCCGGGATATTCCAATTCAAGGATTTCTCCTATTAATGCCTTGATTTCAAATCTTCCATCAGAATCAGTAAAAACTTCTCTATCTCTATTGCTGATTTTTACAAACACACCAGATAAAGGTATTCCATCTTCAGAAACAATTCCTTTTATATTTATACCGCTGCTTTCGACTACTTTTTCAGCCAAGTATTGCTGGTATTTTGAATCGTATTGATTTTGTTGCATAAAATTGAACCCAAACCAATTAAGCTGACTAGGAGAATAGGAAATACGCCATTGGCGATTATGACTGAGATCTCTGAAGTATAATGAAGCAAGATTTGTAGCGCCTAAGAATTGCTTCGATTTAATATTGTAGTCGTCGTTGTCGTAAAAGTCTAATTTGGTATCCCATCTTGACTTATAAAATTGATCTAGGGAGGCATCATACATAGATGCTAATGCTTCGGCGGCAATTCCTTTTTCTTGTTGGTCTTTGATTAGAAAAGACCAGGTTTCATTGCTTCCAGGTTCTATCTTATTACGGAAGCTGCTGGCTTCAATGCTTATATTTTCTTCGAGTTTGGGAAGGTAGACAGAGTGTTGTTGATTGAAATTTTCGTTTTCCCAAGTAAAATTCATAGTGATATTGACATCATTTGTCCACTCTTTTCGAATAGGTATTTTAAAAGCCTTTTTTCCATTTACTTCGATAACCTTGTTGAAGATAGATTGGCCTTTATTGAAAGCATTCGTAGTGATATAGAGTGTCGGAGCTGCAGATGCATACTGTATTTCGATAAAGCCATCTTTCTTAGGGTCGGCATTCACGATTCCATATAAAAATAATTGATTATCAGCTAGATTTTTATCAGTATCATTGCTTAATGTAAAGTTTGTACGGGTTTCTATTTCTTTTCCGAAAGCATCTTTCGCGGTAAAAAATAATTGATACTCGCCAGAATCCCATTTTTTCAAATCTTTTAACACGACTTCTTTAGACTTTTTAGTGTCTATATTTTCGCTAAAGACAAGGTCTCCTTTTTCCCGCATGTCACTGTCATTTTGGTTTGCATAGGGAAGAGTAGGGAATAATCTTACAAATTCATTTTCAGGAATTGTCTGAATTTCTGGGGCTTCCCATTGCCTGCTGTTTAAAATTCTAGTAGGTGATTTTGATTTAAAGATTTGAATTTTTCCAATTGCAGGAACAAATTGATCGTTAAGGTTTTGGCTGTCTAAAGCAATTTTTTGAACAGATTTGGTATTGATTGTTTTTGGCATTCTCACATTCAAAACTAATGTATGATATCCAACTTTTGCCTGAGTGTTATTGCTTCTTGTTTCTCCATTTATGTCTGTAACGTCTGCTTTTACAGAAAAATTAAAAACTGGCAGTCCTTTTTCGTCAAAGCCTTCGGCTGGGATTGCCGTAAATTCGATTTCAAAATTTCCGTCTTGATCTGTTATTGTCGTACCTTCAGTAATTTGCTCGTTTTCATATAAACTTGACTGCCTTGAGTAATACCAATTATTATAATAGCTGTTACGGTTGACAGTATATGTAACTTTTGCATCGGAAATGTTGGAGCCAGCAAAAGCCTTTGCTTTTCCTTTGATTTTTATTTTTTGGTTTACGATAAAGTTTTCTTTGATCGGTTCAAAAGTTACCTCAAATTTTGGACGCTTGTATTCTTCTACTTTAATGATCGTTTTACTGTACTCAAAATCAACGTTATCCCAAAATGGGTGTTCTTTTGTGGTTGTGTTATACTGCTCATCTGTTTTATATTCTTCGTCTTCATCAACGATAATTGTGAAGTCTCCGGTCAGCATATTTTTCGGGATATTAAATTCTCCAATAAAAGAGCCAAATTCATTGGTTTTCAGGCGGGACTTGTAAATGTCTTCTCTGTTTTCGTTTTCTACCGTGATACTAACATATATGTTCGGGACAATGTTTTTTTGATATCTCTTTGTTTGGAATAAGATGCCCTTAAAGTATACGGTCTGGCCAGGCCTATAAATAGCTCTGTCTGTAAACAGAGCAATCTTGGCTCTAAAATTTTCATTTTCTTCATTTTCTGAAGACTTATAATAATATGTTGTATAATATTCATGCAAGAGCGTATCTTTTGCTTTTGTTATCTGAAGGGCTTGGTGGTTGCTTTTTGCTCTTATTGTCCTTTCGTAATTGGCCATTCCGTTGCTGTCGGTTTTTATGGTATAATCCTCCGACTTTAGGACAGCATTTTCAACGGGCTTTCCTGTTTTTCGATTCAAGACTTGAAATTTTTCTGTATTTTCAGAATTAGAGTACACGACCGAAAGCTCTGAGGCATTTAAAATGGCAGAAGTGTAGGTGGATTTTTTAGATAGATTGTCTTTTTTGATACTCATCACCAATAGGTATATTCCGTTTTCCATTTCTGGAAGAATAATTTCTGTTGAATGTTCGAAGTGATCATCTTTGTTTGGTAATATGCTTTTGAATGTTTTATAAGGTTTATTCTTATTGATAAAATCAATTAAAAGACTGTCTTTTTCTAAAGGATCATTGATGTAACTGTTATAATTGTATTGATCGTCAAGAGCAAATTTCAGCGGAATTTTATGAAGTGTACCGTAAATGGTGTCAATATCCATAAATCGTACTAAAGCTAAATTGGGCTGATTTGGGATAATGTATTTTGCTGAAGTAATGGATAGGCTTTTATTTAAAATCTGACTTTTAAGCATTTTAGCTTCTGAAGAAAACGGCTCATCGGCTTTTAAGATCAAATCATTGCAGATTGCAATTGCTTTTAAATTATAATCAGGATTCTTGTCTTTTGAAGCGTTGTTTTGAAATGTTTTTGCTTTTTCTAAAAGGAAGATGCTTTGGTATTTGCTTTCGGTTTTTACAATGAATTTTTCAAGAGCTGCCAGGTATTCCTCAGGACGTTCATGTTCTGCATAAATTGTCCGGATCCTTTTAAGTATCGTGTTTGAAAGTGCAGAAATGTTTCCTTGAAAAGCATAATTGTTTTCCAGTTTTTGATATATGATAAGCTTTTTATACAGCAGAGAAGATTTATATTTTTCTAAATTTAATTGTCCAAATTCTTTTGTTTCTGCGTAAAAAGAAGATATGTTGCTGTTAAAAAAAACTTTTTCCTCTTTAGATATTTCTTCAGAATAACTTCTATTGTAGTTTCTATATTCTATATATTTTTGAGTAAGAAAATCATAGAGAGATTGATTTAAAACGGCTTCGTATTCTCCAAAAACAATTATCTTTTTATAATTGTTTAAGGGTGTCTTTAGCAGGATAGCCTCGTTTTTGATGCTATTTTCATATGCGTTTGTAATCTCTTTTTCAAAATCAGTAGATGACCATGTTCTAAAATCTGAATCAAAAATAGATTCGGTTGCTGTTTGCTGTTTTAATTTATATCTATTTTGTTGGTAATAGTCAGAAAGTAATTTTCCATATATAAAGTTGAAGATGGCTTTGTTGGCTTCGTCTTTAGTCAATAATTCATCTCGAAGATTTTTGATTATCTTATATTGAGCTCCCTCTTGAAGGGTTTGCAAGAACTTAGATTGATAAATGAATGTCCGGATTATTTCGGCTTGGTCATTATTTTTCCTAGCTTTCTTGTAAATCTTGTTCAGTTCTTCTGAAGCGGATTTTATTTTTCCGGCGTATTCGTATTCATAAACCTTGCTCCAATTTTTATCTAGATTTTGGGCTGTTATTGAAAGGGAGAAAAATAGGATCAGTAATTGTATAATTTTTTTCATAAAAGACGTTTTATACTATGGAGCATTATTTTTATAAAAAGGTTGTAAAGGCCAGAAATAAAAAAGCAGACATAAATTTGTCAACAATATACTACTTTTATTTATTGTCCCAAATCAATAAAATCCAGCCTGCTATTCCAAATCATTTTCCTATTTTTGAAACGCTAAAACAAAATCTATTGAAACGCTTTTTTTTAATTTTACTCTTATTTCCAATGGTCGTCTTTTCGCAATCAGAATATGCGAAAGGGGAGCAGTTTTTTAAGAAGGGAGAGTATGAAAAAGCAAAGGAAATCTTTTTGGCGATTTATCAAAAGAAGTCTAAGGATGTAGGTGTTATTGAGTATTTAGGGGATATTGATGGGCATGCTAAAAAGTGGGATGGGGCTTTTGGTTACTATGAGAAGTTAGTAGAGCTTAAGCCTTCGGAGGCCAATTATCATTATAAATACGGCGGCGCTTTGGCGATGAAGGCTAAAGAGAGCAGCAAGTTCAAGGCTTTGGGGATGATTGATGATGTGGAAGATGCTTTTAAGAAGGCAATCGAGTTAAATCCAAAGCACATAGAGGCGCGTTGGGCTTTGGTCGAATTGTATCTGCAGTTGCCTGGAATTATTGGCGGAAGCGAAAGAAAAGCGCAAAAGTATGCGGATGAATTGATGGTGCTTTCTACTGTAGACGGTTATCTTTCTAAAGGGCATATCGCGGAATATTTTAAACGGTATAAAGAAGCGGAGAAGTATTATAAAAAAGCAGTGGAGACTGGCGGATCAAAAACGACTTATAAAAAGTTGGCTGATTTGTATAAGAATAAGATGAAACAGCCGGAAAAAGCGAAAGCGGTTCTGGACGAATATACTGAAAAGAGCAAAACATAATTTAGGAACCATTGTAGGATTGCATTCTATACCATTCTAATCTGGTTCCGTATCAGACATTAAATGAGAACACATTTTATAGCAATTGGCGGAAGCGCCATGCACAATCTTGCCATAGCGCTGCATGAAAAAGGCTACCAAGTAACTGGAAGCGATGATGCTATTTTTGAGCCGTCAAAAACGCGTTTGGAAAAAAGAGGGCTGCTGCCAGAAGAATTGGGCTGGTTTCCGGAGAAAATAACATCGGATATCGAATCTGTAATTCTCGGGATGCATGCTAAAGCGGATAATCCGGAATTGTTGAAAGCGCAGGAATTGGGCTTGAAGATTTATTCGTATCCGGAATTTCTGTATGAGCAGTCAAAGAACAAGACGAGAGTAGTGATAGGCGGATCGCACGGAAAGACTACCATTACGTCAATGATTCTTCATGTGATGCATTATCATGGTATTAAAGTGGATTATATGGTTGGGGCTCAATTGGAGGGGTTTGATACGATGGTGCATCTGACAGAGGAAAATGATTTTATTGTTTTGGAAGGTGACGAGTATTTGTCTTCGCCAATGGACAGACGTCCGAAGTTTCATCTTTATCAGCCGAATATTGCTTTGATTTCGGGAATTGCTTGGGATCATATCAATGTTTTTCCGACGTATGAAAATTATGTGGAACAGTTTGAGATTTTTATCCAAAAAATAACGAACGGAGGCATCTTGGTTTATAATGAGGATGATGCTGAAGTGAAAAGAGTTGCTGAAGCTGCGACAAATCCTATTCGAAAGATTCCGTATTCTACGCCAAAATATACCGTAGAGAACGGAACTACTTTGCTTGAGACTCCAGAGGGCGCTATGCCTATCGAGGTTTTTGGCGCGCACAATTTAAACAATCTGGCCGGAGCTAAATGGATCTGCCAAAATATGGGCGTTGATGAGGCTGATTTTTATGAAGCGATTTCGAGTTTTAAAGGTGCTTCAAAGCGTCTGGAAAAAATTGGCGAGAGCAAGAAGAATGTGGCTTATAAAGATTTTGCGCATTCTCCAAGCAAAGTGGCGGCGACTACGAAAGCGGTTAAGGAGCAATATCCTGACAGAAAATTAATTGCTTGCCTAGAATTGCATACTTACAGCAGCCTTAATGCTGAGTTCTTGAAAGAATATGAAGGGGCTCTTGATTCGGCTGATGTTGCGGTAGTTTTTTATTCGCCTGATGCTGTAAAAATCAAGCAGCTTGAAGAGGTAACGTATGAACAGATTGCAAAATCGTTTAATCGTGAGGACCTGATTATTTATACCAACCCAGCCGCTTTTAAGGAGTATCTTTTTCATCTGAAATTTGATACTGAGGCTATTGCCTTATTGTTGATGAGTTCTGGAAATTATGGAGGCTTGAATTTTGATGAGGTAAAAACGTTACTGTAAAAAAAATAGATTAGGCGGGTCAGATTTGGCTCGCTTATTTTTTGAATTGATAATGCCCGGTTATCTTATACTTGAAAAGACAGTCTTCTAAAACTTGTCCAGCTCCTACATTATGGACAATGAGGTTGCGTTTTCCATCGGATGTTTTTCTGTTTGTCACGATTCCGATATGAGGCATTCTTTCGCCAATCATCCACGTCACCAGATCGCCTGTTTTGTAATCGGCAGCTGCATCTGTCACTTTTAGGCTTTTGCCAAAACGAGTAAAAAAGACTTGGAGGTTTGGAACCCTACGGTGGTCGATATTGGTATCTGTGTTTTTTAATCCCCAGTTTTTAGGATATTTTGAGAAGTTCTGCTTCATGTCTTCATGTACTTCTTTCTGCAGGTCGATTCCTAATTTTCTGTAGGCTCGTATGACGACATCAGTACATACGCCTTTGTCTTTTGGAACATCTCCGTTAGGGTATTTAATAGAAAAATAGCTTGAGTCGTAGGTAACTTTATCTTTTGTCAGCGTAATTGCTGCATCGGAAAGTCTTTCGGAAAAAGTCTTTTCAACAGTAATGGAACAGAATAGGAGGAATGCCAGTGGATAAAAATACTTCATGAACTAAGTTGTTTATAGCTATAACGTTAAAGAAGAGAAATATTTTGTGTTGGATGAGAATTATTGCGGAAGATATTTGTTCTTCTACTATATTTGTATCTTACACTTCTATTTTAATTTAAACGCCATGCAAAACAATAGACCTCCTTCTATCAAGAATTGGGCTGATGATGACAAGCCTCGTGAAAAACTAAAAGACAAAGGCAAAGAAGCCTTGAGCAATGCAGAACTTATCGCCATCTTAATTGGTTCTGGAAATTTTACTGAAAGTGCCGTCGCCTTAAGCAAACGCATATTAGCAAGCGTTGAAAACCTAAATGCTTTAGGAAAGCTTTCTAGAGAACAATTGATAACTTTTAACGGAATTGGGGAAGCAAAGGCTATTACCATAATTGCTGCAATGGAATTGGGACGCCGTCGTCGTTCTGAAGATACGGGCAAGAATATCAAAATAACTTCTAGCAAGGTTGTTTTTGAAATAATGCAGCCCATAATAGGCGAGCTTCCGCACGAAGAATTTTGGATTATCTATTTGAATAATTCCAATGGAATACTTCACAAATACCAGTTAAGTAAAGGAGGAATAACAGGGACGGTCGTTGATGTCCGTCTTGTCTTTAAAGTGGCCATTGAACAGAATGCTACGGCAATAATCTTGGCGCACAATCATCCTTCTGGGGTGTTGTATCCAAGCGAAGCCGACAGGAAGATTACTAAGAAATTAAAGACTGCCGGCGAAAATTTGGATATCAGGGTTTTGGATCATGTTATAATTACCGAAAACTCGTATTATAGTTTTGGCGATGATGGTATTTTATAATAAATTTTGGTGATTATATATAATTCTACACTTCTTTTTTCTTTTAAATCTTCATACGTGCAAAAGTGTAACAGTTTCAGTTTATTTAAGTCTTTATTGTAAAAGCAATATTAATTAAATTTTTTTATTATGCTAGCAAGCAAGAAAGTATCTGATGCTATCACTGAGTTGATAAACAGAGAAGAGGAATTAAAGAGTAATGGATTTTCTTTGGATTTAGACAAAGCTCTTTTAAAAATCAAAATTGACGAGGATACATGGTTAGAAGTGCCTCTCAGGAGAGAATTTGGTTTCGGTATCGAAATCAGATAGAATTTCTAAAACATTTATTAACAACAAAAGCCACCCGTCATTGGAGTGGCTTTTTTAATACTTTAAAATTATGGAATTTGATTTTCAAAAATCCGTGTTAGTTGGTTTTTTAAGAAACCAAACATTGCAATTAAATGCTTTACTAAAAGCCTTTGATTGTCCTGTATCTTTAGAACCAAAAATTGACTTTGAAGACCCTAACTGGAAGGAGTTTGCCCCTTATTTTTCCGTAAAGTTTCCATCAGAGAATCAAGATAATGAATAAGAGAACCACAAATCATCAGAGTCTTATCGATAGAGAGGGTTTTTAATTCATCACTATCAGCAAAAATTTCAGGATAGGATGAATTATATTTGTTAGTAAAGGCTGTAATTCTGTCGCTAAACTTTTCATTGAGAAGATAATATAGGTTCTGTTTGGATTTATTTTCTTCAAAAAAAGTATCTATATCAGATTTTAAAGTTTTTATTGCTTCTTCAATCTGTTTGATATAATTGTCCAGTATCTCTTGGTTTGTCATATCTATTCGGTTTCTTGTTTGATTGCTTTGTTTATCTCATCATACATCCAGTTGATGATGTTGTGTGTTGATGCCGTGCTTGAATAATTAGGCTTGGAAGCATTGAGATTGTTTAGGATTATGTCAAACCTCTCTGATATTCGTTCTTTGGCTCCCTCATTTATCTCTAGGTTCATAATTTTATTAGCTATGTCTTCTATTGTATTCTGAATCTTCTGCACATTGGCATCGTATCGGTTTTGCTTTGAAGCCAGAGCCTGATTTACACGGTTATGATTTATAGGCTGGACATACGTACTTTGATGTTTCTGTGGAACTTCGTAATACTTCCAAGACCTGTCTAAATTATCATAATATTGATAGCCAACCATGTTGCCACGACTATCGAAATACTCATACCTATTGTTCAGGCTGTTGTATTTCTTTGTAAGCGTCTGTGATACACCTGCTAAGGTATAAAATAAGAGAATAAATAGGAAGAAATTTTTCATAAGTGAAATGTTTTATTCCACCCAAACCCGAAGTGAGTTACCAGAATTAAAAAAGCGTGGGTTTGTAACTATATCCCACCTTTAGAGGCTCTGGTAAACCTTACGTAATGGAATAAGTACACCCACGCCTAAGCATGAGCGTATAATTATTACCTGTTACGTGTTTGAAATTTACCAGATTTCCTAAATGACAGAGTAATAGCTAACGCTAACTAATATTTTCTGCTCAAATATAGTGAAATTTTAAGAAAACATTATTAGTAGATTGTTACACTAGATTTGTTTTTTGTGTAAAAATGTAGTAACTTGCATTGTGAATTACAAGCTATTCTTTTGCCTATGTTTACTACTGAATACAAAACTGTTTTAGAGCTTATCAAGGCTTTCCCTGATGAGCAGTCATGTATTGACCATCTAGAAAAAATCCTTTGGTATAAAGGAGTGGTTAGCCCGTTTGACCCGACTTCGAAAGTCTATAAATGCAAGGACAATAAGTATAGGTGCAAGAACACAGGCAAGTATTTCAATGTAAAGACCAATTCGATGTTTGACAATACAAAGATTGAATTGCAGAAATGGTTCTTGGCGATATGGCTGGTATGTTCTTACAAGAAAGGAATATCTTCCATACAATTGTCAAAAGAACTTGGAATAACACAGAAATCTGCTTGGTTCATGCTTCAACGCATACGGGCATGTTTTGGCATTGAAAATAACAACAACTTGGAAGGAATTGTTGAGGCTGACGAATCATTTTACGGAGGCAAGAATAAGAACCGACACGCTGATAAAAAAGTTAAAAACAGCCAAGGCAGAAGTTTTAAGGATAAGACTCCGATTGTGGGGCTTATAGAAAGAGGCGGTAAGATGACAGCCGTTGTTGTAAAAGACACAAAGAGAGAAACAATTCAGCCCATTATTAAGAAATACGTTGCCAAAGGCAGTACGCTAATTTCAGATGATTGGATGGGCTATAATGGTATTGAAAGCCATGTACATCACTATAGCATAAAGCATTCTGATAAAGGCTATAAGCATGATTATGATAGCTCTGTAATCCATACCAATACGGTGGAAGGAGCTTGGAAAATTATGAAGAATAGTCTTAGGGATATGTACAATTCAGTTTCTCGTAAACATTTACAGGCTTACGTAGATGAATTTGTATTCAGATATAATTTAAGACGGATGCAAAATTCTGAACGATTTAATTTCTTAATTTTGAATTCGGGAATAAGAACAAAATATAAAGACTTGATAAATGCATAATATAACCGAAGAGGCTCTTTTAAAAAACGACAATATTACAAAAGCCGAATATAATGGTGAATGGTATTTTTGTATAAGAGACCTAGAAAAACTATTAGGCGTAAAGCTAGAGGACAGCAAAGCTATTCCTCTGCCTTGTGGGAAGAACCATGCGATTGTACATTGCATAAGGCTCAAAGATTTGGAACTGCCAGAACAGGAGCTGTCAGAATTCGATAAGCTTCTGCTCAAAGCCTTGAAATTCAATCCTAAGAATAAATAAAGCCCCAAATTATGGGGCTTTTGTTTTATCTATCTTAGAGTACTGAGATACTCATTAGTTAGATATAGCTTTTCGTTCATTTCTCTATTTACTTTACGTAATTCTTCTATTTCTCCAGAAAGACTATTGATTTCTTCTGTTAAATACTTAATCGCTGCAACAAGCTCTTTTTCCATAATTTAGATGAGTTTTAATTATTATCGAAATCAAAATTACGAAATTTTAATATAGAAATATAATTTTTAATAGATTTTTCTTATAGTAAGAAAATACGCTCAAGTGTAAACTAATATATAATTACCTAAATTTTTATTCTAAGCTAAAGGCAAACATAAAATCATTGGAACCAAAAAAGTATTCTCCTGGAGCCAAATTTTTAGCTACTAGGAAATAGTATCCGTCTTTTATTTTTTCTAGAGTGTAGCTAATCTTTTCGTAGGAGGTTGAGGTACTGGTAGCTTTAGCTTTAGTGGTTATCAAAACTCTTTTGTCTTTTCGCACTTCAAATTTTACTAAGTCGAAAACAGAGGTTGGATCGGTTCCTGGATTTACCTTCACTATAAATTTTAGAGGGTTTTTATTTGCAATCTTGACGGAAGATTTGGTTCCGTTTAAATAGAAGCCGCCTTCTGCGCTAAATAATCCTTTGGCTTTGGCCATTGTATTGTACTGCGATTTTTCAAGCTCGATTAATTCGTTAGTGCTGGTGTTGAAATAGGCCGGCTTGTCATTAAATTCAGGTAATTTAGTCTGGGCCTTGCTGCTCGTGAATGCTAGTAGTAGGAGTACTATGATACTGTAGTTTTTCATTTTTTAAATGTTAGCGGCTCAAAAAGGGCCTTGTTATTATTTTACGTTTGCATCAAATTCTTGGATGATTTTATAGTTTTTATCCTTAAGGATGATTTTGTACATGCCTTTTTCTAAAATGAAATCGGCTTTAGTTTCCTTATTTGTGATTTCAATAATATCGGCCGGAACTCCATTCTGCTCAACTTCATTTTTTCTGTAAGCAAGAGCCAAAATAGGATATTGGGTAATTTTAGATTTTGGAAGGGTATGTGTTTTTCGTTGTCCGTTTATTGTCAACCAATCGGGACGGCCGTTTATATATTCGGTGATGGGATGAATTATCCTGCAATCTGTTTGGTCATTTGTTTCTCCGCCATTGAATAATTTTCCGTTGCCGTTAACTAGGACTACCGATTCTTTAGGATTGGCCATCAAAACATAAGGACTGGTAAACTTACGGTTGCCCTTTTCGGTATACGTCACTTGGTCAATCGTAAAAGGATCGATATTTGTTTTTTCTTTTAATCGGCCAGCCATGGCTTTTTCCCAATTTTTGTTGTTCGGGGTTCCTTCTATCACATGATCCCAGCCACAATGAATCAGAAATTTTGAATTTGGATTTTTTCTGATTAATTGCGCAATATTCTCTGCTTCTTCAATTTCTCTTTCTTTGCCATTCTTGCCGCTTGCTGCTTCATATTCAAATAAGACAAAACCGATTTTCAATGCTTCTTTTAATAAATTAGCCATTTGTGGTTCTTTTATATAGAAACCGCTTTCCATGACTGGAAATTTTCGTTCGTTTATTAATGAGTCTGCAAGTGCTTCGAGACCGAAAAAACGATACCCATTATCGTATAAGCCTTGTAAAAGCGAAGCGGTAAAAACTCTGTGCCTGTTGTTATGATGCGCTTCATTGATAATGATGATTTTTTCGTCTTTTGAGCGATTTATAATGTATTCCTTTGCATTCTTTTTCTGGAATGAATTGAAGTATAGGCTGTCTTCTTTGCTTATTTTTTTGATTGTACCTCCATTCTTATCCCAGGTTTCTAAAGCTTTTGTGTAATATTCACTGATTGAATAATCGGTTGCTCCCATCTGATATCTCCATGGCAGGGTATCTTTTTGAATTTTCGCTTCAATATCTTTTGAAAACAGATATATTTCTTTATCAGCCTGAGCTGCAATTTTTAGAGTAAAAAGTAAAATGAAAATATACTTAAAGCTGTGTCTCATAATGGTTGTGATTTCTATTGTGCTAACCAGATAATTATTTTGCCATAAATATATTTTCTTTTACTTGATTATACACTATTGCCTCATGCCTATTGTCTTGTTGAAAGTAGGTGTTAAGGGAAGATAAAAGTCAAAGTCTCAAAACTAAAGGAACCATTTGAATCTGCAATCTTGTTGCTTTGGCGCACGATGCTGTTGTTATGGTATATTTTTAAACTGACGTTTTGACCTACAACGCCAGGATTTTGTAATACGGCATTACCGCTGATTCCGATACCTGTAACATTATCTTGGTAATTGATAGTTTTGCTCCAAGGCAATGAAGTAATCGTTTCGGTCGTGTTTCCGGTTACATTATTATTGTATACGATAAATATATGACCGGTAAAGTTGCCTGTTATTTCAAATTTTGCCGTTTTATTTGGCGATGGATTGCCGCCATTGCCATTGCTATCGTCACTGCTACAAGAAATGGTTATTGCAATTAATAGGATTGCAAAAAATGCTGTTAGTCTTTTTTTCATGGTTGTATTTTTTAATTTAATAAATAAGTAATTCCAATTTTTCCTCCGGTGGTCACATTTCCACTTCTGAGTTCTAGGTTTACGGCAAACTTTTCATTAAAGAAATATCTTCCGCCAATTTGAACTCCAACACCAAATGGTTCGTCATCTACTAAATAGGTATTGGTATCTGAGTCTTTGAATTTCCAGTTGTAATAGTTTAGGTTAAGACCCGCATATGCATCCCATTCGTTTGAAATTTCTAGTAGTTCATTAAAATGATAATTACCATTGGCTTGTAGTCCTATAATGGTGCTTTTAATTCCATACGTGGTATAGGACTGATAGGAAGCTTCCAGTCCGACGGTAATCGGATTTGAAATCATGTAATCTGCACCAAAATAAATTGGGGTTGACCAGTTGGATGTTCCGAAACCGGCATTTAGTTGAATTTTTCCTTTTTCGAGTGGGGCCTGAGCATAGGAAGAAATTGTGAGTAAAAGCACAGATAAGTTGATAAGTCTTTTCATTTAATTTTTTTTAATTGATTTGTTTTTTAAGGTGTTGTGCAAATTTAGATAGGGCATTTAAATTCGAATTAATCATAAAAAGGTATAATTGAATACCTGAAATCAGGTAATTTTTAGTCTTTTACTGAAAATCCAGAGAATGGTCATTACATTTGTGGCTTATCTCAACAAAATGAAGCGATTGTATCTTTTTTTCTTGGTGTTTGCTGCGTATCTGGGGCATGCTCAAAAAATCAGTACATTAAATGATTATGAGGTTTCTATTGATAGCTTGAAAAATGCTATTGCCGCTAGTACATCGGATAGCTTGAGATGCATCATGAACTACAGGCTGGCTTATATTTATACTAAAAATGTCGATAAAAAAGAAGTAGGACTTGCCTATTTAAAAAAAGGGAATGAATTAGTAAAAAATAACAGCTACTTAAAAGATGTATCGTACTATTATAATTCGCTTTTCCTTACTTTGGAAAAAGGGAACTTGGCAAAGTTTGAAAAAGCTGACGAAGTCTTAAAAAAATACGATAGCAAAGAGATATATGTAGTAAGGTCTAAAATACTTTTTAATATCGGGCTACTGTATCAGCGGGAAAACGAGCCTTTAAAAACAATAGAAGTCTTATTAAAACGAGCAATTCCTGTTGCAGAAAAAAGTAAGGATAGCCAAGAGCTGTCTAATTTGTATAAGCTAATTGCTGTTGTTTTTTATAATAATGAAGACATAGCCAAGACGAAATATTATTTAGACTTGTCTATTAAAACCTTAGAGCAAGGGAAGAATAAAAAAAGCCGTTATAACGAAGATTTGATCGAATTGTATTTGTTTAATGTTGAAGTTTTGTCGGTTCAGAAAAAAACAAAGGAAGCTTTTGAGTATCTCGGAAAAGCTGAAAATTTATTACAATCGTATCCGCTAAAATCGCTATACATCGAATATTATTTTGCTAAAGGGAGCTTGAACCAAGAAATTAAAAACTATGACTTGGCGATTTCAGATTATGACAAGGGCATCAAATTATCAGAACGTAATGCCAATTCTACTTTAGTGCAACGATTTAAGCTTATGAAGTACGAGGTTTTTATGCTTCAGAACAAACTCGAAAGCGCTAAAAACTTACTGTTGGATGTTTTTAAAGATGGCGACATGAATATTAAGGATAAGGCTTATTATTCGTATGAACTGTCGAAAATTTATCGAAAATTAAATGATTTTGAAAAGGCTTACCTGTATAATGAGCAGTATATTCAACTAAAAGATAGCTTGGGTGTAGCATTCGAAGCGGATAAAATTGCAGATATTGAGGCTAAATACAATAAACTAGAAAATGAGAATAAGATAAAAAAGCTAACCATTGAAAAACAAGCTACTTTATTAAATCAGAAGAAGAACACGCTGTTTCATTTGCTATTGTCTTTTGCGCTTATCTGCGTTTTGATATTTACCTATTTTATTTGGAAAAACTTAAAAAACCAAAAAAAGATAACGGCTCAAAAAGAGATAAATCATTTTCAGAAACTAAATAATTTAAAAAGAGAAAAGGAAATTGAGATTATGCAAACCATGATCGATGTAGAAGAAGCAGAAAGGAAAAGGGTTGCTAGGGATTTGCATGATAGCATAGGCAGTAAGCTATCTGCCTTGAAAATTATATTTGCCAATACGCAAGCCAAAAAGGATACTGATGCGATTAAAATTAATGCTATTTTGGAAACTTCGATATCTGAATTACGACAGATTTCGTATAATTTGGTTCCAGAATCGTTGTTGAAATTAGGCTTAGACAAGGCTCTTGGCGATTTGTGCTTTACTCTAAGATCGGATAGTGTTTCGATAGAATTTCATTCGTATGAAATTGATAATTCGATGCCGCTGACCACACAGACCACTATTTTTAGGATTGTTCAAGAGCTATTAAATAATGCCTTAAAACATGCAAGAGCGATCCAGATTTTAGTTTCTTGCAGCCAAAACGCGAATAGATTCTTTATTTCTGTAGAAGATAACGGAATTGGTTTTGATAGTTCAAGAATAGAAGAAAACCTAGGGCTAGGAATAAAAAATATAAAAAGCAGAATAGAGCTTTTAAAAGGAAGCCTTGATTGTGAAAGTAACTCCAATGGCACTTCCTATAATATTGAACTTGAAGTTTGACAAATTATGGAAAATAAAAAATTGAACATTGCCATTTTAGATGATCATCCTTTAATTATTGAGGGATTGTCTACTCTTTTTTCGAATCATGAAGAATTTGATTTATTGGGCGGTTTTAACAAAAGTGAGGATTTATATAGTTTCGAAGAAATTGATAAAATAGATGTCTTGCTCTTGGATATCTTTTTTGGCGATAATAATGGAATTGATATTTGTTTTGAGTTAAAGAAGAAATATCCTAAGATGATCATATTAGGAATCAGCAGCCAGTCTGAAAGAAGCATTGTATTGCAATTGATTAAACAAGGCGCTTCGGGCTATCTATTAAAGACTGCAAAAAATGAAGAATACATCCATTGCATAAAAGAAGCGGCGAAAGGGAAGATGGTCTTTAGCAAAGAAGTACAGGCTATGCTAGATAAGATACAATTGTCTGATTTAAAGTCAATTCCTAGACTGACTAAAAGAGAAAAAGAAATATTGGCTCTATTGATAAAAGGAAAATCTACACAAGAAATATCAGAAGAATTATTTTTGAGCTTTCTGACCATACAAACTCACAGAAGGAACCTGCTCCAAAAGTTTGATGTTAAAAATTCTCTCGAGCTAATTAATTTTGCCAATGAAAATGGATTGCTCAATGATGCCCATTTTTCCAATAGTTTTTAGTTAGCGGAGAGTATTTTATAAGTTCTGGTTAACAATTTGTTTTAAAGTATTTCAGTATCTTGCACTCCGCTTGCAGAAATGACTTTATCTATGATCCAGACCAAAAATCTCGCTTTTTCCTATAGCGGGAAAGTGAATTTTAATTTCCCCGACATTTCCTTGGAAAGCGGCCAGGTACTTTTGATTACCGGTGGTTCTGGAAAAGGGAAAACTACATTGCTCCATCTGTTAGGAGGATTGCTCAAAGCCCAGTCGGGCTCTATCCGTATTGGTGATACAAATATTGAAAGCCTTTCGGATAAAAATCTAGATAAATTTAGAGGTAAGAATATAGGCCTGATCCTGCAGCAGTCGCATTTTGTAGAAGCATTTTCTGTTTTAGAAAACGTGGTTCTTTCTTCTTGGCTGGCAACCGGACAAAAAGCTGAAGAAAAAGCAACATCGCTTTTGACAGAATTAGGCTTGGCTGACCAAATGACCAAATTAACATCACGCTTGAGTATCGGACAACAGCAAAGAGTTTCTATTGCAAGAGCCTTGATAAATGAGCCGCAGCTGCTTTTGGCAGATGAGCCTACATCAAGCTTGGACGATGAAAATGCTTTTAAAGTAGCCGATCTGCTTTCGAAGTTGTCGAAAGAATACGGAGCAGCACTAATTATAGTTACCCACGACCAGAGATTGAAAGACCGTTTTTCTAATCAAATTACATTGTTATGATTGTCAAATTAGCTTGGAAAAATATCTGGTTCAAACCTTTAAATACGATATTGAGCATCATCTTGCTGACGGCCAGTGTTGCTATAATTTCTCTGTTGATTTTGCTTCAGGAACAATTTGAAAAACAGTTCTCAAGCAACATTGACGGTGTTGATGTGGTACTAGGTGCTCAAGGAAGCCCTTTGCAATTAATACTTTCTTCCGTATATCAGGTTGATGCACCGACGGGCAACATTAGCTATGATGAAGCTAAAACGTGGATGAAACACCCTTTTGTGAAAAGTGCGATACCCTTGGCTTTTGGAGATAACTATAGAGGTTTTAAGATTGTCGGTACTACACCGGACTATCTAGAAAAATACGGAGCCACTGTTTCAGAAGGCAAGCTATTTCAGAAAGATTTTGAAGTCATAATTGGAAGCGAAATCGCAAAAAAATTAAACATAAAGGTTGGGGATAAGTTCTTCGGCTCGCATGGCGATGCGGCAGAAGGAGAAGTTCATGAAGAATTCGCCTATCATGTCAGCGGTATTGCAGGTCCAACAGGAAAAGTCATCGACAACCTTATTTTGTGCAACATTCCTAGCGTCTGGGCTATGCATGATGCCCACGAACACGCGGAAGAAAATCCAGAACATGGCGAAGAAGGGCATATTCATTTTGAAGGTGATGAACACGAACATCACGATCATGACCATCAAGCTGAAACATCAGAACAAGGAAAAGAAATAACGGCAGTCTTGATAAAATTCAGGAATAAGATGGGATTTGTGACTTGGCCAAGATTGATAGCACAAAATACGAAGATGCAGGCCGCTTCGCCAGCAATCGAAATCAACAGACTATTTTCTTTATTTGGAATAGGGCTACAGGCCTTGCAGTACTTGGCTTATGGCATCATGCTGATTTCTGGAATCAGTATTTTTATAGCCCTCTATACTACCTTGAAAGAACGCAAATACGAATTTGCCCTGTTACGAGTAAGCGGAGCCAGCCGATTGCAGTTACTGAATCTAGTATTGTTTGAGAGCATATTATTATGTGTTGTCGGATTTATTTTCGGCACTATTGTTGGAAGAGTTGCTTTATTGCTGATATCCTCTTCGACAGACCAAGAATATAAGATGACTTTTAACCCTTTTGCTTTTGTATGGGAGAAGGAGGGAATTCTGTTCTTAGCTGCTATCTTTGTAGGGCTATTGGCGGCAGCCATTCCTGCCGTAAAAGCATACCGATTGAATATTTCAAAAACTTTAGCAAATGCGTAAGACTTATTATTTTAGTATAGCCCTTTTTGTTTTTTTTATTTTTTCTGACGCAACTTTTTTGCAGAAACAGAATCTAACGATAAAAGAATCCAATTCTCCTGCTGTGCAGAGGGCGAGTTTTTTGCCAGAAATCAAGGCTTTTTCCAAATTTGAATCGAAATCTTTTGTTGCAATTGATACTTTGAATTGGAAATTGCTGGGAGCTATCAAGTTTGTCAAAAAACCGAGCAAGACATATCCCGACGGCGTGATGTTTCCGATAATAAACTCTACGCTAAAGGCAAAAAACAAGAAAAGGATAGCAATGTCTGGGTTTATCGTCCCGATAGATAATACGACTTATGCGTTGAGTAAGAATGTTTTTGCGGCCTGCTTTTTTTGCGGCCAGGCAGGACCGGAAACTATTATGGGAATTAAATTCAGAGGTAGCACTCCTAAATTGAAGACAGATCAATATGTTACTTTAGAAGGTAACTTCAGGATAAATGAAAATGATGTAGAAGACTGGATCTACCATATTGAGGATGCAGTAATCGTAAAAGGAAAATAAATTGGGAACGAAGATTTTAGATATATTCTTTGATTTAGACCACACGTTGTGGGATTTTGAAAAGAACTCGGCACTGGCATTTGAAACGGTTCTTGAAAAGCATAAAATAGGCATAAATGTTCAGGATTTTGTGACGCGATATGTGCCTATAAATACCAAATATTGGAAGCTGTATCAAAATGATGAAGTCACGCAAGAGCAATTGCGTTATGGCAGGCTGAAAGATGCTTTTACTGAATTGGAATTTGAGATTGATGATGCCATGATTCATCTGCTTGCGGAAGAATACATTCACTATCTTCCACAATTCAACCATCTTTATGATGGAACGATTGAGCTTTTGGAGTATTTGAAGCCAAAATACCGACTGCATATCATTACAAATGGATTCCACCAGATTCAGAATAATAAACTGGTCAATTCTAACATAGTGCATTATTTTGAAACGATTACAAATTCTGAAAATGCTGGGGTGAAGAAGCCTCATCCTCAAATATTTAATTATGCTTTAGATCTGGCAAAATGTTCTAAAGAAACTAGCATTATGATTGGCGATAATCTAGAAGCGGATATCGAAGGCGCATTGAATGTAGGACTCGATGTCATCTTTTTTAATGAACATAATTTAGAAACACATCCAAATATCAAGCAGGTAAATCATTTACTGGCTTTAAAAAAATATCTTTAAACACTTAAGAGTTACTCAATATGAAAAAATACATCCTGATTTTATCGTTATTTATTTCCCTAGCAGCTTCAGCACAAAAAGTGCTAAATGACTATAAATATGTCATCGTTCCCGTGCGTTATGATTTTTTGCAAGGAGATAATAAATTTAGACTTAATACGATTACCAAATTCAACCTTACAAAAATAGGATTCCTTGCTTTTTATGAAAATGAAAACCTGCCTCAAGAAGCTGGTGGCGATAGATGCAACAAGTTGTTTGTTGATGTAGAAAAAGAAAATTCGTTGCTGGCTACAAAACTTGTAATCGTGTTTAAGGACTGCAATAACAAAGTGGTTTATAAAACAGAGGCAGGCAAAAGTACAGTAAAAGAATATGAAGTTGCCTATCCTGAAGCTTTAGAAAAAGCGTTTGGGCAGCTTTACAATTACGGCTATAAGTATAAAGGACCAGCTATTGCAACTAACACAGCTTCTATGAGCACAGCTCCTAAATCTTCAGCAGCACCTGAAGATGCAGCTGATATGCTTTTCGCGCAGCCAATTCCGAATGGGTATCAGCTTATTGATAAAACGCCGAAAGTAGTGCTTAAAATATTCAAGACTTCACAACCAGATTATTTTACGGCACAATCCGAAACAATTAATGGTGCAGTAATAAAAAAGAATGGGGAATGGATTTTAGAATACTATAAAGACGAAAAGCTGGTTTCAGAAAAACTACTAATTAAATTCTAGGCTAATATCCGTATTTATCTTTCCAACGATTTTTTAAAAATTCCCTTGTCGAATTTTCCTTGGAATTATTCCCTGGAATATAGATAGGGGTATTTTTTATTTCATCCGGCAAGAACTCTTGTTCTGCAAAGTTGTTTTGATAGTCATGGGCATATTTATAATCTTCTCCATAGCCTAACTCTTTCATCAGTTTTGTAGGCGCATTTCTCAAATGGATCGGAATGGGCAAGTCTCCAGTCTGTTTTACAATCTGCTGTGCTTTTCCGATTGCCATATAAGAGGAATTACTTTTAGGGGAAGTTGCCAGATACACGGCACATTGACTCAAGATTATCCTGCTCTCTGGATAGCCGATCGTAGACACGGCCTGAAACGTATTATTAGCCATGATGAAGGCAGTCGGGTTGGCATTGCCAATGTCTTCACTGGAAAGAATCAGCATACGTCTCGCGATAAATTTCACGTCTTCGCCTCCTTCAATCATTCGCGCCAGCCAATATACTGCTCCATTCGGGTCGCTGCCGCGTATGGATTTTATAAAAGCAGAGATGATATCATAATGCTGCTCACCAGTTTTGTCATACAATACAGTATTTTGCTGCACGAGTTTTAGGACAGAATCATTGGTGATTATAATCTTTTCGTCGTTTGAAGCATTCACCACAAGGTCGAAAATATTCAGCAGTTTACGGCCGTCTCCCCCTGAAAGCCTTAATAAAGCTTCGGTTTCTTTCAGTTCGATATTCTTTTCTTTTAAAAAAACATCTGTCTTCATGGCTCTTTCGAGCAAGGCTTCGAGGTCTGATTTTGAGAAGGCATTTAATATGTAGACCTGACAACGCGACAGTAAGGCGGGAATTACTTCAAAACTAGGATTTTCTGTAGTCGCGCCAATTAATGTGACCCAGCCTTTTTCTACAGCTGCTAAAAGTGAATCTTGCTGTGATTTGCTAAAGCGATGTATCTCGTCAATAAAGAGGATAGGGTTTTTAGCAGTAAATAATCCGCCACTCTGTTTGGCTTTGTCAATAACATCACGTACGTCTTTTACGCCAGAATTGATAGCGCTCAAGATATAAAACGGACGCTTTGATTCTTGCGCGATAATTTGAGCCAAAGTCGTTTTTCCGGTACCGGGTGGTCCCCAGAAAATTAATGAAGGAATGATTCCTTTTGCGATTTGCTGTGTCAATGACCCGTTCGGGCCTACCAATTGCGGCTGGCCGAGATAATCTTCGAGCTGTTGTGGACGAATTCGTTCTGCTAATGGTGCTTCCATTTTGTAAAATTACAGAATTGTACAAGTTTTTTTGAGTTTGAAGCGCACAAACTTTTGTGAAAATTTAGATAAACCAATTTAGGTTTGTATCCTTTTTACCTTATACAATGAGTTGTTTTTTTCTTCGATGCTGACAAAATAGCACCCAAAAAAAAGTGGATAAATTTTTGACTGCTTTTTGAAGAATAATAATCTTACAAAAGCAATGGACGACAAAAATCTAAAATTCTCCCCCTCAGTTTTGGCATGGCCATTATTTTTCGTAGTCTTTTTGTGGATTATTTTTTGGGCAGAAATACGCTTTAAGCTTAACCTCACGGAACTTGGAATTTATCCTAGAACTTTTACGGGATTGAGAGGTATTTTGTTCAGTCCCTTTCTTCATGGGGATATCGAGCATCTTTATAATAACTCTATTCCGTTATTTCTTTTGGTGGCGGCGCTTCGCTTCTTTTATCGAAATCAGGCGTTGAAAGTGATAGGGTATGGTATATTGCTATCCGGCTTCCTGACATGGGTTATCGGAAGAGAATCCTATCATATTGGTGCCAGCGGCTTGATTTATGTCTTAGTGAGTTTTATCTTTTTTAAAGGGATCCAGACAAAATATTATAGACTGGTTGCTTTGTCGCTGACCATCATTTTATTGTACGGAGGAATGATATGGTATATTTTTCCAGGCGTACAGCAGGGAATTTCTTGGGAAGGTCATTTAGCAGGACTTATTACAGGCTATATTTTTTCTTTAGCCATAAAGACTCCCGAATACCAAAAGCCAATTGTGTATGACTGGGAGAAACCCGATTTTAATCCCGAGGAAGATTTATTCATGAGGCATTTTGATGAAAATGGTAATTTCCAGAATCTTCCTAAACCAGAAGAAGATATTGAAATTAGAAATGAGGAATTTTTCAGATCAAATTTTAATGTATTCTATAACGTCGTTCCTGCCAATCCAGAAGATAGTCATGATGGTGTTATCGAAAAGAAAGAAGATTGATTGCTTTTAGCTTCTCTGCCTTACAGCTTCATAAAGAAAAGCACCGCAAGCTACAGATACATTTAGTGAAGCAATCGTACCAAACATTGGAAGTTTTGCTTTTTCATCTACAATCTTTAAAACAGATGGATTAACGCCTCGGTCTTCAGAACCCATGATAATTGCTATCGGCTCGTTTAATTCAAGGTCGTAAATATTCTGGTCTGTTTTTTCGGTAGCAGCAATGGTTTTTATTCCTGACCCTTGAAGGTGGAAGATAGCATCTTTGATATGTTCTACTTTGCAGATAGGCACATTAAAAACAGCTCCGGCGGATGTTTTTACGGTATCGCCGTTTACAGGAGCAGAGCCTTGTTTTTGAACGATGATTCCGTTTACGCCAGTACATTCTGCTGTCCTGATTATAGCACCGAAATTACGGGCATCGGATATTTGGTCTAGGATAAGAAATAGGGGAGTCTTGCCGCTTTCTGCAACTTCTTCGATCAAAGTTTCAAGATTATGGAAAGAAATCGGAGCAATCGTGGCAACAGCGCCTTGGTGATTGCTTGGCGTCAGCTTGTTCAATTTTTCTACAGGAACGTAGGAGAAATTTACGCTAGCACGTTTCATGACCTTCATCAGGTCTTTCATCAATTCGCCTTGCGCATCTTTTTGGATGAATACTTTATCAATCTCTTTTCCTGCCTGAATGGCTTCAATAATCGCCCTGATTCCGAAAATTTGGTGTTCTTTTTCCATGGGGCAAAGATAGCGTAAAGTTATAAAGAAATAAAAATAAAAAAAGCTGGCAGATTTAACCGCCAGCTTTCTGTTATTTAAAAGTAAAAACTAATTTGTTTGGAAAACATCAGGCCAGTCTACATTGCCTTCTCGGGTTAGCGTAACTGTTCCGCCATCTCCCCATGTATTTCTCCATGTGAATACCATGACAGGTCCCGTAACGCTGATGATGTTGTAAGTAAACGTATCTGCATATTGGTCGGATCCGCTAAAAAGGAATTCACGACATACCCATGTAAAGAAAGCGCCATCTGGTCCAACTGCAGGATCGTCTTCATACACTTGCTCATAAAGACCGAACGAAGCATCATCAAGACTGTATTTTCCTACTCGCCCAGCTTCTTGACCTGCACCTGGAGCCGCTTCAGTCCATGTCACGGTACCGCTGATTGTGCCGGAAATTGCATTGCCAGTACTAGTTCCTTCGCCATCACCTACTTGCATTGCTGTTTGCGTATAAGAATGCGTTCCAGACAAATCGTCTGTAATCGGACATAATGGTTTTAGGTTGATTATAATCGTTCCAGTAGATTCTTTTGTGGAAACTCCAACAGGGAAGTTTCCAGTTGCCGCTGTCAATTTTAATGCTATTGTCAAAGGAACTGGCAGATCTGGATCTAAAGACGACGAAAGTATTTTGATCGGGAATGTAGTTTCCGTTTCGCCAGCAGGAAAAGTGAAAGTCCCATTGTTTAGAATCACAAAGTTAGTGCCTTCTACAGCAGTTGTCTTTGCAGGATCAATTTCATAGGTAACTGCCACATCAGAAGGAGCTGCCGAGCCATTGCCGCCAACCAATCTAGCCGGAACCTCGAATTCGGCTTCTTCCATGCCGATATCAAACGTACCGTCAATACTGCTAGATGGAAAATCGATAATGTTTACTCCGTTGCCAAAATCTGTTACATCATCATCTACGAGGCAGGAGGAGAGTGTTGCTACTATAATGGCAACAATCGCTATTTTGAATTTAAAGTTTTTCATAGTCATATTTTATTAGTTATCCCAAAAAATAGGAGATGTAAAAGCATCGTCTGTAGTCTGGTTTGGAACATTTGCAGAATTTGCTACATATTCTGAATTAGGATACATTAATCGGATAGGGCGTTGCGGCCTGCTGGCAATCAATGATAAAGGAATTCCAGAAGGGAAGCCGGTTCTCGTGTATTCAATCCAAGATTCGATTCCGTTTATGCTGTTTAAGGCAATCCATTTTTGAGTTCCAATAGCTTCTAACTCATTTCCAGCAGAGGCTGTCCATCCGATAAGATTGGTAGACTGAGAATAGTAAGTAGTTGCTTGAGTAGCTGTTAATCCTAAAGTTTCATAAGAAGCTTGAATTCCTGACTCATACAATGTTTGCGCAGTTCCCGGCATATATCCTTTTACGACAGCTTCCGCTTGCAGCAAATAGCTTTCTGCAGCAGTTAAGATATAAGCGTCTTGGGTGAAGTTCTTTAATACGCCGTTTCCTAATCCTGAGAAAGGCACAACCACTGTTCCTTGTTCATCTGGAGCGCCTTGATTGATTCCTGCAAAACCTCCGCCAGGAATTGGAGCATAGATTTTTTCCAATCGGGTATCGTTTGTGTTAGAAAGATAATCGATAGTGTATTTCGTTCCTTTTAAAGATCGGTTGTCACTAGTTGGACTTCCTGATAATGTTGTTCCGTACGTTTCAAAAAACGGATTCATCTTTCCTGTACTGGTTATGTATCCGGGATTGTTAATCACATTTTCAGTTATAAACCCGCTTCCTTCTTCTATGATGTCTTGGAATTTTTCTGCAATATAAGCTTGTTTAGAAGGCATTCCAGATTGACGAATCAGGATTCTCATTTTTATAGTATTGGCAAATTTTACCCATTCGTCCATATCGCCATGAAGCATAATGTCATTGTCTTCAGGACTGAAAGCATCTGAAGGAGCATTTTTGATCAAGTCGATAGCTGCATCTAACTGCACGATTAAATCATCATATACAAATTCTGCATCATCATACACAGGAGTCAATTCTTTATCTCTTTGTAATGCCTCTGTGTAAGGGATATCTCCATATAGATCTACAAGATATTGAAAATAGAAAGCCTTCATTATCTTAGCAATTCCTCTGTAATTGTCATAGCCTTCTAAGGTAGTCTGGTCAATTTGGTTGAAATTAGAAATCGTCAAATATAGATTGTCCCAAACATCATTATAGAAAGTACTGTTGACGATATATTGCATTTCATCTTGATAGGCAATAAATTCTTCGATGTTATTAGACCAGTTGTATACCATGAAATTCCCAACTTGGTTCATCCTGACATTCAGCCTTTGGGCTCCAGAATTTTGCGAACTGGCCAACAGCAATTCAGGTTTAACGTTTGTCGGATTATTTGGATCTTCATTGATATCTAGATAGTCGCTGCAGGAAAACAGCAAGAAAAAAGGAGCAATTAATAATGCGCTTTTTTTGAATATATTTTTCATTTTTCTTGAATTAGAAGGTTAATGTAACGTTGAAACCATAGGTTCTAGTTGGAGGAACTTCATCTACGCTTCCAACTCCTACAGCATTTCCGGTAGTGAATCCAAACTCTGGATCTGTGTATCTGTTTGCTTTTGGCAGGATCATAAACACGTTTCTTGCATTAGCACCGATAGTTATGCCTTCAAAAGGAGAATTGTCCAGCATTTTTTTAGAAAAAGTATAACTGAATGCAATTTCACGACATTTGAAAGCGGTCGCATCTACTACGTAGTTTTCTGAAATGTTGCTGTATACCGAATCCCAGAATGGCTGACCTCCGCTTGAAGTGGTAATGCTCGTATTTGGCGTATACACTCCTGGAGCGCTTTGGTAGGATGAATTAGGGAACACAAAAGGCAATCTTCCAGATTGAGCACTTTGTACTGATGAACCTGTAAAATCAAGCATCTGCCCAATTTCGTTATAGAATACGTGACCAGTTCTGTAATCAAAAACAGCCGATAGCCTAAATCCTTTGTAGTTCAAGTTTGTTGAAAGACCTACGATATAATCAGGAGTTGTTTTTCCGAGATTTTTCAAGGCAGAAGACTGTATAGGATTACCCGTTGCTTGGTCAATGATTACTCTTCCTTGATCGTCTCTTTCATAAGCAGTTCCTTTGATGATCGGATATTCTTCACCAACAACAGCATAAACTCCAGCTGTAGTAAATCCACCTAAAGAAAGTTCATTAACACCAGGCAATAAGCTTTTTACTTCTGTTTTTGGAGCACTATAGCTTACTCTTAGATCCCAGTTCCAATCTTCGGTCTGTATTGGCGTGAAGCCTAAATCCAATTCAAATCCTTTCGTCTGTAATTCTCCAGCATTCAGCAATGCTCTTGTCGCTCCTGAAGAAGAAGAGGCTGCCGCATTAATGATTTGATCTGTAGAGTTAGAAATATAGTAGCTGGCATCAAGAGATATTCTTTTTTTGAAGAACTCTAAATTCAAGTCAAATTCTTTTGAAGTCGTAAACTCTGGTTTTAAATTAGCCAAAGCTACGGTGTTGCTCAGGTTGAAAGAAGTCAAGTCGCCATAAGGAAATCCTACCGACCTGATGTATGTGTTTTGATTGGCATAGGCAGAAGTTGAATTTCCTACTTTGGTATAACTCGCTGTTACTTTTGCGAACGTTAATACGTTTCCTTTCAATTCAGGGAAAGCAGATGTTGGTATGAACGAAACGCCATAACTAGGGTAGAAGAAAGAATTGTTCTCTTTTATCAAGGCAGAAGACCAGTCGTTTCTTCCCGTAACGTTCAAGAACAAATAGTCTCTAAATCCAATTTCAGCACTGCCGTAAAGTCCGATGCTTCTTAGCCTAGAATTGAATTCGGCTCCTCTCAACTCTCCAGTTCTCATAGATACGTTATAGAGCCCTTCAACCACTAAGTTGTCCCCTCGGATTCCCAATTCTTTTGTCTTGATGTCTCTGATGTTTTGGCCAAGCGTAATTTTTGCGCTAATGTCATCGTTAAGCTTAAAGTCAAAATTGAACATCAAGTCGCTGTTGATTCTTCTTTCATAATTTGAACCGTCAGAAACTCCTTGGTTTAAATCTTCACGACCGCTTCCGTCGGTGAAAATATGCCCATTGTTTGTATTTTTGAAAGTGGATGTCAATAAGCTCAAACCTCCTCTATATAATACATTGAACCAATCGTTTACTTTGTAGCCTAAGTCGATAGAACCTTGGAACCTGTCAGAATACGAAACTTGACGCGAATTCTTTAAAATCCAATATGGGTTATAGGCATAATTCGTAAAATAATCTTGTAAATCTCCTTGCGAATAAACTTCTAATGGTATGTTGATAGGAGTTTGCAGCAATTGGCTATAGACGCTTCGTCCGCCGTCAGGCTCGCTAAAAAAGGATGATTCGTCATCGCTTCCCGTTAGGTTTCCAGCAACATCGGTCTTGTCTGTAAAGTAAGAAACGTTTCCAGCAACATTCCAGTTGCCAGAGGTTTTGCTCGTGTTTAATCTAAAAGTATTTTTGTGATAAACATCTCCAGGTATAATTCCTTCGGTTTTTACATCTTGAGCCGAGAAGAACAGGTTGCTGTTTTCGTCGCCTTGCGATATAGAAAAGCCATTTTGTTTTGTTGTACCGACATTAAAGAAATCTTTAATATTATTTTTTCTGGCAGTATATGTAAATTCTCTGATGGTTCCATCAGCCAATTCAGGACCAACTTGTACTAATGATCCGTCTAATGGAGCTCCCCAGTTTGTGTTTTCTACAGGATCAAGCTCTCCAGCCCATCCTTGTCCGAATTTTGTCTGTCTATCTGGAATAAATTGTACTTTCTCAAATGTAATTGTCGAGTTGACTTGTAAGGTCATCTTGCCATTTTTTCCTTTTTTAGTAGTAATCATGATAGCTCCGTTTGATCCAGCGGAACCATAAAGGGCAGCCGCATTGGCTCCTTTTAGGATAGTAGTGCTCTCGATATCATTCGGATTCAGCTCGCTTAACGTATTCAAGGCGGAAGGAACTCCGTCAATTACGATCAAAGCTTCATTATTCCCAGAGATAGATCTTGCGCCTCTAAGCACAACTCTTGTTTGCGGATTAACACCGCTGTTAATTGTGTTGATCTGCAATCCTGAAACTTTTCCGACCAAGGCAGTTGCAGCATTTACGGCTTTGGCTTGGTTCAGCTCATCGGATTTGACAACCTGCGTGGAATAACTCAGCTCTTTTGGGTTTCTTCTTATCCCAAGAGCGGTTACTACAACGGTCTCAAGCTGTGTAGCATCGTCTTTTAAAATAATGTTGAAATTAGTAGCAGTGGCTGGAACTTCTTGAGTAGCCATCCCCATGAAACTGAAAACTAGGATGTCAGTAGGAGAGGCCTTGATTTGGAATTTGCCATCGAAATCGGTTTGCGTGCCGTTTGTGGTTCCTTTGATGGCGATACTGACTCCAGGGAGCGGTAGTCCGCTTTCGTCTGCAACAGTGCCTGAAATTGTCCTTTCTTGCGCAAATGAAATCTGCATAATTAACGCCAGGACTAGCGTTAATAGACCATTTAACTTTGTTTTCATTATGTATAGGTTTGAATTAGTTAAATCAAATTTCTTAATAAAATCTTAACAAACCTATACTTTTTTTAAAATTGTTTTTACTATATTGATGTTTTGAAACATTAATTGTTAAAATCTGGCTTTAAAGCTAATATGAACAATTGAGTTAGATAGCTTGATTTGCTGATTGCCCGTACTTCCGTTTGCGTAAACAATATTGAACAATCCGTTTTTTGTCAACAAGCCAAATCCAAAGCCCAAGCCAAGCAAGTTGCCATCATTGTCTGTAGTTTTGTCTTGGTAATAGCCAAAGTCGATAATGGAATGGACATAAATTGTCGGGGCCAAGACATATCTGTATTCTGTAAGTATCGAAGAGAAAAGATTAGCCTGCAGGCTGTTTTCGTTAAAGCCGCGAATCGAGTTGATGCCTCCAAAGCGGAAGAGCTCGTTGGTGATATAACTGTCGCTTTGCAGTAGGAAATTCTGGCTCCGGATGGCGACGATATTTTTATTGTTCAAATAGAAGTTATGCCGGAGATCAATATTGGTGAAGAATTGGTTGTTTTTTGACGCTTCAGAATTTCTCTTCCCGACACCTCCTTTGATATTGATTAACGTTTTGTCTGGAAATAAAAAATCTTCGTTTCTGAATTTGGTAAACTCAAAATTAGAAGTAAAGAAAGAATTGTCAAAATCAGTTATCGTTGAACTGTTCAGGTTTTGGATGTCATTAGATTCTGTTGACTGGTATCCGACGTACAGTCTCGTGTTGTAATTAAAATAATAGCCCAGGTCAATAGCGGTCTGCGTGTTTTGGAATGTGCTGTCCTGTTTAAAAATGTTTAATTGTGCCTTGATACCTAGAGGGCTCCTGAAAATATAAGGCAGCTCGATATTGACGTTGAAGGTTTTCTGGTCGTTTCCATCACTTTTCCAGTATAAATTGAAACGTTCGCCTACATTTAGGGAATTGACAAGCAGCAGGTCGAGATAGCCATTTACTTTCAAGTCGCCATTGTCGTCATTTCCAAAACCTATAAAACCGTCAAAACGATTTGGTTTTGATTTTTCTACATAGACATAGACTTTAGTCGTGTCATTCATAAATAAGATCTCAGGGTATTTGGTCTGAGTGACGAACTGAAACTGATTGAAATCATTATGGATGTTTTTGAGGCTTTCCTGATTAAAGACCTTGTTGCGATAGCGGCGCTTGATTTCTTTTTTGTGTCCTTCGGGAAATTTATCATAACCGTTGATTACAATATCATTGACTTGGCGTAATTTTTCAGTTTCGAAACTCAAATCGGCCAAGAGAATGCCTTTCTGTTTTTTCAAGTTTACCAATTGAAGCTTCGCTAAGGAATACCCGCGGCGTTCCAAAGTGTTCAAAGTAGTAGTTAAGAAGGTTTCGGTTTCGTTAAAAGCAAATTTTAAAGTGTCTTCAGTGTTTTCTAAAATCCCCAGTTTTTGTAATTCCGAATTGCGACCTATATATATATGTATGGATTTGGTCTTTTGGCCCAATTGAAACTTGAACAGGAAAGTGCTGTCGTTTTGTTTTTTGTTTTCTAGAATTTCATTTTCTAAAAAGCCGAAACGCTTCAGTTTTTCAGAAAAACTATTGGCTTCATCAACAATGCTTTTGGCGTTGCTGTGATTTTTTACATAACCTATAGAGTCTATTGTTTTTAAATCACTTTGAGAATCGGCCGTAATCTTTAAATGAAGCTTTTGGCCCAATGCGTTTAGGCTGAAAAAAACACAAAAAGAAATAAAAAGAAATCTTTTCAAAATAAGTTAATTGTTAAAACGGATGGCTTTTGGTGCTCAAATATTTTTAAGCATTTTACTATTTGTAAGCCTCAGTAAAAGTAACGCAAAAATCCAACGAATAATATATAAAAAATAAATGTTGGCTAATCTGTTTGAAAATTAATGAATTAAGGTTTGTTTAAAAAAAAATAATTATTACATTTGCAACCCCGTAAAAAGCGGGAAATTAAATCATAATATATTTTAGTATTAATTATGCCAACAATTCAACAATTAGTAAGAACTGGAAGAACTCAGATAACTAAGAAGAGTAAATCGGTTGCTTTAGATTCTTGTCCTCAAAGAAGAGGGGTTTGTACGCGTGTTTACACTACTACACCAAAAAAACCAAACTCTGCAATGCGTAAAGTAGCGCGTGTACGTTTGACAAATGGTAATGAGGTGAATGCTTACATCCCTGGAGAAGGACATAACCTACAAGAGCACTCGATAGTATTAGTTAGGGGTGGAAGGGTAAAAGATTTACCAGGAGTTAGATACCACATCGTTCGTGGAGCGCTTGATACATCAGGTGTTGCAGGAAGAACGCAAAGAAGATCTAAGTATGGTGCAAAACGCCCAAAAGAAGCAAAAAAGTAATTTAAACTTTTAAAGTAAAGACATGAGAAAAAGACAGGCCAAAAAAAGACCTCTTTTACCAGATCCAAAATTTAACGATCAGTTAGTAACGCGTTTTGTGAACAACTTAATGTGGGATGGTAAAAAATCAACTGCTTTCAAAGTATTCTATGATGCATTGGAAATCGTAGAAAACAAGAAACAAGACGCAGAAAAATCTTCATTGGAAATCTGGAAAGATGCTTTGACTAACGTTATGCCTCACGTAGAAGTACGTAGCCGTAGAGTTGGTGGAGCTACATTCCAAATCCCAATGCAAATCAGACCAGATCGTAAAATCTCTATGGCAATGAAGTGGATGATACTTTATGCTCGTAGAAGAAATGAGAAATCTATGGCTCAAAAACTAGCTTCTGAAGTTTTAGCTGCTGCTAAAGAAGAAGGTGCTGCTGTTAAAAAGAGAATGGATACTCACAAGATGGCTGAAGCAAACAAAGCATTCTCTCACTTTAGATTTTAATCATTAAGAAATGGCTAGAGATTTAAAATACACAAGAAATATCGGAATTGCTGCTCATATTGATGCTGGTAAAACAACAACAACTGAGCGTATCCTTTTTTATACTGGAAAATCACATAAGATTGGTGAGGTGCACGATGGTGCTGCAACAATGGACTGGATGGCTCAAGAGCAAGAGAGAGGTATCACAATTACTTCTGCTGCTACAACTTGTGAGTGGAACTTTCCAACAGAACAAGGGAAAGTGCTTCCAGAAAGCAAGCCTTATCACTTTAACATCATCGATACCCCAGGACACGTTGATTTTACCGTTGAGGTAAACCGTTCTTTGAGAGTATTGGATGGATTGGTTTTCTTGTTTAGTGCAGTTGATGGTGTTGAGCCTCAATCTGAGACTAACTGGAGACTTGCTGACCAATACAGAGTTCCTCGTATGGGATTCGTAAATAAAATGGACCGTCAAGGTTCAAACTTCTTAGGAGTTTGTCAACAGGTTCGTGATATGTTGAAATCAAACGCTGTGGCAATTACGTTGCCAATTGGTGATGAGATCGACTTTAAAGGTGTGGTTGACTTAGTGAAAAATCAAGCTATCGTATGGCATGATGAAACACAAGGGGCTACGTTTGATATCGTGCCTATCCCTGCGGATATGGTTGACGAAGTTAAACAATACCGTTCTATCTTAATCGAGGCAGTTGCTGATTATGATGAAAACCTTTTAGATAAGTATATGGAAGATGAATCTTCTATTACTGAAGAGGAAATCAACACAGCATTAAGAGCGGCTACAATTGATATGGCTATCATTCCTATGATTGCTGGTTCTTCTTTCAAAAACAAAGGAGTTCAGTTCATGTTGGATGCTGTATGTAAATATTTGCCTTCTCCGTTAGATAAAGAAGGTATCGAAGGAATTGATCCTGATGATGCTGATTTATTAGAAGAAGACCAAACTAAAATCTTGCGTAAGCCAGATGTAAAAGAGCCATTTGCTGCTCTTGCATTTAAGATTGCAACTGACCCATTTGTAGGTCGTTTGGCTTTCTTCCGTGCTTATTCTGGTCGTTTAGATGCAGGTTCTTATGTTTTGAACACGCGTTCTGGAAACAAAGAAAGAATCTCTCGTATCTACCAAATGCACGCTAACAAGCAAAATCCTATCGAGTACATTGAGGCTGGAGATATTGGAGCTGCTGTTGGATTTAAGGATATCAAAACTGGAGATACATTGTGTGATGAAAAACACCCAATCATTCTTGAGTCAATGAAATTCCCTGATCCGGTAATTGGTATCGCGATTGAGCCTAAGACTAAGGCTGACGTAGATAAAATGGGTATGGCTTTGGCTAAATTGGCTGAAGAAGATCCAACGTTTACAGTTAGAACAGATGAGGCTTCAGGTCAAACTATTATCTCAGGTATGGGTGAGCTTCACTTGGATATCTTGGTTGATAGAATGAAACGTGAGTTCAAAGTAGAGGTAAACCAAGGTGAGCCTCAAGTAGAATATAAAGAAGCGTTCACAAGATCAGCTCAACATAGAGAAACGTACAAAAAACAATCTGGAGGTCGTGGTAAATTCGGTGATATCGTATTTAGAATCGAGCCTGCTGATGAGGTTGATGGTAAAGTTCCAGTTGGATTGCAGTTTGTTAACGAAGTAAAAGGTGGTAACGTTCCTAAAGAATATATCCCAGCTGTTGAAAAAGGTTTCAGAGAAGCTATGAAGCAAGGTCCTCTAGCAGGATATGCAGTAGACAGCTTGAAAGTAACTTTATTAGACGGATCTTTCCACCCAGTGGATTCTGATGCTCTTTCTTTCGAATTAGCTGCGAAAATGGGTTACAAAGAGTCTGGAAAAGCTGCAGGTGCTGTTATCCTTGAGCCTATCATGAAAATTGAGGTTATTACTCCAGAAGAAAACATGGGTGATATCGTTGGTGACTTGAACCGTCGTAGAGGTCAAGTAAATGATATGGGTGACAGAAATGGTGCTAAAACTATCAAGGCTGATGTGCCATTATCAGAAATGTTCGGTTATGTTACAACATTAAGAACATTGTCATCAGGTAGAGCTACTTCAACAATGGAGTTTTCTCACTATGCTGAAACGCCTTCTAATATTTCAGAAGCGGTAATCAAAAAAGCAAAAGGTAACGCTTAATTCTAAAGAAAAATGAGTCAAAAAATCAGAATAAAACTAAAATCTTACGATCACAATTTGGTAGATAAGTCTGCTGAGAAGATTGTAAAAACTGTAAAAAGTACAGGTGCAGTGGTAACAGGACCAATTCCGTTGCCAACTCACAAAAAGATTTTTACTGTGTTGCGTTCTCCGCACGTTAACAAAAAATCAAGAGAGCAATTTGAAGTAATGTCATACAAAAGATTGTTAGACATTTATTCTTCTTCATCAAAAACAATCGACGCTCTAATGAAATTAGAGTTGCCAAGTGGAGTTGAAGTAGAGATCAAAGTATAAGTATCTCATTAAGAAAGTAACACATTATTTAGACGAAAAAATATTTTTAGGAATAACCGCAAATTATTTATACTTTTGCGCCTCCAAAAATAGAACGTCGTTTAAATAATGTGTTCTATATTTTGTATTTTAATAATTAATAATTAATATTTTATGTCTGGGTTAATTGGTAGAAAAATCGGCATGACTAGTATTTTCGATGAAAACGGGAAAAACATTCCTTGTACGGTAATCGAAGCTGGACCATGCGTTGTTACCCAAGTCAGAACCAAAGGTGTTGACGGGTATGAAGCGTTACAACTTGGTTTCGATGACAAAAACGAGAAACACTCCACTAAAGCTGACTTAGGTCACTTTAAAAAAGCTGGTACTGTTGCTAAGAAAAAAGTCGTTGAATTCAAGTTTGAAAACGAACACAAATTAGGTGATGTATTAACAGTTGATGTTTTTACAGAAGGCGAATTTGTAGATGTTCAAGGTGTATCTAAAGGTAAAGGTTTCCAAGGTGTTGTAAAACGTCACGGTTTTGGTGGTGTTGGACAAGCTACACATGGTCAGCACAACCGTTTAAGAGCGCCAGGATCTGTAGGAGCTTCTTCTTATCCTTCTAGAGTATTCAAAGGAATGCGTATGGCAGGAAGAATGGGAACTGATAATGTGACTGTTCAAAATTTAAGAGTTTTGAAAGTTGTTGCTGAGAAGAACCTGCTTTTAGTAAAAGGATGTGTTCCAGGACACAATAACTCTTATGTAATCATTCAGAAGTAATGGAAGTAAAAGTTTTAAATTTCAACGGAAAAGAAACTGGCAGAACGATCACTCTTTCTGATTCAGTATTCGCAATTGAGCCAAATAATCACGCAGTATACCTTGACATAAAGCAATATCTTGCTAACCAAAGACAAGGAACGCACAAAGCTAAAGAAAGAGCTGAAGTTGCTGGATCTACTCGTAAGATTAAGAAGCAAAAAGGAACAGGTACAGCTCGTGCTGGTAGTGCTAAGAACCCTTTGTTTAAAGGTGGAGGTACAGTTTTCGGCCCAAGACCAAGAAGCTATTCATTCAAATTGAATAAAAACTTGAAACGTTTGGCAAGAAAATCGGCTTTCTCAATTAAAGCAAAAGAGTCAAATATTATAGTATTAGAAGATTTCAATTTTGAAGTTCCAAACACTAAAAATTTCATTAACGTTTTGAAAGCTTTAGGGTTAGAGAATAAAAAATCTTTGTTTGTGTTGGGAGAGTCAAATAAAAATGTATATTTGTCCTCACGCAATTTAAAGGCGTCTAGCGTTGTAACTAGTTCAGAATTAAGTACTTATGCTATTTTAAATGCAAATAATTTAGTGCTTTTAGAAGGGTCTTTAGAAGGAATTGAAGAAAATTTAAGCAAATAATAGGCCATGAGTATCATAATTAAACCTATAATTACAGAAAAAATTACCAAAGATGGTGAGGTTTTCAATCGCTTTGGATTCATTGTTGACAAAAGAGCAAACAAAATTCAAATTAAGAATGCTATCGAGGCAGCTTATGGAATTACAGTTGTTGAAGTGAACACAATGAACTACAGAGCTGATAGATCTACTAAATACACTAAAAGTGGTATTATCAATGGAAAGACAAATGCTTATAAAAAAGCAATTGTTCAAGTACAAGAAGGAGAAACGATAGATTTTTATAATAATATCTAATAAATAAGGCAGAAACATGTCAGTTAGAAAATTAAAACCTATTACCCCGGGTCAGCGTTTTAGAGTTGTTAATGGTTTTGACGCCATTACAACTGATAAGCCGGAGCGTTCATTGATCGCACCGATAAAAAACTCAGGAGGTAGAAATAGTCAAGGAAAGATGACCATGCGTTATACGGGTGGTGGTCACAAGCAGAGATATCGTATTATTGATTTCAAAAGAACAAAAGATGGAATTCCAGCTTCTGTGAAATCAATTGAATACGATCCAAATCGTACTGCATTCATCGCTTTGTTAGCTTATGCTGATGGAGAGAAAACTTATATTATCGCTCAAAACGGATTGCAAGTTGGTCAGAAAGTAGTTTCTGGTCCAGAAGCATCTCCAGAAATCGGTAATACATTGCCTTTGAGTAAAATTCCTTTGGGAACTGTTATCTCTTGTATTGAGTTGCGTCCAGGTCAAGGAGCTGTTATTGCTCGTTCTGCTGGAACTTTCGCTCAATTAATGGCAAGAGATGGAAAATATGCTACAATCAAAATGCCTTCAGGTGAGACAAGATTAATCTTGCTTACTTGCTCTGCTACAATTGGAGCTGTATCTAATTCTGATCATCAATTAGTAGTATCTGGTAAAGCAGGTAGAACTAGATGGTTAGGTAGAAGACCTAGAACAAGACCAGTTGCGATGAACCCTGTTGATCACCCAATGGGTGGTGGAGAAGGACGTTCTTCAGGAGGACACCCACGTTCAAGAAACGGAGTTCCTGCTAAAGGTTACAGAACGCGTTCTAAGCAAAATCCGAGTAACAAGTATATCGTAGAACGTAGAAAGAAATAATAAGATATGGCACGTTCATTAAAAAAAGGACCTTTCGTTCACTATAAATTAGATAAGAAAGTTCAAGAAAATATTGAAAAAGGTAACAAAGGAGTTGTAAAGACTTGGTCTAGAGCTTCGATGATTACTCCAGATTTTGTTGGACAAACTATCGCAGTTCATAACGGTCGTCAGTTTGTACCGGTTTACGTAACAGAAAACATGGTAGGTCACAAATTAGGAGAATTTTCACCAACAAGATCTTTTAGAGGTCACGCTGGAGCAAAAAATAAAGGTAAAAAATAAGAAGCAATGGGAGTTCGTAAAAGAGAAAGAGCTGAAGGCATCAAAGAAGCTAATAAGCAAGTTGCCTTCGCAAAATTGAATAACTGCCCTACTTCACCTAGAAAAATGCGCTTAGTAGCAGATCTAGTAAGAGGTCAGAAAGTGGAAAGAGCTTTGAATATTTTAAGATTCAGCTCTAAAGAAGCTTCAAGAAAGTTAGAAAAACTTTTGTTATCTGCAATCAATAACTGGGAGCAGAAAAATGCAGAAGGTAACGTAGCTGAAGCAGGCTTGATTATTAAAGAGATCAGAGTAGATGGTGGAATGATGTTGAAAAGACTTCGTCCAGCTCCACAAGGTCGCGCACATAGAATTAGAAAACGTTCTAACCACGTAACTATCGTATTAGGACAATTAGATAACACACAAAGCAATTAATAAAGATGGGACAAAAGACAAATCCGATTGGAAACAGGCTTGGTATCATCAGAGGATGGGATTCAAACTGGTATGGTGGAAATGATTACGGTGACAAACTTGCCGAAGATCACAAAATCAGAAAGTACATCCACGCTCGTTTATCAAAAGCTAGTGTATCAAAAGTAATCATCGAGAGAACTTTGAAACTTGTAACCGTTACTATCACTACTGCTAGACCAGGTATCATTATCGGGAAAGGTGGCCAAGAGGTAGACAAGTTGAAAGAAGAACTTAAGAAAATTACTGACAAAGAGGTTCAAATCAACATCTTTGAAATTAAAAGACCAGAACTAGATGCTTACCTAGTAGGTACTAGCATTGCTCGTCAGATTGAAAGTCGTATTTCTTACAGAAGAGCAATTAAAATGGCTATCGCTGCCGCTATGCGTATGAACGCAGAAGGTGTGAAAGTTATGATTTCAGGTCGTTTGAACGGTGCTGAGATGGCACGTTCAGAAATGTTCAAAGAAGGAAGAATTCCTCTATCAACTTTCAGAGCTGACATTGATTACGCACTTGCTGAGGCTCACACTACTTACGGTAGAATGGGAATCAAAGTGTGGATCATGAAAGGTGAAGTTTACGGCAAACGTGATTTGTCTCCACTAGTTGGAATGGACAAAAAACAAGCTGGAAGCGGTAAAGGCGGAGATGCTCCTCGTGGCAAATCTGACAGAAACAGCAAACCAAACCCACGTAAAAGAAAGTAATTTTTAAATTAAAGAAAAATGTTACAGCCTAAAAGAACAAAATACCGCAAGGTACAGAAGGGTAAAATGAAAGGAAACTCTCAAAGAGGGCATGAACTTTCTAATGGAATGTTTGGTATTAAATCTGTTCATGAAACTGGAATGTTCCTAACTTCTCGTCAAATCGAGGCGGCACGTATCGCTGCAACTCGTTTTATGAAAAGAGAAGGTCAATTATGGATCAAAATATTTCCAGACAAACCAATCACAAAGAAGCCTCTTGAAGTACGTATGGGTAAAGGTAAAGGTGCAGTTGAATATTGGGCTGCAGTTGTTAAACCCGGAAGAATTATGTTTGAAGTTGGAGGAGTACCTTTGTCTGTTGCAAAAGAAGCTTTGCGTCTTGCAGCACAAAAACTTCCAGTAAAAACTAAGTTTGTCGTAGCTAGAGATTTCGAAGCATAATCAATTTTTATTATGAAACAATCAGAAATTAAAGATCTGTCTGCAGCTGAGTTACAAGAGAAACTTAGTCAGTTAAAAAAGACATATGCCGACCTAAAAAATGCTCACGCTATTTCTCCAATTGAAAATCCGCTTCAAATCAGAAGCCTAAGAAGATCAGTTGCAAGAATCGCTACAGAGTTAAGCAAAAGAGAGCTACAGTAATTGTATTCTGCTAAAAGATGGAAGAAAAAAGAAATTTAAGAAAAGAGAGAATCGGTGTTGTTACTAGCAACAAAATGGAGAAATCTATTGTTGTTTCTGAAACAAGAAGAGTAAAACACCCTTTATACGGTAAGTTCGTGTTGAAAACTAAAAAATACGTTGCACACGACGAAACAAACGACTGTAACATTGGAGATACTGTAAGAATTAGCGAAACGCGTCCTTTAAGTAAATCAAAATGTTGGAGATTAGTTGAAATCATTGAAAGAGCTAAATAATTATGGTACAACAAGAATCAAGACTAAAAGTAGCAGATAACACAGGAGCTAAAGAAGTTTTAACTATCCGTGTTTTAGGAGGTACCAAAAGAAGGTATGCCTCTGTTGGTGACAAGATTGTAGTATCTATCAAAGATGCAACTCCAAACGGAAACGTAAAAAAAGGAGCTGTTTCAACTGCAGTTGTTGTACGTACCAAAAAAGAAGTGAGAAGAGCCGATGGTTCTTATATCCGTTTCGATGACAATGCATGTGTTCTTTTGAATGCTGCAGGTGAAATGAGAGGAACTCGTGTTTTTGGTCCAGTAGCAAGAGAGCTTCGTGAAAAACAATTCATGAAGATTGTATCATTAGCACCAGAAGTGCTTTAATTATTTACAAGATGATAAAGCTAAAAATCAAATCAGGAGATACAGTAAGAGTTATCGCAGGTGACCATAAAGGTTCTGAAGGTAAAGTTGTACGTGTAGATCGTGAAAAAAATAAAGCGATTGTTGAAGGTGTTAACATGGTTTCAAAACACACGAAACCAAGTGCAAAAAACCCTCAAGGTGGTATCGTTAAGAAAGAAGCTCCAATACATATTTCTAACCTATCTCTTATAGATCCTAAAACTAAGGAAGCTACAAGAACAGGTGTGAAAGTAGAAGGAGATAAGAAAGTAAGATTTTCAAAAAAATCTAATCAAGTATTATAGTGATGGCTTATATACCTAGACTAAAACAAGAATATAAGGACAGAGTGATCTCTGCACTTAAAGAAGAATTCGGTTACAAAAACGTAATGCAAGTTCCTAAATTGGAAAAAATCGTTTTGAGCCGTGGAGTTGGTGCCGCTGTATCTGATAAAAAACTTATCGATTATGCAGTTGAAGAGTTGACAAAAATTACAGGTCAAAAAGCAGTATCAACTATTTCTAAGAAAGACGTTGCGTCATTCAAATTGAGAAAAGGAATGCCAATTGGTGCAAAAGTTACTTTGCGTGGTGAAAGAATGTATGAGTTCTTAGACAGATTGATTACATCTTCATTGCCACGAGTAAGAGACTTTAGCGGAATCAAAGCTACTGGTTTTGACGGAAGAGGAAATTACAACCTTGGAGTTTTGGAACAAATCATTTTCCCAGAAATTGATATTGACAAAGTAAACAAAATCTCAGGAATGGACATTACTTTCGTTACGACTGCAAAAACAGACAAAGAAGCGAAGTCATTATTAGCAGAATTAGGATTACCTTTTAAAAAGAATTAAGTTATGGCTAAAGAATCAATGAAAGCCCGTGAGGTAAAAAGAGAAAAAACGGTAGCAAAGTATGCTGAAAAAAGAAAAGCTTTATTAGAAGCTGGAGATTATGAAGGCCTACAAAAATTACCGAAAAATGCTTCTCCTGTTCGTTTGCACAACCGTTGCAAATTAACTGGAAGACCTAGAGGGTATATGCGTCAATTCGGTATTTCACGTGTAACTTTCCGTGAAATGGCTAATAATGGATTGATACCAGGAGTTAAAAAAGCCAGCTGGTAAAATCAAAAATTTTGTTTTCTCGACAGATAGTTGTAAGTTTGCCGGATTTTTGCCGCGAACCGGCAACTATCTGTTGATTAATTAGTAAGTTTTAATGGTTTCAGGTTCTACCGGAAAGTCCGGGACGAATACCAAAACCGCAATTTTAATTATATGTATACAGATCCTATTGCGGATTATTTGACAAGAGTTAGAAACGCTGTGGCTGCAAACCACAAAGTCGTTGAAATTCCTGCTTCTAATCTTAAAAAAGAAATCACAAAGATTTTATTTGATCAAGGTTATATCTTGAGCTACAAATTTGAAGACAACTCTGTTCAGGGTTCAATCAAAATCGCTTTGAAGTATGATAAAGATACTAAAGAGCCGGTAATCAAAGATATCCAAAGAATTAGTAAACCAGGTTTGCGTAAATATGCAGGTGCTTCTAACCTTCCAAGAATCCTTAACGGATTAGGAATTGCTATTGTTTCTACATCAAGAGGATTGATGACTGGAAAACAAGCTAAGCAATTGAACATTGGTGGTGAGGTAATTTGTTACGTATACTAATAAAACGACTTAACGATGTCAAGAATAGGTAAAAATCCAATTGTAGTTCCAGCTGGAGTAACTGTAGAAGTTGCAGAAGGAGTAATTACAGTAAAAGGAAAATTAGGTCAACTTACTCAGGAATATTCTGATGTTACTGTAAAAGTTGAAGATGGTCAAGTTCTAGTTGAAAGATCATCTGATCAAAAAGATCAAAGAGCAAAACACGGATTATACAGATCATTAATCAATAACATGATTATTGGTGTATCTGAAGGTTTTACAAAAGAATTAGAATTGGTTGGGGTAGGTTACAGAGCTTCTAACCAAGGACAAAAACTTGACTTGGCTCTTGGATTTTCTCATAACATCATTTTAGAAATCGCTCCTGAAGTTAAATTGGAGACAGTTTCTGAGAAAGGTAAAAATCCAATCGTAAAATTAACATCTTTCGATAAACAACTTGTAGGACAAGTGGCTGCGAAAATTAGAAATTTCCGTAAACCAGAACCTTACAAAGGAAAAGGAGTTAAGTTTGTTGGTGAAGTATTAAGAAGAAAAGCAGGTAAATCAGCTTAAAAATAAAAGATTATGTCATTAACAAAATCTGAAAGAAGACAGAGAATTAAATTCAGAATCAGAAAAATCGTAAGCGGTACTGCCGCAAAACCAAGACTTTCTGTATTCAGAAGTAACAAAGAAATCTATGCACAGCTCATAGACGATGTAAATGGTGTTACTTTATTGGCTGCTTCATCTAGAGAGAAAGAAGTAGGTACTAAAGGTACAAACGTTGAAGTTGCAGCATCAGTTGGAAAATTGGTAGCAGAAAAAGCGTTAAAAGCCGGAATTGAAACTGTTACCTTCGATAGAGGTGGGTATCTATATCACGGTCGTATTAAATCATTAGCAGAAGGCGCTAGAGCGGCTGGACTTAAATTCTAAGAAATTATGTATCATAAATACAAAAACGTAGAGTTAGTAAAACCAAGTGGACTTGAATTAAAGGATCGTTTGGTGAGTGTGAACCGTGTAACTAAAGTTACAAAAGGTGGTAGAGCTTTTGGTTTTTCTGCAATTGTAGTTGTAGGTGACGAGAATGGTGTAGTTGGACATGGTCTTGGAAAATCTAAAGATGTTTCTGAAGCTATTGCTAAAGCAGTAGAAGATGCAAAGAAAAATCTTGTGAAAATTCCATTGAGCAGCAAAACTGTTCCTCACGAACAAAAAGGTAAATTTGGTGGAGCACGTGTTTTCTTGATCCCTGCATCTCATGGTACAGGAGTTATCGCTGGTGGAGCTGTTCGTTCAGTTCTTGAATCAGTTGGAATTCACGACGTATTGTCAAAATCTCAAGGTTCTTCGAATCCTCACAACGTGGTAAAAGCAACTTTTGATGCTTTATTGCAAATGAGAAGCGCTTATACTGTTGCAAAACAAAGAGGTGTTTCTTTAGAGAAAGTTTTTAAAGGTTAATTCAAGGAAATTATGGCGAAATTATTAGTAAAACAAGTTAGAAGCAAAATCAATTGTCCTCTATCTCAGAAAAGAGGTCTTGAAGCTTTAGGTCTTCGTAAAATGGGACAAGTTGTGGAGCATGATTCAAATCCTGCTATCCTTGGGATGATAAACAAAGTAAAACACTTAGTTTCTGTTGAAGAAGCTAAATAACAAATTATAGTTATGAATTTAAGTAACTTACAGCCAGCTGAAGGCTCAACGCACAATCAAAACAAAAGATTAGGTAGAGGAGAAGGTTCTGGAAAAGGTGGTACTTCTGCAAGAGGTCACAAAGGAGCTAAATCTCGTTCTGGTTATTCTAAAAAGATTGGTTTTGAAGGAGGTCAAATGCCACTTCAAAGACGTGTGCCTAAATTTGGTTTCAAAAACATCAATCGTAAAGAATACGAAGGTGTAAACCTTGATACGCTTCAAGCTTTGGTTGATAATGGAATTGTTACAGATAACACTGTTGATATGACAGTTTTCGTAGCTAACCGTTTGGCAACTAAAAACGAAATCGTAAAGATTTTGGGAAGAGGTGAATTGAAAGCTAAATTAAAGGTAACCGCTCATAAATTTACTGCTACTGCAAAAGCTGCAATCGAAGCTGCTGGTGGAGAAGCCGTAACTTTATAATTCTTATAATCAAGATGAAGAAATTTATAGAATCGTTAAGCAATGTTTGGAAGATTGAAGAACTAAAAAATAGAATTTTAGTTACTCTTGGTTTGTTATTGGTGTATCGTTTTGGTGCTCAGGTAACACTTCCAGGTATTGATGCGACTAAGTTAAATGGACTTACTGATCAAACAAAAGAAGGAATCGGATGGTTAATCGATGTATTTACAGGTGGTGCGTTTTCGCAAGCATCTGTATTTGCATTGGGTATCATGCCGTATATCTCTGCATCTATCGTAGTTCAATTGATGGGTATTGCTGTGCCTTACCTTCAAAAACTACAGAAAGATGGTGAAAGCGGAAGAAAGAAAATGAACCAAATCACGCGTTGGTTGACTATTGTTATTACTTTAGTTCAAGCTCCGGGTTATATTTTCAATCTTTACAGAACTTTGCCAGGAGAAGCTTTCCTTTCTAATGTGAACCCAGGATTGATCTCGCCTTTTGCGTTCCAGTTCTTATCTGTGGTAATACTTGTTTCAGGTACTATCTTCGCAATGTGGCTGGGTGAAAAAATTACTGATAAAGGAATTGGAAACGGTATATCGTTATTGATCATGGTAGGTATTATTGCGAGAATGCCACAAGCATTCATCCAAGAATTCTCTACTAGAGTAACAAACAATAACGGTGGTCCAATGCTATTGGTTTTCGAAGTAATAATTTGGTTGCTCGTCATCGTAGCTTGTGTTCTATTAGTAATGGCCGTTCGAAAGATTCCGGTGCAGTATGCTCGTCGTACCGCTTCTGGTGAATTCGAACAAGGAGGAAACAGACAGTGGATTCCATTGAAGCTTAACGCTTCTGGAGTTATGCCGATCATTTTTGCTCAAGCAATTATGTTCATTCCTGCTGCTTTGGCTGGTCTATCTAGTTCAGAAACAGCTACTTCAGTGAGTACCGCTTTCCAGAATATCTTCGGATGGCAGTATAATCTGGTTTTTGCTCTGTTAATCATAGTTTTTACTTACTTTTACACCGCAATTACAGTACCTACAAATAAAATGGCAGATGATCTGAAAAGAAGTGGTGGTTTCATTCCTGGAATTAGACCGGGAGCAGAAACTTCTGAGTTTTTAGATAAAATTATGTCCTATATAACGTTCCCAGGTTCATTATTTCTTGCTTTAATAGCTGTGTTCCCAGCAATTGTTGTAAGTGTTTTGAGTGTTCAACCATCTTGGGCCTTGTTTTATGGAGGTACATCGTTATTGATTATGGTTGGAGTTGCAAGTGATACTATCCAGCAAATTAATTCTTATTTGTTGAACAAGCATTACGACGGTTTGATGAAAAGTGGTAAAAATAGAAAAGCAGTAGCTTAATTTTTATGGCAAAACAATCAGCAATAGAACAAGACGGATCCATCATCGAAGCATTATCAAATGCGATGTTCCGTGTAGAGTTAGAAAATGGACATATTGTAATTGCTCACATCTCTGGAAAAATGCGTATGCATTATATCAAGTTATTGCCTGGCGATAAAGTGAAACTAGAAATGAGTCCTTACGATCTGTCAAAAGCAAGAATTACTTATAGATACTAAAGCTATTAAAATGAAAGTAAGAGCATCAGTTAAAAAAAGAAGTGCCGAGTGCATTATCGTACGAAGAAAAGGAAGATTGTACGTTATTAATAAAAAGAATCCTAGATTTAAACAAAGACAAGGATAGTTATGGCAAGAATAGCAGGGGTAGATATACCTAAAAACAAAAGAGGAGTTATCGCTTTAACTTATATCTTCGGAATAGGAAAAAGCAGAGCTATTGAGATTTTAGAAAAAGCTCAAGTAAGCCAAGATACTAAAGTTCAAGATTGGAATGATGACGAAATCGGAGCTATCCGTGATGCCGTTTCATATTTCAAAATCGAAGGTGAATTGCGTTCAGAGATTTCATTAAACATCAAACGTTTGATGGATATCGGATGCTACAGAGGAATCCGTCACAGATCTGGTCTTCCATTAAGAGGACAAAGAACTAAGAACAACTCTAGAACAAGAAAAGGTAAAAGAAAAACTGTTGCTAACAAGAAAAAAGCAACTAAATAATAAGTAGTATGGCTAAGGCAAGTGCAAAAAAACGTAAAGTTATCGTTGAATCAACAGGCGAAGCTCATATTAGTGCAACTTTTAACAACATCATCATTTCTTTGACTAACAAAAAAGGTGAAGTTATTTCTTGGTCTTCAGCTGGTAAAATGGGCTTCAGAGGTTCTAAAAAGAATACTCCATATGCAGCTCAAATGGCAGCAGAAGATTGTAGCAAAGTAGCGTTAGAAGCTGGACTTAAAAAAGTGAAAGTTTATGTAAAAGGACCAGGAAACGGACGTGAGTCTGCTATCCGTTCACTACATAACGGTGGAATTGAAGTAACAGAAATCATTGACGTTACTCCAATGCCTCACAATGGATGTCGTCCTCCAAAAAGACGTAGAGTTTAATTATATTTAAGTATAACTAGGTAGATCATAGATTATCGGAGGATATGACCTGAATTCATAATCTCTACCTTAATTTAATTTTTAGAAATGGCAAGATATACTGGTCCAAAAACTAAAATTGCTCGTAAATTCGGCGAAGCAATCTTCGGAGATGACAAATCTTTCGAAAAAAGAAATTATCCACCTGGACAACACGGGATGGCTAAAAAAAGAGGTAAGAAATCTGAATATGCTGTCCAGTTGATGGAAAAGCAAAAAGCTAAATATTCTTATGGAATTTTAGAAAAACAATTCAGAAACTTATTCGAAAAAGCTTCTGCTACTAAAGGAGTAACAGGTGAAGTTCTTTTACAACTTTGTGAGGCTAGATTAGATAACGTAGTATTCAGAATGGGTATCGCTCCTTCTAGAAGAGCTGCGCGTCAAATCGTTTCTCACAGACACATCACTGTTAACGGTGAAAATGTAAACATTCCTTCTTATCACCTAAAACCTGGAGATAAAGTAGCTGTTCGTGAAAAATCTAAATCTTTAGAAGCTATCGAGCGTTCATTATCTAATTCTAGTCACGTTTACGAGTGGATCACTTGGAACAATGACCTTAAAGAAGGTACTTTCGTTTCAGTTCCAGCGAGACTTCAAATTCCAGAAAATATCAAAGAACAGCTAATCGTAGAGTTGTATAACAAATAATAGACACTAGTCGAACATATGGCAATATTTAATTTTCAGAAGCCCGATAAAGTTATCATGATCGATTCAACCGATTTTGAAGGTAAGTTTGAATTCAGACCTTTAGAACCTGGCTATGGATTGACTGTTGGTAATGCACTTAGAAGAGTCTTGCTTTCCGCTTTAGAAGGATATGCAATTACATCTGTTCGTATCGAAGGTGTAGATCACGAGTTTTCTACAATTTCAGGAGTAGTTGAAGATGTTACAGAAATTATCCTTAATCTAAAACAAGTACGTTTCAAACGTCAGATTGAAGATATCGATAACGAATCTGTTTCTATCTCAATTTCTGGCAAAGACCAGATTACTGCTGGAGATTTTCAAAAATTTATTTCTGGATTCCAAGTATTGAACCCAGAATTGGTTATCTGCAACTTAGATAGCAAGGTTAACTTGAATATGGAGTTAACTATTGAAAAAGGTAGAGGATACGTTCCTGCAGAAGAGAACAAAAAACAAAACGCTGCCATCGGTACTATCTTCACGGATTCTATTTTTACTCCGGTAAAGAACGTGAAATATGCAATCGAGAACTTCCGTGTTGAGCAAAAAACAGATTACGAGAAATTAGTTTTTGAAATCAAAACTGATGGATCTATTAATCCAAAAGATGCTCTTACAGAAGCTGCTAAAGTTTTGATACACCATTTCATGCTGTTCTCTGATGAAAGAATAACACTTGAAGCTGATGAAATCGCTCAGACAGAATCATATGACGAAGAGTCATTGCACATGAGACAATTGCTTAAAACTAAGCTTGTTGATATGGATCTGTCAGTGAGAGCATTAAATTGCTTGAAAGCGGCTGAAGTGGATACACTCGGAGATCTAGTATCTTTCAATAAGAATGACTTGATGAAGTTCCGTAATTTCGGTAAAAAATCATTGACTGAGCTTGATGAGCTTGTGGCTGTGAAAAACCTACATTTCGGTATGGATCTAGCAAAATACAAATTAGATAAAGAATAAATTACTTCATATTTTGCTCTCCAAAGAGGATTGAAGCAAGATGGAGTTAAAAAAAACACGTCATGAGACACGGAAAAAAATTCAACCACTTAAGCAGACAGACAGCGCATAGAAAAGCTATGTTGTCTAATATGGCTTGTTCTCTAATCGAGCACAAACGTATTAATACTACTGTTGCTAAAGCTAAAGCGCTTAAACAATTTGTTGAGCCTTTGATTACAAAATCAAAACAAGACACTACTCATAACAGACGTATTGTTTTTGCTTACCTTAGAAGCAAATATGCGGTAACTGATCTTTTCAGAGACGTAGCTGCTAAAGTTGGAGATCGTCCAGGTGGATACACACGTATCATCAAACTTGGAAATCGTCTAGGTGATAACGCTGATATGGCGATGATCGAGCTAGTTGATTTCAACGAACTTTACAACGGTGGTAAAAAAGAGGTTAAAAAAGCTAAAAGCCGTCGTGGTGGAAAAGCTAAAAAAGCAGAAGAAACTGCTGTTGAAGAAGCTCCAAAGGCTGAAGCTCCAGCTGCACCAGCTGCTGAAACTTCTACAGACGCTGCAGAATAATGAAGAAATTCATTTCATAAATAAAAAAAGGATAAGCTATTATAGTTTATCCTTTTTTTTTGCCCATTCCAATACTACTTGGGTATAAAACGAGACAGAAAAATTCTTGGAGAAATAAATTTTCAGAAACTCCAAATTTGAATTAAATTTGCAATCGCATTCCGCAACTACACAACACAACACTAAAAAATGAAATACACAACACGACAAAAAGCAATCCTCCTGCTAAGTGACGGAACAATTTTTTATGGAAAATCCATTGGAATAGAAGGAACTACGTTTGGCGAAGTCTGCTTCAATACCGGAATGACAGGCTATCAAGAAATCTTTACCGATCCGTCTTATTTCGGACAGATCATGGTGGCGACTAATGCGCACATCGGTAACTACGGTGTCAATGCCGAAGATATCGAGGCCGACCAGATTATGATTTCTGGATTAGTCTGCAAAAACTTTTCATTCAGCCACTCCCGTGCAAATTCTTCTGGAAGCTTGGAGGACTATTTCAAAAAGCAAAACTTGGTTTGTATTTCTGATGTAGATACAAGAGCTTTGGTAAGCTATATCCGCGATAATGGAGCGATGAATGCTGTAATCTCTACCGACGGAAAATCTATCGATGAACTAAAAGCCTTATTGGCAAAAGTTCCAGACATGAAAGGTTTGGAATTGGCGTCAAAAGTTTCTACTAAAGAGCCTTATTTTGTCGGACAAGAAACAGCGACTTACAAAATAGCTGCATTAGATCTGGGCATCAAGAAGAACATCTTGAGAAATCTCGCCAAAAGAGACTGTTATATAAAAGTGTTTCCTTTTGATGCAACCTATGAAGAGATGAAAGCCTTTAATCCAGATGGATTTTTCCTTTCTAATGGGCCTGGTGACCCAGACCCTCTTTATGGCGCTATTGATATTGCTAAGAAAATCTTGTACAATGACGATCCTGTTTTTGGAATCTGCCTCGGACATCAAGTCTTGGCGCTTGCTAACGGAATCTCTACGTATAAGATGTTTAACGGGCATAGGGGAATAAACCATCCTGTGAAGAATGAGATTACAGGAAAAGGAGAAATCACGTCGCAAAACCACGGATTTGCCGTAAACCGCGAAGAACTAGAAAAACATCCAGACCTAGAAATCACCCACCTTCATATCAATGATGGCACGGTAGCCGGAATGCGCATGAAGAACAAAAACTGCTTTTCTGTACAATACCATCCAGAAGCAAGTCCTGGTCCGCATGATTCCTCTTATCTGTTTGACCAATTTATCGAGAACATAAAGAAAGCTGTTAAAGCTTAACTATTTTAAAAAGACGCTGTAAGGCGTCTTTTTTTGCTTGCTATAAATTGAATTCTGTAAGCTTGATAGCCAATCAAAAAAAGAGCCACTATACAGTGGCTCTTTCAATTTGTGGTACTTAGGATTATTATTGTTTCACCACCTTTATTGTTTTTGTCTGTCCTTGAGACGTCACTTTTACCAAGTACGATCCCGTAGGAAGTGCAGACATATCAATTTTTCCTTCGGTACTATTAATGACTTTTGAAGCTACATTTTGTCCTAATAAATTAAATACTTGGACATCAGAAATATCTTGGTCATACGATAAATTTAAAACACCGCTTACTGGGTTTGGATAAGCCCTAAAGTTCGTGCTGTCAAATGTAGGAGTGCTCAATGTCGGGCTCCAAGCTGCTATAGAAAACAGTTCTTCTTCGTCATTCGAATATTCCCATACTCTGATGTAGACTGTTTCTCCAGGAGTTCTTCCTGTCAAGTTGATTCTTGAATAGTTTCCAGACGAACCAGAATCATCATCACATTCCACCAATTCAAGAGCATTACAAGTACCAGAATAAACGGCTAGGCCAGAATCGAAAGAAGTATCACTAGAACCAGTAGGGTTTCCAGTTTGAATTGTAAGTTTTCCATCAGCAGGAATAACCACCTTATACCAAACATCACCACCGCTATAGCTAGCGCAATCCGGATCAGGAATAGAAGTTGTGGCTGCTGAATCTGTAGCTCCGATGATAGTTGAATTTACAGCTCCGCCAGCGTACGTAGTAGCTGCAGTAAGCGTTATGGCATTGGCGCAATCGTCGTTGGCTGGAGGAGGAGGCAAAATGCCTACACAGATATCAAAAGTAGTCGATCCGATAATATCTTCACCATAACTAAATACTCTTACATAATACGTAGTGCCAACAACCAATCCAGAAATAATACTTGAATCCGGATCGCTAACGTTTAAGCTTTCCAACTGTCCGCCACACATTCCTTGCAGCACTTCATGAACTAGATCAGACGGATCGCCATCTACATCCAATAAGCTGATTTTATGAGAAGTAGCTGTTGCTACAAAAGTATACCAAACGTCGTCATCTGGAGTCCCAGAACCATTATCTCCCTCTCCAGAGTCTGTTGCTCCGGCTATTGTACCTGCTGTTTTTGCAGTGCAAGACCCATCTGCGTTAACCGTAAGCGCTACAGCATCAGTACAATCATCATTTGCTGGAGCTGGAGGCTGTGATCCTATACAGATATCAAATGTAGTTGATTCTGGAATATCATCGTAATAGCTATATACCCTTACGTAATATGTCGCGCCTACAGTTAATCCTGTCGCAAAGCTAGACTCAGAAGTACTGTTATCTAAGCTTATTAACGATGTGCAGGTTCCATCCATTAACTCATGTACGAGATAAGTTATGTCGCCTTCTACGTTAAGTATACTGATTTTATGAGAAGTTGCTGTTGCTACAAAGCTATACCATACGTCATCATCTGCCTCGCCGTTTTCTGTTTCTACTCCAGAATCTGTAGCGCTGGCTAATGTACCTGCTGTTGTTGCCGTGCAAGACAAATCAGGATTTACGGTAAGTACTACCGCGCCTGTACATTCGTCATTTGCCGGAGCTGGAGGCAAGGTGCCGATACAGATATCAAAAGTTGTCGATTCAGGAGCATTTGTGCCATAACTGAATACCCTTACGTAATAGGTCGTGCCGATAGTAAGTCCAGAGGCTGTGCTTATATCATCATCGCTGCTATTTAAGATTGTCAATGCAGTGCAATTTCCATCCATCACTTCATGTACAAGATCTGTTTGGTCTCCATTTGAATTCAGCAAGCTGATTTTGTGAGTCGTAGAAGTTGCTACAAAGCTAAACCAAACGTCATCATCAGCTGTTCCTGTATCAGCACCAATACCAGAATTGGTAGCGCTAACTAATGTTCCGGCAGTTTTTGATGTACACAATAAATCAGAATTAACCGTTAGTGCCACTGCGCCCGCGCATTCGTCATTTGCAGGAGCTGTAGGAGGAATTCCGATACAGACATCAAAAGTAGTTGATTCTGCTCCGCTATCTCCATAAGTGAATACTCTAAGATAATAGGTAGTGCCGATAGTCAGTCCAGTAATTAAGCTCGAATCGCTATCGCTTGCCTGTAGGCTCAATAACTGTCCGCCGCAAGATCCTTCCAATACTTCATGTACAAGATCCGTTTCATCACCTTCTACATTTAGTAGTTTTATCCTGTGTGAAGTTGCTGTAGCAGTAAAAGTAAACCATACATCATCATCGGCTGTTCCGACACCGCTAACCACTTCTCCTGAATCTGTTGCACTTACTACAGTTCCAGATGTTCTTAAAGTACAAGAATTGTTAGTATTTACGGCAACCGAAATGGCGCCCGTACAATCGTCGTTAACCGGAGCTGCAGGCGGAACACCCACGCATATATTAAAAGTTGTCGATTCTGGAACTGTATCGCTATAACTAAAAACGCGTATATAATAGGTAGTACCTACAGTCAGTCCCGTAGCAAGGCTTGAATCGTTATCATTTGAAGTCAAGGTAACCAACGATCCGCAGGCGCCGTCCATTACTTCATGAACAAGATCTGTCAAATCACCTTCTGCATCTAATATTTTGATTCTATGCGAAGTTCCTGTAGCTACAAAGCTATACCATACATCATCATCCGCACTTCCCGTGGCTGTCGTAATTCCAGAATCTGTAGCGCCTGCTAAGATTCCTCCCGTTCTAGAAGAGCAAGATGCATCCGTATTTACAGTAAGAGCAATGGCATCGGTACATTCATCATTAGTTAAGGTCGGCAATGTGGTGATGCAGATGTTAAAAGTAGTTGCAGCAGGATCAGATCCGTAGCTGAATACTCTTATATAATACGTAGTGCCTACGGTCAATCCAGAAATAAGGCTTGTGTCGTTGTCGCTTGAGCTTAAGACTGCCAAGGTTCCACAAGTTCCGCCCAGAACTTCATGTACTAAGTCAGTAGTGTCACCTTCTACATCTTTCAGGCTGATTCTGTGAGAAGCCGCTGTTGCTACAAAGCTATACCAAACGTCATCGTCTGCAGTTCCGGTCTCGGTTTCTATTCCAGAATCGGTAGCGCCAATCAAAATACCGCTACCCATTGAAGAACAAGTTAGGTTTGGATTTGCGGTTAAAGCAATGGCTGTAGCACAATTGTCATTGGTAAGACCCGGCAGCGTGCTGATACAGATGTCAAAAGTTGTAGATGCAGGATCGTCATAATAGCTATAGACCCTTACATAATAGGTTGTGCCAACAGTAAGTCCAGAAACAATACTAGAATCTAGATCTGCAGAGCTTAAGATAGTCAAGGATCCGCAAGTACCGCCCATCACTTCATGAGCAAGATCAGTTTCGTCGCCTTCTACATTCGATAGGCTAATTTTGTGAGCTGTGGCCGTTGCCACGAAAGAGTACCAGACATCATCGTCTGCATCTCCAGTATCCGCTTCGAATCCAGAATCGGTTGCTCCAGATAATGTTCCAGAAGTTCCTCCCGTACAATTAAGACCAGGATTTACGCTTAGTGAAACTGCATTTGCACAGTTGTCATTGCTAGGCGCTTGCGCATACGTCTGCCAATAAAAAGCAAATAAGGCAAATAAAAATAGTTGTTTTTTCATATTAGTTAGTTGTTTGATTAACAAGAATCTAATATGTGCATTTTATGAGCGAAATACAATTGTGATTTAGAATTCGATGGTTTTGATTTAGAATTCGTAAAAACAAGAAAGAACGTACAAGACAATTTATAGGCCCTTTTTGCAAGCAAAGTCCAAAATCAAAAAACGAATAAATGCAAAAAAGAAATACTAATTGCTAAAACGTTTGCGTTTATAAGTTTTTAAAAAATAAAAGATTTCGGATTTTAAAATCCTTAAATTTGTTTTTTATTGAAAGAAACAATCAAATAATAACAAATAAACAATCAATAATGAGCAGAATTATTAAAATCCACGCTAGACAGATTCTTGATTCTAGAGGAAATCCAACTATTGAAGTCGATGTAGTAACAGAACACGGAATTCTTGGAAGAGCTGCTGTTCCATCTGGAGCTTCAACTGGAGAACATGAAGCGGTAGAACTTCGCGATGGCGGAAAAGCATTCATGGGCAAAGGAGTTATGAAAGCTGTAGAAAATGTAAATATTAAAATTGCTGAAGAATTATTAGGAACTTCTGTTTTTGAGCAAAACCTGATTGACCAAAGAATGATTGAGTTGGATGGTACTCCAAACAAATCGACGCTTGGAGCCAATGCAATTCTTGGCGTTTCTTTAGCGGTTGCAAAAGCGGCTGCTAATGAATTAGGAATGCCTTTATATCGTTATGTTGGTGGTGTTTCTGGAAATACGCTTCCAGTTCCGATGATGAATATCATCAATGGAGGTTCTCACTCCGATGCTCCGATTGCTTTCCAGGAATTTATGATTATGCCTGTTAAAGCAAAAACATTTTCTCAAGCCATGCAGATGGGAACTGAGATTTTCCACAATCTGAAAAAAGTATTGCACGACAGAGGCTTGAGCACGGCTGTTGGAGACGAAGGAGGTTTTGCGCCAAACTTGGCTGGCGGAACAGAAGATGCGCTAGATTCAATCAAAAAAGCCGTTGAAAATGCAGGCTATACTTTTGGCGATGACGTGAAGATTGCTCTTGACTGTGCGGCTTCCGAGTTTTATGTAAACGGAAATTACGATTATAAAAAATTTGAAGGCGAAACCGGAAAAATCCGTTCTTCAAAAGAACAAGCAGAATATTTGGCCGAATTGGCTTCAAAATATCCGATCATCTCTATCGAAGACGGTATGCAGGAAAATGATTGGGACGGCTGGAAATACCTTACAGAACTTATCGGAGATAAAGTACAGTTAGTAGGAGACGATTTGTTTGTGACGAATGTAGAACGCCTTAAGACAGGAATCGATAAAGGAATTGCCAATTCAATCTTGGTAAAAGTGAACCAAATTGGTACTTTGACTGAAACTATCGCAGCCGTAAACATGGCGCACAATGCAGGATATACTTCTGTAATGTCGCACCGTTCTGGTGAAACAGAAGACAATACGATTGCTGATTTGGCAGTAGCATTGAATTGCGGACAAATCAAGACGGGTTCTGCATCGCGTTCTGACCGTATGGCAAAATACAACCAATTGTTGCGTATCGAAGAAGAATTGGGAAGCACAGCTTATTTTCCTGGAGAAAAAGCTTTCAAGATTAAATAATTTAGTTATCTTTAGAACTATAAGCCCTTTTAGATTTCAACTTCTAAAAGGGTTTTTTTATGAAATCAAATTCTAATTTGAAACCATCGAATTCTAAGTCTGGTCGCTAGTGGCACTGTGGAAATGTTATTTTTGTTTATGTCATTGTTTTTAAAAAGCATATCATTGCATTTTAAGAGATAAAAAACGTTTTAGAATGAAGTTAAAAGCCCTATTTATCTGCTTTTTTATACTGTTTTATGCTGATTTCTATTCACAAGAAAAGACTATTGACAGCCTAAAAGGGGTTTTAGAGCATTCTAAAAACGATATCGACAGGACCGTACTCCTTAATGCTATCGCGACAGAATATATGTCGAGCGATCCCAAAATGATGCAGGAGTATGCTACTAAAGCTCTAGAACTCTCCCAAAGAATCAAGTATAAAATTGAAGAAGGCAATGCCTATTTGAATTTAGGAAATGTGAATGTTATTCTTGGGAAATATGCTGCCGCCCTTGACCATTTTTATAATGCGCAGAATATCTTCGAAACAGAAATCGCCTCCGATGCTAAGAATAGATTAGAAATTAAAAAAGGCCTGGCCCGTGCATATGGAAGCTTAGGAATTGTATTTTCAGAACAAAGCAACTATGCGAAGGCTTTGCAGTATCATCTGAAAGCAGTAAAAGTATATGAAGAAATCAAGGACGAAGGGCGGATGGCTCGGATTTACAATAACATCGGAATCGTCTACCAAGCGCTTAAAGAAGATTTCAAAGCCTTAGACTATTTTATAAAGGCCCAAAAACTTCAAGAAAAGACAGGCGATATGACTGTCGGTATCACCACTACGAATATCGGCAACATCTATTTAAGGCAGAAAAACTATCCCAAAGCGCTCGAATATTATACAAAATCAAAAAACACATTCGACAAGAGCAAGGATGTCAGAGGACTCGGAGAATTATACAATAACTTAGGTTCTTATTATTCACAGACAGGAAATCCGACAATGGCTCTAGAAAACTGGAACAAAGCCATTGCCGAATTCAGATCGATAGATGATAAATTCGGAATTTCGGATACCTATTCACATCTTGGGAATTTTTATTTTAGCCAAAAGAAATACAATGAAGCTTTAGAGAATGCAAATAATGCGCTGCGTCTGGCAAAAGAACTAGATGTTTTAGAGCAGACCATGAATTCCCAAAAGCTGATAAGCGCCATTTATGAAGCGCAAAATAATCCGATTCTTGCCTTCCAGCATTATAAGCTGTATACCACTGCAAAAGACAGCCTTATCAGCCATGAGAATATCAGAAAAAGCGTGCAGGCAGAAATGAACTTCGACTTTGAAAAAAGAGAAGCACTGCAAGAAGAAGCTCATGAAAAGAAAGAATTGCTTTTTAAAGAGCAAAATAAAAGGTATAGGCTTCAGACTATTTTCGGAGCATTGCTAGTCCTTCTGTTTTTTGGAATCATCTTCCTTATCTATAATAGGATGCAGCTAAAAAAAACACTGACACTGCAGAAAGAATTAGCAGAATACGAACAAAAAGCGCTTCATCTGCAGATGAATCCGCATTTTGTGTTTAATTGCCTCGGTTCGATTTCCAGCTTTATTGTACAGAACGGTACAGATTCGGCCATTAAATACCTTTCAAAGTTCTCTAAACTAATGCGATTGACGCTTGAGTATTCCAAAGAATCATTAATCCCAATCGACAAAGAAATCGAAGGCTTGCAAAATTATTTAGAACTGGAGCAGCTTCGTTCCGATAAAATGTTTAATTTCAGCATCACCAAAAGCGATGAGATAGAAGACGATGTGGCGCTGCCGCCTCTTTTATTACAGCCTTTTGTAGAGAATGCGATCCTTCATGGATTGATTCCTAAAAAAGAAGTCGGTAAAATCGATATCGAATTTTTATTGCAAGGTGAAAGCTTGATCTGTACGATTGTTGACAATGGTATTGGTTTTGAAAAATCACAAGAATTAAAAGCATCGTCTGTTTCCATTCATAAATCAATGGCTTTAGATATTACGAGAAAGCGACTTGAAATGATGGAAGCCGTCACGTCAAAGACTTCAAAAGTCGAGATAAAAGAATTAAAAGACGATCATGGAAATCCAAAAGGGACAGAAGTGATTCTGTACCTGCCAATACAATACATCAAATAGAATATGATAACAGCTTTATTGATTGATGATGATAGCAATTTAAGAAACGGGATGAAAAGCCTGTTGAATCGCTATGCGCCAGAAATTAAGATATTAGGAGAAGCAGACAGCGTAAAAACAGGCATCAAGGCTATTGACAGCCTTAAACCGCAAGTAGTTTTTTTGGATATCCAGCTTACAGACGGTACCGGTTTTGATATTTTAGAAAAACTAGCCCAGAAGAACGGCAAATCATCTTCTCATATTATTTTTGTTACGGCCCATGAAGAATATGCAATCAAGGCATTTCGTTTCAGCGCTTTAGATTTCCTTTTGAAGCCTGTTGATCCCGAAGAATTAGAGAAAGTTATCGAAAAAATCAAAAATGCTTTAGAAAAAAACGATAACTACGCACACATTGACCTGCTGTTGGAAAACATCAGGAAAAAAGTCGATAATTTTAAAAGAATAGCGCTTTCTACAGCAGATGGCATACATCTGTTGGAAGTCAGCGATATTATACGGTGTGAATCCGAAGACAATTACACTAAATTCTATGTCAAGAACGGCAAGCCCATATTGATTTCGAAAACACTGAAAGAATATGAGGAATTATTAGGAGAGCACGGATTTGAAAGAATCCATCAGTCCCATTTAATTAACCTTTCTTGCTTGAAATCCTATATCAAAAAAGATGGCGGCTATGTGATTATGGCCGACAACAGCAAGCTCCCAATCTCGCAACGAAAAAAAGAACGATTGCAAGAATTGTTGAAATTGATTTAGCGAATTCTAACTCAAAATCACAAAATTCTAGTTAAATTCTTTTTTTAACACCTACTTTATTATATTTGGAAATATATATTTAGGTAAAAAGCTAAAAATGATGGTTATATGAAAAGACTATTACTTTATGGGTTGCTTTTCTTTTATGGATTTATAAACGCGCAAAACGTTTATATCCTTGACTCATCTTTTAAAAACAAATTACTTGCTGCCAATACATCTAACGCCATTGCGAAGGATAACAGTGGCAATCCGATACGAATTGATGCTAATCAGGATGGGGAAATCCAAGCAAGCGAAGCACTGCAAGTTGTTGAATTAGATATTTCTTCTTCCAATATTTTTCATCTGCTTGGGATTGATGCTTTTTCAAATTTAAAAACACTTAAATGCGGACATAATACAATACAAACGCTCGATCTTTCGGGCAATACTAGTCTTGAATTTGTAGAATGTTACGACAATATGATTTCTTCTCTGAATTTGGCAGGACTTGTTAACTTGTCTTATTTGGATTGTAGGCTTATGGCAGGGCAGCTTACCTCGCTAAATCTTGCCGGACTAACGGGTTTGAAGACACTCAAGTGCGGGCGTAATAATCTAACATCTTTAAATGTCTCTTCACTGACAAATCTGATAGAATTGGATTGCAGCATTTCTGATATATCGAGCCTGAATCTTTCAGGACTCGTGAATTTAAAATCGTTGGATTGCAGTTTGAATCTTCTTTCTTCTTTAGATGTCACGCCTTTAGTGAGTATGGAGAATTTTGATTATTCCTATAACAATCTTGCATCGCTAAATATTTCTTCATTAACCTCATTAAAGAAATTATCATGCAATTCGATTGGTCTTACGTCGTTGGATTTATCACCATTTCCAAATTTGGTTTTTTTGAGCTGCCATAGCAATCTGCTGTCTTCTCTGGATCTTTCGAATTCTGACAACCTAGTAACGTTAGAATGTGGTGCTAACCAATTAACATCTCTCAATGTCTCGAATCTGACCAGCATGACTTCTTTGATGTGCGGTTATAATGACCTTGTTGCTCTAGATTTGTCAGGATTGACAAACCTTGAATATTTAGATTGCAGCAACAATGCGATTACAGCCATAGGCACGCACGGACTGGATAGTCTTGTTAGAATCCTTTGTGGTAACAATGCAATTACAGCACTGGATATGAGCCATTCCCCTCATGTAACTTTTTTGTCTTGCGAGAACAATTCTTTGCTGGCAACAGTTAATTTGAAAAATGGTACTTCTTTTACAGAAATTCCGATCACTGGATTTGAATTTCAAAATACGCCAAGCTTGGCTTATGTTTGCTCAGACGAAGAAGAAAGCGAGCTATTGCAAAACTTCTTCTCAGGGTTAGGGGCGAATATATCCGTTTCTCCTTATTGTACTTTTACTCCTGGCGGCGACTATAACACGATTACAGGCATTGTCAGATTAGATGCAAATGGCAACGGATGCGATGCTAGTGATGCTGCGCAGCCTTTTATAAAAATGAAAATAAGTGATGGAACAGAAGAAGAAGCAGTATTTTTAAATTCAGAAACAAACTATGCTTTTTATACTCAGGAGGGTACGTTTACGGTAACTCCTGCTACTGAAAATGCTTCGTTCTTTTCTTTTGGCCCAACGAACGCCGTGGTCAATTTTCCAGATGTAGACAATACGGTCTATACGCAGAACTTCTGTATTACACCTAACGGTACGCATCCAGATGTTGAAATTGCTATTGCGCCAATTGTTCCCGCAAGGCCAGGGTTTGATGCTGTCTATAAGGTAGTTTACAAAAACAACGGAAACCAAACAATATCACAGACTTCAGGAATAACACTGCTCTACAATCAAAATCTTATGAGCTTTGTATCTTCAACTCCAACAGAACGTTCTCAGGGCCTTGGAAGGATTAGCTGGGATTACACAAACCTGCATCCTTTTGAAGCCAGAAGCTTTAATGTGACGATGAATATCAATAGGCCTACCGACGGCAACCCTGTAAATATTAATGATGTGCTGAATTTCACAGCTTCTGTTACCTTGCTAAATGGCGATGAAAATATGGCTGACAACTCCTTTGCGCTTCGCCAGACTGTGGTAGGTTCGTATGATCCGAACGATATACAATGTCTTCAAGGTGATATTGTTCCTCCTTCAGAAATAGGAGATTATCTTCACTACTTAATCCGTTTTGAAAATACAGGAACAGCTGCAGCTCAAAACATAGTCATCCGCGATGAAATTAATGATGCGGAATACGATGCTTCCAGCATCCAGATATTAAATACCTCTCATAAAATGACGAGGGCTAATGTAAAAGGCAATCTGGCAGAGTTTATTCTTAAAAATGTTTCTATAGATTCTGGCGGACATGGCAATATTTTATTGAAGATCAAATCGAAACAAGACCTTTCAGCAGAAAGCACTGTTTCACATAGAGTAGGCATCTATTTCGATTATAATTCTCCAGTAATAACCAACGATGCAACTACTATTTTCAAAGCATTGTCAGTAGGAGAGCATGAAGTAGACAAATCAATCATGATTTATCCGAATCCTGTAAGCAAGCTGCTGAATGTGAAAGCAGATGGTATTATCCGTTCTGTACAGCTATTCGATGCGCAAGGAAGAATATTGATGACCCAATTGCTTGGAGAAAACAATACAAGCTTAGATCTTTCAGCGTATGCCAACGGTGTATACTATATTAAAATCCTTACCGATGAAGGCGCAAAAACAGAGAAAGTAGTCAATAAGAAAAACTAACAAAGGAAACTTGAAATAGCATATTGAAACAAAATCCATTCGAATTATTAAGGTTAAAGAATAATTTAATTTCAGTCTGCCGATTGACTTTGGCGGGCTTTTTTTTGACTGCGCCATATATGTCAAGTTTGCAAAATTTAAAGAAATATTAACGAAATCGTTACCGTATTACTTTTTAGTTATTGCCGAATTGCCTATTTTTGTTAAATTATATTTTTCAATTTTAAATAATTCCCAATAATATTATGTCAAAAACAGCAATATTAGAAATTGACGGCAACAGACACGAATTTCCAGTAATAGTTGGAACTGAAAACGAAGTTGCTATCGATATCGATAAACTACGTAGCGCAACCGGCGCCATAACTCTTGATCCAGGTTATAAAAATTCAGGATCATGCAAAAGTGAAATTACTTTCCTAGATGGAGAAGAAGGAATCTTGCGCTACAGAGGTTATTCAATCGAAGAATTGGCAGAAAAAGCCGATTTCCTTGAAGTTTCTTACCTTCTTATTTTCGGAGAATTGCCAACAGCAAAACAATTAGAGCAATTCGAGACTGACATCAGAAAATACACTTTGGTGAACGAAGAAATGAAAAATATCATTGACGGTTTTCCAAAAAATGCACACCCAATGGGAGTTTTGTCTTGCTTGACCAGTGCACTTACAGCTTTTAACCCGAAATCTGTAAATGTTGAAAATGAAAAAGACATGTATGAGGCAGTTTGCAAAACCATGGGTAAATTCCTTGTAATTGCAACTTGGACGTATAGAAAAAGCATGGGCTTCCCATTAAACTATTATGACAATACTAAAGGATATGTTGAAAACTTCATGCGTTTGATGTTTGAATTGCCAACAGGACCTTATACTGCTAATCCGACAATTGTTGCGGCTTTAGATAAATTGTTTATCCTTCATGCTGACCACGAGCAAAACTGTTCTACTTCAACAGTAAGAATGGTGGGTTCTTCTCATGCAGGATTGTTTGCTTCTATCTCAGCTGGAGTTTCAGCTCTTTGGGGTCCACTTCACGGTGGAGCTAACCAAGCTGTTTTGGAAATGCTTGAAGAAATCCAAAAAAATGGAGGCGATGCTGATAAATATTTGGAAAAAGCAAAAGACAAAAACGATCCTTTCCGTTTGATGGGCTTCGGACATAGAGTGTATAAAAATTTTGACCCAAGAGCAAAAATCATCAAGAAAGCAGCTGATGAGGTGCTTGCTACTTTGGGTGTTAACGACCCAATTTTGAACATCGCTAAGAAATTAGAAGAAGCGGCATTAGTTGATGAATACTTCGTATCAAGAAAATTATATCCAAACGTAGATTTCTATTCTGGAATCATCTACCGTGCTTTAGGAATCCCAACGGATATGTTTACGGTTCTTTTTGCTATCGGACGTCTTCCAGGATGGATCGCACAATGGAAAGAAATGCGTGTAAACAAAGAGCCAATTGGCCGTCCAAGACAAGTTTATGTGGGAGCTCCATTGAGAGATTTCGTTCCTTTTGAGAAAAGATAATTTTCAAAAAATAGTTTTAAAAAAGCTTCACTTGATTGTGGAGCTTTTTTTTGCTCTAAAACTTTCCCAGCTGATTACGGCAATGACTATAAGAATTCCCTGTAATGGCATCATATAACGCGAAGCATTCACAGGACCTGTGATTAAAATAGCATACGCTATAAAAAGGATAAGGTAGCTGTTTCTGAAATTAATCTCTTTTCTTTTTTTCCAAAGATGTTTGAATATAAGTGCCCATTTTAATAAGGCAATAACAAATAGCGGAATCAGTATAAGGATTATCCAAAAGTATTTATAATCCAAGAAGTTAGTCACAGTTGTCTTTAGTCCCGCTGTGCTTAGCATATTTAAGAACCCGCTATTTGTGTCGTATTTTTCAATAAGTGTCATCAAGTCGAACCTTCCTGGATCAATCGCTCCGCGGATAGCTCCATACAAATGGAAAGCTGTATATGGGACAAGGTTTTCTTTGATAGTCTTTTTTCCTTCTAACGCTAAGAATTCGCTCCATTCTTTAAAGTTAGGTAATTTTTCTGCTTTAATATAAATACTTTCTTTCCATGCATCAGCAACTTCAGTGCTTTCCTTTTGAGCTTTAAAAAGATAAAGATTATAATCAATCAGGTTGATATTTTGCATGGACGAAAAATGGAAATAGCCAGTTCTTTCTTTATTAAAGCCCATATAGCCAATCGTAAATAGCAAGGGAATAAGAACAGAAAAACTAAAAGTCCTTGTTTTTATAAAATAAAAGCCAAACAATATAATATTGGCAAACGAAAAAAGATAAAAGGCAGGCTTTAAAAATATCAAGGCTGTAAGAATGAGCTGGATGAGTAACATTTTCTTTGCGTTTAGCGGAGCAATAAGAAGCAAGGCTAGCAAAAGAAGCAACATCATGACAAGAACTTCTGTCATGATCAGATGAGTATAGATAAAAATAGAGGGCGTTAGCAGAATAAATATTGATAATAATCGGAATGATTTCCCGCCTAATTTTTGAAATAACCTTAAAATCAGATAAATGTTGAAGAATCCAACTAGTGTTTGAAGCAAGATGATAACCAAATCGTTAGAAAATCCAGGAAAAAGAATCAATAGCGGATATAAAAAAGGCCTTTTGGTTAGTAAGGTACCTTTAACAAAATCAGAGGTGGAAGAAAAATATTCTCCGCTTTTTAAAAGTTCTGCTGTTGCGAAATAATCATCAGAATCAGGTAGTTGAAAATCTCCTTGCGCAATCCTGAGCCCTAAAAAAACAAGCATAAAAAAACTCAGCAATAAAAAATATTTCTTGAATTCTGATTCGGCTGGGTTGTTGAAAAAAGTCGTCAATCGTGTTTTTTTAAGAGTTTTCAAGCAAACAAACTTACTCAAAATATTGGAAACTAATTTTAGGAAATGTAGATTTGTCAACCATAGGAGTAAGATGAAAAATAAAAAGGCAATTATTATCGGAGGTGGTCCGGCTGGCTTGACTGCTGCGTATGAATTTATTCAAAATACCGATATTCAGCCTATTGTTTTAGAACAAAGCGAGTTTTGGGGAGGGATTTCCAGAACCGTCAACTACAAAGGAAATCGTATTGATATTGGAGGGCATCGCTTTTTCTCAAAATCGGACGTCATTATGGATTGGTGGTGCAAGATTTTGCCCATTTTATCAGAAGAAAAGACAATCAAGATTTCCTATCAGAATAAATCAAAAGAATTAAACACGATTGATTTTCCTTCTGAGGGTAAAAATCTTGACAATGTAATGCTGGTACGCAGTCGTAAATCAAGAATATATTATCAAAAACAATTCTTTGATTATCCGATTTCGCTTACGCCAGAAACCGTTTTGAAACTGGGACTTTTTAATACGTTCTTGATCGGAATGAGCTATCTTAAAAGTGTTGCGTTTCCAATTAAACATGAAAAGAATTTAGAAGATTTTTTTATCAATCGCTTTGGTAAAAAACTATATAAGACATTTTTTAAAGATTATACGGAGAAAGTCTGGGGCATAAAATGCACAGAAATCAGTTCGGAATGGGGAGCGCAAAGAATCAAGGGACTTTCGATCAGGAAATCGGTTGCTCATTTCTTGAATAAAAAGTTCTCCAAAAAAACAGACAAAAATATCAGTCAAAAAGATACCGAAACGTCTTTGATTGAATATTTCCTGTATCCTAAATTCGGTCCAGGACAGATGTGGGAAGAAGTGGCCCGAAAAGTTGTTGAAAGCAAAGGTGAGCTTCATCAGAATTTGAAAGTTCTTAAAATTGAAACGCAAGGCAATAAGATAGTATCTGTTACAGCACAAAATCAATTGACCAAAGAAGAAGTTGTCTTTGAAGGAGATTATTTTATTTCAACAATGCCCGTTCAGGAACTTATTGCTTCTCTTGAAACTGAAGTTCCACAAAATGTTAGTGAAATTGCTCAAGGACTGGTGTATCGTGATTTTATAACGGTTGGATTGCTCCTGAAAAAAATGACGAAAGAGGAGATTACAGACAATTGGATTTACATTCAAGAACCGTACGTGAAAGTAGGGAGATTGCAGATTTTTAATAATTGGAGTCCTTTTTTGGTAAAAGACGAAACTACGAAATGGGTCGGACTGGAATATTTCTGCTATGAAGGCGACGATCTTTGGAACAAATCCGAAGACGAGATGAAACAACTAGCCATCGACGAAATGGTCGAAATTGGAATGATTCGCCGCGAAGATGTTTTGGATAGCGTAGTCATCAAAATGCCAAAAACCTACCCAGCGTATTTCGGAACGTATGAAAAATTCAATGAAATCATCGATTATACGAACCAATTTGAAAACCTGTTTTTGATCGGAAGAAACGGAATGCACAAATACAACAATCAAGATCATTCGATGCTTACCGCTATCCAAGCCGTCCAAAATATAAAAAACGGTGTTTCCAGCAAAGACAATATCTGGGCCATCAATACGGAGCAAGAATATCACGAAGAAAAATAAACTTAACAAATAATAAAAAAGCCTTTTTTATCTTTGTCAAAAGCCAAAAGCTATGTTGCAATTAAATGTAAAAAACGAAACGTCAAGATTAAGAGCAGTAGTGTTGGGCTCTGCCCTAAATAATGGTCCGACGCCGACTGCTGAAGAAGCTTATGATCCAAAATCATTAGAGCATATCCTTGCAGGAACCTATCCTGTAGAAAAAGACATGGTCAATGAAATGGAAGCTTTCAATAAAGTATTTCAAAAATACGACGTAAAAGTATTCCGTCCTGAAATGATTGAAAATTACAATCAGATTTTCACTAGAGATATTGGATTTGTGATTGACGATGTTTTCGTAAAAGCAAACATTCTGCCCGATCGCGAAAGAGAATTAGACGCGATCCAATACGTTATAGAACAGATCAATCCCGCAAAAGTTGTCCGTCCGCCAGAAGAAGTCCATATCGAAGGCGGTGATGTGATGCTTTGGAACGATTATATTTTTATCGGAACTTATAAAGGAACAGATTATAAAGATTATATTACGGCCCGAACGAACATGCAGGGCGTTAATTATATCAAAGAATTATTTCCGCATAAAAAAGTAAGAGAATTTGATTTAGTAAAATCAAAAATCGAAGCCAGAGACAATGCTCTGCATTTGGACTGCTGCTTTCAGCCTGTAGGAAAAGACAAAGGAATTATCTATAAAAGCGGTTTCCGACAAGAATCGGACTATATGTTTTTAGTGGAGCTTTTCGGGAAAGACAATCTTTTCCATATTGACAGGGACGAAATGTACAATATGAACTCGAATGTCTTTTCTATTGCAGAAGATGTAGTCGTTTCAGAAAGAAACTTTACAAGATTGAACAATTGGTTGCGTAGCCAAGGATTTACGGTTGAAGAAATTCCATATGCCGAAATTGCAAAACAAGAAGGCTTGCTCAGATGCTCTACCTTGCCATTAATTAGAGATTAATCAGTTTTTAGAATACAGTTTTTGTGTCGATTTTGATATTTCAACTATCAATTATCAATTATCAACTGTAAACTACCAACTATCAACTATAAATTATGAAACAAACGACAAATTCCATTTTGATGATTCGTCCGGTAGCTTTCCGAATGAATGAACAGACAGCGGTAAACAATTATTACCAAAAAGTATTGGATGGATTGCTTCCAAAAACGGTGAACGCAAAAGCGCAACAGGAATTTGATGCTTTTGTAGAAAAACTAAGAGCGGTTGGAATCAATGTGACGGTTGTTGAAGACACTAAGACTCCAGATACGCCTGATTCTATTTTTCCAAACAACTGGATTTCTTTTCATGAAAATGGCGACGTTGCCTTATATCCGATGTTTGCCGAAAACCGCCGCGAAGAACGTCGCGAAGATATCTTAGATTTATTGGAAGACGAAGGTTACAGAATCGATAATATTGTAGATTATACTTCTGCCGAAGAAGATAATATCTTTCTAGAAGGAACTGGCAGTTTGTTGTTGGACAGAGCGAATGGAAAAGCCTATTGTGCCTTGTCTCCAAGAGCCGATGAAGAACTTTTTATCGAATTCTGCGAAGACTTTGATTATGCTCCGGTAATTTTTGAAGCTTTCCAGACAGTCAATGGTGAAAGAAAATTAATCTACCACACCAACGTCATGATGTGTTTGGGCGAGACTTTTGCTGTTATCTGTGCCGATTGCATTGATGATAAAAAAGAAAGAAAAATGGTCTTGGACAATCTAAAAGCCGATGGAAAAGAAATTATCCTGATTACCGAAGACCAAGTCAATAACTTTGCAGGAAACATGCTGGAAGTTAGAGGGAAAGACGATAAGCGATATTTAATCATGAGTGCAGCGGCTTATAAAAGCCTAAAGCCTGTACAGATTGAGAAATTAGAATACCACTGCGAAATTATCAGCTCAAGCCTTGATACAATTGAAGCTTGTGGCGGCGGAAGTGCACGATGCATGATGGCGGAGATATTCCTTCCTAAAGAATAATGACATAGAAAAATAAGCAAAAAGCCCTGAACTTCTCGGGGCTTTTTTTATTGAAAAGATATCGTTTTTATGATATTTACTACAGAACTGCTGATGTACTGCACTCCGATTGCAATTACTATAAAACCTATAATTCTTGAGATTGCGACAATTCCAGAGGCTCCTAAGATTCTTGAAAGATAATGAGCGCTTCGCATGACCAAAAAGATAACAATGGCAACTGTAGCTATCGAAAGACAGACGATAATTTGTTCGTCCAATAATTTGTAATCTTGATATAAAGCAATCAAAAGCGAAATTGATCCAGGACCAGCAAGCATCGGAATCGCAAGCGGTGTCAAGGCAATATCATTTCTATTTTGGGCATCGTTTTCCACTTTTTTATTGACGCCTCTGGTCTTGTTGAATCTTCCAGAAAGCAAGGCAAAACCAGAGTTCAAAATGATTAATCCTCCAGCAATCCTTAAGGCATCAATGCTGATTCCGAAAAAGTTTAGCACATATTGTCCTATAAAAAAAGAGATAATCAGAATTATAAAAACATTGATCGCTGTCCAAAGCGATATCCTGGAGCGCTCTTCTTTGGTGTCTTGCTGAGTCAGTCCCACAAAAATTGGTACGGCTCCTAGAGGATTGATAACTGAAAAAAGTGCAGCGAAAACATAAATGAAAATCTCCATAGTTTTTGTTGTAAAATTAAAATCGGAAATGCTGGATGTAGTAAAGTTATAAATAAATTATCATTATCAAACACCAAGTTATATTTTATACGCATGGCATAGGAAGGAAATTCCATATTCGATATATTTGTAATTCACCATTCTTTTTAAAATGAAGCTCTTAAATAAAATTGTCCTTTTACTGATTTTGTTTTCCATATCGCAAGTTCATTCACAGATATTGGAAGGCCATGTCTATGACATGCAAAATAATGTTTTGCAAGCCGCAACAGTGTATCTCGATGGAACTACTATATCGACTGTGACAGATGCCGAAGGCTATTTCAAGATTAATGGAAACGGAAATAGTCAGGCTGCTTTGATAATTAGCTATGTCGGACATAAGACGATACGATTGGACAATCCTTTTCAAAACAAACAGATTCGGGCTTTGATGGAAGAAGAAGCAATCGCCATGGTTGAGGTTGTTCTCGAAAAAGGACCCTTTACCCGAAAAGAGATGCTGAAAGCTTTCAAGGAACAATTTCTTGGAACTACAGAAGCCGGACTTTCGTGCAAAATCCTAAATGAAGACGATATTAATGTGTTTTACGATATCACAACAAATACTTTGAGCGCTACTTCGCATAAACCGATCAAAATAAAAAACGCTTATCTTGGCTATGAAGTTTTCTTCGAATTGGTAGATTTTAATGTTGAATATAGGAAAAGAAGTCTGTCCAGTTTTTCTATTGCGAAAAGCTATTTTGCAGGTTCAACATTTTATAAAGAATTGTCCCAAACTAAAAAGATAAATAAAAGAAGGACGCAATCTTATTTGGGATCGACTTCTCATTTTGTAAATACGATAGCGAACGAAAGCTGGGAGAAAGAAAAACTGGCTCTTTTTGTAGACCGATTTAAAGTAGATCCAAAAGAATATTTTAAAGTGAGCGATACTTTGGGCATGAAAAAAGTTACGCTCATTAAAGAGCCCACAAAGAAAACTGCCGTATATAAAAAAGAAGGCACTGCTACTAATTTTGACGGGACGAAAAAAATAGAAGTTTTAAAATACGAAGAAGTTAAAATACCTTTTAATATTATGTATGACGGCAAAAAGCAATCGCTTGCTGACTTTATCGAAAAAGTTCTCATAGTTGACAATAACGGAAACTTTCAGCCTTTATATGGCGTGATGGTTGGAGGATATCTAGGTTCTTTGAAAGTAGGAGACATGCTTCCGATAGATTATTACCAAACCATCAAAGGAACTTATTGATGTTATTGTTTTAATAAAAAATAGTGCTTCCGCCCTGAAAATAAGTAAATTTGCATCTATATATTTATCCATGAAAAACAAAAAGACATTAGTATTAGGAGCCTCGTCGAACCCGGCACGCTATTCGTATATGGCAATCAGAAACCTAACTGGAAAAGGACATTCTGTAGTTGCGATAGGCTTGAAAGAAGAAGAAGTTTTGGGCGTAAAAATCCAGACCAAACAAATTCCGTTTACAAATATTGATACGGTTACTTTATACCTAAACCCGCAACGCCAAAGAGATTATTATAATTATATCATTTCCTTGTCTCCCAAAAGAGTAATCTTTAATCCTGGTACGGAAAATCCAGAATTTTATCAGCTTTTAAAAGTAAATAACATCAAAGTCGAAGTTGCCTGTACTTTGGTACTGCTTTCAACGAATCAGTTTTAAGAATACGAAATGGCTTGGATATTCCAAGTCATTTTTATTTTGAAAAAGAAGACTAAAATCGTGTTTCTTTCGTAGCCTTTTTGCTGATTAAAAGCAATCCTAAAAAGGTCAGGCCGCCGTTAAGAATAATCAGCTCTTCGGCAAATTGGTAATTTCCAAACAATTCTGTAGAATACGAACTGATACAGAAAGTAATTGCCGGAGCCAATATGCAGACAATCGGAACAAGTTTGTCATTGACCGTTTTTGTTTTCATAAATAGCCCAAAAGAATACAATCCCAAGAGCGGGCCATATGTGTATGCCGCAACTTTAAAAATCAATCCTACTACAGCATCGCTGTTTAAAAGATAGATTACCAAAATCACAAGGAACATCAATAACGAAAACCCAATGTGGACAAAATGTCTAGTTCGCACCATATTCGGGTTCAAAGCATTCTCGGCCTTGTCCATTCCTAAAAAGTCAACGCAGAAAGAAGTCGTCAATGCTGTTAATGCTGAATCTGTGGTTGCAAAAGTAGCCGCTGTTAGGCCTAATAAAAATACAATCGACGGAATCAAAGTCAAGTTATTAAAAGCAATTTCAGGGAATAACAAATCCGTTCTTGGCTTTCCAGTCACAGCATCCAAAGGAACACTGATGCCATTTTTTTCTGCATAGATATAAAGCAACGCACCTACGCTCAAGAAGAAAATATTGATAACCACAAATATTCCCGTAAACGTAAACATGTTTTTTTGAGCCTCACCGATATTTTTACAGCTTAAGTTTTTCTGCATTAAGTCTTGGTCAAGTCCGACCATGGCTATGGTCACAAAAATGCCTCCCAGAATCTGCTTCCAAAAATAATTGCTTTTGAGCCAATCTTCGAAGAAAAATACTTTAGAATAATTGCTGTTTTTTACGGCTTCAAATGCTTCAGGGATATTATAATCTAAGCTATCACAGATAAAATAAATCGTAAAAATGACTGAAGACACTAAGAATAAGGTCTGTAAAGTATCAGTAATAATAATTGTTTTTAGGCCGCCGCGATAGGTATAAGCAAAAATCAACCCAAGCGAAATCAAGACGGTTACCCAAAACGGAACTCCAAAAGCATCAAAAACATAACGCTGTAAAACGATAACCACTAGGTAAAGCCGTGCTGCAGAACCAATCGTACGACTTATTAAAAATATAGAAGCTGCCGTTTTATACGAAATATGGCCTAGTCGCTGTTCGATATATCCATAAATCGATGTCAGGTTCATACGGTAATACAGCGGAAGCAGTACTTTTGCAATCAAGATAAAACCAATCGCATTCCCCAAAACAAACTGAAAATATTTAAATTGGATATCAGGCGAACCGACCTGTCCAGGAACAGAAATAAAAGTCACGCCAGACAAGGCTGTCCCAATCATTCCAAAAGCTACAAGATACCATTTCGAATTTTTATTGGCCTTAAAAAAAGCATCATTGCCTGAATCTTTCTTGCTGACCCTATTGGAAATCAATATCAATATCCCGAAATAAATGACGATTATGAGTAGAATGGTAAGTGGCTGCATCAGTCTGAGTTTATTGCAAAGCAAATAAAATTTAATCAAAAATAGCAATTAATCATAGTTTTATTCTAAATTTGATATAAATCAAAAAGAAAATAAATGAAAAAAATCGTTACTGCAGTTGTCCTGTTTTTAGTTTCCTATGCAGGCTTTGCGCAAGAAGAAGCCGTTTCTGACGTCAAGATTGATATGAATTTCAATAAGTCCTTATTCCCAATGGCAGAAGGAAATATGTACATGTCGACAGAACCCGTTGCCTTTATAATGGCTAACCTGATGTCGCAGTCTTATGAAGAAGCAAAAAAAGAAATGCAGGCTATTGGAGAAGACAAAGACCTGACAGAAGTAAAGAAAGGCGAACTGAATGAAAAAGGCAAAAGCATCTTATACCAGACAGCCATGATCAAAAACGATCAAGGAGAAGATTTGGTTATGGAGATTTATGTTGTAAAAGTCGATGAGCAGAATACGATTATGGTTTCTGGCGGTTATGATGTCAAAGCTAAGACGACTTTCAAAGACGAGATAAAAAAAGCGGCAGTATCTGCAAAAGCAGTCAAATAGCTTTTATATAAAAAACAAATAAAAAGCTTCCTGTTCATCAGGAGGCTTTTTTGTTTAAAACAGTTTTTATGCATATTAGGAATCAAGGCGCTGTTTAGTATATTTGCAGTCTATGGAATTTTCTTCAAAACTTTTAGAAAAAGCAGTTTATGAAATGTCGCAATTGCCAGGAATAGGCAAGCGGACTGCATTGCGATTGGTGTTGCATTTGCTAAAACAGCCTAAAGAGCAGACCAGTTTGCTGTCTCAAGCGCTTTTGAACATGCGTGAAGAAATCAAATTCTGTCAAAGCTGCCACAATATTTCCGATGTTGCCATCTGTGAGATATGTTCCAACCAAAACCGTGACCATCAGCTGATTTGCGTCGTTGAAGATATCCGTGATGTCATGGCCATTGAAAACACAGGGCAATTTAGAGGAATTTATCACGTTTTAGGAGGCAAGATTTCCCCTATCGACGGAATCGGACCGAGCCAGCTCAACATTCCAACATTGGTCGAAAAAGTAAAAACAGGAAATATCCGCGAGCTTATTTTTGCCTTAAGCTCGACTATGGAAGGGGATACCACCAACTTTTACATCTACAGGCAGATAAAAGAATGCGATATCGTTACATCTACGATTGCCCGAGGAATTTCAGTAGGCGATGAGCTAGAATATGCAGATGAAGTAACGCTTGGAAGGAGTATCCTGCATCGCGTGCCCTTCGAAAATTCATTCAAAAATACGTAGAATTGTTTACCAGATTCTAAATGAAAAACTATATTTGTTTACTAAAAAATTGATAATGAAGAAGGCGCTTCTGTTTCTTTTGATATTGACGGCTGTTATTTTTACCTCTTGCGTCCCTAGCCAAGATTTGATCTACCTTCAGAAAAAAAATGATTCTGAAAGTACTCCTTCCGTAAATCCGGTAATGGCAAAGCCTTATAGAGTACAAACTAACGATATCTTAAGCATCAAAATCAAGGCATTAGACGCCAAATTGGTCGAAATGTTCAATGCTTCGGAGACGAATCTAAATGCTCAAAGCGAACAAAGCTTATACTTCAATGGTTATTCTGTTGACGATCATGGAAACATACGAATTCCCGTTTTAGGAGAAGTAAATGTACTCGGATTTACTCTGGAAGAAATCAGAATTAAGATTGAAAAGCAATTGCTGGATGAATACTTTAACAAAGAAGCCAATATTTTTGTAAATGTCAAACTTGCTGGGCTTCGTTATACTGTAAATGGCGAAATTGCGTCACCAGGAACCAAAACCTTGTTTCAAGAAAAGGTTAATGTACTGGAAGCCATTGCCAATTCTGGCGACATAACCATGGTCGGAAACAGAAAAGAAGTAACAATCATTCGCCAATACCCGCACGGAACCGAAATGCATACGCTTGACCTGACCGATAGAAACGTGATGAATTCCCCTTACTATTATATACAGCCTAACGATTATATTTATATTAAGCCATTAAAACAAAAATCTTGGGGAACCGGAACGACTGGAATTCAGTCGCTCGGAACCATCATTACCCTAATTTCTTTGGTTACCACAACAATAGTGCTTTTAAATAGATAATCATAACCATGCTTGACCCAAAAGACTTTTCATTTTTTGAGAATCAAAACAATTTCGATTTCAAAGGTTTCTTGATAAAAATATTGAGCTACTGGAAATGGTTTTTGGCAAGCCTTATCGTTTGTTTCGTGATTGCCTATCAGGTAAATGTCCGAAAAGAGAAAATCTACGGAATGGAGAGTCTTATCGCCATTCGTGAAGAAAGCAATCCGTTTTTTACCTCAAATACGAGCTTGGTTTTTAACTGGGGCGGTACGTCAGATAAAGTACAGACCATCATAACTACCCTGAAATCGCGTTCCCATAATGAAATCGTCGTGGCCAAATTGGAATATTATATCAAATATTTCAAGCAAGGAAAATACAATATGATTGATGCTTATGGCGAAGCTCCTTTTAAGGTCAATATTGATAAAACCAAAGGACAACTTTCGGGAATTCCTATCAAAATAAAATTTGTAAATGCTTCCGAATACGAACTTTCACTAGCCTTTGAAAGTGAAAGCGTCAATCTCATCAATTATTATGATGAAAGCAACAGCCAGATTGCCGTTCCAGTAGGAGAATATACCAAGAAATTTAAAGTAGGGCAGCAGGTACAATTGCCATATCTGAACTGGAAACTGCAATTAAAACCCGATGCAAATTCCTATGCCGGGAAAGAATATTTTGTACGATTTGACAATTTCAATAGCGTTGTCGGCCAATACCAAGGCATCAGCGTAGAGAGCGACAATAAAGGAGGTTCGATATTGAAGCTGGCTATGCAGGGCACAAATAAGGCCCGTATGGTCGATTATCTGAATACAACGGTTGAGGTTTTAAAAAAGAACCAACTCGACAGCAAGAACCAATTTGCCATCAATACGATTGCTTTCATCGACAGTACCTTGATAGAAATGGAAGGTCAGTTGAAAGGTACCGAAGGCCAATTGAAAGATTTTAGAAGAGGAAAAAATGTCCTTGAATTAGAAAACGGAGGCGGAATAATATCAGAAAAACTTACAAGTTTAGACGTTGAAAGAGATGCTATCAATCGTAAGATTTCTTATTATAATACTTTAAAATCGTATTTGAATAATAGCGTCGATTATTCAAAACTGCCAGCTCCAGCTGTTGCCGGAATCGACGATCCAAATATTGTCGGAAACGTTTCAAGGCTGATAGCGCTTTCTATCCAGCGTTCAGAAAAAGCTTATGCGGTAAAGAACGATAGATTTTTTAGAGATTTTGACAATGAGATGGAGTCTATCAAAAAAGTCCTTTTAGAAAATATAGCATCAGCAAAATCGGTAATCCAGAACGACTTGGCACTGGTCAATGCCAGAATTGGACAAGCCGAAAGTACTATTAAGCGACTTCCTGAAGATCAGCAAGATTTGCTTAAGATTACGAGAAAATACGATCTAGCCGAAAACATCTTCAATACTTTTCTTGAAAAAAGGAATGAAGCGAACATTGTCAAGGCGGCTAATCTTTCAGATATTCATTTTATTGATTCTGCAAAAGATACCGGCGGCGGACTGATTGGTCCAAAAACCAGCGTAAACTATGTACTGGCTTTGTTTTTAGGATTGATGATTCCTCTGATGATTGTTTTTATCATCACATTCATGGACAATAGTATTCATACAGCTGAAGATATTTCTAGATTGACAAAAATTCCGCTGCTTGGTGTTGTCGGCAAAAAGAAGACGCCTAGCAATCTTGCGGTTCTTGAAAAGCCTAAATCGGCTTTGGCAGAATCTTTTAGGGCTATACGTTCTTCCCTTCAGTTTTTGTATAAAAAGCAAAACCTTTCGGGTGCAAAAACCTTGATGCTGACTTCGTCTATCAGTGGTGAAGGAAAAACCTTCTGCTCGATTAATATTGCTACTGTTTTTGCCTTGAGCGAAAAAAAGACCGTTATCGTGGGATTGGATTTGAGAAAGCCGAAGATTTTTGGCGATTTCAATCTTGACAATACTTTCGGGGTGGTCAATTATTTGATCGGACAAAAAACAGCAGATGAGATCATCCAAAAAACACAAATTTCATTTTTAGATGTTATTACCTCGGGACCTATTCCTCCAAATCCAGCAGAATTGATCTTGGGCGATAGCATGAAGGAACTTTTAGATGATCTAAAGAGCCGATACGATTATATTATTTTAGATACGCCGCCAGTAGGCTTGGTTTCTGATGCGTTGGAACTCGCACAATATTGTGATGCCACTTTATATGTTGTCCGCCAAAATGTGACCAAAAAAGGAATGCTTGCGTTAGTAAACGATAAGCACAAGAGAGGCGAGCTTAGTAATATCAGTATTATTTTTAATGGCTACGAAAGCAAGGCCAGATATGGTTATGGCTACGGCTATGGCTACGGAGATTACAGCAATGGATATCATGACGAAGAGGAATCAGGAAATCGTTTAAAAAGAATATCTAAAAAATGGCTGAGAAAATAACAAAAGAGATGGAAAACAGCCTGAAAGACCAGCAATGGCTCTATGAAATAACACCGAAGAGGAAATTAGTTTCCTTTAATTTTAGAGAAGTTTGGCGGTATCGCGACTTGCTGTTGCTGTTTGTCAAAAGAGATATAGTGACGTATTACAAGCAAACGATTCTTGGGCCTTTGTGGTTTTTGATTCAGCCGCTATTGACTTCTATAATCCAATTTGTGATTTTCAATAAGATTGCCCAAATTGAGTCGGACGGAATTAACTACTTCCTTTTTGCACTGGCGGGAAACACATTATGGTTTTATTTTTCAGACTGTTTTAAGTCAACATCAGATACTTTTAAATCCAACCAGAATATTTTTGGCAAGGTTTATTTTCCTAGGGTTATCATGCCGATGTCGGTAACGATATCCAATCTTTTGAAATTCGGGATACAGTTTTTGTTTTTTATTTGCGTGATGTTCTATTTTATCGCGAAAGGAAAAGCAACGCTGCCGAATTGGGAAATCGTTTTTACGCCAATCCTTTTGCTTTTAATGGCATTAATTTCCCTTGGATTTGGAATGATAATTTCTTCTCTTACGACAAAATACAGAGATTTGACTTTTTTGGTGGGTTTCGGAGTGCAACTTTATATGTACTTGACTCCTGTCGTTTATCCGACTTCTTTAGTAGTAAAAAAATTGAAGCCGTATGGCTATGAAAATCTTGTTTATCTAAATCCGCTGACAAGTCTTTTCGAGTTTTTTAAATACTCTTTTTTAGGAAAAGGTGAGTTTACAGCTTTTGGACTTATCTATTCTGTGGTATTTTCAATCGTGATTTTCTTGTTAGGCCTTTTAGTTTTTAATAAGACCGAAAAGAATTTTATTGATACTGTTTAAAAAGAACTCTAAATAAAATAAGAAAGCGGGGACAATTGTCCCCGCTTTCTGTTTGCCAAAATTTGTAATCAAAACATTTAGTTTGCTTTTGGCGTTAAGTTGAATCGCAAGTAAAACTCATGTGTTCCATTAGTCACGCTTGCGATTTCATCTCTTAGCGAATGCTCGTAAGCATATCCGAAATCAAGCCAGTTGTTGACTTTTATGGTTGCTAATCCACTGATAGCTTTGTCGGTTCTATAAGCAGCACCCAGTTCAAATTGTTTCTTGTAATTCAAAACTCCCGTAATATCTAAAGAAGTAGGGGCTCCATTTACATAACGAAACAATGTCGAAGGCTTCAGTATGAAATTTCCATTCAATTTGATATCATAACCTCCGCTTAAATAGATATGCGGCCTGTCTGAAGCAACTGTTGCAACGCCATCTTGATTTTTAGCACGTTGTGTGCTGAGCATTTTTGGAGAAGAAAGCGAGATGTAATACTTTTCATGCTTCAAATAGGCGCCAATTCCAAAATTTGGATTAAACCTGCTGATATTGACCAATGACGGATCTGGAGACACATTGTAGGTCTGTAATCCATTCACATTTACGTCGTAGAAATTTCCTCCTGCTTTTACTCCTAAATAAAGATCAAGCGTTTCGTTCATAGGAATCAAATAAGAGAAGTCTGCAAAAACCGAAGTTTGTTTTTCTACGAAGGTTTTGTCGTTTATCACAGAAAGTCCAATACCTAATCTTTTTCCGGTAGGCGTTCCGAAAGAAACAGCCTGAGTTTCGGGGGCATCTTTTACTCCGGCCCATTGGCTCTTGAAACTGTTTGAGATTATGGTTTCACCATCAGCCCCTGCATAAGCAGGGTTGATGATGTTCATGTTATTTCTGTAGATTGTAAAGTTGGTTTCCTGTTGTCCGTACGCGAAAGCGGCAAAGAAAAATAACAGTACAGCGTTTAATTTATATAATGTTTTCATAATGATTGTCATTTTTATTTATTGCTGATTATCGTGTAAGGTAAATCCATCCTTCATAAGCAGGAGTTCCATTTCCTAAATCAATTTGATAATAGTATGAGGACTCTGGAAGCGGATTGCTAGAACCTTTATAATGACCATTCCAATCATTTTTGTATCCTTTGGCACTGAATACTTCAGAACCCCATCTGTTGAATACTTTTACTACAGAATTTGGATAGTTCGTGATGTTGATAATTTGCCAAGTATCATTGACTCCGTCGCCGTTTGGTGTAAAGGCTTGAGAAATGTTGATTTCTGTCAAGTCGCAAACGTCTCCGATTCCATCTTTATCGATATCTTCCTGACCTGGGTTATAGGTGAACGGACAGTTGTCTGATTCGTTTAGAACACCGTCATTATCGTAATCGTCGTCGCAAGCATCGCCAATTCCGTCGTTGTCAGTATCAATCTGATCTGGATTGGAAGTAAGCGGACAGTTGTCTATAGAATCTTCAATACCGTCGTTGTCATCGTCAGAATCACAGTTGTCTGGTATTCCATCGCCATCATTGTCGCCAAAAGTATTGATTACGGTAACAATAGCTTCAGCTTCTGAAACATTTCCATGAACGTCTGTAACGGTCATTGTCACGAAGTTGGTTCCTGTTTCACCACAGTTAAATGCGGTCTGGCTTATTGTAATAGAGGCGATGCCGCAATTATCTGAAGAGCCATTATTAATATCCATAGCGGTAACATACGCCATTCCTTCTGCGTCAAGAGAAATGGTTACGTCCTGCGTGATTGCAAATGGAGCCATTGCATCTTGAACGGTTACTATAGCCGTATTCGAAGCTGTATTTCCGTTAACATCCGTTACTGTTAAAGTCACTGTGTTTGGACCCACGTTCGTACAGTTAAAACTTGTTACATCTAGCGCATAAGTTGCGATAGCACAACTGTCTGTCGAATTATTATTAATTTGGGCAGGAACAATTGTCGCCTGTCCATTTACATCTAATTGGACAGTGATGCTTTGCGTAATTACTGTCGGAACAATAGAATCAACTACAGTTACGATTGCTGTATTCGAAGCTGTATTTCCGTTTACGTCAGTTGCTGTTAAAGTCACTGTATTTGTACCTACGTTGGCACAATTAAAACTTGTTACATCCAGTGCATACGTTGCAATAGTACAATTGTCTGATGAGCCATTGTTGATTTGATCCGGAGTAATCGTTGCTTCTCCGTTAGCGTCTAACTGAACAGTGATGTTCTGAGTGATTACTGTCGGAGCGATCAAATCTTGAACGGTTACAATAGCCGTGTTAAATGAAACGTTTCCACTTGCATCTGTTGCTGTAAGGGTTACTGTGTTCGCTCCCACATTGGCACATGTAAAGTCAGAAATATCAAGAGTATATACAACGCCTGAACAGTTGTCTGAAGAACCATTGTTTATTTGGGCAGGAGCGATTACCGCTTGTCCGTTTGCATCCAATTGAACCGTGATATTCTGCGTGATTACTGTCGGTGCAATTTGATCGACTACTGTTACGATAGCTGTTTGGGTCGAAACGTTTCCGTTGACATCCGTTACGGTAAGCGTTACTGTGTTTGGACCAAAGTTTGTACAGTCAAAACTTGTTGCATCTAGCGTATAAATTGCAATAGCACAATTGTCTGTAGAACCATTGTTGATCTGAGCCGGAGTAATTGTCGCTTGTCCGTTAGCATCTAATTGGACAGTGATGTTTTGTGTAATTACTGTCGGAGCAATTTGGTCAACTATAGTTACGATTGCTGTATTTGAAGCAGCATTTCCATAATTGTCTGTTACGGTAAGCGTCACTGTGTTTGGACCCACATTCGTGCAATTGAAAGCAGTTATGTCAAGAGCATACGAAGCAATACCACAATTATCTGTCGAACTATTGTTGATTTGAGCAGGAGTAATTGTTGCTTGTCCAGCAGCGTCTAGTTGTACTGTAATGTTTTGAGTAACTACAGTAGGAGTCATCATGTCGGCAACAGTAATTATAGCTGTTGTAGAAGCATAATTTCCGTTTACATCAACACCAAATAGCGTAATCGTGTTTGTGGATCCAATATCTAAGCAATTAAAGAAAGAACGAGAGATTCCCATCGTTTCGATACCACAGTTGTCAAAAGAACCATTGTTTACATCTGCAATAGTCAAGGTATATTCACCATTGATATTTAGGTGAACCGTCACGTTTTGAGCAATTATTGTTGGAAGGATGTTATCTTCAACAGTTACTACAGCAGTATTTGAAGCCACATTTCCATTGACATCTGTTACAGTCAAAGTTACTGTGTTTGGACCCACATTTGTACAGTCGAAACTTGTTATGTCTAAAGCATACGTTGCAATAGCGCAATTGTCAAATGAACCGTTGTTTATTTGTGCAGGCGTGATTGTTGCCTGACCATTAGCATCTAATTGTACCGTAATATTTTGTGTAAGAACAGTAGGGTTGATATTGTCTTCTACTGTTACTACAGCGGTATTCGAAGCGGCATTTCCATAGATATCTGTCACTGTCAAGATCACGGTATTCGGACCTACATTTGTACAGTCGAAAGCTATCTTATCTAATGTATAAGTTGCAATGGCACAGTTGTCGGTAGACACATTGTTTATTTGTGCAGGCGTAATCGTTGCCTGACCGTTTGTATCTAATTCAATAGTGATATTTTGGGTCAATACTACAGGGGCTATAACATCTTCTACAGTCACGACAGCGGTATTTGAGGCCGAATTTCCGTTAACGTCAGTCACAGTCAGGGTTACGGTATTCGGTCCAACGTTTGTACAGTCGAAACTTGTTATGTCTAAAGCATAAGTCGCGATAGTACAGTTGTCAGTCGATGCATTGTCAATCTGAGCCGGAGTAATCGTAGCCTGTCCATTGGCATCTAATCGTACCGTAATATTCTGCGTAAGCACGATCGGTGCGATTGAATCTTCCACAGTTACTACTGCAGTATTTGAAGCCGAGTTTCCGTTTACGTCAGTTACAGTCAAGGTTACGGTATTCGGACCTACTTTTGTACAGTCAAAAGCCGTAGTGTCTAAAGCATAAGTTGCGATAGTACAATTGTCAGTCGACGCATTGTCAATCTGTGCAGGAGTAATCGTAGCCTGTCCGTTGGCATCTAGCTGAACGGTGATATTCTGCGTAAGCACGATCGGCGCGATTGAATCTTCTACAGTTACTACTGCAGTATTTGAAGCCGAGTTTCCGTTTACGTCAGTCACAGTCAAGGTTACGGTATTCGGTCCAACGTTTGTACAGTCGAAACTTGTTATGTCTAGAGCATAAGTTGCGATAGTACAGTTGTCAGTCGACGCATTGTCAATCTGAGCCGGAGTAATCGTAGCCTGTCCGTTGGCATCTAGCTGAACGGTGATATTCTGAGTAAGCACTATCGGCGCGATTGAATCTTCTACAGTTACAACAGCGGTATTCGAAGCTGAATTTCCGTTTACGTCAGTCACAGTCAAGGTTACGGTATTCGGACCTACATTTGTACAGTTGAAACTTGTTATGTTTAGAGCATAAGTCGCGATAGCGCAGTTGTCAGTCGACACATTGTTAATCTGTGCAGGCGTGATTGTAGCCTGTCCGTTGGCATCTAGCTGAACGGTGATATTCTGTGTAAGCACGATCGGTGCGATTGTATCTTCGACAGTTACTATAGCAGTATTTGAAGCTGAGTTGCCACTAGCATCTGTTCCTGTCAAAGTCACGGTATTCGATCCTACGTTTGTACAGTCAAAAGCCGTGTTGTCTAAAGCATAAGTTACGATAGCACAATTGTCGAAAGAACCATTATTTATAGCTGCAGGAACAATTACTGCTTGTCCATTAGCATCTAATTGAACCGTAATGTTCTGAGTGATGATTGTTGGATTTATAGTGTCTTGAACCGTTACAACAGCTGTTGAGGTTCCTACATTTCCATGAATATCTGTCACCGATAATGTTACCGTGTTTGCTCCAGTTTCAGAACAATTAAAAGTAGTTTTGCTTAACGAATAAGAAGCAATACCGCAATTGTCTGTTGAACCATTGTTGATTTGGGCAGGAGTAATAGTAGCTTGGCCATTTGCGTCTAGCTGTACTGTAATGTTTTGAGTAATTACATTAGGAGCCATCACGTCAGCTACAGTTACAACCGCGGTAGCCGCGCCTAAATTACCTGAAGGATCATTCCCAAAAAGTGTAATGGTGAAACTTTGTCCAGCGTCAGCGCATGTAAATAAAGCTCTGGTAATTCCAAGATTAGAAATACTGCAATTGTCATAAGAACCATTGTTTACTTCTGACGGAACTAAATTGTAAATACCAGCCGCGTTTAGATGTACGGTGATATTTTGGGTAATAATAGTCGGATTTGTAGTGTCTTGAACTGTTACTACTGCTGTTGAAGAAGAAGTATTTCCGCTAGCATCAGTGGCTGTAAGCGTTACTGTATTTGGACCTAGATTAGAACAGTTGAACGTGCTTGGACTTACTGTTAATGAAGTAATTCCTACGTTGTCAAAAGAACCGTTGTTTACCTGGGCAGGAGTTAGGACCACTTGACCATTAGCAGCAATTGATACAGTTGTGTTTTGCGTTATTACTGTTGGAGCGATGTTATCAATAACCGTTACGGTTGATGTTGCCGTACCAACATTTCCTTTTGCGTCTGTCACAGTTAAAGTTACCGTATTGGCTCCTAAATTTGTTCCATTAAAAGTAAGCGGAGAAGCTGTAATAGTAGCAATACCGCAATTGTCAGACGAACCATTGTTTATAGCCGCAGTTGTTGTTGAGCCTTGCCCGTTTGTTCCTAAATAAACAGTAACGTTTTGGGCAATAGCTGTAGGATTTACAGTATCGTTAAAAGTGACATTAAATGTTCTTGTAGCGGCAGAACCATCGCCATCTGTTACTGTTAAAGTTACGGTTGAAGTTCCGAATTGTCCCGTTACAGGAGTGAAATTTACTGTTCTTGTAGCTCCAGTTCCTGAAATCGAAATATTGGTCAAAGGAAGCAAAGCCGTATTCGTAGAGCCAGTAGCCTGAAGCGAAATGTTAGCTACAGGTGATTCACTGTCAGCTACGGTAGCAGTAACTGAACCAGCAGTATTATAGCAATAGCTTTGGTTTGCAATAGCTGAAATTGTAGGAGGCGTACTTATAATTGATGTTAAGCAGTAGCCGTTAAAACGTACTCTGTGTTCGCTTGTAGAACCTCCAGTTGCTGCCGTAAATCCCCAATACGCATACTGATTTCCTAAAATGGTAGTAGGTATATCGATTACGGTATTGAAGATTACCGAGCCTTCATAAGTTACCTTAAATGTTTTTGAAGCAGCAATCCACTCAAAAACAGCATCGTGCCAATTGCCATCTTCTATCTGTCCGGCATTATAATAAGGTGCAAACTCAGAATGAGCTGAAGTGATTTGTGCTTGGCCGTTTCTTACAATCGCGATATGGTCATTCGAAATAGGATCTGAACCAGGATTGTAATACGTATCAAACTCCACCGCTAGAGAAGGCGTAATGCCTTGATATCCTACTCCGCCTCCCAAAGTGCCTTGGTTGGATGATAAAGGTTGCAATACAAAAGCAAGTCCGTCAGCTCCTGCGTCGGATGAGCCGAAATAAAGCTGCGTACTGATTTTGAAGTTTTCGTTCAAGTCAAGTCTTGCTTTCCCCCAAACAGAACCGAATAGATTGCCTATATTTTCTGTAAGGCGTGCTTCATTTCCGATTAAGATAGCATTTCCATTTGTTATAACGTCTGATGCGTTAAAAGTGTTGCATGGAGTTATGTAGATTGAAAAGCTTGTTGTGGCAGTACAGCTATTGTTGTTTGCTGTTACAGTATAGCTCACAGAAGATTGCGACCCTGTTGGAGTTCCTGAAATGGTTCCGTTGGTGGTGTTAAAAGTTAACCCGGCTGGCAAAGCTGGTGAAATACTCCAGTTTGTACTAGCGCCTCCTGTATTTGTAACGGCAATAGGAGTAATCGTCTGGCTTTGGTATAAATTATAAGTAGCCGATGCATACGATATTACAGGGAACTGGTTTACTGTTAGAGTAAAGGTCGTCGTCGCAGTAGCGCCTAATTGGTCAGTGACTGTAAGTGTTATTGTAGCCGTTCCATGTTGGTTGGCTGCTGGCGTTACAGTGACAGTTCTATTAGTGCCTGTACCTCCTAAAACGATATTTGAAACTGGGACAAGAGTTGTATTTGAAGAACTTCTAGTCACTGTCAGGTTGGCTGCAGCGGTTTCAACATCGGCAACTGTAAAGGCTAGGGCTGTAGTTGCTGCATTTGCACATACGGCCTGATTTGCTACAGCTGAAATTGTCGGATTGTTATTTGCTACAGTTGTAAAGGTAACTTGTGGTCCGTAGCCAGTTCCTACAGAGTTTGTAGCATAAGCTCTGACATAATAAGTCGTTCCTGAATTCAATCCAGCCATTGAGCTTGTAAATGTGCCAAGACCAGAACCATCCGTTGTTACGCTATTTGCAATTGTCGGATTTGCGGAAGTGCTCCAGCAAATTCCTCGCGCCGTAACCGCTTGCCCGCCGTCGGAACCTACGGTTCCTCCTGATGCAGCCGTAATTGCGGTTATTGAACTCGCAGCTGTCGTAGCTGTCACATTTGGAATAGTATACGCTAGCGTGGTAAACGTAGTGTGGTAAATTGTTGAATAGGCAGGAACAGCATCTCGAGTTACAAAATACAATTCATAAGTTGTATTAGGAGATAGTCCTGTGATCGGAAACGCAGTTTCAACATTAGCAGGCATAGCAGAGGAACCATGAGCTATTGATGTAACAGATCCGTAGTTAGTGCCTGCTTGGATTTGTGCTTCTGTTGGAGCTGTTGAGCCTTGCGGCACGACAATATAATAACCATTTACAGCATTTTCTGAAGTAGAATTAAAAATAGCTGAGGTATACGTGATATTATTTACGGCTCCGCTTGCTTGTGCAACATCTTCAATGATTTCATCAATATCAGCGATTGTTCCTGCAGCATAATACCAAGTGAACTCATCGCTAGCATTTACGGCTAAATTGTTGAAACGCACATAGAAACCATAAGAACCATCGGTAGTTCCTGAATTTACTACAGAAGTCTGCGGATTTTGATTGATGACGTTGGTCCAATTGCAACAACTATTTACGATTGTATTTCCTCTTGGAGAATTGGAATAAAAAAGAATAGCCTCGTCATTATTATAAATCTTTAATGCGGCGGAAGGTTGTGATGGCAAAGTGTTTAATACAAATGCCCCATTTACTAAATTTCCTTTTTGTTTAATGTTATCGTCTGTCAGACCAACAAAATCATCTCGAGTACCCACCCAGATTCTAACATTGCTGATTGGTGCGGCACTCACATTTTTTACTTTTACTTTTACTTCAATGTAGCCAGCATTTTGCAAAAGACTAAAAGTATTTTCGACTTCAAGAAGCGAACCACCCACATTTATATTTCCTTTTGATACGACCGTACCATATCCATTTGGAGCGGTAGTATACGTGAATCCTGAATAATCGATCGTTTGGTTGGTCAAGGCTGGATTTTGAACGATGGTTCCATTTAAATTCCATTCACTGGTTCCATCTCCTCCAACTGCATAGGCATTGTCAAGAGCATAATTGCTATATGTCAATTTTCGCCATTGTGCAGCAATTGAGTTGTAATAAAAAGGTTGCTGCATGTTTCCTGTGTTGTTGATAGAGTTTTCTGCACCATTTCCAACACGGAGTTTATTATTGTTGATGATTCTTTGCTGTGCTTCGGCTCCAGAAGAAGTTAAAAACACAAAAGTTTGTATCGCCAACAAAGCTGTCAAGAATAATTTCTGAAAGTAATTTTTCCTATTTTCCATAAATTAGACTTTATTAATTGTTACTGAAGTTACCGTCCATTCATAGCCATTTCTGTTAAGCTCTAGGTCAGCCCTGACGGCTTTTTTGCTTTGATTTTGGTCATAATTATAGACAAATGACACACGAGCTGTTTTTTCGTTGATCTCAAACAGCCAAAACAAAAAGTAAGAATCAGGGTGCTGCATGTTGATTTCATTCTTGGATAAAAACACCAAAGATTTTCCGTTTTTTGAAGCATTGATTTCTTTGCCAAATGAAACACCGTGTTGCATAACATAAAGCGGCTGAGCCGTTTTTCCAGGCAAATAACCCTGGAGTTCTTTAAGGTCAATGCATTTTTGCAGTACCTTGTTTTGATCCTCGGGGGATTGTGCATAAGTAGAAGTAGCGCACAAGAGGACCATGAAGAGAATTAGTGATAATTTTCTCATGTTTAATTGATTGGTTAATATTTATTGAAATAGGGGACAGAAACAAAAATCATTGTTCCCAGCAGTTTATCTGTATTCGTTATTTATTAAATAATGAATGTTTAGAGGAGTAGCAGTCTGACAACTGTAAACAGAATTATGCCTGTAAAAAGATACAGTAGGAACCGCAGTCGGTAGGGGATTTTTTTTAGCATAGACAATCATGTTAAGAATTATTTTTTTGTTTTTTACTTTCCGCTGGATATGCTTTCCTTCTCTTACAAACAGATGGGAAAGCCTATGGACTTGAAAGTGTAATTAAAATAGATTGGGGTGTGGTATTTGTTAATGTTGTGACAAATTAAGCCTATAATTACGCGAAAAGACTTGAAAAGGATATAGATAAAATATAGACAACGGTATTTTTAGAAGAAGAAAATTAATGTGTAACTATTTGATTTTAATTGTTTTATAATTCAATCTATATTTTGTCTATAAAACAACAAAACCGAACACGTAATTTTTACGTATTAAAAAGTCATAATGACTTTTTAAACTACCCATTTTTTGATTTTTTGCAGTTCGTCGAAGAAATAAGTAAGTTCGTCGTTTTTTCATTTTGACGATAGCTTTTCGTTTTTGCTTATTTGAAAAAAAATACAGAAATCACGTAATAAAAAAGCCTGCATTTAGCAGGCTTTTTTTAGATGAAAATTTCAGTTTAGATTTCTGAAATTATTTTTTCAAATTCATTATCATCTTGAATTTGTATTTTTTTCTTGATGCGGTACTTTTTTGTAATCACGCTTTCATGCGAGATTTGGAGCAGGGTAGCAATTTCTTTATTCGAAAGATTCAATTTTAGTAAAGAGCAGAAATTGATATCATTCTTGGTCAGTATAGGAAAGCGTTCTTGAAGCTTACCTTTAAAGTCAGGATGTATCTGCCCAAATTTAATTGAAAACTCTTTCCAGTAGTCTTTTTGCTTTATGAGTTGTTGCAATGAGGATTTGACAGTATTCGATTTTGGATCAGCATTTGAAGATTCGCTTTCAATGATGGAGGAAATTTGATCCTGCAAATTGGCAAGCTGCAAAGTCATAGATGTTAATTCCTGTTCGCGAAGCTGTATGATCTGTTTTTGATTATCGGTAATCTTTCTTTTATAGGCATTTCTTTCTAAAAGGTTATTTTTCTCTGCTTCAGATTCTCTCAGTTTTGCTTTTTGCAATTTGTGCTTGAGCCAATAAGCTCTAGAAACAGCAAATCCGGCTATACAAAGGATTAGGATTCCAATTCCAATAACAAAATAGTTTCCTCTTTGGGCTTTCACTTTTTGGTTCAGCAGTTCATTTTTCCTTTTTAAAGAAATATTCTTTTCGTGCTGGATTTCTGTCTGGAATTTTGCTTGTAATTCTTTCGTGATGGTTTCATTATTGGCCTTGGCCAAAGAATCTTTGATGGTTATTGCCTTTTCTAATGCCTCGATTCCCTTGTCTTTTATATTAGTATGCTTAAAGGTGACTGCAGACACTTGGTAGAAAAACATTTGGTCTTCTGCATTGAACGTTTTTCTGTTTGGCGAATTTTCTACTAATTTGATGATTCCCAGTGCTTTTTCGAATTCTTCAATCTGATTCAAAAGCTGAATATATTCGGCGCCAATGAGCATGAATCGAAAAGAATTGGTATTTTTTATCCCGTCAAATGCTTTTTTGTAATAAATGCTGGAAAGGTCGTATTTTTTTTCCTGTAAAGCTATTTTTCCTAATTTGCTATAAGCCAAGCTTATGAATTCCATGTTGTGAAAATCTTCAAGTCCTTCTGCAGCTTCTAAAAGCACTCTTTTTGCTTTAGAATTGTCTTTGACATACGTTAGGCAATCGCCATAATTGATAAGCGTTAGGTAATAATTTTTTAAATCCTTTACCTCTTTCATCGCCGGGAGGCATTCCTCGTAGAGATCAATAGCAAACTTGAAGTTTTCGACCTTAAAATAAATATTAGCCAGCTTCTGCTTTTGAACCATCAAACTTTTTTTGTCATTTAACTTGCTCAAGATTTCGATGCCTCTCAATAAATATTTTGTGGCAGCTTTATTGTCGATCATATAAGCATAGTTCGAAGCCATTTCTCCATAGACAATCGCTTTTCCTTTTTCATTGTCTAAAGATTCATAAATTTTTAGAGCATCTTCCAGATAATCCAGCGAAGTTTTATAATCTCCTGTATTTCGATAAGCGATAGAAAGATTGATAAGGCTTCCAGCCCTATTTTTGGGATATTTGGCTGATTTTGATACGGCCTTATTAAAAAATATTTTTGCAGAATCGTGCTTAGATGTCAAGCTATAATAAATACCATAATTGTTATAGTTTTTAGAAACAACCGTGTCATGAAGTTGATGATTGTGCTTTAGCATTATGTCAAGATAAACCTTGGCACTGTCTGGTTTTGAAAAAATGAACTGGGTAATTCGCTCTTGTGTTTTTACGGGGTCAAATGGTTTGTTTTGTGCAAAAATTCCCATGGGGATGAGAAGAAAAAATACTTTTTTTATCATAAGTGGTAGTAATAAAAAGAATAAGTTTTTGAATTATGTTAAAGTTATAAAAAGGGGCAGTAAAATTAGAATTAATTACAATACTAAATAAAGTGCGCTTGTTAAATTGTTTGTATTTTTGGGTTAAATCACAAAAAGGTAATGAAATAAAATTTATGTCAATATCTATAGGCCAATCATGAGATTTTAAATTTTTCTATATTTAGAAATTGAATGATACTATAAATGTGTTATAATGTTAAAAAGCCTTACTTTTGCCAAGATTTATACTATACTAAAATAGTATTTATTAGGATGAACGTCATTAAGAATATACTGACATTCTCCCTAAAAAGAGCAGTAATAATGATAATTTGCTGTTCAAAATTTAAATTAATTGCAATAAGAACAAAAAATAAGAATGAAGATAACAAAGATTTGCTGTATTGGTGCAGGATATGTAGGAGGGCCAACTATGGCCGTTATTGCGCAAAAATGTCCTGATATTAAAGTTACTGTTGTTGATTTGAATGAAGCAAGAATAGCTGCTTGGAATGATAAAGACACCAATAATATTCCAATATATGAACCAGGGCTCGCAGAAGTCGTAGCCGAAGCCAGAGGTAGAAATTTGTTTTTCTCTACAGAAGTTGAAAAAGCTATCGACGAAGCAGAAATGATTTTCATATCTGTAAATACGCCTACAAAAACCTACGGTTCTGGTAAAGGAATGGCGGCTGACTTAAAATATATAGAGCTTTGCGCTAGACAGATAGCAAGAGTTTCAAAATCAAATAAAATAGTTGTCGAAAAATCGACGCTTCCGGTTCGTACAGCAGAAGCTATCAAAAATATTTTGGACAATACTGGAAATGGCGTCCGTTTTCAGATTCTTTCCAATCCAGAGTTTTTGGCCGAAGGAACAGCCGTGCAAGATTTGTTAAATCCGGATAGAATTTTAATAGGAGGCGATACAACAGAAGAAGGACAAAATGCTATAAACGCCCTGGTGGATGTATATGCAAACTGGGTAGTAAAAGAGAAAATTTTGACAACCAATCTTTGGTCTTCAGAGTTGTCTAAACTGACAGCAAATGCTTTCTTAGCACAAAGAGTGTCTTCTATAAATGCATTGTCAGAACTATGTGAAAAGACAGGTGCTGATGTCAGCGAAGTAGCCAAAGCTATTGGAATGGACAGCAGAATTGGACCTAAGTTTTTAAAAGCTTCAGTAGGATTTGGCGGTTCTTGTTTTCAGAAAGACATCCTGAATCTAGTCTATATTGCTAAAGCGTATGGCTTAAACGAAGTAGCTGATTATTGGGAACAAGTGATTATCATGAATGATCACCAAAAAAGAAGATTTTCGCATAAAATTGTTACTACGCTTTATAACACTGTTTCAGGAAAAAAGATTGCTTTTTTGGGCTGGGCTTTCAAAAAAGATACAAACGATACAAGAGAATCAGCCGCGATATATGTAGCAGATGACTTGATTAATGAGCAAGCAGAACTTTATGTTTTTGATCCAAAAGTAGCCGAAGGACAGATACTTTCAGACTTAAATTATTTAGATTCAAGAACTGCTGAAGAAAATAGGCAGCAGCTAACTGTAGCTGCCTCGCCTTATGAAGCTTGCAAAGATGCCCATGCTATTGCTGTTTTGACAGAATGGGATGAATTCCGTGATTATGACTGGAAAAAAATCTATGACAATATGATGAAGCCAGCCTTTGTGTTTGACGGAAGGAATATTCTAGATGCAAAACAATTAACAGAAATCGGCTTTATATACAAAGGAATTGGTTCATAAAATCAGAAAGATGAAACATATACTAATTACGGGAGGAGCTGGTTTTATTGGCTCTCATGTTGTCAGGAGATTTGTGAAGAGCTATCCTCAATACCATATCTTTAATCTAGATGCCCTGACGTATGCTGGGAATCTTGAGAATATTGCCGATATTGAAAATGAACAGAATTATACTTTTATAAAAGGTGATATCGTAGATGCCGATTTTATAAACGACTTGTTTGCAAAACACCAGTTTGAAGGCGTATTGCACTTGGCAGCAGAATCACATGTAGATCGTTCCATAACCGATCCTTTAGCATTTGTAAAGACAAACGTTATCGGCACAATGAACCTTTTGAATGCCTTCAAGGAAACCTGGAAAGGAAATTTCGAAGGAAAACGTTTTTATCATATCAGTACCGATGAAGTGTATGGAAGCCTAGGAACAGAGGGATTGTTTACAGAAACTACTCCATACGATCCAAACTCGCCTTATTCTGCGTCAAAAGCAAGTTCCGATCATTTTGTTCGTGCTTATGGAGAAACGTATGGTATGCCGTACGTCTTGACAAACTGTTCGAACAACTACGGGCCGAACCATTTTCCTGAAAAATTAATACCGCTTTTCATCAATAATATTATCAATAATAAATCCTTGCCCGTTTACGGCGATGGAAATTATACACGCGATTGGCTTTTCGTAGAAGACCATGCTGTCGCAATCGATTTGGTCTTCCATGAAGGTAAGAATCATGAAACTTATAATATTGGAGGATTTAACGAGTGGAAAAATATTGATCTAGTAAAATTGCTCTGCAAGATTATGGACAGCAAGCTCGGAAGGCCAGAAGGAGCTTCTGAAAAACTGATTACGTACGTAAAAGACCGCCCAGGACATGATTTGCGCTATGCTATCGATGCCTCAAAAATAAACAAAGAGTTAGGTTGGAAACCTTCCGTAACATTTGAGCAAGGTTTAGAAAAAACCATCGATTGGTATTTGTCAAATGAAGATTGGTTGAAAAATGTAACTAGCGGAGAATACAGCAAATATTACGAAAAGCAATATAATTAGTCATTCCAAGATTCCAATTGCAAAATACATTGAAATGAAAATTGAAAATACGCCAATAGAAGATTTGCTAGTCATTACTCCAAAAGTATTTGAAGACGAAAGAGGCTATTTCTTCGAATCTTATAATGAAGCACTATTCAGAGGAAATGGCATCGATATAAAGTTTATTCAGGACAATCAGTCCTTTTCAAAATATGGAGTCATCAGAGGACTTCACTTACAGTTGCCACCTTTTGCTCAGACAAAATTAGTGCGTGTTTTGCAAGGCGAAATTTTAGACGTTGCTGTAGATATCAGAAAAAATTCTAAAACGTACGGACAACATTTCAGCGTTCTTTTATCTGACGAAAACAAAAAACAGTTGTTGATACCGCAAGGTTTCGCACACGGTTTTTCGGTTTTGAGTCCTACGGCAGTTGTTTCTTATAAAGTAGACCAACTTTATGACAAGAATAGCGAAAGAGGAATTCGTTTTGACGATCCAAGCTTAAATATTGATTGGAAAATCGATAGTAAGGAATGCATCATTTCAGCAAAAGATCAAATTCTTGGCGGACTGAAAGATTTAGAGTAGGAGCATCTATATGAAAAAAATACTAATAACAGGTTCAAACGGACAAGTAGGAAGTGAGCTGAGGGTTTTGGCTTCTCACTATCCTGCGTTTGATTTTGTTTTTGTAGACAGGTCTGATTTTTCTCTTGAAAATGAAGTAGAAATAACGACTTTTTTGAATAGAACAAAAGCTGATTACATTATCAATTGTGCCGCTTATACAGCAGTAGATAAAGCAGAAACAGAAATAGAACTTGCAGATTTAATCAATCACAAAGCTGTTGGCATTATAGCCCAATGGTGTTTTCAGAATAATTGCAAGCTAATTCATATTTCGACAGACTATGTTTTTGATGGCACATCAGCTGTTCCTTTAAAAGAAAATGACTCAACAAATCCTCAAAGCCAATACGGCAAGACAAAATTATTAGGTGAGTTAGCCTGTTTGAAAAATAATCCAGATAGCATTATTATCAGGACTTCGTGGGTTTATTCAGAATTCGGAAACAATTTTGTAAAAACGATGTTGCGATTAATGAAAGAACGCGATTCGATAAACGTTGTCAATGACCAAATCGGAAGCCCAACGTATGCGAAAGATTTGGCCGAAGCTATACTAAAAATTATAACATCTGAAGATTGGCATGAAGGTATTTATAATTTTTCAAATGAAGGAAAAATAAGCTGGTTTGAGTTTGCTTTGGCTATTAAAGAAATTTCCAAAAGCAACTGTGAGGTGAAAGGAATTCCTTCAACGGAATATCCGACTCCCGCAAAAAGGCCGGCCTATTCATTATTAGATAAGACTAAGATTAAAGAAGTTTACAAAATAGAAATTTCAGATTACAAGCATAGCTTAGAGAAATGCTTAGACAATATAAATAAAAACAATAAGTTTTAGGTATACTAAAAGCTTAAAAATACAAGTATGAAAGGGATAATATTAGCTGGAGGTTCGGGAACAAGACTGTATCCTTTGACAAGATCCATATCAAAGCAATTAATGGCGATTTATGACAAGCCGATGATTTATTATCCGCTTTCTGTTCTGATGTTGGCAGGAATTGACGAAGTTTTGGTGATATCGACTCCTCATGATTTGCCTAATTTCAGGAATCTTTTAGGAGATGGAGATGATTTCGGGATAAAGATCGAATATGCTGAACAGCCAAGTCCTGATGGATTGGCACAGGCTTTCATTATAGGCGAAAAATTTATCGGATCAGATGACGTATGTCTGATTTTAGGAGATAATATTTTTTATGGGCATGGTTTGACAGACCTGCTTAAAACAGCTGTTAAAAATGTTCAGATTGAGAAAAAAGCTACCGTTTTTGGATATTATGTACAAGATCCAGAACGTTATGGAGTAGCCGAATTTGATAAGTCCGGAAATGTAATTTCAATTGAAGAAAAACCTAAAGAAGCAAAAAGCAATTATGCTGTTGTGGGATTGTATTTTTATCCGAACTCAGTCGTAAACATTGCAAAAACAATAAAGCCTAGCAATAGGGGAGAATTAGAAATTACGACGGTTAATCAAGACTATCTACATTCAAAAAATCTAAAAGTAGAGCTAATGGGACGCGGTTACGCCTGGCTAGATACAGGAACCCATGAATCATTATTAGAAGCCTCGAACTTTATCCAGACTATTGAAAAAAGACAAGGGCTTAAGGTGGCTTGTCTAGAAGAAATTGCTTTTGAAATGGGCTATATCACAAAAGAAAAATTGATTGATCTAGCAACTCCATTACAAAAGAATGAATACGGGCAGTATTTGTTGCGATTGGCGAATAAAAAGTAAATTGCAGAAGAAAAGTACCTTAAGAAATAAAAAGTCAGGTAGCTTTTGTATATTGACATGAAAAATATTATTTCAGAATAGTAAGAAACGGTAAAGAAAATGTCGAAGATACTAATAACGGGGGGTGCGGGATTTATAGGATCTAATTTATGCGAATATTTCCTGGAAAAAGGAAATGAGGTTATTTGTTTGGACAATTTTTCGACAGGTCATAAAGATAATATCACTCCCTTTCTTAGTAATCCAAACTTTAGAATGATACAGGGTGACATTCGAAATCTGGATATTTGCAGAGAAGCTGTACAAGGCGCGGATTATGTATTACATCAAGCAGCCCTCGGATCAGTGCCACGCTCTATAAATGATCCTATAACAAGCAATGAAGTCAATGTTTCTGGATTTTTAAACATGCTTGTTGCTTCTAAAGATGCGAAGATAAAACGCTTTATATATGCGGCAAGTTCCTCTACGTATGGTGATTCTGAAACATTGCCCAAGGTTGAAGACAAAATAGGAAAGCCTTTGTCTCCTTATGCAATTACGAAGTATGTCAACGAATTATACGCAGATATTTTCAGCAAAACCTATGGGTTAGAAACTATTGGTTTGAGGTATTTCAACGTTTTTGGTCGACGTCAAGATCCAAACGGAGCCTATGCAGCGGTTATTCCGTTATTTGTGAAGCAATTTATGAATTATGAAAGCCCTGTGATAAATGGGAATGGAGATTTTTCACGTGATTTTACATACATTGACAATGTAGTACAAATGAATGAAAAAGCCATTCTTGTTACCAATGAAGAAGCACTCAACACAATATATAATACAGCAGTTGGTGATAGGACGACTCTGAATGAATTGGCAGGTTATTTAAAAGAATTTTTGACTATTTTGGATTCAAAAATTGGTTCTGTTGAAATCAAGCACGGACCTAATAGAAAAGGCGATATCCCCCATTCGCTAGCGAGTATTGAAAAAGCTCGAAAATTATTAGGTTATGAACCAACATATAAAATAAGAGAAGGACTAAAAGAAGCTGTAGATTGGTATTGGAAAAATTTAAAATAAGCATCAGTTTAAATAATTTTTGACAAAAGATAAGAACGTCGCTAATTTACAGAACAATAGTCGGTAAATAATAAAAATACGTTTCAATGGGTTTAAAAAAAATTGCAATAATTGGTCTAGGTTATGTGGGGTTGCCGCTAGCAAGACTGTTTGCAACAAAATATTCTGTGGTAGGATTTGATATTAATCAAAACAGGATAGATGGTTTGCGGTCAGGTATTGACAGTACTTTAGAAATATCCGATGATTTACTGCAAGAAGTATTGGTAGAAAATTTTGATAATAATCAAAATGGATTGCTGTGTTCTTCTTCCTTACATGATATAGCAGATTGTAATTACTACATTGTTACAGTTCCCACTCCTGTAGACAAAAATAATCGCCCCGATTTGCATCCGCTATATAAGGCAAGTGAAACAGTAGGCAAAGTGTTAAAAAAAGGAGATGTCGTTATTTACGAATCCACTGTTTATCCAGGAGTTACTGAAGAAGAGTGTGTGCCTGTTTTGGAAAAAATATCAGGCTTAAAATTTAATATAGATTTTCATGTAGGATATTCTCCAGAACGTATCAATCCAGGCGATAAAGAACATACTGTAGAAAAAATACTTAAAGTGACAGCTGGGTCTACACCCGAAATCGGACAAGAAGTAAATGAATTATACAAATCCGTAATTACTGCAGGCACACATTTGGCACCGTCCATTAAAATAGCCGAGGCAGCAAAAGTAATCGAAAACTCACAAAGAGACATCAATATCGCCTTTGTTAATGAACTGGCAAAAATATTCAACTTATTAGGAATTGATACACATTCTGTTCTTGAAGCAGCAGGAACGAAGTGGAATTTCTTGCCTTTCAAGCCAGGATTGGTAGGAGGACATTGTATAGGAGTTGATCCTTATTATTTGGCACAAAAAGCGCAAGAAGTTGGATACAATCCAGAGATTATCTTGGCAGGAAGAAGATTGAACGACAGCATGGGGGAATATGTGGCATCGCAGGTGGTAAAACTCATGATCAAAAAAGGAATCAAAGTCAACGGCTCAAATCTTTTAATGCTTGGAATTACTTTTAAAGAAAACTGCCCTGACGTAAGGAATACCAAAATTGTGGATATGATCAAAGCTTTTGAAGAATATGAAATATCAGTTACGATTTATGATCCATTAGCAGATCCTTCATCTGTGAAACATGAGTATAACTTAGATGCAACTAATCAATGTCCAAAATATCAGTTTGATGCTATTGTGCTTGGAGTTGCACATGAAGAATTTTTAAACCTAGATTATAAATCACTTCAAGCAGAAAAAAGTATTCTCTATGATGTAAAAGGAGTATTAGGAAATACGGTTGACGGCAGATTGTAAAATTTAAATAATTTATAGCTTGACACAAGCTTAAAAGCAGAATAAGTATGTTGAAAAATAAAACACTTTTAATAACAGGAGGAACCGGCTCATTCGGAAACGCAGTCTTACATCGTTTCTTGCACACGGATCATTTTAAAGAAATCAGGATTTTTTCTCGCGATGAGAAAAAACAAGACGATATGAGAAATCAGCTGAAAAATGACAAGCTGAAATTTTATATTGGAGATGTGCGCGATTATAGCAGTATCGAAAAAGCAATGCACGGCGTAGATTATGTTTTTCACGCTGCTGCTTTGAAACAAGTGCCTTCATGTGAATTTTTTCCGATTGAAGCCACAAAAACCAATGTTTTTGGGACTCAAAATACAATTGACGCCGCTGTAGCAAACGGTGTTCAAAAGATAATCTGTCTAAGCACAGACAAGGCAGCATATCCAATAAATGCTATGGGAATATCAAAAGCATTGATGGAAAAAGTAGCTATTGCAGCCGCAAGAAATATCCGCGAAAATAAAACAACTGTTTGCTTGACACGATACGGTAATGTAATGGCTTCCAGAGGATCTGTTATTCCATTATTTCTAAATCAGATCAAAACAGGAAAGACGATTACTATTACTGATCCAAAAATGACTCGTTTTTTAATGTCATTAGATGAAGCAGTTGAATTGGTTCTTTTTGCCTTTGAACACGGAAATCAAGGCGACCTTTTCGTAAATAAAGCTCCAGCAGGAACGATAAATGATCTGGCTTTGGCATTAAAAGATTTATGCCAAGCAGACAATGAAGTCAAAATTATCGGAACGCGCCATGGAGAGAAATTATATGAAACACTCTGTACTCGTGAAGAAATGGCAAAAGCCGAAGACATGGGCGAATTTTATAGAATCCCTGCAGATAATAGAGATTTAAATTATGCCCAATATTTTTCTGAAGGTGAAAAGGATATTTCTGTGATAGAAGATTATCATTCTCACAACACAGAGCAATTAGGCGTTGAAGGAATGAAAAAGCTTTTAGTGAAATTGCCTTTGATAAGAAAAGAAGTCTTTGGTGAAGATGTAGCACAAATGCCAGGATAATGAACGTGGAGCCAAAGATAATTCAAGGTGGAACTTACGAAGACGAAAGAGGAAAATTGAGTTTTGTCAATGATTTTGATCTTTCAGATGTTAAGCGTTATTATATCATCGAACACCCTGATACAAGCGTGATACGAGCATGGCAGGCTCATAAAAAAGAACAAAAATGGTTTCAGGTAATTTCTGGAAGTTTTTTGGTTGCAGTCGTAAAGCCTGATAATTGGGAAAAACCTTCCGAAAAGCTAGAAGTTAAAAAAATAATACTTAAAGCCGATAAAAACCAAGTTTTGCATATTCCGGGTAATTTTGCAAACGGATTTAAAGCTTTAGAACCGAATTCAAGAATGATTGTTTTTTCTGATTTTTCAGTAGAAGAATCTTCAAAAGATAATTTCCGATATGACAGCCAAATGTGGTTGGATTGGAAAAATGAAATATAATATAGTAAAAAAACAAGATGCTAAAAGTAGGAATTACAGGCCAAGCCGGATTTGTTGGAAAACATTTGTACAATACTTTGGGGCTGTTCCAAGAAGAGTTTCAAAGGATTGATTTTCAAAAAGATTTTTTTGATGAAGAATCAAAATTAAATGATTTTGTTTCGCAATGCGATGTAATCATACATTTGGCGGCCATGAATCGGCATAATGACCCTCAGGTCATTTATGATACCAATTTAGGTTTGGTGCAAAAACTTGTGACCTCTTTAAAAAATACCAATAGCAAAGCCCATGTTCTTTTTTCTTCTTCTACTCAAGAAGAACGAGATAATCTGTATGGAAAATCAAAAAGAGAAGGTCGTGAATTGATGGCTGATTGGGCTAAAAGTTCTGATGGAAAATTTACTGGCATGATTATCCCAAATGTTTTTGGACCTTTTGGACATCCCAACTATAATTCTGTTGTAGCTACTTTTGCCCATAAAATAGCTCGAAATGAAGCACCGACAATTGAAGTCGATGGCGATTTGAAACTGATTTATGTAGGCGAATTAGTTGATGAGATCATAAAAGAAATCAGAAGCAGTGAAAGTAAAGAGCAAGTCTTTGTTCCGCATACTTCAGAATCTAAAGTTTCTAGATTACTTTCCTTGCTTGAAAAATACAAATCAGAATACCAAGACAAAGGAATCATTCCTCAATTAAACAGCAAGTTCGAAGTAAATCTCTTCAACACATTTCGCTGTTATATGGACATTCCAAATTATTTCCCAATCAAATTCACCCAACATACAGACCCAAGAGGCGCTTTTGTTGAGGTAATACGATTGAATGTGGGCGGCCAAGTTTCGTTTTCTACTACGGTTCCAGGAATTACAAGAGGAAATCATTTCCATACCCGAAAAATTGAACGTTTTGCAGTAATTAAAGGTAAGGCACTAATCCAACTTAGGCAAATTGGTACAGATGATGTACTCGATTTTTATTTAGATGGAAATGAACCTGCTTATGTAGACATGCCTGTCTGGTATACGCATAACATCAAGAACGTAGGCGAGGAGGAATTATATACCATTTTTTGGATCAATGAATTTTATGATCCAAATGATCCAGATACTTACTTTGAAAACGTATAATACAAATAATAAATAGAGCCTAGATATAATGAAATCAAGACTAAAAGTAATGACAGTGGTTGGGACAAGGCCGGAAATTATTCGCCTTTCTCGTGTTATGGCCGCTTTAGACAATTCTGATGCGATAAAGCATATTATTGTTCATACTGGACAAAACTACGATTATGAGCTCAATCAGATATTTTTTGATGATTTAGGCATCCGAAAACCTGATTTTTTCTTGAATGCTGCTGGTGCAACTGCCACAGACACTGTCGGCCAGATCTTAATCAAGATAGATCCGCTATTAGAAAGTGAAAATCCGGACGCTTTCTTAGTATTAGGCGACACTAATAGCTGCCTTTGTGCTATTCCAGCAAAAAAGAGACAAATTCCTATTTTCCATATGGAAGCAGGAAATCGTTGCTTTGACCAAAGAGTTCCAGAAGAAACAAACCGAAAAATTGTCGACCATGTTTCTGATATCAATTTGACGTATAGCGATATTGCGAGAGAATATCTTTTGCGAGAAGGATTGCCAGCTGACAGAATTATAAAAACTGGTTCTCCAATGTTTGAAGTTCTAAATCATTACCTTCCGTCGATTAAATCTTCTGATGTTTTGGAAAGATTAGGACTAGAGGAGGGAAAGTTTTTTGTTGTGTCTTCGCATAGAGAAGAAAACATCAATAGCGAAAAGAATTTTAACGGACTTATGGAAAGTTTAAATCTGATTGCAGAAAAATATGATTATCCGATTATCGTGAGCACCCACCCACGTACACGAAATATGATTGAGAAAAAAAGTAAAAAAATGCATCCTAATGTACAGTTTTTAAAACCATTAGGATTCAATGACTATAACGCTTTGCAAATGAAATCCTTTGCAGTGCTTTCTGATAGCGGAACCATTTCAGAGGAATCGTCAGTTTTGAATTTTAGGGCTTTGAATATCCGTGAAGCTCATGAAAGGCCAGAGGCTATGGAAGAAGCATCGGTAATGATGGTAGGGTTAAGTCCGGAAAGAATAATGCAGGGATTGGTACAGCTTCAGTATCAAAAGACAGATGATGAACGCAATTTCAGACTTGTTGCAGACTATTCGATGCCAAATGTGTCTGAGAAAATGGTTCGTATTATACTGAGCTATACCGATTATGTGAATCGTACTGTTTGGAAAAAAAACTAAGAAAAGCATGAAAGTCCTGATGATTAATACCGTTTCCGGTTACGGAAGTACTGGCTCTATCTGTGAAGATATAGCAAGTGTCTTGGAACATCAAGGGCATGAATGTTTTATTGCTTATGGTCAGTTAACGGCAGATTATGCCAGAAGTTATAAAGTTGGAACAGTTATCGAAAATCATCTGCATAATGTGGGTTCAAGATTGTTGGGAAAGCAAGGCTATTTTACAAAAAACGGCACCCAAAAGCTGGTTTCCTATATTCAGGAAATAAAACCTGATGTTATCCATCTTCACAACCTTCATGGCAATTATCTGAATCTTCAGATTTTGTTTGAATATCTTATTGAATCTGGTATTCCGTTAGCATGGACGCTTCATGATTGTTGGGCTTTTACCGGAAAATGTGCTCATTATACAGATGTGCAATGTTATAAATGGCAGACCCATTGTTATGCGTGTCCGCAAGTAAAAAAATACCCACCTAGCTTATTTCTTGACAGATCGAGTGAGATGTATGATGACAAAAAGAAATGGTTTACGAACGTATCGCAAATGACTGTTATTCCGGTTTCAAACTGGCTGGCTGGTGAAGTAAAAAAATCTTTTTTAAATAAGTATACTATCAGCCCGATCTACAACTGGATTGACCATGCTACTTTTAAAGATTTTGGAGAGCAGAATTTTTCAACCACGTATGATGTAGATTCCGGGAAGTTTACAATTTTATTGGTTAGCGCCAGTTGGCATTCCAATGATCCGAAATTTCAGGATGCCTTAAAATTGTCAAAAATTATCTCTGATGATATGCAAATTGTGATGATTGGAAATATAGACGATAAGAAGCTGCTGCCACATAACATAAAACATATTCCTTATGTGCATGGAAAAGAAGAATTAGCTAAAGCTTATTCTTTTTCAGATGTATATGTTCATCTTTCAACCGAAGATACGTTCGGGAAAGTAATAGCAGAAGCTTTAAGTTGTGGAACTCCGGCAATAGTTTATGATTCGACCGCCTGTCCGGAAGTACTGGGAGAAAATTGCGGCTATGTTGTAGAAAAAAGAAATGTTGAGCAACTATCGGAAGCCATTGATAGGGTTAAAGAAAAGGGCAGGGGCTATTTTTCTGCTAGCTGTAGAAAGAGAGTAATTGAAAATTTTGATTATTATACCAATATAAATCAGACGATTGGTGTATATAAAGATATTTTAGGCTATGATAGTTAATTTGATCGTTATAGCGCTTATTCTATTAATAGGATTTCATTATTCCAGAAAAAGGAATAAGGATAGCGACTTTAATAGAAAAAGATATATAAAAACGATATGTTTTATTTTAATACTTCAATCCGGACTACGAAATGTTGCTGTCGGTACAGATACCTATAACTATTTTTTGTCTTTTGAGGAAACAAAAACAATGTCATGGGACAGGGTTTGGCAAGTCGTTATAGATTATTATAAATATAATTTGGGGAAAGACCCAGGGTTTACGGTTTTAGAAAAAGTAGTGTCCTCAGTTTTTGGCGAATATCAGCTTTTTCTTTTTGGAATTGCCATATTGTTTTTTTCGGCATTAGGTCGTTTTGTTTATAAGAATACCCATCAACTCAGTGAAGCGATGGTTGCTTTTGTGATCTACTCAGTTTTATTTTATAGTTTTTTTTCAATTACAGGGCATCGGCAGACTATAGCAACAGCAGGAACGCTTTTTGCTTTTGAGTTTTTAAAGAAAAGAAAACTATTCTATTTTCTCCTAATTATTTTGATTGCATCAACAATTCATAAAACCTGCCTTGTATTTATCCCTCTTTATTTTATTTCATATCTGAAGAAACCCAACTATTATTTTTGGATAGTTATAGCATTATTTCCTGTCCTGTTGTTAATCAGTAACAGTATTGCCTTATATATCTTTAGCTTGACTAATTCATATGAAGAATACCAGCATATGGAAGAATTGAGACCAATAACGTTTGTGTGTTTGATGCTCTTAGTATCAATTATGGCTTTAGTACGATATAAAAAGATTATTAAACTTAATCATGAATCGATATTTTACTATTTTGCTTTAATGATTGGAATAGTATTTCTCTCATTAGTTTTTGCCATACACGGATATATGAGAATAGTGCAATATTTCTCAATATTTATTATGCTGATCATCCCTTTAATTTTAAGGTCATTTGGCTCTTCGAGTAAGAAGATAGAACGATTAGCGTATTTCTGCACCATTTGTATATTACTTTTCTTTTTCTTAAAATCAAATATGGATATGCAGTATAAGTTCTTTTGGGAAGAAATGCGACTCCAAGAAGTTTATCTATAATTTATGGAAAGGGAAATAAAGTATATTGGATTATATGACATTGCCGGAAATGGTTTAAGAGTTTCATCACCTGCGGCGATTAGTAAGATGGATTATATTTGTAGTTCAATCTTAAATGCAGGATATAAGTTGCATTTGATATCTCCTTCGTGGTTTAATGATGAGGTAAAAAATAAACCGCTTCTTAGAAAAACTGTTTTAAAAGTAAATAGTAAAAAGCAAATAACTTTTTCGCCGAGTATTGCGTTTTCAGGGAGAATTACAAAATTTATCAAAATATTTTTTTCTTTATCATGGTTGTTTTTCTTTCTTCTCAAAAATGCAAAAAAGAATGAAAAGATAATTGTATACCATTCTCCTTGGCTATGTCTTCCTGTTTTATTGGCAAAAAAAATAAAAGGATTCTATCTGGTTTTGGAAGTGGAAGAAATTTATTCGGATGTTTCGTCTTTGCATTCTTTCTTTGATAAACTTGAGATAAAAATATTTAATGCTGCAGATTCATTTCTGTTTTCCACAGATCTCCTCGTTGATAAAATAGCAAAAGGGAGACCAAATTATGTAATATATGGAAGCTATACTGTAAATGAAATATTCACTGAGCCGATACAGGATGGGAAAATTCATATACTTTATGCCGGGATTATTGACCAGATTAAAGCAGGAGCATTTAATGCGATTGAAAGCGCATTATTTTTAAACGAAAATTATGTCCTTCACATTATTGGCTTTGGAGAAGTAGATATTTTGAAAAAAAGAATTGAAGAAGTAAGTCCGGTTTCTGCCTGTAAGATTCTTTTTGATGGGGCCTATTATGGAGATGATTATATCCGATATGCGCAACAATGTCATATAGGGCTAAGTACCCAAAAAATGGAAGGTAAATATTTAGAAACCTCATTTCCAAGTAAAATATTATCCTATATGGGTCTTGGTCTCAGGGTAGTGTCTGGCAAGGTGGACTGTGTTGAAAAATCGAAAATAGGAAATCAGATTTATTTTTATGAAAATGATTTTCCTGAGGAAATAGCACGAGCAATACAAAAAATAGACGTTAATTTGCCTTATTATAGCAGAGAAACAATCAAATTATTAGATGAACAATTTATAAATGAGTTAAGAACAAATATACTGAAATGATGCAGAATGATAAAAAACCATATTTAATTGATATACCCGTTTTGATCCTTTTCTTTGCACGTCCAAGGCCATTAGGAAAGGTTTTTGAACAAATAAAAATTGCAAGACCTTCGAAGTTATATTTATATCAGGATGGACCAAGAGCAAACAGGGAAGATGATATTGAAAATATAAGACTTTGTCGTGAAATAGTGGCAGATATAGATTGGGATTGTGAGGTAAAGCATATGTATCAGGAAGAAAATTTTGGATGTGACCCATCAGAATTTATCTCACAAAAATGGCTTTTTACTAACGAAGAACATGGAATTGTCCTTGAAGATGATGATGTGCCATCTCAAAGCTTTTTTAGATATTGTCATGAACTTTTGGAATTTTATAAAAATGACGAGCGTATCAATATGATTTGCGGAATGAATCAGATGGAGGTTTATGAAGACACGCCTTATAGTTATACATTCTCAAAATCCGGTTCCATTACAGGCTGGGCTTCATGGCGAAGAGTTTTTGATAAATGGGAAGAACATTATGATTTTTTAAAAGACGAATATGCTCTGAAAAATATAAAAGGTGTTCTGGGAAATAAGGCATACAAACATTTTGTTCAAAATGCATCAAACCACAAGAATAGTGGTAAGGCACATTATGAATCTATTTTTGGCTCTGCAGCAATTTTACATAACAGGTTAAATATTGTTCCTAAATATAATTTAATTTCTAATATTGGAATTGATTCTAATGCCACACATGGAGCTACTTCTATGCACATACTTCCCAAAGGAATCAAAAAAATATTCTACATGAAACCTCATGAAATCGAATTTCCTTTAAAGCATCCCAAGTATGTCATAGAAGATGTGAATTATAAGAAAAGGATAGATAGGATTATGGCGAATGGCTATCCATTTGTAAAAATGTACCGCTTTTTTGAATCTATAACTTACAGAGCTTTAGATGGAGATTTTAAAAGTATTTTAAACGGAGCAAAAAGACGATTTAACAAATAATGAATCGCAATCTAGCAAATACAGATATTAGTTCGATTTTTAATATAGCAAAAGTCTTTTCTATTCTATCTGTGGTTTTAGCACATTCGAGATTGAATGATGGTTCTTTTTCGAGTGCTTTGGCTGAGAGAATAGGTTCTTTGGGCGTTATCACATTTTTTTTTATTTCAGGTTATTTTTTTAATGTATCGAAGTATGGAGTAGTATCTTTTTTTAAAAAAAAGATAAACAGTATTTTTATACCATGGCTGTTTTTAGGCTCTTTAGTATTTGCAGTCAGCTCTCAACCCAAAAACTTGATGTCATGGTTTAATTGGATTATTGGCAATGGAACTTATTTATATTACCTTACAATACTCATATTTTGTTATTTGATATTTAGTTTTTTAAAGAGAAAAACAATTGCTTACTTTTTTATTTTCACAACCATAATTTCGCTATTTCTTACAAGTTTTGATTTTTTTGGTTACTCTAAAATGCAAAACATAAATAATTATTTAAACCCATTTAACTGGATAGGCTTTTTTAGCTTGGGATATGTCTTAAAAGATAAAGCAGCTGGGATTTTCTATTTTTTGAATAAAAATGTATTCTATATACTGGTATTTTACTTTCTGTTTGTAGTAGCATCAGTAAAAGTTGAAAATGAATATGGATATTTTTCAAAATTGGCAATACCAAATGAAATACTGGGAATGATTGCAATTTTTTCAATTTCAACCTTGAAAATTTTTAGGAGAGAGAATATTATTAGAATTTCAGATTTCACTTTCACAATATATTTAATTCATTTCCTAACCTTCCCTTTTGGTCGATTTTTAGTTAAGAATTCTTGGACACAGTTTATAAATCCAATAATATATATACTGATTTGTGTACTGTTGATAGTTACAGGAAAATATATATCTAACAAGTTGGGATTAAATAGGATGTATAGTACATTAATAGGAATTAGATAGTAATGGATAGTTCCAGACAAATCAAATTAGGAGCCATCATCTCCTACATAGCAATAGTATTTAATATTATTGTAGGCTTCCTATATACGCCCTGGATGATTAAGCAAATAGGCAAATCAGATTATGGTTTGTATATTTTAGTTACTGCATTTTTGTCTTATTTCGTCATGGATTTTGGTTTGGGACAAACAATTGCACGCTTTTTATCCAAATACAAGGCAAATAATGAGCCTGAAAAAATAAACCAGATGCTGGGACTTACCTCAAAGTTCTATCTATTGATTAATGGCTTGATCCTGATTACGCTAATCGTCGTTTATTTTTTTATAGAGAACATATTCATAGAGCTAAGTCCTGTCGAAATTGAAAAATTTAAAATAGTCTATCTGATTGCTGGCGGTTTTAGTTTGATTTCCTTTCCGTTTATGCCGTTGGACGGAGTTCTGATTGCCTATGAACGCTTTGTTCTTTTGAAATTATGCGATATCATCAGTAAGGTAGGAATCGTAATCTTAATGATTATAGCATTACTGTTGGGCTATAAGCTATATGCCTTGGTTGCCATAAATGCAGCCATTGGGATACTTATTATTGGCATAAAGTTTTTCTACCTCTCAAAGAAAACATCCATTAAGATTGACTTCAGGTATAAAAGCAAAAAACTCTTGGGAGAGTTGGTCAAGTTTTCTTTCTGGGTATCGATTATCGGAATTGCACAAAGACTTTTAATCAATATTGCTCCATTTATTTTGGGTATAGTTTCCGGGACAGAGCAAATTGCCATTTTCTCAATCGGAATTATTATTGAAGGCTATACTTGGACATTAGCACATGCATTGAACGGCTTGTTCTTGCCTAAAGTATCACAGCTTGATACACAAAAGAACAATCTTCATGAGATCACCAATCTGATGATTCGGGTTGGCAGGATTCAATTGATATTGATGGGACTATTAATCATAGGACTTGTGGTTCTTGGACAGGAATTTGTAGTTCTTTGGATGGGAAGCGGTTTTAGTGAGTCGTATTATGTTATTTTGCTATTAATCTTGCCGGGATTTGTGACCCTAACCCAGGAAATTGCCTATACCTATTTATTTGTTATAAACGAATTGCGATATAGAGCCATAATATTTGTAGGTGCCTCTATTCTCAGCGTTATAATCTCTTTTATTTTAGCACCTCATTATGGAGCTATGGGATGTGCTATAGGAATCTTTTCTGGCACCATGCTCTGTCATGTTATAGGTATGAATTTTATTTACTGGAAAAAAATAAAATTAGAGATACCGCGATTTTTTAAAGAATGCTATTACAGTCTGATTGGAGCTTTTGTCTTAACGCTTTCTGTCGGATTTTTATTGAATTATTTTCTGCCCGCAGAAACTTTGATTCGTTTTTCCTGTAAAGTTGTTCTGTTATCTCTTTTTTATATAATTTCGGTATGGTTTACGGGACTGCGTGCTGACGAAAAAGAACTTTTTAAATCGGTACTTTTAAAGCTGGCAGCAAAATTTAAAAATAAATAATCATGATTTTTATAAAAAGCCTTTTTAAAACAGTTTACAAATACTCTACGGTGCGGTTTTTAAAGAAAAGTGTTCCACAAGGACAAGTTGTGGCTGGTAAAAAAGTTTTAGATATCCAACAGGCAAATAAGATTATCTACGAAGGAATTCTATCTGGCAAACCATTTATGGCAGGCAGATACGGAGGGTGTGAAAATGATATTTTGGCGAGTTATTACCTGCACAAAAAATTAGGGGCTCCCATATCCAAATTAAAGTTCAATTATTTGTGTTCTAATGCTGGATTTTTTCCTAAGGACATTTCTCTTTTGCAAGGATATGTAAATGAAATGGAAACTGCAGCTACACAGGTTGATATTCTTGGTGCCTGGAATTGGTTTTTAGAAGACTATATCATCGGGACTTTTGCCCCTCAATCCCAAATTACGACACTTGGAAATTTAGAACCCTGGTTTTCTGAAAAACCATGGAGCGCAGCTTTAAAAGGAAAGAAAGTACTGGTCGTACATCCGTTTCAGGATTCAATCGAACTGCAATATAAAAAAAGAGAACTATTATTTCCTGGTTCTGATATTTTACCAGAATTTGAATTAAAGACATTCAAAGCAGTTCAGTCAATAGCAGGCAATCAGCCGGAAGGATTTGAAACCTGGTTTGATGCATTGGATTATATGACAAGAGAAATTGAAAAGATTGATTTTGATATAGCCATTATCGGATGTGGTGCTTATGGTTTTCCTTTGGCAGCAAGAGTGAAAAAGATGAACAAGCAGGCGATACATTTAGCAGGAGCAACACAGTTATTGTTTGGGATAAAAGGCAGTCGTTGGGAACAAGGAAATTACAAGCCGATATTTGAAAAAATTTTCAACGAAAATTGGATTCGCCCTTTAGAAACTGAAAAGCCTAAGAAAGCAGAAGCTATTGAAGGTGCTTGTTACTGGTAAATCTCAAGGAATGAAAAAACAGCCAAAAGTTTTAGTAATAAGTCGTGACTCCTGGAATGATACGAACAATAGCGGTAATACGTTATCCAATCTTTTTCAAAATTGGGATACGGAAAATATTGCCAATATATATTGTAGAGATGAAATTCCAAACAATAAAATTTGTTCAAATTATTTCAAAATATCGGAAAGCCTTCTCCTGAAAAAACTCTTAAGAAAAACCGCTGTGGCAGGCATGAGGGTTCAAAAGCAAGAAACGGCTTCAGTGGCATTTGAAATCAAAGACGAGCAGAAAGAAAAGAAAATCTATGATTTTTTTAGAAAAAACAGATTCCACATATTTTTATGGGGCAGGGAACTGCTTTGGAAAATGGTAAACTGGAAAAGCAAAGAATTAAAAGATTTTATTAAAGACTTTAATCCTGATGTTATCTATTCGCCTTCGTACGATTCCTTTTACATGCATGATATTTTAAAATTTGTCCAAAAGGAATCAGGTGTAAAAGTCGTATATTTTCATTGTGATGATTTGGTTACTTACAGGCAATATTCCTGGTCGCCATTGTATTGGGTAAACAGATTTGTCCTTCGGAAACATATGGACAAAAGCATACAGTTGGCAGCTAAAAACTATTGCATCATTGATGAACAATCCAGAGTTTATAAAAAAATCTATAACCTCGATTTCGATATCTTATATAAAACAGGAGATTTTACAAATTTCCCACAAACACATTCTCCAAATGTGCCTTTAAAGCTAATCTATACCGGTAATATAATTTATGGAAGGATTCATAGCCTATTTTCTATAGCTGATGCTTTAAAAGCAATTAATTCAGAAGGAATAAAGGCAAAACTCTATTTGTATACTGCAAATGAAATTACTCCAGAAGTAAAGCACAGATTAGAAAGTTCCGGTTCGGTTGAAATAATGGGCAAAGTTCCGTATTCCCAAATTCCGGGAATTTTAAATGATGGCGACATACTCGTACATGTGGAGTCTTTTGAAAAACAGCAAATGTTAGCTACTTCTCTGTCATTCTCTACCAAAATAGTAGATTATTTAGAAGCTGGAAAACCTATCTTTGCAATGGGTTGGAAAGAAGCAGCATCAATCAAATATCTTCATGATAATGGCATTGGCGTTACGGCAAACAATAATCAGGAAGTTCTAGATAAGTTAAAAAATCTAATTGACCATACAGAAAGCTTAAATGATAAGGGCTTAAAAGCATGGAATTTTGGAAAAGAAAAGCATAATAAAAAAGACGTGCTAAAGAATTTTGAGGATAATCTGGAAGCCCTAAAAAAGGACTAGTGCTATGAAAAAGAAAATTTGTTTTATAGTATCTACTCCTTATACGGCAAAAGCTTTTCTGGAAAACCATTTTGAAGTGCTTTCCAAAGATTATGATGTTTACCTTGTCGCTAATTTGGACGACCCGGAAATTAAAAATTATTCGAATAGCTACTTACAGGAAGTAAAGCACATACCCATTTTTAGAAAAATTAGCCTGTTAAAAGATATCAAAGCACTGTTTCTGTTGATTCGTTATCTCAATAAAAGCAACTTTGATGTAACGACAACGTTTACACCCAAAGCGGGACTTATAGGTATTCTTGCCAGTAAGATAGTAGGTGTAAAGAAGAGAGTTTATTTTTTTACCGGACAGGTTTGGCATACTAAAAAAGGAGTTTTTAAAAAATTTCTTATGACTTTGGATAAGTTTGTGGTGGCTTTAAGTACAGATATAATTGTTGATGGAGAGCCGCAAAGAAACTTTTTAATAGAAAATAAAATTATTAAACCTAACAAATCAATCGTGTTAGGGAAAGGAACAATAAGCGGTATTGATATTTCAAGATTCTCGCTGAAAAATGAAATCAGAGAAAAAATCCGATTAGAATTAAACTATTCTCAGGAAGACTTCGTTTTTATGTTTCTCGGAAGATTAAATACAGACAAGGGTATAATGGATTTAGTCCAGGCTTTTAAAAAAATCAATGTGAAGTATCCGGAAACAAAGCTGTTGGTAATTGGACCGGATGAAGAGAATATAAGTGCAAAAATCACTGCGGAATTAGACCGGGGAACTTATACTTTGTATGGTTCTACGGATAAGCCCGAAAACCTGATGCAAGTAGGTGATGTTTTTTGCCTGCCTAGTCATAGAGAAGCATTCGGCTTAAGTATAATTGAAGCTTCGGCTTGTGGAAGACCAATATTATGCAGTGATACGTATGGACTTAAAGATACTATTGTAGAAAATGTTACAGGTTTAAGACATAAAGCCCATGATGTAGATTCCATTTATAACCAGATGGAAGTTTTGATAAAAGACAGTGCATTAAGACAAAATCTTGGGATAAATGGCAGGAAGTATGTTGAAGAACACTTTTCAAAAAATATCCTGACAGGACTATGGCGTGAATATTACAATTCGTTGCTAAAAAACTGATTTAGTACATGATATATAAAAGATATATAAAAAGAATAATTGATTTTAGTTTGTCCCTGTTGGGATTTATATGCTTGTTGCCCATATTTTTGGTAATAACGATCTTTTTGTTTTTTGCCAATCAGGGAAAACCGTTTTTTGTACAGAAACGACCGGGAAAAAATGGCGATATTTTCAAAATAGTCAAGTTTAAGACTATGAACGATAGGAAAGACAAGCAAGGCAAACTGCTTCCCGACGCAGATCGTTTGACTAAAATTGGTGCTTTTGTCCGTAAGACATCACTTGATGAAATTCCACAGCTAATAAACGTTATAAAAGGAGATATGAGTCTTATAGGTCCTAGGCCGCTATTGGTCCACTATCTGCATTTGTATTCGGATTTTCAGAACAGAAGGCATGAAGTGAAACCAGGAATTACTGGTTGGGCTCAAGTAAATGGCAGAAACGCCATCAGTTGGGATAAAAAATTTGAATTGGACGTTTGGTATGTTGATAATATCTCTTTTAAATTAGATATGAAAATACTTTTTATGACAGTAAAAAAAGTAATAATAAGTGAAGGTATAAACGCAGCAGATGCTGCCACAATAGAACCTTTTAATGGAGAATAACATTGTATTATATGGAGCAAGTGGGCACTGCAAAGTAATTATGGATTCCGTTTTTTTGCAGGGCGATACTATAGAAGCTATCTTAGATGATAGCCCGAAGAAAAAGCATCTTTATGAAATTCCTATCATTAAAGCGGAAGATTTTAAAGTGAGCAGCGACACTCTTTTGACCATTTCTATTGGCGATAATAAGGTTCGCAAAATGATATCTGAAAAAATAAGTGCAAAATTTCATACGGTAATACATCCAAAAGCCATACTTTCTGAATATTCTTCTATAGGGGAAGGAACAGTAGTGATGGCTGGAGCTATTGTAAATGCGGATTCAGTTATAGGGAAACATTGTATTATTAATACAGGCGCAGTAATAGATCATGATTGCAACATAGGCGACTATGCCCATATTTCGCCAAATGCCGCATTGGCTGGAGATGTCAAAGTAGGCGAGGGAACACATGTTGGTATTGGTGCTTCCGTAATACAAGGTGTTACGATTGGCAAATGGGCTATTATTGGGGCCGGATCAGTAGTGTTGAAAGATGTTGAAGATTATGCTGTTGTTGTTGGAAACCCAGGCAGAATTATAAAATATACAGAAAAATAGATAAGATAAAATGAGCAATCAAAAAATATGGCTTTCTTCCCCACACATGGGAGGAACCGAGCAAAATTATGTCAATGAAGCTTTTGAATCCAATTGGGTTGCACCGCTAGGGCCAAACGTAAACGGATTCGAAAAAGATTTAGAAAAATATATCGGACAAGAGAGCTTTGTTGGAGCTTTGAGTTCTGGTACAGCAGCTTTACACCTGGGTCTAATAATTCTAGGAGTGAAAGCTGGAGATGAAGTAATCTGCCAAAGCATGACATTTTCTGCGTCTGCCAACCCAATTATGTATCAAGGAGCGACGCCAATTTTCATTGACAGCGAAAAAGAAACCTGGAATCTTTGTCCAATTGCTTTAGAAGAAGCAATAATTGATAGGATAGCAAATGGCAAAAAACCAAAAGCAATAATTGCGGTGCACCTTTACGGTATGCCATACAAAGTAGATGAGATCCATGCAGTAGCAAAAAAATATGACATTCCTATTCTAGAAGATAGTGCAGAAGCACTGGGAAGTCATTATAAAAACCAAAGATGTGGTACTTTCGGAGAAATCGGAGTATTGTCATTTAATGGGAACAAGATTATAACAACTTCTGGAGGCGGTGCTATCGTAACCAAAAATCAAGAGGCCAAAGACAAAGTAGTTTTTCTTTCTACGCAAGCCAGAGATAATGCGCCACATTACCAGCATAGTGAAGTGGGTTATAATTATAGGATGAGCAATATCTGTGCGGGAATTGGTCGCGGTCAGATGGAAATCCTAGATAAGCATGTAGCTTTAAGAAGAAAGATGCATGATTTTTATGCAGATTATTTTAAAGATATTGATGGTGTAACCGTATTAAGCGAGCCTAATGAAGATTATTTTTCAAACCATTGGCTTTCTGCTATTGTGATAGACCCTTCTAAAAATAATGGCAAGACAAGAGAAGGTTTACGATTGGCTTTAGAACAAGAAAATATAGAAAGTCGTCCGTTATGGAAACCAATGCATCTTCAGCCTGTTTTTGAAAAATATCCTTATTATGGAAAAGATGTTTCTGAAAAATTATTTGACAACGGACTTTGTTTGCCTTCGGGATCTAACTTATCTGATGACGACAAAAATAGAATTAAGACGGTTTTAAATAACTTTTTTAAATAAAAAGCATAATTAAAAAATTATCATAATTTTAAAAAATAATTGTGATATTATAGCGTCTGTTATAATTTGGAGATGATTTATTAACAAAAATAGTTAATAAATACTTAAAATTTTAGTATTTGCTTAACATAGTTCTTTTTTACATAACTTTGCCAAGCAATAGCCGGACTATTAGAATTTCCCCCAAATTAAAAAAATAAAAATTGAAAGAATTGGATAAAAAATCCTTTAGATCTGATTTGTTTACGGCAATGTCAGCGCTAAAATTAAATTTTAGTTTTAAGAATTTGGGATATCTTCCCAGATGGGTAGTCTTATTGTTGGATTTGAGTATTGTATTTGCTGCAGGGCTCATAACATACCTGTTGCTAAAAGGAATTAAACTTACCTATATTCCTGACGGCTACCTCTTTTATGGGACAATTCTTTATTTTGCTGTAAATATTTTTTTCTTTTGGGTTTTCCGAACCTATTCTGGAATTATACGACATTCCTCTTTTATTGATGCTGTAAAAATATTTTTCGCCCAATTTTGTGCTCTTATAACCTTGGTATTTGTCAATTTTGTATTCATGCTTGATCATGAATATAAAATATTCCTGAATACGGGTATATTCATTAATGGAGTAATTTCTTTCTGTTTTTTGTTTTTCTATCGTATTGTAGTAAAGCAGACTTTTGAAAAATATCTTAATATTTCAAGAAAAGACGGGCAGATGAGAGCCCTAATTTATGGGTTTGACAACAATGCAATAGCGGTAGCCAATGCTTTAAGGTCAGAAAATCCAAGCCGATTTAAATTAATTGGTTTTATTGATAAGTTTGGACAGAATAGCTCAAAAAGAATTCTTGACCTTCCTATCCTGCAGCTCAAAAGAAGAGTTCCTGTCGTAATGCGCTCTGTTGGAGCCGAAGCTTTAATTATTGCAGACAAAACACTTACCAAAGAAGAAAGACTAGCTATCGTAGACGAATGCCTAGAATACAACTATAAAGTATATACAATACCATTAATTACGGATTGGGAAAATCAAGAGGAAATCTCGAAAAATATTAAAAGTTTCGAGATTCAGGATCTGCTAGAAAGAAAACCGATTGTTCTAGATACACATTCTATATCTTCTCAATTAAGAGGCAAAACCATTATGGTTACTGGAGCTGCTGGTTCTATTGGAAGTGAAATCGTAAGGCAGATTATCGGATTTAATCCAAAAACTATTGTTATTCTCGATCAAGCGGAAACGCCTTTGCATAGCTTGTCGCTGGAAATTGCAAATTGCAATCCCGAGATAATGATTCATAACGTTTTGGCTGATGTAAGGAATAAACAACTTCTAAAGCAGGTTTTTAAACTATACCAACCGCAAGTAGTCTATCATGCCGCAGCATACAAACATGTGCCCTTGATGGAAGAGAATCCTTCACAAGCAGTGTTTACAAATATATTAGGTACTAAGATTCTTGCCGATTTGTCCCATAAGTATAAAGTAGAACGTTTTGTCATGGTTTCTACAGATAAGGCTGTGAATCCAAGCAGTGTCATGGGAGCGAGTAAAAGAATTGCAGAGAAGTATGTCCAATCTTTGAATTATAAATATAGGAATGATTCTGAGAATAACGGAACTAAATTCATTACCACACGATTTGGAAATGTTTTAGGATCCAATGGCTCAGTCGTACCGCTTTTTAAGAAGCAAATCGAAGAAGGAGGGCCTATCACAATTACGCATCCAGACATTATACGGTATTTCATGACTATTCCAGAAGCCTGTCAATTAGTTCTTGAAGCAGGTGCTATGGGTAATGGAGGCGAGATTTATATTTTTGATATGGGCGACCCTGTTAAAATTATTGATTTGGCAAGAAAGATGATTAAGCTGGCAGGTTTTATGCCCGACAAACAAATAAAGATTAAGGTTGTAGGATTGCGTCCTGGTGAGAAATTATATGAAGAATTGCTAAACGATACAGCAAAAACACTTCCGACGCATCACGAAAAAATAATGATTGCCGAAGAAATTTTTGATGATTTTGATGCGGTCAGCGAGGCTATCCATGATTTGATAGACAGCTCAGAAATTACTTCCAACGAAGAAATTGTTGCAAAAATGAAATTTATTGTTCCCGAATTTAAAAGTATGAATTCTGTTTTCGAAACATTAGACAACAATCACGTAGACCAAATATAGTCGCTCGACTAGTGTGTTAATTGTTAAATAGTATCTTTGCACTAAAAACCCATATGAAACAGCTGATTTATTTTAGGCCAATAATTTTAATTTTTTTATCGCTAGCGGTCTTTTCTTGTGCTTCAAGAAAAGATATGACTTACTATCAAAACATAGATCAGCTTTCAAAGCTTGAAAATTCAGCATCTTACGAAACAAGATTACAGCCAGATGATTTACTTATGATTGTCGTTATGGCCGAAAATCCAGAAGTAGCGGCACCATTTAATATGCCATCTTTAGTATTGCAGTCAACATCTGAAGTTGAAAATCAGCAAGTTAGAATGAATAGTTATCTAGTTGATTCTAAGGGGTTTATTCAATTTCCTATACTTGGAGCTATCCAGCTTGGCGGTCTGACAAGAACAGAAGCTGTTGCTAAAATGACTAAAGAGCTTGAAAAATACATAAACAAGCCGTCAATAAATCTTAGAATCCTCAACTATAAGATTACGGTTCAGGGAGAAGTTGCACAGCCAGGAATTCATACTATTACTAGCGAAAGAATCACATTGACGGAAGCATTAAGTATGTCTGGCGATTTGACCGTTTATGGCAAAAGAGATAATATCTTGGTCATCAGAGAAGAAAATGGTAAAAAACAAGCGACAAGAGTAGATATTACAAAAGCAGACTTTTTGAATTCTCCATTTTACTATCTTAAGCAAAATGACGTGGTATATGTTGAGCCCAATAAAACAAAGATTAATTCTTCTGTAGTTGGCCCAAATACAGCAATCGTTCTTTCTTCTATATCTTTATTGGTAACTATAATAGCCTTAACTATACGATAATTAATATGAGCGACAAGCAAGAAATTCCGCATGAAAATCAAGAATCTGATTTTAATATAAGAGAACAGATAGAGCAATATCTTGTGCATTGGAAATGGTTTGTACTTTCAGGAATTATTGCTTTAGGCGTGGCTTTCCTGTATCTAAGATATACAACTCCATTATTTAGGGCTACAGCTACAATTTTAGTAAAAGACGACAAAAAAGGAGGATTGGCTTCCGAACTTTCCGTTTTATCAGATCTAGGGGTCGGTACTTCAAAAAGTAATGTTGATAATGAAGTTGAGATTTTAAAATCAAGGACTCTGACAGAAAAAACAGTAAATGAGCTGCATCTAAACGTTAATTACATAAGCCACGGTCGAGTTAAATCTTCAGAGCTTTATAAGGCTTCTCCTATTATAGTAGTTTTTTCACCATTAAATGAGCAATATAAAAAAGAAACACATGTATTTACTGTTGAATCTGTAGATGCAAACAAATTCAAGCTTTCTAGGGATGAAGATGTAGAATTAGGAATTTTTCAATATGGAAAATTAATTAAAATTCCTGAAGGCACACTTTCTGTTTCAAAAACTAACCTTGATGAGAAACAAGAAGCTTTTTCTATGGATTGTATCATTTATCCTATTGAAAGTACCACAAATTATTATAGAGGCGCCCTAGGAATTGTTCCTGTTGGTAAAAATACAAGTGTCATAGAACTTTCTGTTGTTGATCCAAACTCACAAAGGGCTGCAGATTTTCTAAATACTCTAGTGAATATCTACAATCAAGATGCTATTGAAGACAAGAATATTGTTGCCGAAAAAACATCCGATTTTATCGCTACACGTTTGAAGCTAATTACAGATGAACTTACAGATGTAGAAAAAGATGTAGAAGGATTTAAGAAACAAAATAATCTTACAGATATTCCAACTGAAGCCACCATGTTTCTTGAAAATGCTGCTGAATATCAAAAGAAGCTGATTGAAACGGAGATCCAGTTAAATGTTGTTGCATCGATGCGACAGTTTTTAAATTCAAGCGGTCCTGAAGACCTCATTCCAAGCAACCTTCTTTCTACGCAGTCTGAAGCATCGGAATTAATAACAGAATACAATAGGCTTATTATTGAATATAGTAGGATTGCAGCGGGAGCTACTAAAGAAAATCCAGTAGTAGTAAATGCAGCAAAGAAGATTCAGGCAATGAAATCAAACATTAGCCAAAGCTTAAACAGAATGCAATCTTCTTTAGCAATTACAAAGAGAAATTTAGACAGACAAGAATCCTTAATTGGCGGTAAGAAAGCCGAAGTGCCACGTCTAGAAAGAGAATTCAGGATTATTGACAGACAACAAAAAGTAAAAGAAGCTTTATATCTTTATCTTCTCCAAAAAAGAGAAGAAACTGCTTTAACTCTTGCTGCAACAGAGCAAAGTGCAAAAGTTATTGATGCAAGTTATTATTCTGGAGTTCCAGTTTCGCCTAAAAAAAGCGTTATTTATCTTATTGCTTTAGTTATCGGGATAGCTATTCCAGGTGCAATTATTTATTTGCAAGAATTGCTGAATACAAAAATTAAAGGCAGAATGGATATTGAAAAACGTCTGGCAATTCCATTCCTAGGAGATGTTCCTAAATCTGAATCACATGAAGAAATGATCAATACCAACAGCCGTTCTAGTTCTGCTGAGGCGATACGTATTGTCAGAACCAATTTGGAATTCATGCTGACAGGTGTTGAAGGCGACAAAGGAAAGACGATTTTTGTCACTTCGACAATTCCAGGCGAAGGGAAGACTTTTATTTCTGTAAACTTAGCTGGCACAATTGCGCTATCTGGAAAAAAAGTATTGCTTGTAGGAATGGATATTAGAAATCCGAAATTAGCAGAATATATACCAATTAAGTCTGAGGGAGTTACAAACTACCTTTCGAAACATGATAAAAATTTAGATAGCTATATTACGAAGCTTGATAATTTTGAAAATTTCCATGTACTATCTTCTGGAGTTATACCTCCAAATCCGGTAGAGCTTTTGATGAATGACAAGATAAATAAGATGTTTGCTGAACTAAAAGAGGCTTATGATTATATTATCGTTGATACAGCTCCAGTAAGCGTTGTTACGGATACGTTATTGATTGCTAAAAATGCAGATGCATTTATTTATGTGGTTAGAGCAAATTATTTAGATAAGCGATTGCTTCATATACCAGAAATGTTCTATAATCAAAAGAAATTGCCAAACATGTCTCTTGTATTAAATGCTACAGAGGTAACCAAGAAAGGCTATGGCTACGGTTATGGCTACGGTTATGGAGTTCAAGAAGAAGTAAAACCTTGGTACAAAAACATATTCAAGAAATAAATATCTTACAGAAACAGAAAAGCCCTTTAAAAGGGCTTTTTTATTATCGTTTAAAAAAGTTATTGCGTTTTATAGCTTCTTTCAATACGGTTGTATCTGAGAATAATAATTTTTTATCAAAACTTCTCAAGTGATTTTCGTGATGAAGGTCAGAACCCGTAAAATCAATCATTCCTTTTTCTAGAAGCTTTTGCGCAACCTTGGCAACGCCTGATCCATAATATCCTACGGTCGAAAGAAGGTTTAACTGAAACAAACAACCGGCCTTCTTTAATTTTTTATACTCGTCAAAATTATTGTGATAAAAAATATACCGTTCTGGATGCGCCAATACAGGCTGATATCCCGCCACACGTATGTTGAAGATGATGTCATACAATTGCATAGGTGGATTAATATAAGACATTTCCACAAGAATATAATTGTCTTTTAGCGTAAGCAATTTCTCGGATTCGATTAGCTTTGAGAAAGAATCATCCATCATGTATTCTGCGGCGGCATTAAACGATGGATTTATATTTTCTTGTGCAAGCTTTTCAGTTGTTGAAGCAAGAAGCGTTTCAATTCCAGACCTTGAATTGTCCCAGATATTTTTGATGACATGAGGAGTCGTGATGAACTGCTCAAAACCTATTTTCTGTAAAGATTGGACTAGAAAAAGAGTGGTTTCAAAGTTTTTAGAGCCATCATCAATTCCTGGTAACAGATGAGAATGGATGTCTACATAGCTCTCAATAAGATCTTTAAGAATCGGCTTGTTTTTAGTAAAGAAGAACAAAGTTGTATGGATTTAAGATTCAGTTGCAAATTTATGGCATAAATTTAATAATCCTTATTTTTTATAACAGAATATATGAAACGGTACAGTCTTTAGAGGTATTTTGACAAGACGTAATCGTTTAAATTAAATTTCTTATTGCATTATAATTGTTATATTTGGCAGGCCACATTACAATCGCAACATTTTAAGTTTCTACCACAAAAATGAGCAATGAAATAATACTGAAAGCTGAAGGAATCTCAAAACAATACCGCTTAGGTAAAGTAGGAACAGGAACACTCAGCCATGATCTTAACCGCTGGTGGGCAAACATCCGCGGCAAAGAAGACCCTTACCTTAAAGTAGGCGATGTCAATGATCGTTCCTCAAAAGCCACATCAGATTATGTCTGGGCTTTACATGATATTAATTTTGAAGTCCATAAAGGCGAAGTTTTAGGCATAATTGGCAAAAATGGAGCCGGCAAATCAACACTGCTCAAAATACTTTCAAGAGTTACGGCACCGACAACAGGAGTCATAAAAACAAAAGGGCGCATTGCTTCTCTGCTGGAAGTCGGCACGGGTTTTCATAGCGAAATGACCGGACGGGAAAATATTTACCTGAACGGAGCCATTCTCGGAATGACCAAAAAAGAAATCAAATCTAAAATTGATGAAATCATTGAGTTCAGCGGCTGCCAGCGTTATATTGATACACCTGTAAAAAGATACAGTTCTGGAATGACGGTTCGTCTAGCATTTGCCGTCGCTGCCTTTTTAGAGCCTGAAATTTTAGTTGTCGATGAAGTACTGGCTGTTGGTGATGCCGAATTTCAGAAAAAAGCCATTGGAAAGATGCAAGACATTTCAAAAGGCGAAGGAAGAACGGTTTTGTTCGTGAGCCATAATATGGCAGCGGTCAAGGGTTTGTGTACTAGAGGAATTTTGCTCGAAAAAGGACAAGTTAGTTTTGAAGGTGCGGTGGAAGACTGTATTGACCGATATTTAAAAAATGCCGAACAGCAGCCGTATAGAGATTGGAGTATTGAAGAAGCTCCGAGTTCCGATTTTATCAAGCTGAAGGAAGTTAAAGTTTTAGATTCTACGGACAAAGTAGCGCTAAACCATCTGATGTCGCAGGATATAAAAGTAGAATTCACCTATGAAATTTTAAAAAAAGAGCAGCGGTTTACGCATGGTTTTAATTTGTTCAACAATCAAGGACTGCATATTTTGAGTTCACATGACAAAGACTCTTCAACTTTAGAAGAACCTCTTTCTTTAGGAGTGCACAAAAAGACCATCACCATTCCTAAATTTCTTTTAGCCGAAGGGAGCTACACCTGCAGTTTTGCCATCATGCGCTACAAGCCCTTTTTTGTAGAATTTCATGAAATGGATATTGTAGGCTTCAACGTGATAGAAATTAAAAATGATACATCCGCACGGGGTGATTATTCAGGAAAAATACCTGGAGTAGTCAGGCCGTTATTAAACTGGGAATAAAAGCATAATGAAAAACTGGACAGGAGAAAGGCTGGAAACTTTCGTATATAACAGGATAGCAATCGAACATCTGCACAGGTATTCTATTGCAACAGAATATTGCAGTGATAAGATAGTCCTCGATATAGCTTGTGGCGAAGGTTATGGTAGCCATTTGATGAGCGAAAAAGCTTCTTTTGTTTATGGAGTTGATATTGACAACGAATGCATTTCACAGGCAAAGCTGAAATACAAAAAACAAAACATTGAGTTTTTAGTCGGCAGTACGAGCAAAATACCTTTAGAAGACAATTCTGTTGATATTGTCGTAAGTTATGAAACGATCGAACATCATGATGAACATGATGAAATGATGACGGAAATAAAAAGAGTGTTGAAACCAAACGGTCTATTGATTATTTCTACTCCAGATAAATTGTATTATTCTGACATGAGGAAACTGGAAAACGAATTCCATGTGAAAGAATTGTACAAAGAGGAATTTTCAGACTTAGCATCTCGATATTTCATCCAAACTCAATTGTTGTTGCAAATTTATAACAATGGCAATTCCATGGTGCTGGACGAGCAGTATCTCAAAGAATTGAAATTCTTTTCAGGAGATTATGCTGCAATTAGAGAAAAAAAATGGAATGCACTCTTTTTAATAATTATAGCTTCTGACGGCGATTTTAAAAGACAAAATATTTCAGTTTTTGACGGAGGAAGCATCAGCAAGAAAGAATTGGTGAATGAAATCCAAAATAGCGCTACCTATAAAGCGGGACATTTTATATTAAGTCCGTTTAAGTTTTTGAAAAGAAAATTAAAATAAAAGAAGTAGGATATGTCGGAATCTGCGTCCATGGATCATAAAATATATGTCATAATTGTGACCTATAATGCCATGCGTTGGATTGAAAAATGTGTAAATTCTGTTATAAATTCCTCTTACAAAGCTACGTTAGTAATTGTCGATAACAATTCGTCAGATGCTACTGTAGAAACCATTAAAAATAAATATCCCCAAGCCATTCTCGTAGAAAATAAAGAAAATTTAGGCTTTGGGAAAGCAAACAATATCGGACTAAAAATAGCTTTGGAAAAAGGAGGAAACTATTTTTTACTGCTAAATCAAGATGCTTATTTGAAAGAAGACACGTTGCAGAAATTGATGCTTCAAATGGAAGCCCATAAAGGCTATGGAATCTTGAGCCCGATTCATTTGGACGGACAAGGAAATCAGATTGATTTGTATTTCCAAACCTATATCAATCCAAGCAATTGCAAGAACCTGTATTCTGATGTTTATCTGAATAAAATGCTGAAGCCGGTCTATGATGTCAGGTTCGTCAATGCCGCAATTTGGCTACTTTCCAAAAAAACGTTGCAAGAAGTAGGAGGTTTCAATCCCTATTTTTTTCATTATGCCGAAGATAACGATTACGTCAACAGATGCAAGTTTAAAAGCTTAAAAGTAGGCGTTGTACCCGATGCTTTCGCCTATCATGACAGAGAACAGCAAGTCAGAAATTCTAATCCTAGAAATTTTGCAAATCTTCAGGATTTAAAGCTCATGAATCCTAGCAATAATTTGTCTGTGAACAAAATGATACGGCTGACCTTTAAGAAAGCAATTAAAGCGCTGATTAATTGGAATAAAACCGATTTTTTAGATTCGATACGATATCTGAAAAAGCTCTACAGCAGTAAAAAACAGGTTGCAAAAATTAAGAATGAAATAAAAAATAATCCTTATCCTTTTCTTAACTAATTCTCTCTAATAGTAAATAACTCCACCAAATGAATCAAGATTTAACCAAAATCTTAGCTGTATTAGTTAATTACGGAAACGAGCAACTTCGTTTTCTGAAAAGAGTCGTGGCCGAATTGAAAAGCTTTAAAAAATATGACGTTACGATAATCGTAAATTCGAATATCGACCTAGATATCGACGGAATTGACACAGTAAATGTTTTTACATTAGACGATTATCAGTTATTGCCCTTGACTTGCCGAACGACTATTTGGGAAAACAAGGATGATTTTGACGTGTTTTTATACGGAGAAAACGACCATTTGTTTACCGAAAAGCATATCGACAACCATTTGAGCTATTCCAAAATACTGCCTAAAAGCAGGATTACGGGACTGATACAATTTGAAGAAAACGAAACAGGAAAATATTATCCAGCTTATCATTTGGATTTTGAATGGGATTTTAATTCTGTTGAAATTTATAACGGAAAAAAGTTTGCCCATTTTTCAAACCTTCACCAAGCCACCTTTATCTTGACTAAGGAACAGCTGGCAAGAATTGGAAAGCAGCTTGATTTTAAAGAATTGATAGTAGAAAATACTTTGTATTCTAAGGTAGTCAGAAAAATTAAAAAGGCGCTAGGATTAAAAGTCGAAAGAACCAACAAATACAGCAGTAAATGTAAAGTCAATACCGATGTTTTCCAATTTGGAGGCATGAAAAAAGTGATTTGTATCTCTGATTTTGAAGACAACCTGATTCACCATCTGCCTAACATTTATATTGACGGACTGCACGGAAGAAGCAAGCTCCGTTCTGATGAAAAAAGAATGACAGAATCTCTGGCAAAATTATTAAGAACCCAATAATATCTGCTGTTTACAGCGCTACTGTTCATGCTTGCAATTGTTATTCCATATTATAAAATTCGCTTCTTTCAAGCAACCTTAGAATCTTTGGCCCAACAAAGCAATAAAGATTTTAAGGTGTATATTGGCGATGATGCAAGTAAGGAAGACCCAAGCGTTTTGCTGGAAAAATATAAAGGCAAAATTGACTTTTCCTATCAAAGATTTGATGCTAATTTGGGAAGGCAATCCTTAGTCAGGCAATGGGAAAGGTGTGTCGCGTTATCAGAAAATGAAGAATGGATAATGATTTTGGGCGATGATGATGTGGTGGGTGAAAATGCCGTTGAAGAATTTTATAATCATTTCCAAGAAATCCAAGACGAAAAAATTGCCGTTGTCAGGTATGCGACCTATAAAATAAATGAAGAAGGAAGTCTCATTTCTGCTGTTTATCAGCATCCAAAAATCGAGAATTCAATTGATTCGTTCTTTAGAAAGACTAGAAGCTCGTTAAGCGAATATATTTTTAGAAAGGAAAAAATACAAAAAATAAGATTCAAAGATTTTCCATTAGCATGGTTTTCAGATGTACTGGCCGTAATGGAATTTTCGGATTTTAAAAACCTATTTACACTAAACAACGCGGCGGTCTATGTGAGAATATCTTCCGAAAGCATTTCAGGTAGTTCTTCTTTCAACGCCCAAAAACTAGAAGCAAGTTTCAGATTTTACATCTATTTGTTAGACAAACATTCGCACTATTTTAATCCTGCCCAAATTAATTACTTTCTAGAAAAGACACACAATTGCTATTTAACCAATAAAAAGGTAATTTCGTTTCTGTTGAGGATAACAAAATTGCATCTAAAAAAAGGATGGATACGAAGCTATTTCAGTTTCATTACGACAATTGTAAAAAGAGTCTTGAGGCAATCCAAATAATAAACCACAGGTATGCGAATAGGATTTAATCCACATAAAGATAAAAAACAGGAGGCCTCAGAGTACTTCCATCAGGTCGTGATTCCTGTTTATATCCCCAACCAAGACGATTATTTTAAGGACAGCTTTGTAATATTAAAATACTGTATGGAGTCGCTGTTGCTGACCAGCCATAAAAAGACGTATTTCACGATTGTCAATAATGGAAGCTGTCAAGAGATTGTCGATTATTTGAATAACTTGTTTGAAGAGCATAAAATTCACGAGGTCATCCACTGTCCAAGTATCGGAAAACTGAATGCGGTATTGAAAGGCTTATCAGGCAATAATTTCCAACTGGTTACCATCGCAGATTCCGACGTGCTGTTTTTGAATCACTGGCAGAAGGAAACCTATGCTGTCTTTAATGTGTTTCCAAAAGCTGGAGCCGTTTGTCCGACACCATCGGCCAAATCCTTCAAGACCTATACAACGAATATATGGTATGAATTGTTCTTTTCTAAAAAATTATACTTTACGGATGTAAAAAATCCCAAAGCACTAGAAGAATTTGCTAACAGCATCGGCTATCCAGGATTCTATAATAAGTACCAATTAGATAAATACCTGACTGTTTCCAATAAAGATTTTAAGGCTGTTGTCGGTGCGGGACATTTTATTACGACCTATAGAGGAGCGATATTTGAAAAGCTGGAGAAAAAGTACTCAAGCTATAAGCTCGGAGGCGATAGCGAAAAAGAACTGTTGGATCTTCCAGTAGTAAAAAAAGGACTATGGAGGTTATCTACGCTGGATAATTTCGCGTATCACATGGGCAACAGTAAAGAAGACTGGATGCAGCAGAAATTAGACGAAATCGAGCCTAATGAGTATGTAGCAGAAAGCAAATTGAATTTAAACACGATTCCTTCAACCCAGTTGGGATATTGGATAAAAAATAAGTTATTTGCCAAGTTCTTTTTGAGAAAAAAAATACTGACCCAATGCTTAAGATATAAAGGACTTTCCAAAGAAGCTGCAGAACATTATTTATGATAACCATTGTCTACCCTTACCGAAACCGTGAAATAAAGCGCATCCAGCGTTCTATCGATTCGTTGGCGCAGCAATCGAAGCAGAATTTCAAGGTAGTATTCATAGACTATGGTTCTGAGGAAAAATCGGCGGAAGCAGCGGAAACCTTGCTCAAGAAATATGATTTTGCTTCCTATACCTACCTTCCTGTAAAAGACCAGCCTTGGAACAAATGCAAAGCTTTGAATTATGCCGTAAAAAAGATGGATTCCGGCTATTGTTTTGTAGCGGATATCGACATGATTTTCCACTCGCAATTCACGGCTATTTTAGAACAGCATCTCGACCCGAATAAAGCTACTTATTTTCAAGTAGGATTTCTTTCCCAACAGGAGACAAAAAAAGATAAGGCCTTCGAGTCTTATGAAATTAATTTCAAGACCAACGAAGAAGCTACAGGAATGACACTTTTTCCAGTTTCCTGTCTAAAAGAAATAAATGGCTTTGATGAGTTTTTTCATTTTTGGGGAGCCGAAGATACTGACATCCACAATCGCTTAAAAAATGCCGGATGTCAGGTTGAATACTATGATGAAAAGCTCTTAATGTTGCACCAGTGGCATCCTAATTATAGAAAGAGAGAAACCAAGACCCTGAACAAAGAACTGCAATTGTCTGGAATTGTAGAAATCAACCACCAACATTTGTTGCATAATCTAAAGACGAATGCCACCAAAGTAAATCCTAAAGGTTGGGGAAATGTTATGGTCGACACAGATCTGAACGAATTGCAATCTTTTCCAGTATCCACTCTCTATAATGAGAAGAAATTGATAGACTATTTCCTCTACCAACAGCTTTCCAATGCTAAAAACCAAATCTTGGCGATTGAGATTAAAGAAAATCCTGTTCAGGCTACGGCCAAATACAAGCTGAAGAAGCAATTGGGCAAAAAAGTACCGCAGTTCTACAGCCTTAAAGAAATCAATGACCAAATCCTGCTGCATATCGTTTCATTTTACCATACAAACCCCTATATTTATCAGGTCAAAGAAAACCCAAGCAGTATTATTTTTAAAATAAAAACCTAAAGCTAATCTTACCCGGTTTATGTCCCAAAACGGAAACATCAGGCTTTTTTGGTGGAGCGAAATCCACCTTGCCGGCAAGAAAAAAGAAAACTACGGCGATCTCGTGGGATGCTATCTTGTCGAAAAGATTTCTGGGAAAAAAGTGATGTGGACCCATCCTAAAAAGCGTTCTCTTTTGGATACATTCAAGACTATCTACCTGACCGCAGGAAGTATTTTGGCTCAAGTAGAAGGAAAATGCGTAGTCTGGGGAAGCGGCATCATTTCAAAAGAATATAAAATAAAAAAAGCCGTATTTTTAGCCGTCCGTGGACCGCAGACCAGAAAGCATCTGATGGCGCAAGGCTATGAAGTTCCTGAAGTATATGGAGATCCGGCGCTTTTGTTGCCGCGATTTTATAATCCGAAGAAACAGGCAAAATACGATTTGGGAATCATTCCGCATTATGCCGATTATAAGCTGGTAACAGAAATGTATAAAGAACACAGCAATGTTCTTATAATCGACCTGATGACCAATGATGTGGAGAGCGTGACCGATCTGATCTTGCAATGCAGAAGGATTATTTCGTCTTCCTTGCACGGAATTATTATTTCGCAGGCCTATCATATTCCGGCTGTCTGGGTCAAGTTTTCGGACAATGTTTTTGGAGACGGAATCAAATACCAAGATTATTTCGAGTCTGTAGGCATCGAGAATTATGCTCCAAAGTTTGTGTCGGAAAAGTTGGAAGATAATCAAATCGAAGCTCTTTTTAATGCCGTCCAATCGACTGCCACACCAGAAAAAATTAAAGAAATACAGGATGGCCTGATGGAAACCTGTCCGTTTAAATAATAGTTATGGCTAAAGTAATTTTGATATCCCAATTCCCGCTGCCGTATTCCAAGATTGGAAGCTGGACTACTTTGTACCAAAACTACCTGGAAGGCAAGCACTCCATCGACTATATCATTTGCGAGCAGCCCGACACCCGATTCCCAAACATACACTATGAAATCGTAGGGCAGACGCTGACACTCAAGCTCAAGAAAAAATACCATAAAAATAATTATATCGGCTATCTCGAAGCGCTTGAAAAGATTCTGGCAACGGGAGAAAAGCATATCATCCAGATTGTTGATAATTTCGGAATCATCAAGCCGCTACAGGAATTTCTTGCCTCCAAAGGATTGAGAAAACGATGCTACATACAGTTTTTTTATCATGGCTTCGCGCCCTTTTATGGCAATCTAGACAGCCGAAATTTCTACGAGTTTATTGATGAAATGGTACTCTTGACTTACGACAGCTATAAAACCCATAAAGAATATTATACGATATTGCCGTGCCGATTTTCGGTATTGCACAACGGAATTAATACCGACAAATTTTACAAAATAGCTCCTGAGAAAAAGAAAGCGCTTAGAGAGAAACTAGGATTTACCTCCGAAAAAATCTTTATCTGGTGCTCGCAGGACCGACCTAAAAAAGGACTGGATCTGATGCTGGATGTATGGAATCCCATACAGGAAAAGCATGACAACTGTACATTGCTTGTCATAGGAACCAATAGAAAAGAGACTATAAAAGGCGTTGTTTTTTTAGGGAAAATCCCTAATAGCGAGCTTCCTGACTATTACCAAGCTGCTGATGCCTATCTGTTTCCGACACTATGGCACGAAGGATTTGGCTTGAGCTTGATCGAAGCCCTACATTGCGGCTGCTATTGCATTGCTTCTGCTTTGGGCGGCGTTCCAGAAGTACTACAGTATGGAAAATTAGGCAGGCTGATTGAAAACCCGCATTTTATTTCAGAATGGATAGAGGCGATTGAAGGGTTTTTGTCAGAAAGCAGTAGTTATCCTTCTATACCCAAAGAACTTTATTCCAAAGAAGATTGGAATCAGGGCATGGAAAAAAGAATCTTCGATGCTAAAAAAAGCCTAGAACGATGAAGACGATAGCCATAATTCCAGCGAGAGGCGGATCTAAAAGACTGCCAGGGAAAAACAGCATGCTGTTGGGCGGTATCCCGCTCGTGGCGCATAGTATTTTATATGCCCAAGCGGACAGCCGTATTGATGCTGTTTATGTCAGCACAGACGATACCGAGATTAAAAAAATAGCCATAGCCTATGGTGTGCAAGTAATTGATAGGCCGCAACATTTGGCAGGCGATCTAGAACCGACAGTGACTGCCTTAAAGCATGTACTGGAATCATTAGAATCGAAGCCTGAAACAGTAGTACTGCTGCAGCCGACCAATCCGCTTCGGCCTAAAGATTTGCTGCAGAATGCTCTTGAGATTTATGAAAAAGGAAGATACGAAAGCCTTTTTACTGTAACCCAAAGCCACCAAAAACTAGGCAAAATTAAAGAGGATAAATTTATACCATTCAATTACGAACCGGGACAACGAAGCCAAGACCTAGAGCCTTTGTATTTTGAAAACGGATTGTTGTATATCTGCAAATCGGAACTAATCCTTAACGATACGATTATCAGTAAAGAAGCCTATCCAATGTTAATCGACCATCCTTTTGGCAGTGTCGATATTGATACTTTAGAAGATTTTGACTATGCAGTTTACCTGCATAAAAAGCATACCCTATAAAACATAGAAAAACCCCTGAACATACAACAATGAATCCATACATAGAAATTGCAGGAAGAAAAATCGGACCTGATTATCCGCCGCTGGTAATTGCAGAAATAGGCATCAATCATGAAGGTTGTCTGGCTGTTGCAAAAGAAATGGTAGACGCTGCACATCGAGCGGGCGCAGAAGTAGTAAAACACCAGACCCATATCGTGGAAGATGAAATGAGCGGAGCCGCCAAAAAGGTAGTGCCGGGTAATGCCACGGTTTCTATTTATGAAATCATGGAACGCTGCGCTTTGAACGAAGCAGATGAGTGGGAACTCAAGGAATATGTCGAAAGCAAAGGCATGATTTTTATTTCGACACCTTTTTCTCGTGCTGCAGCCGAACGCTTGAAGCGATTTGATATTCCAGCCTATAAGATTGGTTCCGGCGAATGCAATAATTATCCGTTGCTCGAACATATTGCCAGCTTTGGAAAGCCGGTCATATTAAGTACCGGAATGAATACCATCGAAAGCGTCAGTAAAGCAGTTGCTATTTTTGACAAACACAATATTCCTGTAGCACTTCTGCATACGACCAACTTATATCCGACACCGATTCATTTGGTACGTTATGGTGCCATGACGCAACTGCATGACGCATTTCCGAATAAGGTTTTCGGTCTAAGCGACCATACGCTGAACAACAATGCCTGTCTGGGTGCCGTGGCCTTAGGCGCTTCCATCTTAGAAAGGCATTTTACGGATCATATGAACCGAACAGGACCCGATATCATCTGCAGTATGGATGAGACGGCTTGCCAAGAACTGATAGCAGGCAGCCATGAGATCTGGCAGATGCGAGGAGGCAGCAAAGAACCCGCAAAAGAAGAACAGGTTACTATCGACTTTGCTTTTGCTACAGTCTGTTCTATCCGACCTATAGCAGAAGGGGAGGTTTTTACAAAAGAAAATATCTGGGTAAAACGCCCTGGAACCGGAGAGATTCTTGCCGAGCATTTCAATAATATTCTTGGAAAAAAGGCAACAAGAGCCATAGAAAATGATGAACAGCTAATTTGGAACGATATTCAGTAAGCCGTGAAAAAAATACTTTTCCTTACCGGAACCCGAGCTGATTTCGGGAAAATCAAATCCCTAATCCAAATATTGGAAAAAGACTCAGGATTTGTGCCCTATATTGCCGTAACCGGAATGCACCTGCAGGAAGAATACGGGTATACGCTTATTGAAATCGAGCGCTGTGGCTTCCAGAATATCCATACGTTCTCTAACCATACAGACGAGACGACGATGGATCTGACTCTCGCAAAAACCATCGAAGGATTGTCTGCCTACGTAAAAGAATGCCAGCCCGATCTGATTGTTGTTCATGGCGACAGAGTAGAAACCTTGGCAGGAGCTATCGTAGGTTCTCTCAATAACATTCTTGTGGCACATATCGAAGGAGGAGAGATTTCGGGAACGGTTGACGAACTGATCCGCCATAGCGTTAGCAAGCTGTGCCACGTGCATTTTGTATCTAATGAACAGGCCGCCAAAAGGCTGATTCAGATGGGAGAGATGGCTTCTTCTGTCTTTATCATCGGTTCTCCTGATGTTGATATTATGTTTTCTGAAAATCTTCCTGAGTTGGAGATTGCGAAAAGTTACTACGGAATCGGGTTTGACGATTTTGCCATTGCGATGTTCCATCCCGTAACGACCGAGGCAACACACATGATTCACTATTCGGATAACTTTACCCAGGCTTTGCTCAACGACCATCATAACTATGTCGTTATCTATCCGAACAACGACTTGGGAAGCAAGGCTATCCTAAATTCTTATGAAAAATTGAAAGGACATCCAAGGTTCAGGATATTTCCGTCCTTGCGTTTTGAATATTTCCTTACGCTGCTCAAGAACAGCCAATTCATCATAGGAAACAGCAGCGTTGGAATTCGGGAAGCGCCGTATTATGGTATCCCGATTATCAATATAGGGACGCGTCAGCAGAATAGGGCCGTGCATTCTGATATTATAAATACAGATTACAGCATTGAAAGTATAAGCGAAGCGCTCAAAATTGTCGACAGCCATCAAGTACAGCTGCAGCAAGAAGATTTTGGTACAGGGAATAGTGCCGAATTGTTCCTTGATTCCCTAAAAAATGAAGATATTTGGCAATTGAACCATCAGAAACAATTTAGAGATTTATAGATGATATTGGATTCGCCTAAAAATACATTTTTACGATCTGCAGAAGATAATGTCTTTTATCTTCCATCCTGATGCAGCAATTTATAAGAAAAATAGGTGTTATCCTGCTGACAACTGTGCTGTTGCTTTGTCTTTTTGACTGGGCTTATACAGAAGTATACGTACGTTCTATTCCGCGAAACAAAACAAAATATGTGCTGGGCCTAAAGGACCAGAAAATCGATTATGTATTTTTAGGATCTTCAAGAGTTGAAAACCATATAGATACTCAACTTATCAAAACATTGACCTCGAAGAAAGTCTTGAATTTAGGGATACAGGGTGCCAAATTAGATGACAATTATCTTTTGCTGCAGTTGCTTATTCATAACAATGTGAAAATAGGGAAACTTTTCCTGCAGGTCGATTATATTTTTAATACAGAATCTATATCGACTATCGTAAGTTCGGAATCGCTTCCCTATATCCGAAAAAATGAAATAATCCGCAATCATCTCGAAAAAAGCAACCCCGATTACTTGGCTTACTATTACCTTCCGTTTTATCGTTATCAGGTGAATGATTATAAGATAGGCTTCCGCGAATTCTTTTCTTCGGTGATAGGCAAAAAAAGCAAGACTGATTTTACAGACGGTTTTGTCCCAAAGCAGGTCAAGTTCATAAAAAACAACAATTTTAAGCTGCCCGATAGCATTATTGCCCAAAACAAGGTTTTTAATCAGATCGATCAGCTTTGCAAAGATAAAAACATCGAAGTTGTTTATTTTTGTGCTCCGTTTTGTTCTACTGTACGGCAATCGGATTATATTGATAAGCTCAAGCGCAAGATTCCCAGCCTGAAAGATTATTCTAAAACGCTCGATGATACGCTTTTTTATAATTGCGGACACCTCAATGAGGAGGGCGCCAAAGTTTTCACAAGAATGCTAGTCAAAGATTGTATGCAACATGAAAAATAAGGTTTTTATATTGTTACCCGACGGGATAGGATTGCGCAATTTTGCCTATTCTCATTTTTATGAATTAGGACTGGAAGAGGGTTTTGAGCCTGTCTTTTGGAACAATACGCCTTTTGACTTGACTGCCGAAGGCTATCAGGAAGTAAAAATACGACATGCGAAAACACATCCGTTGACCGACATCTATAAAAATGCGCGGAAGCATATCGAGCTGAGCTTGAATATCCAAAAAAGCAATGACAAGGTATATGACGATTATCGTTTTCCTTTTTCGTATAAGAATATAAAAAGTGCCATCAAGAGCAGTGCGACACATCTACTGATAGCAACACATACTTCAAAAAGCGGACTGGAAAGGGTACGCGAAAAAATAAAAAAACTGGAACGGACCACTCCGTTTTACCAGCATTCGCTTGAAACGCTGCAAAAAGAAAAGCCAGCTATGATGTTTTGCACCAACCAGCGTCCGGCATTGGCCATTGCTCCCCTTTTGGCAGCGAAAGATCTAGGTATACCAACGGCTTCGTTTATCTTTTCTTGGGATAATCTTCCGAAGGCCACGATGGTGGTAGAAACGGATTATTATTTTGTCTGGAGCGAGCACATGAAAAAAGAACTTTTGTATTATTATGACTATATCCGACCAGAGCAGGTTTTTGTGACAGGGACTCCTCAGTTTGAACTTCATGCTGTCCGAAATGGCTTGCAGTCAAGAGAAGCGTTTTTTGCGACCAACGGATTGGATATTGCCAAAAAATACATCTGCTATTCGGGAGATGACATTACGACGTCGCCAGACGATCAACAATATTTGTCAGATACAGCCAAAGCCGTTCGGCAATTGAATGCTGAAGGGTATAATCTGGGTATTATTTTCAGACGCTGTCCGGTAGATTTTTCAGCTCGATATGATGCTGTTTTAGAAGAAAACAAAGACCTTATCACCAGTTTGTCACCGCTTTGGAAAAAAATAGGCGAAGGCTGGAATACCATATTGCCAACAAAAGAAGATATCTTTTTGCAGCAGCATACGATCTTCCATACAGAAATGGTAGTGAACTTGGGTTCCTCTATGGTTTTTGATTATGCGTGCTATGACAAGCCGTGCAGTTTTGTCAATTATGATACAGCCCGTACGGCGAATACGAGCTCTTCGGTCAAGAAAATTTATAATTATGTACATTTCCGTTCCATGCCAGCTCCTGAAGCCGTAGTCTGGCTACATTCGCCTGAAGCAATCGCGGACCAAATCCGAACAACATTGCAAAACCCAAAATCTAACATTTCTCATGCGAAAGAATGGTTTGCGGTCATCAACCAGCAGCCGTTCCAAGATGCGTCCGTAAGAATCTGGAAAGCCATTCGCAACATAATCCACTAATCTATGTTTTTTAACTCCTTATCTTTTGCGATATTTCTCCCTATAGTTTTCTTTCTGTACTGGTTTGTTTTTAACTCGTCGAAGAAGGCACAAAATACGTTGCTGATTATTGCCAGCTATTATTTCTATTCTTGCTGGGACTGGAGGTTCTTGTTCTTGCTGGTCTTTTCGACCGGGCTGGATTATTTCACGGCATTGAAAATAGAAAACAGTCGCTCTAAAACGGAAAGAAAAACTTGGTTCTGGATCAGCGTGGGCGTCAACCTAGGGTTTCTAGGCGTCTTTAAATATTATGACTTTTTCGCGGTATCATTTTCTAAACTGATTGAGGGCTTTGGTATGCAGGCGAATCCGTTTCTGCTTAACCTGATCTTGCCAGTAGGTATTTCGTTTTATACTTTCCACGGACTTTCTTATATCATCGATATTTATAAGGAACGAATCAAGGCAGAGCGTAATTTTATCGATTATGCACTTTTTGTAAGTTATTTTCCGCTACTGGTTGCAGGTCCTATTGAACGGGCCACACATTTGCTGCCACAGGTCAAAGTCAAACGCAGTTTTGACTACCAGCAGGCCAAGGAAGGAATCCACCAGATCTTATGGGGACTGGTCAAAAAAATAGTGATTGCCGACAGCTGTGCGCAATATGCCAATGCTGTTTTTGACAATTATGAGAACATGAACAGTCTGTCTTTAATTTTAGGGGCGGTTTATTTTGCGTTCCAGATTTATGGTGACTTCTCGGGCTATTCAGATATTGCTTTAGGTACGTCTAAGCTATTCGGCATCAACCTGCTTAAGAATTTCGATTATCCTTATTTTTCAAGGGATATTGCCGAGTTTTGGCGCCGATGGCATATCTCGCTCTCGTCGTGGTTTCGGGATTATCTTTATATTCCGCTAGGAGGAAGCCAAGGAGGCACGTGGATGAAGATTCGAAATACGTTTATCATTTTTCTGGTCAGCGGCTTCTGGCATGGTGCCAACTGGACTTTTCTGGCTTGGGGATTCTTAAATGCCCTATATTTCTTGCCATTGCTCTTGAGCAACAAGAACAGGACGCATACCGGAAATATTGAGGGTGTAAGCTTTATCCAAGGCATGAAACTGATTCCGCAAATCGGGCTGACTTTTGCACTGACCTGTTTGGCCTGGATCTTTTTCAGAGCCCGAACAATAACAGACGCTTTCGGTTATATCAAGAGAATGTTTTCTAACTTGCAATTCAAGCCTCAATATTTTAACATCGAGCGGTATAACTTTGAACTGGTCTTGATGCTAGTCCTGTTTGTAGGTTTTGAATGGTTTAACCGCTATAAGATCGAGCCGATTTCAGGAAAATACAGCTATCCTAAAATCTGTTTGGCCATCATGGTACTGCTACTGTTTGGCGTCTATTCGGAATATAAAAGCTTTATTTATTTCCAGTTTTAGATGAGACAGTTCTTGCTTTATATCGTACAGATTCTTGTCGGCGCTTTCCTGCTGTCTTATGCGGTACAGCTGGCGGCTGATTCTGGATTAAAGAAAATGAAGAACACACTGTTTTCAGAATGGAATGCTATCTTAAAAGGCAACATTAATGCAGACATGGTAATCTTAGGGTCTTCGAGAGGCGTGGTTTCTTATGATCCAGACTTGCTTTCTGCAGCTTCAAATAACAAAGTGCATAACCTTTCTTTTAACGCAGGTTCTTATAATCTGCAAGAATTGAAATATAGTCTGTATGCAGAACACAATAAAAAACCTAAAATAATCTTGCAAAATGTCGACTTGGCTCATTTTAGTCCTTCTGCCCAGCTTCCAGAAGAGCATCAATTCTTGCCTTATCTAGACGATCAAGGTCTTAAAAAAGGATTAGGTTTGTTTGATAGCCGTTATTTGTGGGTAGATCGTATTCCGTTGCTGAAATACAATACCCAAAAAAGGTTTCTTGGGATTGGTTTAGGGTCTTTTTTGGGAAAGAAGTTTAAAAATAAGGATGCTGTAACTGACGGGTTTTCTCCAAAATCCATTGCCTTTAAAAGGGACGGCCATAACCTCAAAAGACTTTCGGATCCTGCTTTTAAAAGGTCTTATGAAAAAGACTTGGCACAGATGAAATCGTTCGTGAAGGCAAGGATTAAAGATTCTATTACAGTTATCTTGGTTTGGGCACCAGAATATAAAGAAAGACTAGCAGTTGGCAGACGTCTGACACAGCCACTAAAACAGGCGCTGGCTGATTTTGCTAAAGAACAAAAGGGAGTTTACTTTTTGGATATGTCTGAGGATTCCCTATCGCAGTCTTCGGATTATTTTTATGACACCTTTCACCTGAATACCAAAGGGGCTCATTTGTTTTCCGCTGCATTAGCGCAGAAGATTAAGGATTTGGAACGCAATACGTATTAATTTGACAATTAGGTTTTTCCATCAATGAAAAAATTTGTCTATTATCTTTTAGGTTTGTTGCTCGCCATTTTGCTGGCCGCTTACTTGCTGGATTATACTTTTACTGCATTTTATACCAACAGCAAGCCTCGGAATAAGATTGCCTTGGCGTATACTGGTACTGCACAGGAATATGATGTGATTTTCTTGGGCTCATCAAGAGCGAATAATCATTTTGTACCGCAATTGTTTATCGACAGAAGACTTACGGCTTATAATTTCGGAATGAGCGGCTCGCGGCTGGAAGAAAGTGCATTGCTGTTGCAACTGCTCTTGGCAAAAGGCGCAAAAATAAAGAGCCTTATCGTTGAGGTAGACCTCAATATCAATTCCAACGGTTATTCTGAAGGAACACGGGCTAATTTTTATCCTTATCTGAACCAATCAGACTTGATTAGTAGCTATTATAAAAATATAGCTGATTTTGACAAATTGTACTACTTGCCTTTTTACCGCTATCTGAAGTACGATGCGAAAATCGGGATACGAGAATTATTTTTTACGGTTGCCGAAAGGCCTTCTAAAAACTTGCAGTATTATGGGTTTTATCCTTTAAAAAATACAGGAAAGGACATGAAGTATGACCTTTCGAAGCATTATCCAAAAAAGAATCGGGCCTATGAGACAATCAAAAAAATATGCAGCGAAAACCATATCCGATTGATTGCCGTAACGACGCCTATGTGCGAGAACGTAAAAAATATCGCTTATTTTGAAGAAGTAATGAAATTGTATCCAGAAGTTCATAATTTTGAGGATGTCGTGACGGACGAAGATTGCTTTTCTTCTTGCGGACACATGAACGAAAAAGGAGCCACAGTATTTACCCAATTTCTGCTAGATAAATTTTTTAAATGATGCACATCGCCTTTCTTACACCCGAATATCCACATGAAAAAGTCTTGCATGCTGCCGGAATCGGAACTAGCATCAAGAACTTGGCTACGGCATTGGTACAGGAAGGAGTTGCTGTTTCAGTTTTTGTCTATTCTCAAAAAACAGATGCTGTTTTTGTAGAGGACGGCATAAAAATACATTTGATACGGCACAAGAAGTATCGCTATTTTGGATGGTTTTTCTATCGCAAATACTTACAGGATTATCTGAACCGATTTGTTTCTCTTGATAAAATTGACCTTATCGAAGCTCCCGATTGGACAGGTATTGCTGCTTTTATGAACTTGAAGGTGCCTCTGGTTATTCGTTTTCATGGAAGCGATGCCTATTTCTGCCATCTGGAAAACAGGAAACAGAAACTAAAAAATTTATGGTTTGAAAAGCTTGGAATGGCCAAAGCGAAAGCGTTTATTGCTCCTACACAATTTGCAGGGGCGCTTACGCAACAGCTCTTCGGAATCAATGATAAAGTGATACGTGTTCTGCATTACGGAATCTTGCTTTCTGATTTTGCCAACGAAACTCCCGAAGATTTTGAACAGGGACTGGTGGTATACGTAGGGACGCTTATCCGTAAAAAGGGCGTGCTGGAGCTTCCTGCTATTTTAGAGAAAGCAGCCGAAACCTATCCAAACATAAAGCTAGTCTTGATTGGTGCTGATTCTTTTGACATCCAGACAGGATCGCCTTCTACATGGCAACTGTTATATTCCATGTTGGATGAGTCGCTAAAAGACAAAGTCAGCTATCTAGGCAAGGTACCTTATGCTCAAGTAAAGGGCTACATGCAAAAAGCCAATGTATGCGTCTTTCCGACTTTTGCAGAAACACAAGGCATGGTTACCATTGAATCTATGGCCATGCAGAAAGCGGTTGTCAATAGCAATATTGGCTGGGCACAGGAGCTTATCATTGACGGTGAAAGCGGATTTCTGGTCCATCCGAAGGATCATGTTCTGTATGCTTCCAAAATCACGGCACTGCTGGCAGATAAAGAGCTTGCACTACAAATAGGCAGTAATGCCCGAGTGCGTACCGAGCAGGTCTTCGACATACGAAAAACAGTCTTGCAGCATATTGAATTTTATCAGCAGCAGCTATGATCATCCTCTATCATAAAAATAATAGGGTGACAGAGGCTTGGAATGATTCGGATTCTAAGGCACTGCCTATAAAGTCAGTTTCTATTCCCAAAGCGCTTTTTGAGATTGCATCTACGTTTCCTGATTCTTTGGTGCTTTGGTGCCATGAGTCGCAAAGAGAGCATCTCAATAAGGAACATCTTTCGGAAGTATTTCATCATAAAAAAATAATGGCTTCGTATGCTCTGTCGTCTGGAAAGTATCTTCCAGAAAGTATTGGATATGCGGACGAAAGTCTTTTTGCTAACCCAAACTTTAATTCGACCATTGCCAGCTGGCGGATGAGTTCTATGGTTGGAGGGCTGTATAGCAGCGTGCTGCTGTGTCTTGAAAAAAACATGGTGCCTGATCGGGATTTTGATTATTTCTTGCATTCTCTTGCAAAACTTGCCATGCCTCTAGGGCTATTGTGCTATTCTGAACCTCGGCTGCTCGCGAATGGGAGTGCTGCTTTTGAAATAGCACCGACAGGCAAGGCGAATGTGTTTCGATTCGTAAGTCAGCATTATCGGTTACGATGGGTCTTTTTATTGCGGCTTAATTTTGCAGTGCATGAAAAGAAGCTGCCGTTGTTTTCTTTTTTAAAGAGCTTTTTTTATCAAAAAAGAAGGCTGCCGAACACTATTTTTGATCAGATTCCCGTGCAATCTTCTAAAGAAATCATGGAGTCAGCGACTTTTGATGTGGTGATTCCTACTATAGGGAGGGAAAAATACTTGTATGATTTTTTGCGGGATTTGTCAGAGCAGACACTGCTGCCGCAACGAGTGATTATCGTAGAACAGAACCCTGAAGCGGAAAGTCAAAGCGGACTGGCGTATCTCCAGTCTGAATCTTGGCCTTTTTTGGTTTTGCATACATTTACGCACCAAGCGGGGGCGTGCAATGCTAGAAATTTAGCTTTGGCGCAAGTAGAAAGCGAATGGGTTTTTCTGGCCGATGATGATATTCGCATCAGTAATGATTTCTTAGAGCAAGCGGCTGTCGAGATACGGCAGTATGGGAATAGCGTGTATACGTTACAATGTTTGCAGGCGGGCGAAAAGGCCGTTTTTGACAAGGTATTTCAATGGAAGACTTTTGGCTCGGGATGCAGCATCGTCAAGAGGAGTGCCTTAGAAGGTCTTCAATTTGACATGCGTTTTGAATTTGGTTTTGGCGAGGACGCTGATTTTGGAATGCAGCTACGAAAAAGAGGACATGATATCTTGTATCTCCCGCACCCGCAAATAATGCACCTCAAGGCACCGATAGGTGGCTTTAGAACAAAACCGAAATTAGCTTGGAAGGATGATAAGCTATTGCCTAAGCCATCGCCTACAGTCATGCTCTACAAGCTGTTACATGAAACATCTTGGCAATTAAATGGCTATAAGACAGTTTCCTTTTTTAAGTTCTATAAATATCAGCCCATACGCAATCCTTTTGCCTATTTTAAAAACTTCAAAGCCCGATGGGCAGCCAGTTTGCACTGGGCCAATAAGTTGCGCGACAAAAAATAGCTTCAACGGAGTGCATTGTTGGTATAAACCTAACATTCCAAGCCAACAGCTATTCTTTTAATTTTTTATATTTGAGGCTCAATTTAATAACCGTATCTATTTTCCTCCATGCATAGAACAACCAAACGAACTACATTATTAGTACTCTTATTTGCGTTTTCTGTTTCCTATTCCCAAGACAAGATTATCGATTCGATAAAGACCCTAGTAAACAATCCCAAGCTTCACGATACGACCAAACTAAGGGCAGTATCGAATGCCATGGATTACTATAGTGAGCACGACAAGAATTATTATGTCTTGAATGCTATGCTGGGAAAGATTGCGGTAAAGAATTATAAAAAAAACAATCCTCCTGAACTGAAGAAAAAATATACCATGTGGCTATCCGGTTACTATTCTACTGTAGGAACGGAGTACTCTTTTACAAAAGAACGCGAAAAAGGATTGATATATCACGACAAGAGCATTGCCCTTCTTAAATCGGTAAAAGCGTATGATGAGATGTACAGCGAAATGATCGTAAAAGCATCACTTTATGTGCGGATGAACCAAGACGATAAGGCAATACCACTGATATTTTCAGCAATCAAATATTTTGAAAAAGATAAAGAATATTATGTAGATGATATGGCTTATGCGTATTCTGCTTTGGGACAGATTTATATCGGCCAGAAGCAGCATCAAAAAGCGATAGCCTATAATGAAAAAGCCATTCTGTATTATGAGGATTCGTATGCACAAGAGCCAAATGACCATACCAGCTATCTTAAATGCTTGGCTTATGGTAATATAGCCTATTCCTATTTGTCGCTTCATCAGTTCGAAGAAGCAATAGACTATTGCAACAGGGCATTGCAAATATCCAGAAAAATAAAAAACCATACTATTACAGGTCTTCTTTTATCTCGATTAGGAAATGCCAAAATGCATCTCAATAAGCTTGACGAAGCAGAAAAAATATTTAACGAGATCTTGTCTATAAAAGAGCTGGCAGAGGCCACAAACGATGCTGCCTTAGCCAGTGCTCATTTCGGACTTGCTAGTTTATATATCAAAAAAGGAAATCTGACTCAAGCGGGTCTTGCTGCGGAGAAAGGTTTTGTACTAAGCAAGAAAACAGGAAGCAAAGACCTTCAAGAGCAAGGTGCCCATCTTATTTATGATATCAGCAAAGCGACTAAAAATTTTGAAAGAGCGCTTGAAATGTACCAATTTCATGAGAAGATAGTCGATTCCAGTCAGATTCAAGCCTCTAAAAATGAGCTGGAACAACAGCTTCTTAAATACGATTTCGAGAAAAAAGAACTGAACTACAAGCTGGCTTCGCAAAAGAAAACCGCAGCCAAAAACAATTGGCTCATCGGGCTTTCCGGAGCACTTCTGGCATTGCTATTAGGAGGTTATTTTTATTACAGAAATACCAAACAAAAGCAGGCGATTGCGGGATTGGAGAAAAACCAGATCAAGCAAAAGCTGCTCATCACGCAGATGAATCCGCACTTTATTTTTAATTCGATTAGCAACATCCAAGCATTGATCCGTGATAAAAAAGACGAAGATGCTATAAACTACCTGAATAAATTTTCGGTCTTGACCAGACAGATTCTGGAGAATTCAAACGAAAATTATATTTCGTTAGCCGAAGAAGTAGGGATGATGGAAAATTATTTGCTCATCCAGCAGCTCTTATACAGTAACAAGTTTGGCTTTACGATTAAAATCGAAGAAGGAATCGATACCGAATCGCTGTTTTTACCGCCAATGCTGACACAGCCGTTTATTGAAAATGCCATAAAACATGGCTTGGCAGACAAAGACCAAAATGGTACCATTGCCATCCGTTTTTACCTAATAGATGCCAAGCTATTTTTTGAAATCTTGGATAACGGGAAAGGATTTGACAGCTCAAAAGCGATAAGCAATCACAAATCGCTAGCCATGACCATTACCAAAGAAAGATTGATTAATTACACCAAAAACCAAGATTTTGTCGTGCAGACCGATACTATAAAAGACCAAGACGAGAAGGTTGTAGGAGCCAAGGTTGTTTTTGAAATACCTTACATTTACGAAGAGTAAGATTATCCGCAAAACAAAAGCCCGACATGAAAGTGTCGGGTTTTTTTTGTAAAAGCTATTAATAGCTAGTACTTAGGGACATCCGTCATTTTGGCTACTACAAATGGAATTATGGCAACATGGGGGCGATGGCTTCTGCTGAACTTTGTCCTATAACTTTTAAACAACAAAAAAATGCAAAAGACAATTTTTATTACAGGCGCATCATCAGGATTAGGCAAAGGAGTTGCCAAATTATTTCAAAGCAAAGGCTGGAACGTTATTGCTACCATGCGAAATCCAGACAAGGAAACAGAACTCAACTTATTAGAGAATGTCACGCTCTTGCCCTTGGATGTTACGAATGTAGCCAACATCCAAGAAACCGTTAAGATAGCGACGCAACAACATGCTATTGATGTAGTGTTTAACAATGCGGGCTATGGGCTTATCGGAGCACTGGAAGCTTTGTCTGATGAGCAGCTGGTACGTCAGATTGATACGAACTTGTTAGGAGTTATCCGAGTGACTCAGGCTTTTGTTCCGTATTTCAGAGAAAAAAAGAAAGGCTTGTTTATTACTACGACTTCTATCGGCGGACTGCTGACATTTCCTCTGGATTCTATCTATCATGCGACCAAATGGGCACTAGAAGGTTGGAGCGAAGGCATGTCATATGAGCTAGGACTTCATAACATCGGAATCAAGACAATTGCTCCTGGAGGCATCAAGACTAATTTTGCGGGCAATGCCTTAGATGTGGTCCGACACCCTGCGTATGAGGCGGGTCTGGAGAAATTGTTCGGATTGATGAATCCGTCTAATTTTGAACCCGTAGAATGGATTGCTGATGTAGTGTATGAAGCCGCTACCGACGGCAAGAACCAGCTGCGTTATGTTGCCGGAGAATTTGCCAACGAATTGTATGCAAGAAGGCTAGAAATCGGTGCCGAATTAGCGGTAAAAGAAATGAACGCGATGGTATTCGGGGATTTAGTAAATTAGCTATATGAAAAAAGAGTCTAACAGTCCGGTAAAAATAAATTCGATTTCGGAGCTGCATCAGATGCTCGGATTGCCGAAACCGCTGCATCCGCTGATCAGCCTGGTTGACAATACCAAGATGGTATTGGACAGGTCGTATCTTAAAAGTTCTTTTTTGTTTAACTTCTATAAGATTTCCTATAAGAAAACGCTGAAAGGAGTTATCGGTTACGGACAAGGGTATTATGATTTTGATGAAGGCGGCATGGTTTTTACGGCTCCGAACCAGTTGATCTCAATCATCGGCGATGATACGGAATATAAGGGATATTCGTTATTGATGCACCCTGATTTTATCAGAAATTATCCTTTAGGAAAGAACATCAAATCCTACGGTTTTTTCTCATATGAAGCCAATGAAGCCTTGCATTTATCAGACAAGGAAAGGACGATTATCCTTGGAGTACTGGATAGCATAGAGCAGGAACTGAACGGAACGATAGATGATTTTAGCCAAGACCTGATGATTTCGTATATCGAAGTACTACTGAATTATGGCAATCGTTTTTATAAAAGGCAGTTTATTACGCGCAAAGCGGTAAATCACGACTTGCTGGCCCAGATGGAAGAAGTGCTAGAGTCCTATTTTGAACAAGAGGAGCCTTTGAAAAACGGACTGATAACGGTAGACTATCTGGCTCAGCACCTAAATGTATCGCCAAGATATCTGAGCGATATGCTGCGTTCGCTGACGGGACAGAATGCGCAGCAGCACATCCATGAAAAGCTGATCGAAAAGGCGAAGGAATACCTTTCTACTTCCCAGCTGTCTGTAGCAGAAGTAGCATACCAGCTGGGTTTCGAGCATCCGCAATCGTTCAGTAAAGTCTTTAAAAAGAAGACGAATGTAACGCCTTTAGAATTTAGGGCTTCTTTTAACTAATACACAACTACAGGAATGGATATCACATCGTTTGTTTCCGATTGGATTAATAAGGGCAATGCTTACGATACCGAAGGCTATCTGAAAAGTTATTGGGAAGATGCCGTACTAGACGACCCGTCTGTCGGGAGAACGTTTAAGGGTCATGCCGGAATTCGGGAGTATTTTACGAGCTATTTTATAGGATACCAGACACAGACCCGACTCGTCAAGTTGGACATTCAAGATAACAAAGCACATCTGGAAGTGGAATTTACCGGAACGTTTCCCGAAGGAAAAATAGGAGGACTGTTTGACCTGGCCTTTCGCGAGGGAAAAATAGCAACAGCAAAAGCGGATTTACTTTAATATATTTAAAAAATGGAAGAGAACAATCTTGACACTATCATAGCGCGCTCTTTGGCGTTACGAAAAAAATATCATGAGCTCGAAGTAAAGCATCATGGGAGCGAATGGACCGTAGAAGAAGATGCTTTGGCATTCTTGACCGATGCGGGTCTAGTGGGCCGCCATACGATGTCACAGCAAGGCCGCTGGCCAAAAGGAGATACGGCTACCGAACTGGAACACAAATTGGGCGAAAGTATCTGGTGGCTTATTGTTTTGGCGGATAGGATGGATGTCGATATCAAAAAATCGCTGGATACTTTTTTAACCGAGACGGAAGGACTTTTAAAATAAGAGATTATTCTGCTAGCTATAAAATAAAAATCCTGATACTACTATCAGGATTTTTTTTAGGCTTATAATTCTCTACAATTAGTTAGTTTACACTGACGATTTTTGAGAGCTGTTTCGTACCTAGATTTACTTTTAGTATATAATTTGCTTTTGATAGCTGTTGCACGTTGACTTGCGGAGTGCTTTCTTTTAAGATCAGCCTTCCAAATAAATCATAGAGTTCCCAAGAGACTAATTTTTCCTTGCCGGTATCTATGTTAAAATAGGAATGTGCTGGATTCGGGTATATTTTTATATCGGTAACGAGCGTTTTATCCTCGACTGCCTTTTGGTTTCTCATCGCGATTTCACCTACTGGCGCTTTAAAGGCAGGCAAGACGCTATTGCTTGTATAGGCATAAAAATAACCATTGTCTATAAGAGTATTGGGTTTGATCAGCAGGTCGCCCGTTCCTTCAATCTTGATACCGTTCCAATTTTCATTGTCTGCAGAGCTGATGTTTCCCGATTCTATAATATAATGGCTGTCGTTCTTGACAATGACGCGGCTTTCGGCAGGCATGATCATGTTGCAGGTGCTGTTGAGTGTCGCGCCATTTTCTACCTGTACGTTGGAATAGATTCTGAAATTCAAGTCCCAAGTTTCGTCTGAGTTGACCTTAAATACATCGTGGGTATAGGAGTCTTCCGTAAAATATTGCCTTACGCTAGAGATAGAAGCGTATCGGTACATCTTTCCGATTTCATCCTTGCTGATGTAATTGTGGTTGGTATTCCACTGGGCATTCATCACATGATCGTTGCAGCCTTGATGGTATAACATGAGGCTGTGTCCGAGTTCATGCACAAAGCTAGAATAACCTACTCCCACATACCAGCCTCTGACATCGCTCCAAGGGTAACCTTGCTGGGTGACGCAGTGTTTCATAGACAAGTACTTGGTATACATATCCGGCCAAAACTGCCTTGACTTTTGGCTCAAGTTGTACTCGCTCGGAAATTCTGAAGCGGCCCAGCCTGTTTCTGCAATGCCCGATGCACAGTTGCCTTGTGCCAGCTGTTCGTAAAGCTCGCCGTTGTTGGCGAATACGACATTGATGCCTTCGCGGATAGTCGGGTCGTTGTCGTAATAGGAGTAATAATAATTATAGCCGGGTATCAGGATACTATTATTGCTGTAAGGACCTTCAGAAGGAACGTAGCCTGTCACCAGAAAATTCCATGCCGGATCAACCTTCCAGACTCTGTTGACAATTACTCTTATCCTAGAATCATAGACATGGTTTGCCGGATTGGGATCGTAATTGTAGCAGGTCACGTCTTGCGGAATTTCGATATGGCCCAGCCTATAATTCATATTGGCAATAATATCATCCCAGACCAGCTGGTGCTCAAGGTTGTTTTCTTCAAAGTTGCCAGTTCCATCTGGTTTGGTCAAGAAGATAAAGTTCAGCTTGATGTAGATGATATCCTGCGTAGGCTTTGGGACATAAAGGCTGTTCTGGCTGTAGTATTGGGAAGTGTTTCCGCAATAGGAAAAAGGCGTGTTTTTCTTCTCCAACAAATTGTTGCTGTCTAGATGTTCGTGATCTGCTTTATCAGATATGCATTGCATCCTCAGCAGATTTTCTGGCGGGTTTTGCGCCCAAGCCGCACAAGAGCAGAAGAATAAAAAAAGTTTTATTTTTTTCATACTGCTATTGTTTAGAAGCGTTGTTTTCTAAGTTTTTGATCTTGGCATTGCTTTCTTCCAAGTCTTTATCTAGCTTGATGACATAGAGTGTAAGCTCTTCTATCTTTTTTAATAGCAGGGCGTTGAATTCTTTTAGTTCCAGTCCATTGTCTACGACTTCTTTGGCAGTAGGGACTTCTGGCAGGTGTTTGTTTTCGTTTACGAAAGCTTCGAGTTTTTTAAGGTCCATCAATTTGTACTCTTTTTCGAATACATAATCGGCCCAGCCATGCTGGTCTGCAAATTCAACTTTTATTTTTTCGGTCTTGATTCCTTCTTTGACAAAGAGACGGTAGCCGGTACATTCGGCACAGTCTACATTGATGGTACCAAGCCCTAATTTGCCGTTGGCTTTTAGCGTAAAGAACTGCTCATATTGCGTAGGGCTTGTCATGCCAGAAACATCTAGCACGCCAGGGTTTTCTGGCTGGTATTGGGTATATCGCAAAAAGAGAAGCGACATTCCGTTGCCGATGTTTGTAGCATTGTTTCCGATGTAAAAAGCGTCGCTGTTGACGTCGGCAACAACTTGAGTTCTGCCGCCTACTTTAAAAGAAATAGTAGGATCGGGTGCTGTGGCTACACCAATACTTCCGTTGGCGGCTACGCGAAATCTTTCTTTGTTGGCGGTTCTAACTACCAGATCTGTAGCATCGCTAGTTCCTACATATTCTGAAGTAGGATTGGTACCAGAGTTTCCGGTCAGTTTCCAAGATTGGGCAAGAGCAACATTAGCTGCGATCAAAGCGCCCACGATAAATAGTTTTTTTTTCATTTGGTATGATTTAGGGTTGTTGTTCCTACTCTGTTAAGGCTTTTCGGATACCGCCTAGAATTGATTTATTTTTCCTAAATTTCCGTTAAAAAAAAATACAGTGCAATGAGTCAAAAAAATCTGACTACCGAAAAGTTGCTGAATACCATAGAGATATGTCCGGCGCAAGGGCTTCTGCGAATGCTTTCGGGCAAATGGAAACCTGAAATATTTTATCTGGCGATTGAGTCGGATTTGCGATTTAATAGTTTGCTGCGTATGATAGAGGGTTCTAATAAGCAGTCGCTGGCAGTTGCCCTAAAAGAGCTGGTAGAAGCGGAGCTGCTCGAAAAGGTGGTCGTCAAGCAGAAGCCGTTGCATATTGAATATTTTTTGACGGAAAGAGGAAAATCACTGATTCCGGTATTTCGGCAATTGGAGCGTATTGCTGTGGAGCGGTAGGTATGGTTTTGTGTTGATGAAACTTAATGTTGTTGTATTTCACGTAAATTCTAACTGTAGATTCTACATCATCAAATTTTAATTCATATACTTTCAAAAGGTAATAATTTTCTAATATATTTGATTTTAAATTAGCTTTATTTTTTTCTTCTCTTGTAGACACATATTGTAAATCCGAATTATGGGGGGCTGTCAACTCTGTTAGACAGGTTGTTTCAAGTTGAAAGAAGCCGTCAACTCTGTTAGACAGGCTGTTTCGAGTTGAAAGAAGCCGTCAACTCTGTTAGACGAGCTGTTTCGAGTTGAAAGAAGCTATCAACTCTGTTAGACGGGCTGTTTCAAGTTGTAAGAAGCTGTCTAACCAGTTAGACAGGTTAAAGCAAAGCTGCTTTAAGCTGTTGAACGTGGTGGATGAGTTGTGTAAGTTGCAAATCTTGCTATGAATATATTGGCTTACTTAAAAAGTATCCCCTTCAATTATTTTTTTTCTGTGTTCTCTGCCCCAGTCGATCATCGTCAAGATAATGGTGCCAAAAGTCCTGCAATATTCCGTCGGCTCATATTCGATAAGGACAGGCGTATCGTCATAAACCGTCCTTTTGACCAGCTTGTTCATTTCCATATCTTTTAATTCTTTAGACAGCATGCGGGTAGTAATGCCGGGAATACTGCGCTCAATTTCGCGAAAACGCTTATTGCCATTGCAGATGGAATTGATAATAGGCAGGCGCCATTTTCCGCCTATGACATAGAGCGTGTCTTGCAGTGCTCGAAGCTCTTCTTGCTGGTTTCTTTCCATTCTTTGTTGGTATACTCTGTGATACTGATTACAAATGTATATCAATATGAAATACCTTTGACAAAAAATACAAACAAAATGAATTTAAAAAACAAAGTAGCTATAGTAACAGGCGGGAACAGTGGAATTGGACTTGCCGCAGCAAAAGAACTTATAGCACAAGGCGCTACCGTAATTATTACAGGCAGAAGAAAAGAGGCGATTAACAAAGCGGCGAGCGAAATCGGAGCCATTCCATTTGTAGCAGACCAATCTAACCTGCACGATATTGACCTGCTTGGAGAGACGGTTGAAAAACAATTTGGCAAGGCAGATATTCTGTTTATCAATGCAGGAATTACGGGTACGCCAGATCTGATAGAGGAAGCAAACGAAGCAAATTTTGACAGTGTGATGAATATCAATTTTCGTGGAGCGTATTTTACGTTGAGCAGGTTTATTCCTTTGCTGAATGATGGCGCGTCGGTTGTTTTCCTGTCTTCCAACACGGCAACCCTGCACAGTCCGAAAAGCTCTATTTATCAAGCCAGCAAGGCGGCTATAAATTCTATAGCCAAAACAGCGGCAGCAGAACTGGCACCGAGAAAAATCAGGGTCAATACCATAAGTCCGGGCCCTACAAGGACCGATGTGCTGAACAAATCGTATGGCGAAGAAAGTGCAGCTTCTATCTGGGACCATCTTGCCGACGTAGTGCCGCTTAAAAAAGTAGGCGTGCCTGAGGATGTTGCCAAAATGGTCGCGTATTTATGTGGCGAAGCAGCTTCGTATATTACGGGTGCCGATTTTGTAATGGATGGCGGAATGACCTTGAATTGATAAGGGATTTTAAAAAAGATACTATCTGGTTTTTTAGTTACTGGCGCGAGCAAAAGCTTGCGCCTTTTTTTATTCTATTTTATTTATCATCGCTTTCCGCCGCAGCTATTTATAGGAAAAGGCGGGCGACTGTATTATAGAATCATGCGTTGCAGGTTTTGGCTTCTAAATTTCTATATTTGTTCCATCTCAACGGAACCGCATGAAATTCTCACTTGTTATCTGTACATATAAAAGGGCGATGCCCTTGCTGACTCTTTTGGATTCAGTACAAAGGCAGACCCGCTATCCGAATGAGATCTTGATCGTAGATGGAAGCCCAGATGATTATACCGAGCAAGCACTAGCAAAGAAAACCTATGAGTCGCTTTTTTATCATAAAGTAGCTCCTGAGGACAGGGGCTTGACCCGCCAGCGCAATTATGGAATCGACAGGGTTGCCAGCGACACGGAGATAATCTGTTTCCTAGATGATGATACTGTGTTGGAACCCGATTATTTTGAAGCAATCCTTAACGTATATAAAGAGTATCCCGAAGCACTTGGTGTTGGAGGCTATATTGTTAACGAGACGGCTTGGCTGCCTGTTGGTGAAAATTATCAGCCTAAAACAAATGAATTTGTTTATGACGGATGGAAACGCAAGGATGGATCCCGTTTCGCAGCCAGAAAGAAACTAGGATTAGACAGCAATGTGCCGCCCGGTTTTGCGCCAGAGTACTCGCACGGACGGAGTATCGGCTTTTTACCTCCTTCGGGCAAGGTCTATGAAACACAGCAGTTGATGGGCGGTGTTTCTTCCTTTCGCAAAGATGTCTTTGACCGACTGCGGTTTTCGACCTATTTTGAAGGGTATGGATTGTATGAGGATGCCGATTTTACCTTGCGGCTCTCAAATACCGGCAAATTGTATGTTAATACCAATGCTACTTTGGCGCATTATCACGATGCTTCCGGAAGACCCAATGCCTATCGGTATGGCAGGATGGTCGTAAGGAACGGCTGGTATGTATGGCGGGCCAAATATCCGAAGCCTTCTGTTGAGGCCCGGATGAAATGGCATAGCATTACGCTGCTGCTCACCCTGATTCGATTGAGCAATGTCTTTACTTCCAAAGACAAGAAACAAGCCTTTATGGAATCACTGGGAAGAACTATGGGTTGGTGGAGCTTAATTTTTTATAAACCAAAAGCATGAGCCTCCTTTTAAAAAAAATACGAAAGAAAGTCAAAGAGTTTAAGGGATCTTATTCTGAGGTCCGTTATTATAGGGCGGAAGCACCTGTGCTTTATATTGACTTAAAGCCAAATACAAAAGTCAGGAGCTATCTGAACTTGATTTTTTTACTGAAGCAATCGTACTCGCAGCCTATTGTAATCCGATTTTCGCTATTCCACCTTTTTATCCTTTCAAAATGGTTTGGCAAGATAGACAATCTCTATTTCTCAAAACCTTTTAAAAAGACTAAGGTTTTTAGAAAGTTTTCGCATAAAAAGAGCGCTGATTTTAGGATGGATTATGAGTACCAGCGGGTTTATGAAGCGACAGACTATATTCCTAATGTGATTCCGTATATCATGCATCCGCAGAATTACATCAGCGGGCTAGAGACTATCGACAGCAAGCATGTTGGTATCATCATCAGCGGTAATTTTGAACGAAAAATTTATGATAATCCTACATTGATGGAGAAGTTCGGTGTACTGAACCGTTCTGTTATCTACGATAAACTAATTTCACTACTAGAATGCCGCATGATTACAGGCGACGAGCTGGTAAATAAGTATAAAACAAATGAATATTTAGACAAGCTGGTACTGATGAAATGGCAGTCTGGAGCTATTCCTTCGGCAAAATGGCGCTACTATCTGTCTACCGCAAAATTTATCTTTTGCGCTCCAGGCATGACGATGCCGTTGTGCCATAATGTTATCGAAGCCTTGTCGGTAGGAGTAGTTCCCATCCTGAATTATAAAGATTGGCTTAATCCTAGTTTGACAGACGGAGTTAACTGCTTTACGTACGATAATCTTGATTCTGTAGAAAGTGTCGTCAGAAAAGCACTTGCGCTAGACAGCCAAGCCTATAAGGCTTTGAGAAAGTCGTGTATGGAGTATTATACGGCTTATTATTCTAAATTTGATTTCGAAAAGTTCCGAAACGGCCGACTGACTCTAGTAAACGAAGATAAAAGGAACCTGCCCAAATCTAAATCCGTCTAACCATGAAATTCGCGATAATCACGCATGTGCCACACTTGAAAGAAGACCATCGGCTGTATGCCTATGCTCCCTATGTGCGTGAAATGAATCTATGGAACCGTTATGCTGATGAAGTGCTTTTGGTAGCTCCGCTAACACATATAAAACCAAATCCGATCCATTTGGCGTACGATCATACAGCCATTACGTTTTTAGAAGTACCTAGTTTTACAGCTATCGGATTAAAAGCAAAAGCGCTGGCGTTTGTAAAGATGCCTAAAATTTTATGGACTATATACAGCGCTATGAAGGAAGCCGATCACATCCATCTGCGCTGTCCAGGCAATATGGGGCTGTTAGGTTGTTTGGTGCAAATCTTTTTTCCGAAGACTCCCAAGACTGCAAAATATGCAGGAAACTGGGATCCGAAATCAAAGCAGCCGCTGAGCTACAGACTGCAAAAATGGATTTTGAGCAATACGTTTTTAACTAAAAACATGCAAGTATTGGTATATGGCGAATGGCCGCAACAGACTAAAAATATCAAGCCTTTCTTTACGGCAACCTATCAGGATAACGACAAAAAGCCTGTTGTTAAAAGAAGCTTGGACGGAAAAATAAAACTTTTATTCGCAGGAACATTGGCAAAAGGCAAACGGCCTTTGTATGCCGTGCAACTGGCAGAAAAACTATTTCGCAACGGACAGGACGTGCAATTGGATTTTTTTGGAGATGGTGCAGAAAGAGCCTCCTTGCAGCAATATATTGTAGATAACCGATTGGAAGACATCATCTTCTTGCGTGGTAACCAGACAAGAGAACAGCTTCAAGAAGCTTATGAAAAGAGCCATTTTTTGATATTGCCTTCGCAAAGTGAGGGATGGCCGAAAGTTGTTGCGGAAGCCATGTTTTGGGGCTGCGTGCCGGTTTCTAGTGCCGTGTCTTGCGTGCCGAACATGCTTGATAAGGAAGCAAGAGGAGTGCTGTTAGAGATGGACATTGAAAGAGACAGCCAGAAGATAATCAACTTGATACAACAGCCAGAAGTATATCAGAGGAAAGCAGAAAAAGCCGTATTTTGGTCGAGAAAGTATACGTTGGACTATTTTGAAAACGAAATCAAGCAGCTGCTAAAAAGACCATGAAGATTCTTCAACTCATAGATTCGCTTGAAGCGGGCGGTGCAGAGCGCATGGCTGTAAATTATGCCAACAGCTTGGGTTCAAGAATTGAATTTTCGGCATTGGCGGCTACGCGAAAGGAAGGGCCTTTAAAGGAGCGGCTGAATGAAAACGTTTCGTATTTGTTTTTAGAGCGCAAGCGTACCTTCGACCTCAAAGCAGTTTCCAAGCTAAAGAAATTTATCAAAGAACAGCAGATACAAATCATTCATGCGCACGGAACTTCTTTTTTCTTGGCGGTATTGCTAAAATTGACCTATCCGAAGATCAAGATTGTTTGGCACGATCATCATGGAGGAAGGGCAGAGCAAAGCATCTATAAAAATAAAATGCTTAAAAGCTGTTCTCGATTCTTTGATGCAGTGGTGGTTGTCAATACCGAATTGAAAAGCTGGGCCATGGCGAATCTGAAGGTCAAAAATATTCTGTATCTGCCGAATTTTGCCGTCAAAGACGCAAACGAAAAAAAACGTACAATCCTGAAAGGTGATGACGGAAAGAGAATCGTCTGTCTTTCGAATCTTAGGAATCCGAAAAACCATATAGCACTTTTGGAAGCCTTTTTCAACCTAGGGTTGAAAGACAAAGGATGGAGCCTGCATTTTATCGGAAAAGAGTATAACGATGGCTATTCTTTGCAACTGAAGCAATTCATTAAGAACAATGATGTAGAAGAAGCCGTTTTTATTTACGGTAGCGCTCCTGATGTCTACAACATTTTAGAGCAAGGGTCTATAGGCGTACTGGCGTCTTTATATGAAGGGTTTCCGGTAACTTTGCTAGAATATGGACTTTCCGATTTGGCAGTGGTATCTACAAATGTGGGCTATTGCTCAGAAATAATACAAGACGAAAAGACCGGGCTTGTTTTTGACCCTATGAATAGAAAAAAACTAGAGATCCAATTGGATCGTATGGTTCGTGATAAAGAATTCAGGACAGAGATGGCTGCTGCTTTGAGTGAATCAATACAATTAAAATATTCTGAGGAAATAGTAATGAATGCTTTAATATTGCAATATCAAAGAATAGTAGATGCAGAGTAGCGGAAAACAGATAACGTATATCGGGCTGATCGGATTGCATATTGCAATTGGTTTTGCCGTATACCTATTTCCGTTTTTGTCTAAAGTTTATGGCCTGCTTGCCGTATTGACGGGTTTTTTGATTGTTTTAAAAACATCCAATAAGCATAACGAAGTACTGTATATTTCCGGATACATGGTTGGAATAGAGGTATTGCTCCGAATGACGGGCGGTAATTTCCTGAACGAGTTTTCGAAGTATTCCATTACCTTTTTCATGACTTTGGGAATACTTTACAGCAGTTTCTCTAGAAGTTCTATCCCTTATTGGATCTATCTCTTAATTCTGATTCCCGGGGTCGTAGTTTCTACAACAACTCTGGATATAGGAACAGATGTCCGAAAAGCCATCGCTTTTAATATCACAGGACCTGTGTGTTTGGGGGTCAGTGCAATTTATGCCTACAGGCGAAGAATTTCTTTGGAAGAATTGTCCAATGTGCTTCTTGCCGTAGTCTTGCCTATTCTCTCTACTGTCTGCTATTTGTTTTTTTATACGCCCGATGTAAAAGATGTGGTTACAGGAACTTCTTCCAATTTTGAAACTTCGGGAGGCTTTGGACCCAATCAGGTTTCGACTATTCTAGGGCTAGGATTTTTTATCTTTTTTGCCAGAATGCTCCTAAATTCATCGAACAAAAGATACTTGTTTATCAATCTGTTTTTTGCATTGGTAATTACTTTTAGGGCGATTGTTACTTTCTCTCGCGGAGGCGTGATTACCGGAATAGCAATGATTGTAGTGCTTTTGGGGACACTCTATTTACTGGCGAATGTACAGACCAAATTAAAACTGAATATTGTGATTATCCTGACAGTCTTGGCCGGAATGGGAGTCTGGGCGTACAGCTCCTTACAAACCAGCGGTCTGATTGATAAACGATATGCCAACCAAGATGCGGCCGGAAGAGAAAAAACAGACCGGCTCGGAGGAAGAGAGCAGATCGCATCGACCGAACTCCAGATGTTTTTAGATAATCCTATTTTAGGAATAGGAGTCGGGAAAAACAAAGAATATCGCGAAGAAACGACCGGAATAAAGGCAGCCTCGCATAACGAACTGACCCGTATGCTGGCAGAACACGGTTCCTTGGGTATTTTTGCAATCTTGATTCTTTTCTTTACGCCGCTTGTGCTGTATGTCGACAACCGTCAACACTTCTATCTCCTGTCCCTTTTTATCTTCTGGTTGCTGACCATCAACCATGCGGCCATGCGACTCGCAGCCCCCGCTTTTATCTATTCGCTAACCCTATTAAAAGTATATTCTGTTGAAAAACCTGCTGTACATAGGGAATAAGCTATCAGGTCATGGTTTTTCGGTAACCTCTATCGAAACGCTGGGACCGCTTTTGGAAAGCGAAGGCTATGATCTGGTGTATGCTTCTTCAAAAAAGAACAAGATGGCAAGGCTGCTCGATATGCTGTCGGCAACAGTCCGATTGCGAAACATGGCCGACTTTGTGCTTATCGATACCTATAGTACCTCAAACTTTTGGTATGCCTTCTTGGTCAGTCAGCTGGCGAGGGTTTTGGGTATAAAGTATATAACGATGCTTCGGGGAGGAGACCTGCCAAAAAGACTAGCAAATCACCCAAGATTGTGCGCCCTGATTTTTAATCATGCGTATAAAAACATAGCGCCTTCTGGCTATCTCTTGGATCATTTTCAGAAGCAGGGTTTTAGGAACATGGCTTACATTCCGAATACGATAGAAATTGATAACTATCCTTTTAAGAAAAGAGCGATCGAGCAGCCAAAGCTTTTATGGGTCAGGGCTTTTGCGGCAATCTACAATCCTTTTATGGCTGTTGAGGTGTTTAAAATTATAAAAGAACAGTTTCCGGAAGCAACATTGTGCATGGTCGGTCCAGACAAAGATGGTTCGTTAGAGAAAACAAAAAAGCTGGCTTCGGCATACGGACTCGATATTAAATTTACAGGAAAGCTATCAAAAGCCGACTGGATACGCCTTTCGGAAGGCTATGATCTTTTTTTGAATACGACCCATTTTGACAACACACCTATAAGCGTTATCGAAGCCATGGCTTTAGGACTTCCTGTTGTCAGCACGAATGTTGGAGGCATTCCCTTTCTGCTTGAAAACAACAAAACGGCGCTCTTGATCGAGGATGGAAATACAGAAGCCATGGCTGAGGCAATCAAAGATATCGTAAAAGACAAAAATACTGCAGACTCTCTAGCCCAGAATGCTCGCCTGAAAGCGGAAAGTTTTGATTGGCAGGAAGTAAAGTTGTTTTGGAATGAAATTTTGCGTGAGCAATAGATTTATATTTCTAAAATAATGTTAAATTGCATGCTTTCCCAAACCTATAATAATGCCTCCTTTAAAGAAAATACACTTTGAGATTTCGGAAAGAAAGCTCCTGCTACGGTTATTTGATGTTTTGACAGTTGTTGGAGCGCTTTATGTTGTTGGGCTGCTGTTTAAGTTTGACTATTTTAGTATTTCTAAGGCTAATTTTTATTGGACAATTGTTTTAGGATTATACCTGAATATCTTGGGGACGGTTTTTGAAATGTACAATCTCCAAACGGCCAGTAACCAATACCAAGTCATCAAGAGCATACTGCTCACGTCTTCTACAACGGTTTTGTTCTTTCTGCTCACGCCTATATTCACGCCTGTACTTCCTTCAAACAGGCTCCAGATTATCTATTTTTTCTTGGCGATTACTCTAGCGTTATTTGGATGGAGGATTTTTTATCAGTCCTTTCTGGCTTCCCACAGGTTTCTAAAAAGAGTGGTCATGGTCTGCGACAAGAACCAGCTGGAAGAACTCGTGATGTCATTGGTAAAAGTAGATCCGCATTACAAAATACTCGGATTCGTCAATACCGATTCTAAAGGCGAAATCGTATCTGACTTGCCAGACATTGAAAATATAGAAATTCCAAAACTGAATGAATTTATAAAGAAGAATGCCATATCAGAAATCGTCATAGCTTCGCAAAAGACAGATGGGATAACAGTTGATTTGTATAACGACCTTTTGATACTTCTTGAAAAAGGATTTGTAATCAGAGAATACACGCAAGTATACGAGACAATAACACAAAGGATTCCCGTGCAATATGTTGACAGGGATTTTTACCGTTATTTTCCATTCAGTCGCAGCAATCATAACAAGCTGTATCTGTTGCTGGTCAGGCTGCTGGAGATTATAGTATCGTTGTTTGGAATTGCAATCGGACTGTATCTGCTGCCTTTTATTTATGTGGCCAATTTTATAGGAAACAAAGGCTCGCTGATTTATATTCAGGAACGAGTCGGCAAGAACGGCAAAGTGTTCAAGATTTATAAATTTAGGACGATGGTGAAGAATGCAGAAACAGATAAGGCTGTTTTTGCAACCCAAAATGATAGAAGGATTACAGCTTTCGGGAAGTTTTTAAGAAAGTCAAGAATTGACGAATTTCCTCAATTCATAAACGTCCTGAAAGGCGACATGGCTGTCATCGGACCGAGACCCGAAAGACCTTTTTTTGTGGAGCAGATTGCGAGCCAGATGCCATTCTATCAGACAAGACACGTTATAAAACCTGGATTAACGGGCTGGGCTCAAGTCAATTATTCGTATGGAGATTCGATTAAGGATAGCCTAATCAAGCTGCAATATGACTTGTACTATATCAAGCATCGAAGCGTCTTTCTGGATATCAATATCACCATCAAGACTATTAGTACGATTCTCTTCTATCGCGGGCAATAGCTAGCCGTTTACCGGTTTTATCTTTCTGTTTTTTCTTGCAAATCGAGCCAAGCCAATGGTTGAGGTAATCAATAGTGCCATGAATAATAGCAATTGTGCCTTATTGATAATAATGACGAGGTAGATGGCGATGCAAGCCAAGTTAAATAAAGATAGGTTGGAGATCCACTTACGATTTTTCTTTTTGTAGAAATACAGCAATACGAGCAACGTAGGGTTAAATAGCAGCACGTTGTAGTTCCAGCGCACTTCTTCATGCAGGGAATAAAAACCGACTAGCGATAGGAAAACGCCCAGCAATCCTAAAATTGCAAAATAAAAAGCATACACCTTGTTGTTTTTCAGTACGACAACCAAAAGAATCAAGGCAGAAAAGAAATAAATGTTGTTCCAGAAAGAAAAAGCCTTTTCGGGCTTGGCTTCAAAAATCGTCTTCGTTTCAGAAATTAACGGCTTGCCTTCATAAGTAGTAGTCTTTAAGACATTCATTAATTCCAGAGGCAAGAAAAGAACTTCTGCTTTTTTGTCGGTTTTCGGACCAAAAATAATATTGATGCCTAGTTTTTGAAAAAAGCTGTTTTCTAAATAAGGGTTAAGTATTTCTCTATAGGTTATCGTGACAGGCTTTTTTGTGGTAATGACTTTGCTTCCCAAGACATCGTTGACCTTGTCGATAACCATAGTAGTACAATTCTTGTCGATAAACTTGTAGGTATAGAAGCGCTCGTCAGAATACAAAGTCTTGTTCAGCTCATCCAACAATTTCTGCTTTTGGATAGTCGTCAGGTTAAGTACCTGCTCATAAATAGAGCGATTTTCCTGTCTGTAATTGTACTCAAAGCCCGGATAAGCATCTGTCGCTACAAAATATTGAAGGTCGCCTTTTACGAATTTAGCCAAGAAATAAGGCGTATCAAAATCAAAGTAGCCAAAATTATAGATATTGTCCAATCCGCGCTGAGCATCAAAAATCCGTATGGCGGTATGTCCGTATAAAGTATGCGATTCGTTCGCCGTGCCGATAGTCAGTATGCTTACTTTAGAAGAATCCGATAAGATAGCGCTTTGAGAAAAACCTTTTAATAAGGGACAGGCTAAGGATAAGAAGAGGATAACAAGTCTAATTCTTGACATAGGATAAAAATTAAAACACAAATATCCGCAAAACAAACCAATAATTTAGGCTGGCAGGCAAGCTTTTATAAATTCTTAAAGACAAAGAAATTATCTTCTGAAGATGCCCAAATCTACTTTTACAGAAAAGATGTTCGAATATAAAGCCACACTCTGGTCGCCAATATCCGTCAGCGCATAATCAACTTGGATGCCTTTGTATTTGAATCCGAGGCCTATGTTAGGCTGGAAGCCCACTTTTTCGCTTCCATCCAATTGTTTTACATTCTGGAAGTTTCCGACACCGCCTCTTAAAAAGACCAAGTCGGTATAGCCAAATTCAAATCCGACAGCAGGATCGATACTCACGACGTCGGTAGAAATTATATCGTTTGTTCTGGCAAAGCTCATATTCAAGTTTGCCGCGGCCATAATGCTATAATCGTATCGGATGATGAATTTTTTAGACAATCCTAGTTGTGCTTTTGGCAGGGTAATTTCGGAGTCTTCTGGCAATTCTTGGTTTTCACCCGGAATAGCATCCTTGATTTTATTGTAGGCTTCTTCATCTATGTTCCAGATGTTATAAGTAGTCGTGATGTCTCGCACCATAAGTCCGAATTTCCAGTCGTTTCTTTCAAACTGAAGCCCTACGTCAAAACCAAATCCCCAAGAATTGGCAAAATCACCGATAACCCTTCTGATTACCTTAGCATTTACACCATATTGAAATCCAGGAATCTTTAATTTTCGGGCATATGAAAAAGTTACGCCATAATCTGCAGTAGAAAACAAGCTGATTCGGTTGTAATCGATATTTCCTTCGCTGTCGATCAATTCGGTCGTGTTCAAGATATCATCTACTCCAAAACGAATTACAGACAATCCCCAAGCGCTGTCATCATCAATCGGCATGGCAAATCCGGCATAATCATACTGTGCAATGTTGGCAAAATAGCTGGCATGCATCAGAGAAGCCTGTTTGTCCTCCAAATGAATCAATCCGGCCGGATTCCAATATCCAGAATTAACATCGCCTGTGCTGGCAGTCACGGCATTCGACATACCTAAAGCGGCTGCATCGACACCGATATTCATAAATTCATTGGAATATTTTCTAACCGCTTGGCTGTAAGCGAAAGAGCATACTAAAAGGAAAGAGGCTATAAGGGGTTTTTTCAAAGCAAATTGTTTTTACAAACCGAAATCTGTATTCTTAAATTATCGTCCAAAAATATAAATTTTTATTGAGCTTCCTTCTTCGCCATCAACAATAAATCCGAGCAAAGCAATATCAAGTAAAAATCTGTAATAAGAAACGCACTGCACTATAAACTTATTGTGCTAAATTTGCAGTCTTGCCAACTAAAAAACAACAAGACATGCGAATTAAGGCTCAAGTTCCGAACATCATCACATTGCTCAATCTTTTTTCAGGATGCATTGCATTGATTTTTGCTTTCCATCAAGATTTTAAACTTGCCTTTTTCTTTGTCTGCCTTGGTATCTTTTTAGACTTCTTCGATGGTTTTTTTGCCAGGTTATTTAAAGTTTCAAGTCCGCTAGGTTTGCAATTAGATTCGTTGGCCGATATGGTAACCAGCGGTGTTGTTCCCGGACTCGTGATGTATCAGTTGATGAACCAGGCTTTGGGCTTTCCTTCTTCCGATTTGCCTATGATGTTCTTCCCGTTTTTAGGCTTTATAATTACGCTCGGTTCTTGTTATCGTTTGGCGAATTTCAATATCGATACCCGCCAGACGGATTCTTTTATCGGACTTCCAACACCTGCTAATGCATTGTTTATCCTAAGTCTTCCGATTATCTTGCTTGATAATCAATATGAGCTTGTTTCACAGGCTTTGGGCAATGAGTGGATTTTACTCGTGATTTCTTTGTTGAGCGCTTTTATGCTGAATGCCGAGATTCCGTTATTTTCATTAAAAGTAAAAAGTGCCAGTTTTGCCAAAAACAAGCTTCAGATTATTTTTCTAGCCGTATCGCTTCTGCTTTTGCTGTTTTTTAAAGCATTAGGGATTCCGTTGCTGATTATTTTCTATATCCTATTGTCGATCGTGACAAATAAGAAAAGGCTTAAAATTCGTTTTCTTCTTTTTTAATGATGGAAGGACTGTTTTAATTTTCAGTCCGAAGTCTGACAATTCCCAAAAACGTTTATTTTTACTGAATGAAGAAACCAGCTCCAAGAAGAAAGCCTTCGACAGTACGCAAATCCAAAAAGAAAAAAAGTTTCTTTTCGGGTAACGTATTAAAGTTTTCTATTTGGGCTTTTTTTATTCTTCTGATTGCTGGAACTGCCTATCATTATCGTGAAGGACTGGCGTATTATTTCAGTTTTAAGACCGACAAAAAGCTTTCTGACGAAGAAAAGCGAATTGCAGATGTCAGGATTTACCAAGTCCTCAGCAAGCACGAAAATAAAGTATATGGCTTTGACGTGTCAGAATATCAAGGCAAGGTCGATTGGGAAAAAACAACTGCCATTGAAGAGACTTTTCCGTTGGGATTTGTCTTTATACGGGCGACTGCTGGAAAAAATAGGGTGGATGCTACCTTTAAGGAAAACTGGAAGGAAGCCAAAAAGCACAAGCTTATCCGCGGAGCTTATCATTATTACCGTCCGAATGAAAATTCTATAGCACAGGCCGAAAATTTTATCAAGAATGTAAAGTTGCGCAAAGGCGACTTGCCGCCTGTTTTGGATATTGAGAAACTACCAAAAGAACAATCCATCGATAGCTTAAAGATAGGATTGAAAAGATGGCTGAAAAAGGTAGAAAAGCATTACAACGTAAGGCCGATTATCTATTCTGGCGAAAGTTATTACAATGATTTCTTGAAAGAAGAATTTGAAGGTTATACGTTTTGGATTGCCAACTACAATTTTTTTGAAGAAACCATCAAAGACGAATGGACGTTCTGGCAGTTTACCGAAAAAGCAACCGTTCCCGGCATTGACGGAACTGTAGATGTCAATATCTACAACGGAACTCCCAAGCAGCTGCAGTATTTTACCATCAACTAAAAATAGAAAAACCCAAAAGTGATTTTAAACTTCTGGGTTTTGTATTATCTGCAATCTAAAATCTTAAATCTGCTATCTAAAACTCCAATTTCTTTTTACGAAGCTCAAAATTCTGTCCAAGATATACTCTTCGAACCATTTCATCTTGAACTAATTCTTCTGGAATACCTGCTTTTAAGATTCCACCTTCAAACATTAGGTAGGTTTTGTCGGTAATAGCAAGCGTTTCCTGAACGTTGTGATCGGTAATAAGGATACCGATATTTTTGTTTTTTAGCTGTGCTACAATCCTTTGGATGTCTTCTACTGCAACAGGATCGACACCTGCGAAAGGCTCATCCAATAAGATAAATTTCGGGTCTGTTGCTAAGGCACGTGCGATTTCAGTACGTCGTCTTTCACCTCCCGAAAGCAAGTCGCCACGGTTGGTACGGATATGTCCCAAGCTAAATTCAGCTATAAGACTTTCCATTTTAGCTTCTTGTTCTTGTTTGGAAAGATTGGTCAGCTGTAGTACGCTTAAGATGTTATCCTCAATACTCAATTTTCTGAAAACCGAGGCTTCTTGAGCCAAATATCCGATACCATTTTGCGCTCTTTTATACATCGGATAATCTGTAATTTCAGTATTGTCCAAATAGATTTTACCGCTATTTGGCTTGACCAAGCCTACGATCATGTAAAAAGAAGTTGTCTTTCCTGCACCATTCGGACCCAAAAGACCAACGATTTCGCCTTGATTTACTTCTACTGAAATGCCTTTTACGACACTTCTTCCTTTGTATGTTTTGACCAGATTATCAGCTCTTAAGATCATATTCCAATGTATTGTAAATTACCCGAACAAATAAACAACTATTCGGAGTAACGTTCCTACTAATTAACAATTATTTATTTTCTTCTAGGGCTTCCCAAAACTCGTAAGCTCTTCTCAAATGCGGGATTACGATGGTACCGCCGACCAAAGTCGCGATACTCATGGCTTCCATCATTTCTTCTTTGGAGATGCCTTCTTTGTAGCAGGTTTCTAAATGGTATTTGACGCAGTCGTCGCAACGCAATACGGCAGAAGCTACAAGTCCTAGTAATTCTTTGGTCTTGACATTCAATGCTCCTTCCATATAAGCGTTGGTGTCAAGATTGAAGATTCTTTTGATGACTTTATTGTTATCGTTAAGCAATTTTTCGTTCATCACTTGACGGTAATCGTTGAATTCTTTAACTAGATTGCTCATCTTTTAATTTGTTTTTTTGTACCCAGCCCGAAATAAAGATGCTGAGCTCGTATAATATTAATAATGGAATCGTAACAATAATCTGGCTTACGACATCTGGAGGCGTCACGATGGCCGCGATAATCAGGATAATAACGATGGCGTATTTTCTGTATTTTCTCAAGAAGACAGGAGTTACCAAGCCTAATTTAGAAAGGAAGAACATGACGATCGGCAATTCAAAAACCAATCCGCAAGACAGCGTCGTGCTTCGTATTAATGAAATGTATGAATCAAGGTCGATGTCATTATGAATCTGCGTACTCACCTGATAGCCCGCCAAAAAGTTGATGGAAAGCGGCGTGATGATAAAATAGCCGAACAATACGCCCAAGAAAAACAAGAAAGAAGCAATTGCCAGAAATAACTTGGCGTTCTTTTTCTCTTTGTCATACAGCGCAGGGCTTATGAATTTCCAACATTCCCAAAGAATAAAAGGGAAAGCAATAATAAAACCAGCAGTAACGGATGTCCACAAATGCGCATTAAACTGCCCGGACATTACACGGCTTTGTACGTCGAAATTGATTTTGTAATCACAAAAACCATCGCCGTCGCTACCAAAAAACTTACTGACTTCGCAGAACCAACGGTAGGTAATGAAATTAGGATTTTTTGGTCCGAATATAATCTCATCAAAGATAAAATCACTGAAAAAGAATGCGACGGTCGCAGCGATTATTATAGCCAATGTGCTTCTGATCAATAACCATCGGAGTTCTTCCAGATGGTCGAGAAACGACATCTCATTTACGTTTTTCTTTCTTGCCATGTTATACGATTCCCTCTTTTAAAATATCGTGAAGGTGAATTACTCCTAAATAATTGCCGTCGTCAACAACGACAAGCTGTGTTATTGAAAAATCTTCCAAGATGTTTAAGGCATCAACAACCATGTCGTTGGATTTAATCACCTTAGGATTTTTGGTCATGATGTCTTTTGCCGTCAGGTCGCTGAAGGTATCTCGGTCGTTTAGCATTCTTCGGATGTCTCCGTCAGTAATAATACCGATTACCTTTTCGTTTTCTACAACCGCTGTAACGCCCAGTCTTTTTTCAGAAATCTCAACAATCACTTTCTTGATGCTGGAATCGGGAGAAACGACCGGTTTGTGCGTCGTATCTAGCATATCTTTTACGCGAAGCAAAAGCTTTTTGCCCAATGCGCCGCCAGGATGGTACTTAGCAAAATCCTCGCTTTTGAAATCGCGAAGCTCCATCAATGCAACAGCCAAAGCATCGCCAATGACAAGCTGTGCCGTGGTGCTGTTTGTTGGGGCAAGATTTATAGGATCGCACTCTGATTCAACATACGCATTTAAGACGTAATCGGATTCTTTTCCGAGGAAAGAAGTTAAATTTCCAGTTATCGCAATTAAAATGTTTCCGAAACGTTTTAGCAAAGGAACCAAGACTTTGATTTCGGGACTGTTGCCGCTTTTTGAAATGCAGATGACTACGTCGTCTTTTTGTACCATTCCCAAATCGCCATGAATGGCTTCGGAGGCATGCAAGAACATTGACGGAGTTCCAGTAGAATTAAGCGTTGCCACAATTTTTTGGGCGATGATGGCGCTTTTTCCGATTCCGGTGACAATCAATCGTCCTTTTGACTTGAAAATGATTTCTACGGCTTCGGCAAAATCGTTGGTGAGGAGCTCTGAAAGATTTGCAATTGCTTTACTTTCAGCTAATATTGTTTTTTTGGCAGAGGCCAATATTGCTTCTTTTTCTATCAAAACAGATTTTTTATAAAATTTGTGGTTATAAAAGAAAGTTGTATCTTTATGTTGTGCAAATTTATGTAAAATACCATTAAAAAAGAATGAATTCAAACGAAATTGACATCCACAAAGAATTAAAAAAATATTTTGGCTTTGGCCAATTTAAAGGATTGCAAGAACAAGTTGTCAAGAGTATCATAACCCAAAATAATACATTCGTTATTATGCCCACGGGTGGCGGAAAATCCCTCTGCTACCAGCTGCCTGCCCTGATCAAGGATGGAACAGCAATCGTAGTTTCCCCGCTAATCGCACTTATGAAAAATCAGGTCGATGCTATCAGGAGCCTTTCTTCTGAAAACGGAATCGCCCACGTTTTGAATTCATCACTTACCAAGACCGAAATTGCCCAAGTCAAAAAAGATATCGTTTCGGGAATCACCAAATTATTATACGTAGCGCCTGAGTCGCTTACTAAAGAAGAATACATACAGTTCTTGAGAAGCGTGCCGCTTTCGTTTGTGGCTATAGACGAAGCACACTGTATCTCGGAATGGGGACATGATTTCCGTCCGGAATATAGAAACCTGCGAACCATCATAAAGCAGCTGGGCGATATTCCTGTCATAGGATTGACTGCTACGGCTACACCAAAAGTTCAAGAGGATATCTTGAAAAATTTGGATATGGTGAACGCCAATACATTCAAGGCGTCTTTTAACAGGCCGAATCTGTTTTATGAAGTACGTACCAAGACAAAAAATATTGAATCGGATATTATCCGTTTTATCAAACAACATAAAGGAAAATCGGGAATTATTTATTGCCTGAGCCGTAAAAAGGTAGAGGAAATTGCGCAGGTATTGCAAGTGAATGGTATCAGTGCGGTTCCGTATCACGCAGGATTGGACGCTAAAACACGTGCCAAACACCAAGATATGTTCTTGATGGAAGATGTGGATGTCGTTGTAGCAACGATTGCCTTTGGTATGGGAATCGACAAGCCAGACGTTCGTTTTGTGATCCACCATGACATTCCGAAATCATTAGAAAGTTATTACCAAGAAACGGGCAGGGCAGGACGTGACGGTGGCGAAGGTCATTGTTTGGCCTACTATTCGTATAAAGATGTAGAAAAATTAGAAAAGTTCATGTCAGGTAAGCCAGTAGCTGAACAAGAAATTGGTTTTGCGTTGTTGCAGGAAGTCGTTGCTTATGCTGAAACTTCGATGTCGAGACGTAAATTCTTGTTGCACTATTTTGGTGAAGAATTCGACAGCGAGACTGGCGAAGGAGCCGATATGGACGACAATGTTAGAAATCCGAAGAAGAAAGTGGAAGCAAAAGACCAAGTGGTCAAATTGCTGAAAGTAGTTCGCGATACCAAACATTTATACAAATCAAAAGAGATTATTTTTACGCTGATAGGCAAGATTAATGCTACGATAAAAGCGCATAAGACCGATACGCAGAAGTTCTTTGGTAGCGGTTCTGATTTTGAGGAACGTTATTGGATGGCTTTAATCCGTCAAGTATTGGTAGATGGTTATCTGTCAAAAGATATTGAGACGTATGGCATATTAAAACTTACCGAAAAAGGCGCTGCCTTTATCCAGAATCCGACTTCATTTATGATGTCGGAAGATCATGAATATAACGAGACGGAAGACGAGGCTATCGTTACGGCTGCAAAATCATCGGGCACTGCTGATGAGGCTTTGATGGGCATGTTGCGTGACTTGCGTAAAAAAGTAGCTAAAAAGCTAGGTGTTCCTCCTTTCGTGGTTTTCCAAGATCCGTCTTTAGAAGATATGGCTTTGAAATATCCTATTTCTATTGAAGAATTGGGAAGCGTTCATGGCGTTGGCGAAGGAAAGGCAAAAAAATATGGAAAAGACTTTGTCGAGCTGATTGCCCGTTATGTGGAAGACAACGATATTATCCGTCCGGATGATTTGGTAGTGAAATCTACGGGAGCGAATTCGGCGTTGAAATTATATATTATCCAGAACGTAGATAGAAAACTTTCTTTGAACGATATTGCCAAAGCCAAAGGATTGGATATGGATGTCTTGCTGAAAGAAATGGAGCAGATCGTGTATTCTGGAACGAAATTGAATATCAAATATTGGATTGACGACATTTTGGATGAAGACCAGCAGGAAGAAATCCATGAATATTTTATGGAGTCGCATTCGGACAATATAAAAGATGCATTGAAAGAGTTTGATGGCGATTATGATATTGAAGAACTTCGATTGATGCGGATTAAATTTATCAGCGAAGTAGCGAATTAACTTGGGATTTTTGATATAAGATTTTAGATTTATGGCTTAAGATATGAGATTTCAGGAAGTAGTGCTTTCTGAAATCTTTTTTTTGGTTCAATTCGAAATCAAAAGTCATAGAATATGAAATACGCTATCAAAAAGTACAAGCCCGAAATCAAAAATCAAAAATCATAAATCCAAAATTATTCCTCCCAAACTTCTCCACGGTGCGGTTTTAAAGCATCACGAACGGCAATCATATTTTCTTCGGCAACGACCATATAGGCAATGGCGTGCATTTCGTTGAGGGCTTCGAATCCGGTGATGTTTAGCGGTAGCTTTTCGGCTTGGATGAATTCTTTAAGGTGGATTTCGTGGTGCTCTGCTGTTTTTGCACCAGCAGGTCCTCTGAAATCCCAGATGAGTTTTATTTTTCTTGACATGGGTGTGTTCTGTTTAGGAATGCAAATCTACAAACTTAAAATGGCTTGTTCTTTTTTTGCGGCAAATTAGCCGTAAAAGTTTATTTTTGGGAAAAGATGCACCATGAAATTATCTCACTACTTTTTTCTTCTTTGCTTTCAGTTCGGGTTTTCGCAGGAACTGACGTTAGAAAAGGCGAACCATCTGGCTACACTGCCTATCAAGTGTTTGCAACAGGAATATCCGAACAAATTAGGTCAGTTGTTGCAAGACAGTACCGAATTGCAGTCGCCTAAAGCATTGCATCCTGCATTTTACGGTTGTTTTGACTGGCATTCCTCGGTACATGGGCATTGGAGCTTGGTGTATTTGTTGAAGAAGTTTCCGAATCTGGCAAAGAAAGAGGAAATCATCAGCAAGCTGCAGACTAATCTTTCTAAAGAGAATATACAAAAGGAAATCGACTATGTTTCTAAGGCGCATGAAAAGTCGTTTGAGCGTACGTATGGCTGGACATGGCTGTTGAAACTGCAGTTGGAGCTAGAAACTTCTTCGGAACCGTTTGCCAAAGAATTGGCAGGCAATCTAAAGCCTTTGTCTGACCTTATTATTCAAAGGTATATCGAATTCTTGCCGAAACTATTGTATCCGGTGAGGGCGGGAACGCATTCAAACACGGCTTTCGGGCTTAATTTTGCTTGGGATTATGCAGTGTATTCTAAGAATGCGGCGTTGCAGAAAAGCATCAAGGAGAATGCCATAAGGTTGTTCCAAAAGGATAGGGAATGTCCTTTTAATTGGGAACCGAGCGGGACGGATTTTCTTTCGCCTTGCTTGGAAGAGATTGGAACCATGCAACGTATTCTGCCTAAAGCGGAATTTTTAAAATGGCTAAAGGATTTTTCGAAGCCGCTTTTCGACAAAAAGTTTACTTGGGACGTAGCACGAGTTTCGGACAGAACCGACGGACATCTGGTACACTTGGATGGCTTAAACTTTAGCCGTGCTTGGAATTTGTATTACCTAATCAACCAATATCCTAAGGAGTTTTCGCATTTGAAAGCGCTGGCAGACCATCATCTTGATTTTTCGCTTCCTTCTGTCGTAGATGGCAATTATGAGGGCGAGCATTGGCTTGCTTCGTTTGCGTTGAGGGCTTATGAAGAAAAAAAATAATTACTGTAAGGTTTTTTATATATTTGAGCGAAAAACAATAATTATATGAAACATAATTACTTAGGGAAAAATTTATTTTACATAGTACTTCCTTTACTATTGATTTCTGTAAAAGGAAGCGCCCAGTATACGGTAACTTCGATACCGCATCAGGCTTATACTATGACAGCAGCAACTCCATTGTCTAATATAGATGATCGTAATTCGCCAGTTATGACGCTGCCTTTTAGCTTTACTTTTTTCGGGATTTCTTATAATCAGATAGTTGTATCTGCTAATGGATACATCGATTTTAGACTAAATCTTCCGAACGAAAATGGGCCTTGGCAGTTTTCGGGTCCTATTCCAAATATAAACTTTCCTGTAAAGAATTCTATCTTGGCTTGCTATCACGACTTGAATAACAATAATGGAACGGGATCCATTACCTATTCGGTTGTAGGGGCTGCTCCTTACAGAAAATTTATATTGATGTATAACAATCAGCCTCATTACGGCGGTTGTTCCAATGTAAAAAGTACATTTCAGGCGATACTTTATGAAACATTGAATACTATAGATGTGCAGATCGTAAGCAAGCCTCTTTGTGCTTCATGGAATAGCGGCAATGCTGTAACTGGAATTATCAATACTACTGGAGCAATTGCCTATACGCCTCCGGGAAGAAATACAGGGTCTTGGACAGCGACGCAAGAAGGATGGAGGTTCAGTCTTCCGATGGAAACCAATACATATAAATATACTAAATGTGACCCGAACTTAAATGGTCTTGAAACTTTTAATCTTCAAGTAATTAAAGATGATTTGATGGCTCCAGATATGGTATTTTATGAAACCTTATTGAATTTGCAAGATCAAGCTTTTCCGATGCCATTAGTCTATGATAATATTATTCCTAATCAGCAAGTTCTTTATGGTGATAATAACGGACAAGTTACACAAGTAATTCTTAGAGCCATCAATTGTAATGTGGATTATGATTTAGATACGGTAGCCACGGCTTTGGAAGATGCGAATGGTGATGGAAACCTAGAAAATGATGATACGGATGGAGACGGCATTCCAAATTTTTTGGATAATGATGATGATGGTGATATGGTCTTGACTTCTTTTGAATATATCTTTAATTCTGGAAGAAATTCAAATGAGACGAATTCTATTATGGATACAGATAACGACGGAATCTTGAACTATTTAGATAATGATGATGACGGCGACGGTGTCTTGACCATTAATGAGGATTATAACGGAAACAATAATCCTGGTGATGATGACACGAATGCGAATGGCATCCCTGACTTCTTGGAATCTTCAGTAGCTTTAGGTATTGACGGGCCTGCTCTTAACAGCTTGATTTCGTTATACCCGAATCCTGTTTCCAATATATTAACTATCGATAACAGAACGAACGACGTTATTTCGGACATTTCTATATTCTCGATTAACGGAATGTTGGTGAAACAGGTTTCGAATGCTGGAAATAGTACTTCTATTCCTGTTTCTGAACTGCAAACAGGCATGTATTTCGTGAAAATGCAGGTAGGCAATCAGGTTATGAACTACAAGTTTATCAAAAAATAAAACTTTTATTTACGTCTTTTAAAAAGGTTTGGCAAAAGCTGAACCTTTTTTTATGCGATCTCTAATTTATGAAAAGCCATTAATTGATGGCAAGAAAATAATCTTTTTCTACCTTTGCGCCATGCCAAGAGAATTTCAAATACAGGTGACGCCAGAGGTGGCTGCCAATCCGCAATTATTGACCGAACATGTTGCCAAGCTGATGCAGGTAAATCCTGCAGAGATCAGGCATGTTGCTATCATCAAGCGTTCTATTGACGCGCGCCAAAAGGCAATCAAAATCAATCTTAAGATTCAGGCCTACTGGAACGAGGCGTATGAGGAAACCAAAATTGGATTGCCTGATTATAAAGATGTGTCTGGAAAGCAGGAGGTGATTGTGATCGGCGCGGGGCCTGCGGGCTTGTTTGCGGCGTTGCAATTGATTGAGCTGGGACTAAGGCCTATCGTGCTGGAACGTGGCAAGGACGTGCAGGAACGCCGTCGTGATTTGAAGTCAATTAATAGGGATCATATCGTAAATGAGGATTCTAACTATTGTTATGGTGAGGGAGGCGCTGGAACGTATTCTGACGGCAAATTATATACGCGTTCTAAGAAGCGAGGCGATGTGGACCGTATCTTGGAATTGTTTGTAGGCTTTGGAGCTTCGGAGGAAATATTGATAGAGGCGCATCCGCATATCGGGACGAATAAATTGCCGAAGATTATCAAGGCGATGCGCGAAAAGATTATTGAGTTTGGCGGCGTGGTGTTGTTTGACACGCGCGTGACGGATATTTTAGTGAAAGGAGATGCTGTTGAAGGCGTGCAGACACAAAAGGGCGACGTGATCAGGGCGGAGAAGATGATCTTGGCAACAGGACATTCGGCGCGCGATATTTTTGAACTGCTGGATCGAAAGAAAATATATATAGAGGCCAAGCCTTTTGCCTTGGGCGTTCGTGCGGAACATCCGCAGACGCTGATTGACAGCATACAGTATAGTTGCGATTATAGGGGAGACTATCTTCCGCCGGCGCCTTATTCGATTGTGAAGCAGGTGAATGGTAGGGGAATGTATTCTTTTTGTATGTGTCCGGGCGGGGTGATTGCGCCTTGTGCTACAAGTCCTGGGGAAGTGGTGACGAATGGCTGGTCTCCGTCTAAACGAGATCAGGAAACGGCCAACTCGGGTATTGTGGTGGAGTTAAAACTAGAAGATTTTAAGCCTTATGCTAAGTTTGGCGCTTTGGCAGGAATGGAATTCCAAAAAAGTATTGAACAAAGGGCTTGGCATCTGGCGGGAGAGACGCAACGGGTTCCGGCACAGCGTATGGTTGATTTTACGCAGGGCAAGGTTTCGGCGGATATCCCAAAGACTTCGTATGTTCCGGGGACGACTCCTGTGGAACTGGGGCAGGTTTTTCCGGGCTTCTTGACGCAGATTTTGCGCGAGGGGTTTGTTCAGTTTGGGAAGTCGATGCGAGGGTATATGACGAACGAGGCTATTTTGCATGCGCCTGAATCGAGAACTTCATCGCCAGTGCGGATTCCGAGGGATGCTTATTCTTTGGAGCATGTGCAATTGAAAGGCTTGTATCCGTGCGGTGAAGGTGCGGGTTATGCGGGCGGTATTATTTCGGCCGCTATAGATGGCGAGAAATGTGCGTTAAAGATTGCGGAAAGCTTGGGGATTGCTACGGCCTAGGCCCATTGGGCTTCGGAAGGCGTGAAAGAAGCTTCTAAAGGCATGAAATGAATTTCTAAAGGCGTGAAAAGAATTTCTAAAGACGTGAAAAGAGTTTCTAAAGGCGTGAAATGAATTTCTAAAGACGTGAAATGAATTTCTAAAGGCATGAAATGAATTTCTAAAGGCATGAAATGAATTTCTAAAGACGTGAAAAGAGTTTCTAAAGGCATGAAATGAATTTCTAAAGACGTGAAAAGAGTTTCTAAAGGCATGAAATGAATTTCTAAAGACGTGAAAAGAGTTTCTAAAGACATGAAATGAATTTCTACTCACTATAAACTACTAGCAGGGTGCATTTTTCTTTTTTCGGCAGCCCTACACTAAAAAAGCCTCTATTGGATAGAGGCTTTTTTGTTTATCACGTATTGTACTTATTATGGGCAAGGAGGGGCGGCGCATTGCGCATTTAATGTTGATATGTTGTCTCCTGCGATCAAAACTCCGGGACTGCCAACTGTAACCGTTACGACTGTAGCCGTTTTTGGAACATTAAAGATACGGCTTCCGGTAGCGGCAAGAACTCCGTCAAGATACCAATTGATGGTTCCTGGAGGCAGCGGGTCTCCTGCAATCTTTACCCTGATATGCGTTGTTGTACAGGATGAAACACACAAAGAGTTGGCAAGCATCTTTTTGTGAGTAGCGGCTTCTTCTTTTTTAAGGTTGCTGCTGAGTGATGTAAACCCGAACAATAGTAAGGGGATTGCTAATAAAAGTAGTTTTTTCATAATGGTAGTGTGTAAAGGTTAATATAAAGTTCAAAACAATCAAATATAACGGATTGATTTTTAGAATGCTTACGGGTTTCCGTAGGTGCAAGAAAATAATTGTATTTACACTAAAATTTATTGCTACTACACTTAAAAGCATTGTGCCTAGAAAGAAAATAGTTTTGAAATTAGGGAAAGTGCTTTTAGATAAAAACAGTTTTTGTTTATTTTGTAAAGTATTGTAAATTAATTGGTTGATTTTGTTGCATTTTTAAATAAATATGTATGTTTGTGATGCAAACTTCATTTAATACTTATGCTACAAATTAAACAAACTCTGTTTAGGAAAAGACCTTGGAGAGGCAAACGGGTGAAAGTCCCGGGACGGATTATTGTGGCATTCGTGTTTAATAATTGAAGTTTGCGGTGACCTCTCCTTTTTATTAATTTATAATCCATACAGAAAATGCAAACTTCAAAACGTCAAGGTGAAGGCAAATCTACAGCCGACACAGCGGGTGATACACGAAACGTATCGAAAGTAAAGGTGTGGTTAACACCGTCTCAATGTGAATTTATTGATTTTGTGCTGTTCTACGGGGCTTCGGAATTGTCGAAGTCTTTGCGGATCGTGCATGATTTGGCTTTATATCATTCTGATGTGGCTATTGGTGCAGAGGAAAAAAGGGCCCTTTTTGGAGTGAGGTGTTTGTGGGAAGGTATTGATGGGATGTAATTAAAAAGGCTGTCAAAAACAGCCTTTTTAATTAGTTGGGAATAACAGATAATAATTACTCTAACTATAGTTTAACATATTTTTTCATAGGGTATTAAATATGGTTCTTCTTATTTGAATAAAAAAAATAAAATTATTATAGGTAAGATTATAGCGCAGATATAAATGAAATAGTAGTTTATGAAATTTAGAGAATATATTTTTACCTTATAAAGGAATAAATATTTGATAGTATATTCAGTAGAATTCTCACATTTAAAGATTGAGTGATCTAATTTAGAATGATTTATGTCGTAGATTTTTAGTATATTATTATAATCGTTTATTAGTTGCATAACATCAGATTCTTTAATATTGGGAATGTTTACTTTCCACAAGCATACTTTGTCATATAAAATAGTAATGTCTCTTGCACATGAATGGAACTTGATTGCAATATCATTATATTTTCTTGATGGTATATATATAGAGATTACTAATATAATAATTGAAGCACAAATAGAAAAGAAACTTAAATTATCATTTGACAAAGATTGGGGCCTGTTTGGGATAAGGATAAGTAAATTGACACATAATATATATGCAGTTACAATGTAAATTGTAATTGAAGAAAATCTATCAATCCTTTCATATCGCTTTGAAGCGATAAATCTACTGCCTTTAGTTTCCCATAATTTCTTGTACCATCGATTGATTTCTTCTTCCATAATTAAAATTTAAAAACAGGGCTACTTGGAATTCAAGGGACAAATTTTCCTAAATTAGGAATTTAAACATCTTACGACGATTATGTTACAAATACTTATCAATGATAAGTTCCAAATTAATGGAAGTAGCCCTGTTAGATTAAAAATATTTGTATCCTAAATCTTTTTCTAGTTTATAGATTCGGTTTAGTTGATACTTTTCGAATTTTAAATTAATTTGTTCATCACTATAACTTTGTGTTCGAGAAATCCGGCCTCTAAATACAAGAAAATCTCTTTTTTTTCTTATTGTATCATAAATATCAAAATTAGCAATATAATTTAAATCTTTATGTTTGATACAATAATAAGTTCTTACTAATTTTTTTAATTGATTTGGAGCAGCATTATCAAATTCGTCAATGCCTTTGAAAAAATTAGAAATTATTTTATCTAATCTAAATAATAAGTTGACATCTGTAATTTCAGAAAAATAGAATAGCCAGCCATAATTTTTTTCATTGGATATTGTTCCAGTTATACTTTCATTAAGTTCTTCTAGAAAGACTCGCTTAAATTTTTCTATATCATTTTTTAAATACTCAGGTCTTTTATCCTTATTATGTAAACCGTTTTTGAACCATGTAAATTTTCCTGCAATTCGTCGAAGAAATAGCTCGACATTTTTTTCAGCGACTGAAATATTTGAATTTGAAATTTTATAGCTTAAAAAAGTAAAAGGTAAATTGTTCAAAGAGTTTTGTTCAGTTTTTTCTTTATTTATGCTTAATTTGAGTTTTTCAATTTCAGTAGTAAAATTATCGACTCGAAAAGAAGAAAAAGAAGCGTTGTTTATTAATAATATATCATCCACATAGCGCTGGTAAAAATATTTTCTTTTTAAGATAGTCTTATCAAAATCCAATACATAGATTTGGGCAAGAATATTCGAAATCGATAAGCCTTGGGGTACCCCAAGAGGTGATTCATAATTTATGTAAGAACTTTTTTTTGTATTAAGTGGAACTGTAATTGTTGAAATTGCTTCCAAGATTAATTCCTCTGTACCATCGGGCAAATCTCTATCTTTGAGTTTTTCCATTAAGATATTACGATTGATTTTGTCATAAAATTTTTCTAGATCTAATTTTAAATAGAAATTTTCTCCTGAGTTTGCGTCTAGATATTTTTTAATATCTTTTATATAATTATTAGGTAATTTTCTGTTTACATCTGTAGCAAATGCATCGTGAAGTATTTCTTTTATAGCGAGTAAAACAATTTTATCTCGGATTGTTGGAATTGAAATAACTCTAGGTGATTTATTTCTTCCTTTGAGTTTTAATATTTCTAAATACGGACTGAATTTATAAGTCTTATTGAGAACTTTTCGTATAATTAAATTTAAATTTTCATTCAGATTTTTTTCAAATGTTTCTGAAGATACCTTGTCAATGCCCTTTGATTTTGACTTTTTAATTTTTCGGGTATATAGCTCTTTTAAATATTCGAGTTCAAAATAATTGTTAATATCCATTCTGAAAATTTGATTATGTTTAGTTAATTCATGACATAATACCTAATTAATTATTTAGGCATAGTTATTACAAGTATCTTTAAAAATAAGAAGTATATCTATTCGGAGTCGGAAACGTTTGATTTTAACTGTTATTTTGTTGTTTATAATCACCATCAAATTGCTCAATATTCTTCCATACCCAGTCACACATTTGTCTTGTGTTTGATAGATTGGGCGAGCCTAGTAATTTGGCTATTTTTTTTGCAATTTTTAGTTCATAAACTTGATATTCATAGTTTTTTGAATGATTGTCCCAGTAACGATATATTATGTAAGTTTTTCCGCTTTTATCTTGATACTGTCGTACAAATAATTTTGATGTTGGCATAGTTGAAATTTTAAATTATGAATTATCCTAGTATTTGTTTTTTTCTGTTCATCATATTCCAGTTATTCTATAATAAATTTCCCCGGTTTGAGCAGCGTGTCTCCTTTTAATGTAAAGCATATCAGTCAGTTTTATTCGTCCTTCCAGTATTTGCATTAAGTCTGTCCCATCCATTAAAATAATTGCTTTTACGGAAGGATTTTCAGTTTTTGTACTTTCCACAGAATATCCTTCAAGTGAAACGTAAAGTCCTAATGTGTTTTTTAATTTTCCTTGAATTTTACCGCCAAAACCATAAAGCTCTTGTGCATCAATTTGTTTTTTTTGCCATTTTGCTTCTAATAAATAATCGGTATTATCAAATGTAAAAGAACCATCTATTTGTTCGCCAGTAATTTTGAATGAACTTTTGGGATCGAGATCAAAAAAAGTAAAAAGTTCGTTTAAAAACTTTTCTAATTGATGGCCGCGATTTTGGTGATTGTCATTAATAGCTATTTCAAAAAACTTTTTTTTGAGCTCATCAAGGCTTTGTTGATAAGTAATACTTTCTTTTATTTTTGCTTGATTGGAGGCTCTTGCTTGTTCTGCTTTTTTTAATTCTTCAATTGTGTCAAAGTAACCTTTTGTATTATTACGAAGTTTTTCAACGGCTGTTTTTGCCTTCTTAATTTTTGTTTCGGCATCATCCCAAATTTTCAAATGTGAAAAATCATTGAAATTGCCAGTTTCCTGAATGAGTTTTAAAAGGTCAGTTTGATACATATCCTGTCGTTTCGACATCCTGTCAATAATTAGAGAAACACTTTCAAGTTTTGTGTTTTCTGCCCAATCGATTGTTGAAACAATTAAAGGGTTTTCAAGTGTCAATTCTATAAATTGTCGTAAGTCCTTTTTTGCCCAAAAGATATTTGTCAAAGCATCTTTAAGGGCAAGTAAAGTTTGAACGGATATTTTCTTTTCTGTGAAACTCATTTGTTGTTTGGTATTATCATGATTGTTTGTAAATCATTGTTATATAATGTATTTATATTGTTTGAAATCAAAATGTGTGGAATTCTTCTAAGATGGCTCATGGTTTATTTAATTGGATGTACGAGATTGTAACGTTAGAAAATTCATATTTATTTAAACCAATTATGTTCAATTATAAGCAGAAAAAATCCAATTAAAATCGGCACACAAATTGCCCACCACCAATTTTTTAATATTTTTAAAAACTTGTCTCGTGCTTTTAAAACTGTTTGATTTTTATGAGAAGATTCATCATGAATTTTTAAATTGGATAAGGTTGAGTCTTTCATTTTGGCATCAAATATTCCTACATCTTTGCTGTCAGAGTTAGTTTTGCTAATTGTAATATTAGACATTGATGAATTGTCCATTTTTAGTCCTGAAATACCAGTTTTCCCTTTTTTTTGATTTTCCATATTACTTGATCTTATTGCAGTTAGATTTGCAAAATTTACTGTTGAATAATCATTTAAATCCCCCATATATAATTGACCTTCATCACCAGTTTTCGTTTGTAAAAAGGTTTGGGTGTTTCTATGTATATATTTTTTCAATCTATTTTCTTCGATTACTTTTTTGATAATCGGAATGCTTGTGTTTGGGTATGAGTCCATAACCTCGATAATTTTCGCTATACCCATTTCGGTAAAAGCATTTAAAAAAGCAAGACCGTATTTATCACCATTTGAATGTTTGAAATCTTTACCATTACTATGTTTAGTTCTAAAATCTACTATTCTCACTCCTGAGTATGAAACTCCGGCTTTATATATAATTACATGATTATGTAATTCTTTATCAAGTAGCTTTTTAATTTTTGTATTCATAAATTATCTATAGAAGTTGATATTTGGAATTAAAATGTTTTGATTATAGAAGTATACTTTACAAATCATTATGACAAACATTTTATTTATCAATTTTCACAGTGTCTAATAGATTTTTTAATCTTTCTAGTAATTCATCATAAAGAACAAATTCAATATCTTTTAGGCTTTCTCTTAAGTTTTTAAAATGGTTTCGTTTTTTTTCCGTGTCTAATTGTTTAGTGTGACCTATTACAATTATTGCCCTAGGGTTAATAATATTCACTTCCAATCCTTTTTCTGAATCGGTTTCTGTTTCATCTTTTATGGCTTTCGCGTAGTTTAATGCATGTTCTTTAGATTTTTGAAGATAATCGGAAACTTGCGCGATAACCATAGAAACATCTTTACTCCAATACCAAGTTTTATGGCTATTGTCATACTGAATTAAGTCGGTACCGCTTTTTTTAAGCTCATAAAAATCAATATATCCATAAATATCAACTAAGACTAAGTCAGGATATTTAGTTATTCCTGTGGCAATATTTTTATAATTTATCTTATGAACATATCTACTGTCGAATAATGTAATATATTCATCAAAAAACTTTTGCCATTCACTTTCTACAGGATTTTCGGATAGAAGTTTTTCGTATTTTAAGATAATTTCTTGTAGTGATAAAATTTGAGCATTTTTCATTAATCCAGCAGTCATCTTTTTAATTATGTGCCCTGCTTTAAATTTTCTTGTAGCTTTTACATAAAACTCACCTAATTTTTGTATTTCATCTGCTGTAAGTTTATCTATTAATTTATCATTCAGATTTCTTAATATTAAATCTTTATTATTATTAGTTTCTGAATAGTCAAAATTTACTTCAGGAAAAATACTTACTATGAGGTTCTTTATAAGAATCTTTTTAGTGTCATTGCAAGCTCTTTGTTCTTGATTTATCGACCTTAATAGGAACTCCATATCATCATAACTCAATATTAGATGATTCTTTTTTCTTGACGAAGATTTGGTTTCGCTTAATGTTATAGTGTCTATTTTATCGTCATTGAAATTATATCGGAAGAAATTATTTAAACTCCTTTCTGAAAAACCATAACCATAGGGACTAATAAAAGGAGGGAATTCAGTATCCTCAATAATAATTTTCTTTATTTTTTCACCTTCATATTCGTACTCTATATTACCCTTTGAGAGGGTATAAATTAAAATTTTTTCTTTATTCTCATCCTCTTTACTCTGCCTGTATATTTTCGTTGTAGATTTTATAGACTCTTCAAATAGGATTAACTTTTCTGTATTTTTAATTTCTTTCATATTGACTGCAAATATTTATATTCGTTCTTAACTATTGAAATAACTATTTTCTGATATTAAGACTTGTTATATTAGGCTTTAGGATAGGTGATACTCTGGCCTATATTCTTCTCTTTTTGAGTAATAGGTATCAATAAGTTTTTTGTTGTTTTTTAAAGTATCGATAATGTTTTGTTCACTGATACTTTCGTTCGAAAAAACTGCTGCCATTTCTTTATAAAAGATTACATACTCAGTAAAAGATTTTAGTTTTAGTTCTACATTCTTTGCTTTTGCTTCATCAATATCTTGCTTTGTCCGGAATTCATATTCTTTATAAGCTGCTTCTAGTAGTACTTTTAATACTGCAAGTTTTCTTTCGCTTCTTCTTGAAAGAACATTTATACGTACTGTTACAAAAGCAGTGATTGTTGCTACAATTAGTGCTATTGAGGCACTAATTATGGCACCCAAAATAGCTTGATTAGTTGTTATATCCATCTTAAATTAATTTTATGTAGTATTTTCATGTTTATAAAGAATTTTAGTTTAGTCAATGGGAATCCTGTCAATAATAGTACCGCCACAATCAGGAGCATTTGGACAACAAATAAATTCTTCTTCACTTATGATTGAAGTGGAATTATTAGAGTAAAAAGCCTTCTCATATTGGGGTATTTAAGAATGTTATTTGTCTCAAATATAGATTTTGTAAAGAAATATTTATATTTTTTTGAGATTATTAGACGAAATGCGCGTATTTATCGTTAAAATAGTCGCAATATAGAGAAGATGCGCTTTATTTGTATTAAGGATTTTTATTGTGTTGATAATATTTTAAAGGCAATATTTTATTTTCTAAAATAAGATGCCATTTTTCTTCATCATTATAAATCCATCCTTGCCATTCAAATTCATTTTCATACCCAAGAATTACTAAAAAGCTTTGGTCGTCTGATATTATTTTTGCTTGTCGGCTTTTGCTAATGATAGAATGTAAATACTCTAACTCATCGTTTATCTCTCCGTTTGGATAGGAAACTAAAACTTTAAGGTCTGCATTGGTGGTAAGCAGGTGGGAGACTTCTTTATATAATCCGCTTCTGAAATTGTTTTCGTGTTCGAAAGCTATCCTGATATCTCTGAACCAAAACTCGTTTTCTTTGATGATGTCTTCGGGTTTGTAGAATACTGCATCGAGGTAATAATAGTTTGAATAATAAAACAGTTGTAATTTTTGTGCTACCGCGTTGAGTATGCCGTCTTGAGAAAAGATTTGGCTGGTATAGACTGGATTTTTTCTCCATATGTCGGATAATAACTCTTGTTGGGCTTCTACGGATTCTTTCCAAATTTCATAGAAACTAGTTGAGGTTATTTTGTTTTGCATTACAGTTTATGAATTAGGAGTGCTTAATTTTTTTAATACAAAATTGATATGCCAGACCAATCTTTCGAAAGATCCGTTGTCTAATGCTCTTTGTCCGGTTAGCATGCTAGTGAAAAATACGGGTACGCCTTTAAATTGTGGATCTGTGATTCTGTATGTTCCTAAATCATCGTCAAATGAAAAATCGAAATCCATCCAAACGCCTGTATTATTAACTTTGTCTTTGTCGAATCCCATAAAGTGCTTGGCCATTGTGTTTGAGACCACTATTATTTTGGGTTCTGCTTTTAGGATCATTTCTTTTGAAAGCTGTAATTGATTATTGACAAACTCGATACCGTTCTTTTCTTTTAATAACTCCCAAATGTATTTTTGTCTTGTTTCACGAAAATATAGCAGGTCGAGGTGTGTCCATTGTAGCTTGACTTTGTCGGATATTTTTATGAACTTTTTAAAATATTTGTATATTTTATCATTCTTTTCGTTGTTTACAAAATGGCTTCCCAGCGTTAGATTTTTTCCAGAAAAAGAAGGATTGATTCCAATAAATAATATGGCGTTTTTTATTACTTCTTCGTGAACAACATAGCCTCTTTTAATCAATTCGGCATTATCAATTTTTGCGTCATTCCAGATTTCGTCTATTTCGTTTTTGTAAAGCTCTTTGATATTTATTTTTTCCATTTTTATTAGATTATTTAATTGGATTGATGGTTTTGCATGATTTCGTCTACATCAAAAACTTCGATATTCGCTAGACTGAATATGTCTTTTACTGATTGGATTTCTAGCTTATTGGCAGTTAGATATTCTTGCAGTCTTATTGCTAATCCGCCACTTTTTGAAAGCATATTTTTCCACCCAGCGTTACTTTGAAAAAAGTTTTTTACTTGTGGGCAACTTGCAACATATAGTTCTTTTTTCTTCTCGGTTTCAAATAGAAGCAAATTGACACAATCTGCGAAAACTTGTCTCTTTCTGGAATCATTGCCATTTTTCCATTCCGAAAATTTGAATTCGGCAATTCTAAAATTCGTGCTGAGATCAAATCTTTCTTTTCCTATGCCAGCAGCAAGGGATATGCTTTCGATTTTCTCGTTTTCTTGTAAGATTGCCGGCAAAGCATTTAGTATTCCGGCAGCATGAACTATTTCGTCAATTTGTGCGCTAATTTTTTTTACAATAAGAGCTGCTTCGAATAATTTGTTTTGGTTATAATCAACAACTTGCGATTTGCCAATTAATTGGCTCGTGATTTCATTAAGCTTTAGCTGTAGGCTTGTTTCTTTAAAGTCTGCTATGAGTTTTATTGCGGTTGTCTCTTCCATATTGTATGGATTGATTTATAGATTGGCTGGAAGCAGATATAGTTTTAATATTGAAATTCTATTTGCTTGAAATCAAATGTATTGATTTTTTAATTCAAAGTAAATTCTTACTAAAGTATTTGATAAAACGTGTGTTTTTGACGATGAAGTGTTTGTGAAGGAATAGAAAAGCTGCTTAATTATTCTATAGGTATTCCTGCCTTTTTTGCTTCTTCTTTTTCGATAGCTTTCCACTTGTTATAGTTGGTTTCGTCTTTGGCTTGCAGATAGGCTGCTGCTACTAGACTTGCTTGTACGTAGGTTTGCATTTGATCGGTGCCTTTTTTTGCAATTTCGTATTGCTCTTCGGCATCTAAGGCTACTTGGTTTTCTATTTTTTGCATATCATTTGCTGCGTGTTTTTCTAATCCGCCGCCAAAGAAATACCAAAGGATTCCGATAAAGATTATTACAGTAAAGATTGTTTTTAATTTGCTTGACTTTGCTTTTGTTTCCATGTTATAAAATTAGTTTTGTGTTAGTTGGCTTTTTTATGTGCCGTTTATTTTTCAAAACTAGATTTTATATTTTGTGTTTTTATGAGGTTTCCCGTAATGCAGTTTTTTACTATATTGTGCAGGATGATAGTGAAGAGAAGTGGTTAAAAGATTGATTCTTTTAGAAGGTATTATTTTTTGTGTTTGCGTTTGTACTTTTTTAATTTTTTATAATATTTCTTGGTATTTGGAATGGTTGATACGTTTACTCCTCCATAATTATAGGACCATTGGAAAAAGGGGATTTTATTTTCGAACTTTCTTCTTTTTGCGGGGTAATCTAGAATATTCTCAAGCTCATTTATGAATTGCAAGATTTTTTTTGATTCTTCAAACTCATCTTGCGCGGATGGTGTCCAGTAATTTTTGAATGAATAGGAATTTCCTTCTTTTAATTCAAAGAAATAGGTAATTCCATCAAGTCCTTGTTCCCAATTTTTTATCAGCTTGTCTGTTGGAATTTCTTGAATTTTTAATGTATCGTATAAATTTTTAATTTGACGGACTTGTTTTTGACTTAATCTATACTTTTTTACAAATATTTCCGAGGGTAGGCTATCGCCATATGTTCCGCTTATATATAAGTAGAGTTTATTTGAATTTTTGGAAAGTTCTAAGATATAGTCTTGGGCATTTATTCTTAAAAAACTGGCTTCGGATTTCGGGCTGATAAGATTTAATTTTTTGACATCTTTTAAATGATAACTGTACCAGAAAGTAGTATCGCTATCTTTTGTCAATTTTATATCTCCTTGAAAATCTTGACTAAAAAGTGTTGATGTTAGAGCGAGGAAAAAAATAAGAATATATGATTTCATTTTAATTTGTTTTGCTATTCACTGCTATACAGCCTTTTTCTTTTGATAGATTTGATACGCCAAACCAATCGCGGCTCCTATTTCGCCCCCGAGATATCCTACTCATAAACATCTCAATAAGTTGCACCACCTCTTCAAAATTAGTTTCTAAAGCATATGTGCTTGCGATGTCTTACATATAAAAGACATTAAACTTATGTCCGTCTGGGTCTGCAAAAACAAAACCGTAATATCCTTCTCCGAATTCTTTGGGTTCGGAAATGATGGTTCCGCCGGCGTTTTCTACTTCTTTTGCCCAATTATCTACCTGTTCTTTGCTTTCGGCAGAAAGGGTGAATATGATTTCGTTGGCGCTGTGGGAGTCGGCGATTTCGATGTTTGTATTGGTCTTGAGGATGTCTGGCAGGAAGAAGTGCATTATAAAATTGTCTTCACCGAAAAAAAAGCTTGTAAGGTCGTTAGAGCTTCCGTTGTGCTTAAATCCTAATTGGGTATAGAATTTAGTGGTCCGTTCTAGATTGCTTACGGCTACATTAGCCCACATTTTTTTTGGATTCATAATTTTTATGTTTTGATTGTTCAATTAGTTAATGCTTCGTTATTGCAAAAGATGTTTTAACTTATCTTTTGTTTCTTCACTAATATTTAATCTTGGATAAATTTGCTTAACATAGTCATAAGCCGTCTGTCCATTTTTGTCCTTAATTTTTTTGTCTGCTCCACTTTTTAAAAGTATTTCTACTTTGTTTAGCTCGCCATTAAAAGCGGCTAGCATGAGCGCAGTAATTCCGTCAACTGTTCTTTGATGGTTTAGTTCTGCACCATTTTTTATCAGGCTTTTTACAATTTCGGTTGTTCCAAACGAACAGGCTGACATTAAACTTGAATGGCCATTTTCGGAATAGTTATTTATATTAATTCCTTTGCTAATGAAAAAATCTATGATTTCTTTACTGTTTCCAAAACAGGCATCTTCAAAGTAGTATTGCAAGTTTTTGAACTTGTTTGTTGCAACTAGTTTTTTTACAGCTTTATAATTGTTTTTTTTCACTGCAATATTCAAGGCATTTAGTTTCCATGATGTTTTTATCCTATAGGTCACATCAGCTCCTTTGTCTATGAGTTTATTAAACTCTTCAGTTTTACCGTTATAGATTGCAAGCATTAAAGGGGTCCAATCTTCTTTGTTATCGTCCCATTTTTCTGTATGAAGAAAACTTAAAGAGCTTAAGATAAAGAGAATTAAAATCGTTTTTTTCATGAGATTACTGTTTGTAGACGATTGAAATCAAATATATTAAATTGTTTTAAGGCGGTGAAATGATTCTTGCGGAAAGCTTTATCTGCTATTATGGATGTTAAAATAACATCTATCTTGCGCCTAAGAACAACAAGCTGCTAGTCTTCTATAGCTTCAATGCCTTGCTGTTTTAGTTTTTCTAAATGGTCTTTCATGGTCTTGAGCTGTTCGGCAGTGTGCGGCTGCCATTCTTTTAGTTCTCCGATAACACGAAGCGGCTGCTGGGAACGGTATGACTTTGTAGGATTGCCTGGGAATTTTTTGTCGGTCAGGTTAGGGTCGTCTTCAAAAGCGCCTGTCGGTTCTATGATGTAGATTCTTTCTGAGCCTTCGCCAAGGGCAAGCTCGGCACCCCAAGTGGCCGCCTCGAGGGTTGCCGTAAAATAGATATATTTTGCCTTGTTCTGTTTTCCGTAGTTGGAATTAAAACCGGGCTGGATGAGGTCTCCTTGTTTTAGGTCTGCTTTTGTGCCGTGGTAGTATTGGGTAGTTTCGTTTGATTGTGCCATGGTAGTTTTAGTAGGTTGCCCATTTTTTATCTTGAGAGAAAAATAGTGCAGTTCTTGGATCGTTTAAAGGTCGAAAATATTGAATTGTATTGGGAAGTGAAATACTTATTGAATGTATTTGCTTGTTGCCCGCTTGTCTAGATATTGCTCTGGATCTTTTGTGTTGACAATAAATGTATTAGCCCACATATCGCCAATACGTTGGTGCTTATCTGAATTTTTGATTGCTATTATTGCGGGTATTCCATAAAAAAAGATATCGATAGGATCCAGCAGGTGTCTTTTTAATGCTTGCGGGAATTCAACTTCTTTTCGGTTTAACCGTAATACTTTTAGGTCAAATATTTGATGTCCGAATGTAGCCCCATTTAATGCTTCTATAATTACAAAGTAGATGAACCAGACAATAAAAATGGGTAGGGCAAGAAATCCGTTGACGGTTTTTGCTCCTTCGTTATTTTCATGTCCGAAAAATGATACATAAGCATAAAAGAAAAGGAAATAAAATCCGTAGTCAAGGATGGTTGCATAAATTCTTCTTTTGAGATTTGCTTTGTACTTAAAGGTGTTGTCTGTTGCCATGCTAACGATTGTATTTGCTGTTCTGTTTATTTTTGAAACCCATTGTTAGGCGAATTGAATGCCTGTGATGAGCTTCGTTTTTAGAAGAAGCTAACTTACAAAAAAAGCAGGATTGGTCGAGAATCAATTTTCCTTTCATTTAAAAGATAGTATGTATTTCAATTCTCTGATAAAATTATCAGCAATCCCCAAGAACACGGTCGTGAACAATTACAAATGTCATCCATAACGCGATCAGGATTAACAGCACATTAATAATTGTGAATATTGTATAATAGTTTCGCTGAAAATCATTGGATCTGGCGCTTATTTTTGTAGCGTACAACCTAGAGGAAATTGTAATCAAAGCCATAACTATCAAGACGGCTAGCCCGGGATAAAAGCTAGATATTGCAGCGCCAATAAGTCCGAGCAGCAAGGCAACAAAAGTTACTGCTATGGATAAGGCTGTGACCCTAGTAAATAGTTTCGTTTTCATTTTGATTGTGATTTAAGATTGTTATTTCTTTTTTGCTTTTTCGTATGCTTCCAGACATTTTTCAATCGGCCTGCCTTGTACGTGAATGCAATTGCAGAAGTCGATGCAGGCTTGGGGATTGTCATTGTCTTTGCATTGTATTTCGCAATCGGGAATGGTATTGTGAGGCTGGATTTCGAACAGGTTTGTAATGATAAGCACTAGGATAAAAACAGCCGCCACTGAACTGGCAAAGAAAGCCATAGGAAATTTAGTGCTCTGGGTTTGCTGTCGTAGAAAGGCATCTTGGGGCGAACGGTTAAAAGGGAGTATAAATTTGAGCTTGTCATAATCCCAAAAAAGGAGGTACAGGTTGGCCAGCACCATTAACGGAGAGGAGAGGAGGGAACCTTCAAAACGTACGGCCAGCGAAAGGATACAGATGTTTAGGATGATTGGAAAATATAGCACAGCTCCAAGCGTTGCCGTACGAAGCAGCAGCAGCAGGATAGCGGCTGTAACCTGCACGATGCCTATGAAGGTGTAATAATAGCTGGTTTCGTGCAGGGCTTCTAGATAATGGCCCATGGGATGGTTGACAGACAGGGAAGTAAAGCGTTCTCCTGCAATCTTGACAAAGCCCGAAGGCAAAAAGCCTGCCGCCAAGGCGATGCGGCAAAAGACGGTGAAATAACGCAACCATCTATTGCTTTTTGCCTGCAGATGTGCTTGTTCGAATCGGGAAAGCAAGTTCATGGTTTGAGGTATTAATCCCAATGAGTACCGTTAAGTCCTAAAACGGTGCCGATCCATAAGATAACGATAAAGGCAATCGCACCGATTAAGAAAGCGGCTATTCGTGTCCAAGTTTTCTGGCCGCCGATGAATTGCTGGATGTAATGGAATAATCCACCGCCAAAAGCACCTGCCAAAGGCACCATTATAAGAGGCTTGATTCTCCAGTATTTTCCCCATTCTGGTTTCGATTCGCCAGCATTTAACAGAAAGAAAATAATCAAGGCTGTGGCAATTCCTGCGCCAATCAATAGTCTTCTTCGTAAGGCTGTAGGGTCTGAATGTGATGTTGCATTGTTCATAATAATAATGATTTTAAGATTAATGATTTAAAGTACTTTGTAATTCAAAGTAAATACATATTTTAGAACTGTGCAATAAATAATTAAAAAAAATTAGAGGGAATGCTAAAAGCAGTTGCTGAAGCCCGATAAATAGAGGGAAATTATTATTGTATTCTTTTTTGCTGTTCGCTTTGGTGTATTGTTTTTTCTAGCCGCGACTGTCTGGTTTTTTCCTGCTTGGCATCCATGATCCAATGGATTGTTAGCTTTTTATAGGAGGGAGCTTGTCTATTAAAAAAATCCCAGGCTGCCGTATTCTTTCTAAATTGATTTTCATATTCGGCATCAAGAAGCACAGGCTCGTTTTCATAGGAGTAGATCTTGGATCGGCTTTCTATCCTTTGGGTGAAAGCGCTTTGCCCTGCTTCGGTCATCAGTCCGGCTTTGGTCAATGCTTCCATCTTTTTTATGTTGATGGCGCTCCAGTTGCTTGTCTTTTTTCGCGGCGTAAAGCGGATGGAATAGCTGTCTTTGTCGATGGACCTGCGTACGCCGTCAATCCACCCAAAGCAAAGCGCTTGGTCTACAGATTCTGACCAGGTCATGGAAGGCTTGCCGCTGCCTAGCTTATAGAAACCGACAAGGAGTTCTGTTTCTTTGGTATGGTTTTTTTCGAGCCATTTTCTAAAGTCGGCCTGTGTTGCAAAAAAGGTCGCTGCCATTGGGTTTGTTTGATTGGTGTTAGGATTTCATCAGCTGCTTGTGCTTTCTTCCCCAATCTTCAAGATTCTTGATGATGGTACTAAGCTGATAGCCGACAGGGGTTAGCTCGTATTCGACCTTAGGAGGAACTTCTGCAAAAACAGTGCGCGTTACAATCTTATTTTCTTCTAATTTGCGTAATTGCAGTGTCAGCATTCGTTCTGTAATAGCAGGCAGGCATTTTTTTAGTTCTCCAAACCGCAGCTTGCCGTTAATCAGGTAGCAGCATATTGCCAGTGTCCATTGTCCGCCGATAATGCCTGAAGCGTATACCTCAAGACATTCTTCTGCCAATAGCTTTTTGTTTTCGAAATTAGTCGATGTTTCCTTGATTTTAGTCATTACTTCCCTTTTTGATAGTATCCTACAATGGGTTGCTAATATACAAAATTGACCGTGGCGGTGTACTTTTGCCTACATTTTGTAAATAAATAATAGCATGAAAACACTGGTCATTATCATACACCCGAACCTGCAAGAATCCGTTATCAATAAAAGATGGATAGAAGAATTAGAAAAATACCCAGACCGTTATTTTATCCATCGTCTGCATGAGGCTTATCCTGATGAAAAGATTGATGTGGCGAAAGAACAGCAGCTGCTGGAATCGTATGACAAGATCGTATTTCAGTTTCCTTTTTATTGGTTCAACTGTCCGCCCTTGTTTAAAAAATGGCTCGATGAGGTGCTCACGTACGGCTGGGCCTACGGAAGCCAAAGCGGCTATAAGTTGGGCGGAAAAAAAATAGCCTTGGCACTAACTGTAGGCATAGATGAAGAAGAATACAGAGCCGACGGCAAATACAAATATACCTTGCGCGAGCTGACGGCTCCTTTTGAACTGACTTTTGATTATATCAGGGCAGACTACCGTTACTTTTTTGCGTATTACGGTATCGAACTGAATGCTTCACCCGAATGGATTGAAAAGAGCATACCTGAATATATGGGCTTTTTAGAAGCGCTGTAAAATTTACTGCGGTATCTGTTCTACTAATACTTCATTGCCAGCCTTGTCGTAATACGTGCATGTCATTTTTTCCATGTTAACAGCCCATTTCTCGATGCCGCATGCCGCACTTACCGCTATAAAAGCAGGATAATCGCTCTGTCCTTGCTGGTGTGCTTTCAGGTCGGTTTTGAACTGTTCGAGATTGCAGCGGTCGGCGATGGGCACTATGTTATATTTAGTATCGGTCGCTGTTTTATAATCGGCAGTTCCATGATATTCGGTATGACCGTCGGCTACAAAGGTTTCGTAATAGGTTACGCCCAATGCCTTGATTTCTTTGATGTAGGCAGGAAAGTCGGCACCTGATTTTACTTTGCTGTGTGCTTGTTGGATTTGTGCTATGGTAAACATCTTTTTTGGTTTTAGTTTTAGACTCTCAACGACCCTCTAAATCCCCTAGCCGCATAATAGGATTCTGCGCCATTGTGATAGAGAAATACAGTGCCATAGCGGTAATCGCAAAAGAGCGCGCCACCCAGCTTTCGGATAGGAGCAGGAGTCGCTATCCAGCTCGAAGTCTTGGTGTCGAGCGGACCGAACTGCTGCAGTTCGCGGTATTGTTCTTCCGTCAGGATGTCGATACCCATAGCATCGGCCATTGCAACAGCGCTGTCTTTTGGCTTGTGCTCTTTTCTTGAAGCCAAGGCTTCTGGATCAAAGCAGACGCTTCTGCGGCCTTTAGGACTTTCTGGCGCGCAGTCGTAAAAGATATATTCGCCTGTTTTTGCGTCATGGCCTACAACATCGGGCTCGCCGCCGGTTTCTTCCATTTCGTCGAGCGACCATAGCTTTTCGGGATGTGCTTCTAGCCTTGCCTGTATATCGTCCCATTTGAGGCCTTTATGGCGGTGGCTGTTTTTTTCAAAACGGGCTTTCAGTATGCCGAGCAATGTCTGGCTGTGTTCTGCCGAGAGTTTCTTTTTGCTGTCCATGTCATTATTGGTTGTAAGGTTTGACGAAATTTACTTTTCTATTGGCCGGCCTAAAATACCACGATACCATGGTCAATACCAGCAATAATAGGGGAGGGAATAGTTCTTTCACGGCATCGCCCGAAGCAATGTGCGAATAGATGGCTCCCGTCATGGCAAAGAAAAAGCCTGCATAGGCCCATTCTTTTAGCAACGTAAATTTAGGAATAAGTATCGTGATAACTCCTAAAAATTTCCATACCGCCAGCAAGGTCAGAAAATATAAGGGATAGCCCAGATGGGCCATCATGTCGGCTTCTTCTTTTACGTGCAGTATCTGTACGATTCCGGTCGACACCATTCCCAACGCCAGCCAGAGTGTCGAAATCCAATAAACAATTTTGTTTCTTTTTTCCATAGTGTGTTATTTTAAGCGGTCTGCAATTTCTTGAAGTCGGTTATGCGCCATATTGATGCCCTGCGCAAAAGGCAGCTGCAGTACTTGGTTCCTAAAAGCAACCGATTTGTATACAATGTGCATGGTGAGCTTGCTGGTAGTGTCCGTCAGCTTTTCAAATTCCAAGTACTCCAGCTGTACCGGAAAAGGCGTGTTTTCCATCTCAAAAGTACGGGTAATTCTTTGGTTCGGAAGGAACTCATGGATGGTGCCATTAGCGCTAAACAGTATATTGCCCTCTTTGTCTGAGGTTTCAAACTGATAGCCGCCATGCTTTTTGTTTTCGAGCTTTACTACTTTCGTGCCCATCCACTGTGCTACAATTTCAGGATCTTCATACGCCTTGAAAAGCAATTCCAAAGGCAGGTCAAATTCTCTGGTAATCAGCAGTTCCTGCTTATCCTCTTCTGCGTTGATTTTTGTCTTTCGTTCCATAAACTTATTTTTTTGATTGGTACTTTTTCATGATGCTTTCGAGCGTGTTGAATCTGTCGTCCCACATTTTTTGGAACGGCTCGATAAAGTCGGCTATTTCTTTCAGCTTGTTCGGATTTAGGTGGTAATACATTTCTCTGCCGTTCTGTTCCTGCTTGAGCAGTTCGCATTCGGTAAGTATCTGCAAATGCTTTGAAACCGTCGGCCTTGCGGTATCAAAGTTAGAAGCTATGGCGCCAGCGGTCATCGATTGTGATGATACCAATAGAAGGATGGCTCTTCTTGTAGGGTCGGCTATGGCCTGGAAAACGTCTCGTCTTAAATTCATTATGAAGTTATTTGACTACAAATATATATGAAGTCATTTAACTACACAATGCTTTATGCAAAAAAATACCAAATAAAAAGATGGCCGAAAGGCATAATGAGCTCTCAGCTGTTGTTTTTAAAGGCTTTTACTAAATTAAGAAAGCAGTTTTATGTAAATTTCAGATTCGGTAGATTGGTTTCCATTTTGTTATTACGAAAAACCGTAATAGCTGTAAACTATAGTTGGAATCTTATAACTATAGGGCATGAAATAGGATTACCTTTCCGAAAAAAGTAACCAGAAGTATTTATGATACCTAATGATGACCCAATAGAAGAAAAGAAGGAAAAGCTCAATTATAAGATTTTTTACTTTGTCTTTGCAATAATCATAGTGACAGCTTGCTGTATATATTACATTGAGCAGGAAAGAGAAAAAGCACTAAAAGAGGCCGTGTCTAACTAAAAGAAATCAGATAGCAAATACAAAAGTATCCTTATCTAATTCAGATGTATGGTACTGCCAGTTCATCTTCATTACTTTTGTAAGCATATCTTTTAAGACTCGGTAATTGGTCGGCTTTGTAATATAGATATTGGCTCCAGCAACGAGCGTTTCTTCGATATCTTTTTCAGAAGACGAAGTAGAATAGATGACTACAGAAAGCAATTTGTAACGTTCATTTTTTCGTATCTCCCTTAATGTTTCAAGACCGCCCATAATCGGCATATTTAAGTCAAGAAAAATAATATCAGGAACATCTTCTATGGCATTCAGATAATCGATGGCTTCTAGACCGTTCTTGAATGTCATTAAGACGTTATCTGAATTTAGTTCATTAAATGCATCTTGGAAAGTTTCCCTGTCGTCTTTGTCGTCATCGACTAGACAAATCTTTAGATTTTTCATAGGCAGTTATTTTTAAGTCGCCTATGAAATAGAAAGAGAAATGTTGAAAAAACTTCAACTAAAGCAAAGGTGAATAGCAAATATACGAAAAAAAAGTGTCACTTTTTCATAATGTCCTCAGAATCGGAAAACTGGAGCTTGAGGCTTTCGAGCTTTTCATCGATATGTGCAACGTCAGTCCCTATTTTCTGGGCATAGAACAGCTTCTGTGCAGGATTGACAAACTTCTCTTTCATCTCGCACTGGACCATGATTATGTATTTCAGGGCCTGGCTCTTGACATACAGCCAAAGCAGCAAAACCCTTTGTTTTGTAAAAACCTCTTTTTCGCAGTTGCTGTGCGCGTCGCATACGGTCTTTTCGGCAATATCCTTGAAGAAAGCTTCCTCGGGATAGGGGTACTTATAATAGCGTTTGGCAAATATTTTTATCTTGTACATAATTCTTCCGACTATGGTAGCCGGCTTTTTGGTAGTATCTAACATTTGCTCTGTAGGTTTAGGGGCGAGATGGAGGCTAAATATAGTTCTTTCCTACGGTTATCCAATACTTTTGGCTCGTAATCCGGAATGTTTTTTGATTTTAGCTGAATTGCACAATCACAAAATAAGCCTTGTTTACACGGAAAGCTGCATTGTTGCCTAATAAATGGGTGGTTTTTTATGTTATTTTGATTGCCAAATTAACTGATTCTAGATGTTGTCGCGTTTGGATTTGAAAAATAAATTATGGAACTAATTGCAACTCCAAATCAATAGCGGTGAAGCCAGTAGAGGATACTTATTATGTATTCAAAAATTTTTGACATTCCATTTTAATAATATCTACTATCCTTGTTGAACATTAATTCCCGTTACAATTCCTTTGTTGTTTAATTTTAGACTTAAAAATCCCGTATTAATACCTTTATGACTATATCCTAGACTGTATATATAAGTCTTTTCTTTTGGAAAACTCTCGTCTGGCTTTCCAAGCAGATTAATAATTTCCTTTTCAGACATCCCAATTAGATCATGATTATTTCGCAAGCTATTCATCATGTCCCAACGTAAACTCCAATTTTCTTCTGAATTAAGATTTGAGTTTTTCCATTTATCAGAATCAAACTTTTCATGACTAATCTTTCCTCTTATGAAAAAACTGTAAATAAATAGAACTACGATTATACTAATTGCTGTCTTGAGAGTATTCTTCATTGCCATTAAATTATTATTTGACCTATCCCGCCAAATCTGTTTGAACTACGTATTTGCTTATGAAAATAAACATAAAGTATTTTTCTATTATCTATCACGAAGTTATAAAAATGAGCAATATAAATGTACTGCTTAGAATTTTTTATCATCCCTTTCGCAAAACCAGCTGGGCTGGCAGTCTGAAACAACGCATCCGCCAGATTTGTATTTTTTCTTTTTTATGATAGGCGTATCGCTTATGATTCTAACGCCGTTTGTTTCTATTATATTTGGATTGGCATCTGTTATTTCAATTATAAGGCCATATACAATTGGTATTGTCTTGTCTGTTTTTTTGCAAACTGGACAACGATTGTTTTTTGTTTTCTCATAGGGGCACGGCTTTTTGACCCATTGGATAGAATCTGGTTCTGTTTTAGAATCCGATAGTAGATTTGTGTTTTCAATAGCTAGCTTTTTATTTTCTGAATCCTTTGGGATGTTTTTTACTGTCTGAGAATATCCAGAAATGCTCAGGACTAAGAAAAGTAATATCGTCTTCATAATTACTAGAATTACAGTGCTGATTAGTATTTATAATGCCTTGAATCCAACCCTTTCCATCTAAAAGGTTCGTGCCCAAAATTTTTTATGTCGAGTGATTCCAATGCTTCTGGAATTTTTTTAAAGTTGAAATATAAAAATTGGGGAAGTTCTGCTTTTTGTCCATTTTCAAAATATAAGATGATGGATTTGAAATTCCAAACTTTGATAGGATATACTGATACACTAAAACCTTTAATGTCTTTTGCTTTCAAATCTTTTTTAGTTCTAGTTATAGCGTATATGATTTTCAGATTATGGTTTTCAATGTGCAGAATAATTCTTTGAATAAAAACGAGTTTTCCGAATAGATATCCTAAAAATCCCATTCCAAATAAAAAAGCACCCATTCCGAATATAGATTTAAAACTATACTTTTCTGCTTCTAAAAGCTCGGGAGTCATTTTGAGTGAAAAGGTAAAAAGAAAGGCAAAGAAAATTAATCCTGCCACTCTTAAAAAAAGAATCAAATAATTGTATTTACTTTTAAAGCTTTTCATACTGTTTTGATTGCCAAATTAACCATTTTTATTGCTTTGGATTACTATTGCAACCATGAGTAGGAGAAATAATATGCCGCTGATAGGGATTATTCCGGTAACGGGCGTTCCGCTCGCATATTCTCCATGGGTTTTTGTAATTGACAAAGAGACTAAATATAGGCTTAGGAAGGTGAATACGATATGTGAAATGACACTTACTCCGACAATAAGTCCAAAGGGCAGCGAAGTCATTTTGTGCAAGGCTTTTTTTCCATAGAAGTATTGGAATAAAAAAGGCAAAATGAGAAGAAAAACAGATATTAAGGCTATTGTTTTCATTTTTTTATCGTTAAAATTATCAATATCGGGTGTCGCATCAATCTCAGAAATATAACCAATGGTTCCTTTAGTCTTCCAGATTTTAGTCGCCCAGAGTAATCCAACAATCAAGCCTATAGTAGAAATAGCAATTCCGATTCCAAGTGTTGTGGTGTTTGGATTTGAAAAAAAAATTAGTACACCAATTGCAGCTCCGATTAATAGTGGCGAAGCCACGATTTTGAGCCAATAGATAATGCTTATTATGTATTCAAAAACTTTAGACATTCTAATTTTTTGCTTTGCTTTTTAATGAACTGATTATATTGATAAAAGAAACTACAATCGACATCACGCCAAAAACAATTGAAACTTCGGGTGTTTTTGTGTAGCTTAAAATAATAGCGGGCACGATATCGCTTAGGTAGACTAACGATAAAACTTTTTGGGTCTTGTATTTTAATAATGACAAGATAGAATATCCGATAAAAGAAAGAAGCAATGATGTTACACATATTGCTTTAGAAATAATGCCGGCATCATAAGTGTAGGCCATCCCAACTGTTTTGTTGAATCCAAATGAATCCAAATCAATAGTCGAATAGAAGATTGCCAGAATAACGGCAACTAAAAGATAGAGTTTTCGTTCGAGTAGATTATTTAATTGCATATTTTATTGTTGTTCATTATGTGTTCTTCTGTTCCAAATTTTAGCCACATTATTAGCTTGCTTATCTGTCATGCTCTCTGACTTAATGATGGTCCTCACCCCATGTATCATAATCATTGATGCTTTTCATATTTCTATAAAATAGTTCAAATCTTTTCCATTTTGTAGCTGGACGATTCCAAAAGTACTGGAACCGCTCTTATATCCCTTAAAATCTCCATAAGATTTATCAATTGCTCCCACCAAGGTTTCTGAATTTAGAGCGCCGTTTTCTTTGGTTATCAGTTTCTGTGTGGTCAATATGCTAAAGTTATTTGAATCAATAACAGTGGAACAAATAACCAATTCATTTTCCCAAAGGTCGATAGGAATGTTTGGATAGGAATCTGTAAAAACAGAATTTGAATCATAAAATTTTGTCCATTCAAATTCATAGGGTTTCATTGTGCTTCTCTTGATAGCAGCAATACAGATATTGTGTATTGATTTGTCGGATTTGTTCATTATGAGATAAAGTTATACCGCTTAGTAACTAATTGACTAAGCTAATGTTATTCCAAAACCTTCTCGATTTCTTTTTCATCAAGTAATTCTAATTCATAAAAAAAGCAAGCTCCATTTCCGCCTTGTGGACTTCTATAGCCAATAACAATTCCTCGACTTGTTGATTCAGCTTGAATCAAGACAATTAATTCCTTATCTCCATTTTCTGAATCTATTAAATAGGCTAATCTAGGAAGTCCAATCTCAAAAGGGGTATGATCGAAATCTACATCTTTAATGCAAAATACCGCTGTCCCGTTCTTTGCATCAGATTCATTTGCAATTTTACCAGAAAAGCTAGGAATGTTTTTCCAAGATCTTATATCAAAAGCGGGCCAGTTGTCTTTTTCGGCAGTCATAAATTAGTACTATTTATTTGTTTTTCAGAAATTCGATTTTATTGCAATTATTGCACCAATAAAAAATGGTTTCAGTATCCATTAAGTAACTAGAAGCCTTTTTTAAACAATCGGGACAATCTCTGATCTTTTGTTCATCTTCATAAGCAACATATCTGCAATTAAAACAATGCCATATCGTTAAACCTGAAGCCTCGTCATCATCCATGTACCATGTAAAAGAATCTTGCTTGCATTTTGGACAAATCTGAGTTGCCATAATTATAATGTTTTCGAAGCTAAATTAATTCAAAAATATAATTTTATTTCTTCATTAAGACGGGATTTACTAGGAGTTTGATTATTCTTTTAAATCCCACAAAACAAAATCCTGCACGGATTCAATACGTCGCTATTGCTATACTTCTTTCCCATAAATTGATTTTCTTCATAATACAGCAGTTTTGCCGCGACTACTACAAAATAACCTTCGGGCAGTACTGGACTGGTCCAAATCGTTTCGGATTGGACAGCAGCATCAAGAGGTATAGGCAACGTGAAAAAAGCATCCGCGATAGGAGAGCTTGCTTCAAATTTTGTAGCGCAGGCATATACGACCAGTTCCGCATGCGGCACCCCTTCCGCAAACCGTATCTGGCTTTTGGGCTCCAGTTCGGGAACAGTGACTTGCACCTGCCGCTGAAAATCCATAACGACTGTAATTTCTGGCAGGAAATACTTCTTAAAAGGCGAATGAATATTAAACTCAAATCCCTCCAAAGCCTTCATGTCGGCAGTAAAGGGAGTGCGCTGTCCTTTAGGCAGGTGGGTGTTTTCGAGCAGGGCATTATAAAAAGCACCTGTCAGCCGACGGTACATATAGCTGTCGGCATGTCCTGCCAAAAAAGAATGCAATCCGATGCGAAGGTGCTTAGCCCAACGGCTGCAATGGCGGAATTCTGAACCACTGGCTACGGTTTCCCTAGTCTGATGTATTTTCCCTGGGCGAGATTGCAGGATCTGTTTCCCGTCGAGATTCCTAAAAACTAAATTGCCAGTAATGCCGCTGATGATGTTTTTCTTGCTTACTTGTGCCATGGCGTAAAGTGTTTAATATTAGTAGTATAAACGCAATAGCGTTCGATTTATTTTGTGATTTTCTTCAATATAAATTTATAATCATAGTATAGTAAATCTATAATGGCTCTATAAAAAAAGAGGTTTTTATAGAGTCACTATAGACTCATTATAGACTTACTATAGATTCACTTTCAACAAAACTAGACGTTAACAATACGAAGAAGGCTATTTTTATGGAAAATCATTATCCACTATTCCTGAAATAATTTGTTTCCACCTTGGTTTTTACGTGGCGCAAAAAAAAGGATATGGTTGTAAGGAGAAAGCCTAGATTTGTGTGCAAATTGGTTTTTCTTTTTCTTTTCAAGTTGATGACTTTTGTCGACGAGCGTCCGCTTTATACTCCTTTTTGTCAATATTTTTTACAGATTTTCTGTAACGAGAATACTAGGAACTACCGTATACTTGCAAAAAAAAACTCAAGAATTGTTATTCTTGTATCATAAATTTATTTCTTTACAGCCTAAAACAAATTAACAAGCCTTAACTTAATAAAAGACAGTACATGACTTTTACAAAAAACTGCAAGATGCGCATTCTGACTATCGTCTGCGCTCTGTTTTCTGCAGGCACGATTCATGCCCAAGACATCCTCTGGGAGAAATCCTATGGCGGGAAACATTCCGACTACTTATTTGATGCACAGCCTACCCCCGACTATGGTTTTATATTGGCTGGAAGCTCTTTGTCAAAAAAGACAGGAAACAAGACCTCTGATCCGCAAGGAGGGCTCGACTATTGGATATGGAAGATGGACGAACACGGTGAACTCGACTGGCAGAAGGCCCTAGGTGGGCCGGGAACTGATTTGCTCCAGATCGTGAAGCTGACAAAGGATGCAGGATTCCTGCTTGCGGGGACTTCTGATTCGGGAGAAGGTCTTCAAAAAAAAGATGCCTGTAAAGGGAAGGAAGATATTTGGATAGTGAAGCTTGATGCTAAAGGGGGAGAGCAATGGCAGCGGACTATCGGAGGCAGTGGACAAGAGCAGCTTAGTGCAGCCTTTCCTACTTCTGACGGAGGCTATATTCTTGGAGGCTCTTCAAGTTCTGAAAAGAGCCTTGAGGTGAAGGGCGGCAAAGACCCTTTCGGCAAGTGGGAGGATGGCTTTGGAAACCTAGACTACTGGGCGGTGAAGCTTGACAGCAAGGGCAATGTGGAATGGCAGCGGACCATCGGCGGAACATATGTCGACCAGCTTCGCAGCATTCTACAGACCCGAGATGGAGGCTACCTCCTTGCGGGCTACTCAAACTCTCCTCAATCTGGTAATAAAACAGAAAAAGGCTATGGAGAGGGCGACTACTTTGTAGTAAAACTCGACAAGGATGGCACTACTGAGTGGCAGAAATCGTATGGAGGCGATGGAGACGACCAGCCTTATGCTTTGCTGGAATCACACGACGGGAATTTTGTCATTGGAGGCAGTTCCAATTCGGGGACTACAGGAAACAAGAACAGCTCGAATAAAAGAGGGACTGACTTCTGGATGTTGAAGATTGACCCTCTAGGAGAGCTAGTATGGCAGAATACCTATAACATAGGAAATGTCGACCTGCTGACTTCTCTTGTGGAGAACAAAGACTATTCGCTATTGCTGGGCGGCTATGCGCAGAGCGAGGCAATAGACGCCAAGAAAAAAGATAGCGAAGGAATCAACGACTATATAGTGATAAAGACCAATGCCGACGGCGAAGAAAAATGGCGGCAATCTGTGGGAAGCAATGGCGAGGATGTCCTGAGAAAGGCAGTCGAGACCCGAGACGGTGGCTATCTTTTGGCGGGAACTTCTAAAGGAGATGTTTCGCGTGATCGCTATACAGGCCAGGGGAAAAATGATTTCTGGGTAGTAAAACTGAGAGACAAAGACAAGAAAAAGGAAGAAAGAAAGTCGATCGAGGCTTTTCCGAACCCTGCAGTGCAGTATACCAATGTGGTCATTGGGTATGATTTTATCGGCGGTACCGGATATGTCTATGATCTTTCGGGCAGGCAGCTGCAGACCTTTAAAGTGAAAGACAGGACGGTGCCGGTAGATTTGGGAAGCTATCCGGAAGGGATCTACCTGATCAAGATCAAGACAGAAGTACAGGAAGACGGGATAAAGGTGATGAAAACCTTGAACAAACAATAACAATTTTAAGATGAAGAAAATACTTATAAGCTGGCTGGCGCTATTCTTTGCGGCTAATGCCATCTCACAGATTAATGAGAATAATAAACTGCCGACATTTGCACCGACTAGCCCAAAATCATATGAATTTCTAAAATATGGCGAGATTCCGGTAGGGAAATATACGGGAGTGCCAAGCGTATCAGTTCCTCTATATACTATAAGTGCAAAAGGGCTGGAAATCCCGATACGCCTGAGCTACCATTCTAATGGCTTTAAGGTCAATGAAGAAGCGGGATGGACAGGATTGGGCTGGTCATTAGAAGGGGGAGGGGCGATAGTACAGATTGTCAATTCATTTGATGATTTTGAAAATCCATACAGCAATAGAAGCATGCCTGATTTTGGAGAACTTATAGATATCCAGTGCGCAGGAGGATGTCCGAACGGATCTTCTATCGTCAACAACTGCGAAACTTTTTTGCTGGATAATGATTTGCGGTTTAACCACCAGCCAAATTACCTAGCCGGATATCCGGGGTATTATTTTATACCAAATGAATTTATATTGGGTACAAAAGATTACGAACCTGATCTGTTCCGATTTAATATGCTGGGCTATTCTGGCGACTTTGTGCTGGACTGGAAAAACGAGAAGTTTGTCTGCACTACTGACAATAAGATGAAAATTCTGCCGTCTAGCAATTACACAGGGCCTGGAACAATACCAGATGAATTTACGATTATCGTTCCAGAAGGACATGCTTTTACATTTACCCTGAAAGAAGCAACGACAATAGCGAATAACGGAACGCGGAGCCTAACACGCCCTAATGTACCGAGTATGGCGCCAGATATGCAGGGAAAGACCAGCTCTAGGTCCTATCAACTATCCAAGATTATTACAAACCAGTCAGAGCTAATTGAATATGAGTACCAGATGACCAATCCGCTGAAAAATTATACCAGCATTTCCAAATCTATTGTCAGGTATGTTGAAACCCCTGGTTTTCCCTTTCCATCAGAAATGAGTGAAGACTACCTGTCTTTCAGCAATACAAACCAGTCTTATTCGTATATCAAAAAAATCAGCTTTACTGGTGGAACGGTCAATTTTATCGCTTCTGACAGGATTGATATGGTAGGAGCCAAAAAACTCGATAGGATTGAGATAAAAACAGACATCTTGCCAACGCAAGTTCTTAAGGGTTTTGACTTTCAATATTCCTATTTTATAGGGCATGCTAATGGAACAAATAGTGATGCGGATCTTGCCTATTATGGCAATAGCCTTAACAAAACGCCTCAGGAACTGACACATAGGCTTAAACTATTGTCTGTAAATGAAACGGGAAGCAAGCCGTATCAGTTTGAGTACAACGAAGGGCTGCTTCCTAAAAAGACCTCTCTCGCCACTGATTATTGGGGCTATTATAATGGCGTGCTGACTAACGCTACGCCATTCATAAATGTGTATGCTTTTGGCGTAGACAGAAAAAACCAGCTTTTTGCTGCGCATGAGAACAATGAAAAAGGCAGCCGGCTTGAATATACGAAAGCGGCCGTATTGGAAAAAATAATGTATCCAACCGGAGGCTTTACTACTTTTGGCTATGAGCTTAATTCATTCTCAAACTCTGAAATTCCGCCTTTTGATCCTTATACTCAAGTGGTAAATAGCATCAATAGCCGGCCGGCAAGCGGATTGCTGCAAAGGAAAGCGATTCTTGTGAAGCACGACAACATGAGATTTCTGCTCAATGCACAATTGAGTACACGCGGGTGTACTGCTGCCGATATAGCAGGCGGTGCAAATGCAAACACCTATATCAAGATCGAGAGGTTTAAGAAGGAAATTATACCGCTGGTACAAAATATAGGGCCTTCGCTGGAGTATGCGTTGGTGAGCATCGGGATTTATACCAATCCGTCTGTTTATAACCAATATATAGACGAAGTCATCTACATACGAAAGCTGGATAGCGAAACCGAAAAGATCTTTAGCAACCTTGAATACTTTTTTAATACCGGAGTTGTCTTAATAAGTGCTTCGGGCGGTTGCGGGACCTATAATGGCACTGTCAACTCAAGCCAGGCGCACTCAACGATTACCTATCAAGAATATAAGCCTATTGAGCCGGTCTACAATGGCTGCGGGCTCAGGGTCAAAAACATACAGTCGTATACTGACTCGGGAGTTCCGTCATTGAAAAAGGAGTTTGTATATAGAGGTGGAAAAACAATGTCTCCTTTAAATTTTTACTCAAGTACCTATATTCCTGAGTATACTCATATAGCAGACGGTAGCTACAGGCAGGCTATTGGATACAAAAATGTACTTAACTCCAATACCTTTATTCCACTTTCAAGCAGTGCGGCAGGGAAATATATAGGTTATGACCAAGTAGAAGAAATTTTTGTTTCTAGCCAGCCTGCTGCTCCGGTGCCCAATATAGGCAAGACGGTAGAAACCTATATAAACAATTATGATACAGGGGCTGTAGCACGGCTTAACTTTCCGGGATCAAAGAAAGCGGCAGAAAATGGGCTATTGCTCAAGCAAGAAATTTTTGATAATTCAAACCGCCTCGTAGAAAAAAATACGAACCTGTATAGCTTTGAAAAACTGGATTGTTTTTATGGGATAAGACAGGATCTTTATTCAAAATATAAATACGTTGAAAACAATAATATATTTATTTATACCAAATGGCGAGTAGGAGTCTATCCGCTGGTTGCAAGCAGAACTTATCTAAGGCAGAGCAGCAATACAAAGTATTTTAATAATGATTCTATCGTTTCTAAAATAGATTTCGAATATAATTCACTGAATCAGAAAATTTATTCTAAAAATATTGGGAGCAATAATGACATAACTGAAATGTATTATTACTACCCTAAAGACCTAGCAGGCGATCCGGCATATCCGGTAGCGGCACAGATGCTTGCCAGCAATGTCCTAGCACCAGCACTAAAAACACAATTAAAAATCAATGGCGATATCACCTCGACAGAGTCATTTTCGTACTACATGAGGCTGGGTTCCAATAATGCGTATTGGCGACCGGATATCTATTCGTTGTCAAAGTATGGCAATTCTAAGGGGAGCAACGGAATTGAAAACAAGATCAATTACCATCTGTATGATAACCTTGGAAATCCGCTAGACATTTCAATGGAAGGCAATATCAGAATTTGCTATATATGGGGATACGGCAAAAAATATCCTATAGCCAAAATAGAAAATATGGACTATTCGCAGATTTCCAGCCTAGCGCTGAACCTGCAGAATATATCGGATACTGGAAATGAAGCAAGCTTGCAGCTAGCCTTGTCTGCCCTGCGGAGTAATTCGGTGTTGCAAAATTCGATGGTCACTACCTATACCTACAAGCCGCTTGTCGGCGTTACCAGCATCACCGACCCGAAAGGGATAAAGACAACTTATGAATACGACAGTTTGGGAAGGCTAATAGCCGTGCGTGACCATGATGGAAAGCTGCTCTCTGAAAACGCGTATAATTACAGATAACACTAACAGCAGATGAAAAAAATATTATTTTCAGCACTACTGATTCCGATGCTTGCTGTCGCTCAAGATGCAAGCCAGAATTATATAAGGACTACTATGTATAAGGAACCGACGACCACCTCTATTGCCTCGCCTAACCTGTCGCAGGCGGCTCAGTCTACCCTATATTATGATGGTTTGGGACGCCCGATACAGCAGGTGGCAGGAAAGCAGTCTTCGGATGGCAAGGATATTGTCACGCTTATAGAGTATGATGCTTTTGGGCGCCAAGTAAAAGAATACATGCCGTATCCATCGTCAAATACGGCGCTTGAATTTACATCTCCTTCAACGGCCCTTCAGGCTACCGTGGCGCACTATCAGTCCGCTTATGGCGATGCCAACCCTTTTAGCGAGAAGTTCTTCGAATCTTCTCCTCTTGACAGGGTGACAAAACAAGCGGCACCTGGAAACGATTGGGGCATGGGAAATGGGCATGAGGTAAGAACAGACTATCTGGTCAACTCTACTACTGACGCGGTAAAGCTCTATAATGCTACGGCAAATGCTCCCAGCGGAGGCTATTATCCCGTATTGCTAACACAGCAAGGGACCTATGCGGCAGGGCAGCTCTACAAGACCGTGACCAAAGATGAGAACTGGGTGTCAGGCAAAGGACATACGACAGAAGAGTTTAAGAACAAGGAAGGACAGGTGGTACTCAAGCGAACGTATGATATGGTTCCGAACAGAGGAGGCCCTATTCCAAAAGCACACGATACGTATTATGTCTATGATCAGTTTGGCAATCTTTCGATTGTTATGCCTCCTCTTTCTAATGGGAGTGGCTCATCTTCTGACCTTAATGGCCTTTGCTATCAATACCGCTATGACTACCGCAACAGGCTGGTAGAAAAAAAACTGCCCGGAAAAGAATGGGAATTTATCGTCTATGACAAGTTAGACAGGCCAATAGCTTCAGGGCCTTCTTATTCGCCATTTGGAAACGGCACTATGGGATGGCTCATCACCAAATACGACGCATTCGGAAGGGTAGCCTATACAGGTTGGTTTAACGGGCAGCAGCCCACTTCTGGCGGAAGAGAGCTCCTGCAGCAGTATGCCAACACTGCAACAGTTCTTTTTGAATCACGCACGGCATCCAATACTATAGATAACATTGTTGTGGGGTATACTAACACGGTATATCCTACTTCAGGCTATGTGCTTTTAAGCGCCAGCTATTATGACAATTATACGTTTCCTAATGCCGAGCCTGTACCGTCTGCTGTATTGGGTATTCCTGTACTGGCAAGCGCAAAGGGCTTGGCTACTGGCTCGTGGACAAGGGTACTGACTAGCGAAACGGAATATCTTGGCAACCAGTCGGTAGTGTTTTATGATTCAAAGTCAAGGCCAATACGCAATTACGAGAAAAACTACCTTGGAGGAAATACCCATACAGATACTAGGATTGATTTCTCAGGCAAGACGCTTTATACAGTGACCGAACACAAAAGAGAAGGCTCCGATACACCTACCAGAATTAGGGAAGATTTTACCTATACTGCACAAGACAGATTGCTCACACATACCCACCAGATCAATGGAGGAGCAGTGGAACTGCTTTCAAAAAAGGAATACGATCCATTGGGGCAGTTAATCAGGAAAAGCGTGGGCGGAAGCGATGTCTCAGGCGCAGGCGCCCTTCAAAAAGTGGATTACCGATACAATATCAGGGGATGGCTCACGGGCATCAATACAGGCAATCCTATTCCAGCACCAGCTGAACCAGCCGACCTTTTTGTGTTCGAACTCAAGTATAACAATCCTGAATCTGCGATGCCGCTTTTTAACGGAAATATTTCGGAAACTCACTGGAAGAGCGCTTCTGACATGGTTAGGAGAAAATATGAATATGGTTATGATGCGTTAAATAGGTTCAGGCAAGCCGTTTACTTTAAAGCCGACCAGAATTACCAAGCAACTGAGGCCTATAATGAGGGGCTGCAATACGACAAGAACGGAAATATTACACAGCTGTGGAGAAATGGAAATAATGATGGAACGATGGGACTTGAGATTGATTTCCTTACGTATAGTTACCATCCGCAATATCCAAACCGTCTTATGAAAGTGACTGACGATTCCCTTGATCCTAATGGATTTAAGGACGGGACAAACTCTGGAGACGATTACACCTATGACGATTACGGCAACATGACAAGCGATGCTAATAAGAACATACTCTCGATCAGCTATAACCATCTGAACCTGCCGGTAAAAGTTGCTTTTAATATTGGGAACGATAAAATTGAGTATCTTTATGATGCCAATGGAAAAAAAATGCGCAAGAGCACTCCGTTTGCATCAACTACTGCACAGGGAGGGATAGGCGCCACACAGGTCGATTATCTTGACGGCTTCCAGTATCAGGACGGGATATTAAAGTTCTTTCCTACTGCGGAAGGCTATGTGCTTAAGACAAGGAATGTGTATTCGTATGTGTACAATTATACCGACCATCTAGGCAACGTAAGGCTCAGCTATGCTTTTGATCAGGTTTTGGGAACGGTAAAGATTCTAGAAGAGAATCATTATTACCCTTTTGGGCTAAAGCATACGAATTATAATACCGATATCCTGGCGGCCCAAGAGAAGTCGAATCTGATTACTTTTAAGGCAATGGCAGCGCCGGTTTCTCCTGTACCGCAGATTGTATATAATTACAAATACAACGGGAAGGAATTTCAGGATGAAAGAGGGCTTAATACTTACGATTATGGCTTTAGACAATATATGCCAGATATTGGAAGGTTTGGTAATATTGATATGCTTGCAGAACTTGCTTATGACTTAACGCCAAATAGATATTGTTTCAATAATCCCATTCGATTCACAGACCCGACTGGTTTATGGGAAGAAACGGCAGACGGATATAAAGCTAACAAGGAAGAGGACATAAAACGTTTTATGTTGTATATGAATGTTGAAAAATATGCATTGAATAATTCGCCTACTAATGCACAAATCTCATCATTTATTGATGGTGAAATGTCTTCTGGTGGGCATGGGAAAACTAGCGACGGTTCTATATTGGCAGATGAAGTTGAAGTGACTAGCCATAAGCAAGTGGGCGGAGGATTTAGACTAATCGCTAGTGAAGAATCATTTAATAATTTTTGGCATGGAGTTCAAAGAAGTCTAACCCCTGATGCTTTAGACCCAAGAACATTGGGGCAACAATTTCTTGGAATTGGTGGTTTGACGTATCCAGGCCCTTCAAATCCTAAAACATACAGTGGTAATGATGATTATACATATGCTCCTCGACGAATCGAAGAGTTGCCAGCAATTGCACATGATTTAGCATACGATAAGTTGAATGTTAGAGGTGGCGGAGGTTTATTCACTGCAAAAAGTGCAATTGGAGCAGATTATAGATTTGTTGCACAAGAATTAACAATATCTATTATATCTACAAATATAAGAACAAAATATACAGCAGGTGCCTTAGGTGTTGGTTTAGGATTGGCAGCTTTACCAAAAACAGTATATTCTACTGTTATGGATACTTATGCAAAAGTTCACGCATCAACTAAAGATTAATATAAATAATTAACAGATATGTTTTCAAACAATAAATTAAAATTTTTTATCATAATAGCTGTATTTGCATTAATGAGCTGCGATGGGACTTTAGGAGGATTCAATACTATTAGCTTTCCAGTATCAAAGAAAAGAGTAGAGATTGCATTTGATAGCTTATATTCTAATCATCCTGAGTATAAAATTCCGGATAAACTTCAAGAGCATAATTTTTGGTCGAAAAGCGGTTATGATTTTTTAGACAGTCGTTTAATTTATTTTAGCAAATTTCCAGAAGAGATGTATTATATATCTTTTGTAGGCGAAGAAGAAACGTTTAAAGATACAACGCATGCTGATATTGCTATCCGTTCAGTATTTATAGGGAGCAAGAAGAAATGGCTAAAAGAACAAGATTTTACTCAAGAAGAGAAAATAAGAATTAAAAATAGATTTGAAAATGAGATTCTTTCAAAACTTGATGAATATACTGATAGCAAATCTAAAGAATTAGATTAATAATTGCCATTGTAATGTATCAGATTAGGGGTTAATGAGAAAAATAAAAATAAGTATTGCAATTTTAGCATTCCTCATGCTGTCTAGCTGTGAAAGAAATCGTGGCCTCCAAGTTGATGGAAAGGTTGTAGATGAAAAAGGGGAACCAATTCCATTTGCAAAAGTTACAATTCTTTGCTGGTATGACGCTGGCTGGGATAAAACAGATGAAACCGATACAACTTTCACTACATCAGCTGATGGAATGTTTAAAGCGCAATTTAAAGATGGGTATAAAGTAATTATTGCTGGCGTCGCGAAAGGTTATTCTATTGGAGTAGAAGAATTGTATGACTCAGATAGTTCTCCAATTTTACTTAAGTTGAAATCCGACAAAAACAATCTAGATCTTTCTACCATAGATTTACGGGAGCATATCATCGGGAATTACAGTAATGAATGAACTGGGTAGATTGTGTATAAGATTAGGCGTTTTTACGAAATAGTAATGTAACTAAATGAAAAAGATACAGTTTATAAATTTCGAATAAAAAAGAGGCGGCCAATAGGTCGTCTCTTCTATTTTTATGAATTTAAAAAGTCTAGAATAGTTTTAATATACTTAGAAAATTGAGGCTCATTTATAAAGTATTTTATTTGGATTTGTTTTGAACACGGATTGCAAATCCACACTATAAAGGATCTAGCGGAAAGAACTTTAAATACCATGTTCTTTTTGGATTTAAACTGTAATATGGTTTTACGGTTTTCCGTTTTGAGAAATGATTCGGGGCAGTTATTTTAGCGAGGGTAAAAAGCCGTAACAAGAATATAACTTTTCAAAATATGATAACAGCAGTAGTGGGAGCAAGTGGTGCAACAGGAAAGTTATTGGTAGCGCAATTGCTGGAAGCAGGGCAAAAGGTAAAAGTAATTGTCCGCTCTTCAAGTCTTATTCCAGAGCAATGGGAAAGCCATGAACGTGTTACGGTTATCAGGGTAAGTGCTATGGCAGCTATCAGTGTTGACGAGATGGCGGCGTACCTTAAAGACTGCCAATCAGTAGCTTCTTGTCTAGGACATAATCCGAACCTTAAAGGAATATATGGAAAGCCAAGACGGCTGGTTGAGGAAACAATCCGATTGTTTTGCGAGGCCGCTATTAGGAACGCGCCAGAAAAACCGATTCGACTGGTGTTGATGAATACGGCAGGAAATAGCAACAGAGATTTGGACGAGCGGGTTTCTTTTAGGCAGAAAATCGTGATAGGATTGTTTCGGCTGCTGCTGCCTCCGCATCGTGATAATGAAATAGCAGCTGATTACTTGAGAAAGAAAATAGGCCCAAACCATTCCTTTGTCGAATGGACGGTTGTACGTCCGGATAGCTTGATTGACGAGAAGTCTGTAACACCCTATTCGCTACATCCTTCGCCTACAAGAAGCGCCCTGTTTGATCCGGGTTATACCAGCCGCAGCAACGTAGCACATTTTATGTGTAGATTGTTGCGAAATGATGCGGTTTGGAATAAATGGAAAGGGAAGATGCCCGTGCTTTATAACGACAATACGACTGAAGCAAGGTAAATAGCATTCTCTCTAAAACAGCAGGTAAAAGATTTACTTTGACTAGACTGTAGGGACTGTAGGCTGTTTTTCGGATGGAGGTGGGCCGAAGGCAAGAGTATTTCGTCAAGCGAGATCAATCTGGCTTTTAGAAAGACTATTTTAGTAAATGATTCTTCGTCAATTTAAACTATTTTTATGTAGCTATTGTGGTTGTAGCAGGCTAATTCTTGTTTCGATTTTTTTCCAGTTTTATCAGCCTTGATAGCAAGAAAAGAAAAAGTATACTGCCTAGTATCTTTAATAAGGCGCTGGAGTAGCTAAAAGGTTTGCTGATTTGTTGTAGTTCTGATGAAGTGTTGATTCTTATGGATTTGAAAAACTTCTCTTTTTTATCTATACTATAGGAGCCTACCTTTGAATAAATGAAAACATAAGTAATACCTTCTATATATAAAATTAAACTTTCTCCTACTTCTTGTTCTGAGTCTTTCCCCTTAAATCTTAGTTTGTAAGCGATATGCTTATCGACACTTATCTGTGTAGAATCTTTTAAAAATAAGCCTTTTTTGGCCATGCTTTTAAGCTGTTCAGCGATTACCTGTTGGTATATATTTTTTAATTCGGCAATATCTTTTGGAAGCTTACGATCTGGCACCCCATTCGATAATGCTCCAACACGCATGGCGACATATGAATCTTCTTTAGAGTTAAAAAAATACGCCTTAGCTATAGCGTTTTTCTCTTTATGCTCATAAGTCTCTGTTTTTCCAGAAAAGCTAACTGATACATTTTCGTCAAGTTTTGTTTGACTGAAAATCAATGTTGGGAATAAATAAGCACAGAGAATTAAAATTTTATTCATATAGGTTTTTTACTTTGGTAGTTTCATTGCTTTTTATGACAGTCAATTAATATTCCTTCATAAGATAATTCTAATGGGCTCTTTAGCTCTTTAATCGTAAAACTCTTTGAGGATAAAATCTTGCTTGTTTAATTTCTTTAATTCCTTGATCAGGTAATAGCGGTGCAAGAAGCCTGTGAGCACTACTATTTTTTTGCCAGGATGCTGTTGGGCAATAGTATAGATGTTTTGGGCCATCGTTTTGTTTCTGAGGTCCCAAAAACCAGACATCTTCTTAAAGCCGTCTTTATAGCTTATCTTTTCGCCGTTGGGTTTGGTGACAAAACGTTTTGAAAATTCGGGCCTGCTGTCGGTTATCTTCAAGAGCTCGTGGTATTGAGATTCTTGTCTTTTTTCGGCAATACGATCTGTCGACGGGTTGTTGAATTTTTCGGGCGCTCCTTCGGCAATCTTCATCAGCTCTTGTGTGAACGCATTAAAGTCTTCGTATATTTTTGCCTCTTTTGGAGTTAATTGTTTGGCTTTATAAAGACTGTCGATTAATTTGACCGCCAGATTGTCTGTCGGTACCATGCCTTGGTCTTTGCGGTATTGGTTTCTTCCTTCGAATTCAAAAGGGAGCCTCAGAGTGTTGGGACGTTTTTTTGAATAGAGATTGCTCGCTATGACCTCGTTTTCATTAAGATTTTTACTTTGAGCATAGTCTTCCATTCCTTTTTTGTCGACCTCGTGTAGGATGATGTCGGGCCCTATTTTGTCTAGCATGCCCAATAATATTTTAGGATGGTAGTTGGGAACGCTGTCGTGTATGTTGCCGATAACATAGATTTCGGTCTTTTGGGCAGAGCAGATTGTTGTTAAGGTAATAAGGAGAATGGAGAAAAATCGTTTCATAGTATTTTAAAAAAGGGTAGTCGAAATTAAGAAGGAATAAGTTTTAGCGCAGGATTCGTTTGGGTTTATTGTTAGGACAAAGATACAAGAAGTCTTACCTGCTGATATATGTCCTTTACTAATTAACTTTTTTTGTTGACATTACATTTTGCTTTTTAGAACTCGTATTATTTCTTTTAACCCTACTAAAGTTCCATTAAAATAGCTGCCCTTTTTGAATTCGGGTATGAAATAATTATCGACAATCAATTGCGTTTCCTCATCTGTTAAGATTCTTTCGATTCCATTTCCGTTTTGAATCCTCATTTTTCTATAGCCGTCAGAAATTGCGATTAAGATTCCATTATCTTTATAGCGTTTTCCAACACCCCAAGTTTTGGCAATATGGAGAGACAAATCTTCAAATTTCTCGCGAGAAACTTTTAGAGTATCAATAGTGACGATTGCAATCTCGAAAGAGGTTTCTTTTTCAAAATTGTCGATTATAGTATTAAGTTCGGCTTTTTGATCGTCAGTATATAGTTTTTCATAATCAGTCACCCACTTTTTATCATTAACAGGGTTGTTCCAAAATATTTCCCTGTAGAGTTCAACGTTCTTTGTCTTTTGTGAGTCATTGTCTGCAGTCTCAACTTGTGACCAAGTAGTTGTAAAAACAAGGAAAAGGGTAATAATAAGCGTTTTATGTATCATGTATTTTATATAAAAATTACTTTGGAGATGTCTGCTATGCAATCGACTGTCCACTATTAGTTCCCTCTCTTACTTCTTAAAAATTCTTTATAGCCACTTTTTTCAAAAAAGTCTTTTAATGGAATCGTGTAGATGTCTTTCCAGGAATCCTTTCCGTTTTGCGCTACATAGTGCTGTATGATTCGGAATCCTAAGAAATAGCAGAGCTCGTTTTCGGCTTCTTTAGGCAGTCCTTCTACAACTGGCTTGCAGTCGCTGTTTCTGCCGCAATGCCTAAAGATTGGACAGCCTTCTTCGTTGGATTTATAGAAATAGGGCTCCAGCTTTTCAAAAATTTCTTTTTCCCTGTCCAACAATATCTGGGTGTTTTTGCCATATAAGGCTTCTTCTTGGGATTGGTTCAAGTAGAGCGACGTAAAATAGACGGCCAGTCCCTCGTCTAGCGTAATGCCCAATCCGGTCCGGCCGTTAGGATCTTTTTCTAGTATCGGATTAAAAATCAGGTGCTCCAGTTCATGTGCAAAAACTTTGTCGATAGATTGCGTTGTCCAATCAGAACCGAACATGTCTAAAATCATGGCGTTGTTATCGCAGCCTCCAAAAATCTGGAAACCTTTAGGGCCAAAATACACAAGCCATTTGCCTTCTCCCTGCTGGCCTGTGATCTTTTGCAGTGCGTTGAGGTGCTTTGTAAAGAGCTGGTCGACATTAACAGAGTCGAGTACGGCTAGTTTTTGCCGAATCAGGGATTCGTTTTCGACTAATAGTTTTCTGTTCCACGTATATAAGCCCTCAGGCTTGAATTTCTTTCCGTTTTCTTCACCAAAGATCTGCGACAGGCAGCTGTCAAATACGTACTTGTTGGGCTGGTAGACTTTTTTTAGTATCATCGTGCTGTCGAATCTTCCGTTGTGATGCGCTAGCAGCTGGCTCTTATAAGCATTATGTATGGTCATCTTGCCTACGCTGATACTGTCTTTGATATTCTTGACTTTGTCGATTAGGGCAGAATAGGATGCTATTTTTGTGTTTTTAGGAGCAGCACAACTGCAGAAGAGCAAGGTTAGGAATGCTAAAGCGAAGGGTTTCATGTAGGGAGTGTCGGTTTTGTAACTATTAAAATCAAATATATGCATTTTTAGTATAGGTAAAATTCCTACGGCCGACATTGATTTCTGCAAGCCATTTCTTTTTTGTATTTTTGACAAGCTATAAAAAGTTATGACAGAAGAGAAAGTAATATTAGTCAACGAACAAGACGAACCGATCGGATTGATGCCGAAATTGGAGGCGCATGAGAAAGCGCAGCTCCACAGAGCCTTTTCAATATTCATACTCAATTCAAAAAACGAAGTGATGCTGCAGCAGCGCGCATCGCAGAAATACCATTCGCCGCTGTTATGGACGAACACCTGTTGCAGCCACCAGCGCGAAGGCGAGACGAATATACAGGCAGGAAATCGCCGCCTTTTTGAAGAGATGGGATTTTCGACCGAGTTGAAAGAGCTGTTTCATTTTATCTACAAGGCTCCGTTTGACAATGGACTGACGGAACACGAGCTGGATCACGTCATGATCGGCTACTTTGACGGAGAACCTGAGATAAATCCGGAAGAAGTAGAAAGCTGGAAATGGATGGACATCGATGCAATCAAGGAAGACATGCAGCAGCATCCGGATAGCTATACCGTTTGGTTCAAGATTATTTTTGACGAATTCTACCATTTTCTTGAAGACCATAAGCTATAAATTTCCGATTTAGATTTTTGGATTATACAATACACATCTTAAATCTCAAATCATAAATCATAAATTAAATGAGAGTAACTGTCAGCAGAAAAGCCCATTTTAACGCCGCGCACCGCCTGTATCGAAAAGACTGGTCGGACGAGAAGAACAATTCGGTTTTCGGAAAATGCAACAACCCAAACTTCCACGGGCACAATTATGAATTGGTGGCCAGCGTGACGGGAAGCATCAATCCAGATACGGGCTATGTGATCGATATTAAGGATTTGGCGGATATCATCCTTGAAGAGGTAGAAAAGCCTTTCGACCATAAGAACCTAAACCTAGATGTTCCTGAGTTTTTTGAGCTGAATCCTACAGCCGAAAATATTGCGGTCGTAATCTGGAATAAGATACGCAAGAGGCTTGGTGCCGACATGGATCTTGAGATCGTGTTGTATGAGACGCCTCGAAATTTCGTCAGCTATAAAGGCGAGTAGTCTGTTTTATTGCGAGAGCGAAATACGCATATTGAAAATCATATAAGCTATTAGCAAAATAGTATTACAATCAGAAGTAGGAATTTCTGTAATTTGTTTCCAAAAAATAATATGAGTCTACAACTATATCCACTGGTATTCGAGCCGATACTCAAAGAGCGTATCTGGGGTGGCACCAAGCTGAAAACCATCTTCAACAAGCCCATAACATCCGAGATAACTGGCGAGAGCTGGGAATTGTCTACAGTGCAGGGTGATGTGAGCCGAATTTCTGCAGGTGAGTATCAAGGAAAATTATTTTCGGAGTTGCTTTCTCAATTCCCGGCAGAAATACTGGGAACTAAAATACACGAGAAGTTCGGTACAGAGTTTCCTTTGCTGTTCAAGTTTATTGATGCCAAAGAAGACCTGTCGATTCAAGTACATCCGAATGACGAATTGGCTAAAAAACGCCATAATTCTTTCGGAAAGACAGAAATGTGGTATGTGATGCAGGCCGACGAAGGAGCAAGAATTGTGGTAGGCTTTAAAGAAAAGTCAAGCCGAGAAGATTATTTAAAAAATCTAGAAAACAAGACGCTGCTGTCTATTTTAAAGGAGATTCCAGTAAAAAAAGGGGATGTCTTTTTCTTGGAAACAGGCACGATCCATGCCATAGGAGCAGGAATTGTTATTGCCGAAATCCAGCAGACGTCGGATATTACTTATAGAGTCTATGACTGGGATAGGGTAGATGCAGAAGGCAAATCGAGAGAACTGCATATTGACTTGGCACTGGATGCGATTCATTATGATATAGCCGATGCCAAAAGAGAGTATGCGCAGGAAGCGAACAAGAGCAATCCCGCGGTAAGCTGTCCTTATTTTACTACGAACTACTTGCCTTTAAGCGGTAAGATAAGCGTAAGCAATTCCGAGGATTCCTTTAGAGTATATATGTGCATGGAAGGAGAATTTCAGCTAGATTATGAGGGAAAGGCATGGAATTATAAAAAGGGAGATACTATCTTGGTTCCGGCAGTCTTAAAAGATTTTACACTGCAAGGAAAGGCCGTGCTTTTAGAAATTTATATTTAATTGCCTCAAATAGAAAGATTATGCTTAATTTTGCAATCGCAAATTAAAATTTAAAATAAAAATGGCAAACGTTAAGAATTTAAAGAAAGACATCAACTACGTTTTAGGAGATATTATTGAAGCAGTATACATTTGGGAAATGTCTACAACAGGAAAACCGACTGAAGCTTCTGAGGCTTTAATTGATGAAGCAATCGTTACTTTTGATTCTTTGATCGCAAAAGTAAATGCAAAAAATGTAGAAAATAAAAAAGCGCATTTCAAGCAAATCCATACAGAATTAGAACAAGCTGCTAATCAATTGGTTGCTAAAATCAACGCTTTGTAGTCGAAAAAAGATAAAAAAAAAGTGCAGATTTTTTTGGAAAATTAAAATTCAGAACTATATTTGCACCCGTATTGAGATGCCGGTGTAGCTCAGTTGGCTAGAGCAGCTGATTTGTAATCAGCAGGTCGTGGGTTCGAGTCCCTCTATCGGCTCAATAAAAAAACCATCTGTTAATTCAGATGGTTTTTTGCTTTTAAGGATTTTCCGAATTATAAAATGGATAAAAAAAACGTCTTGAATTTTCAAGACGTTTTTTTGTTTTACTCTCCGATCTTTTTTCTGTCGGCTATATATTTCGTAAGCATCTTTCCATATTTGGATTGGGCTACTTTTGGAGTCATCGATTTGTTGATCGTATCCAAGTATTTGATGTTGGCGTCATAAATGTCAGCCAAAGCAATATAAGGAGCGACTTCATGGTCTTTGTTGTTTAGCGCAAAGTTAATGGCAAACAGGTATTTCTTTTTGATGTTCTCGTCGTTTTTCTTTTCGATGTCTGCAGGGGCTTCGCGATTGAACTGCAAGGCACGCAGCTTCTGCTCGGTTAACGCGAGCTGGTTGCTCGTAAAACGGCTCATGATCTTTTTGTAATCTTCAAACAGCTTTTGATTTTTAGAACCGGTTATCTTGGCGTTCGCAAAGAAAGAAGCTAATGTAGTGTTTATGGTCATATTGCCAGGCTCGGCAAAAAACATCAGATTGTTGTCGATACTGTTGGTTTCTCCGCGGTCTAGAAAAAGATAGAGCATTTCTGGCGAGTCGATCTGCAGGTGGCTTTCAAAATTGGAATTTCCTTTGATGTTAATCGTGTCGACCGGAACTAAGGTACTGTCGCCCATCTTTTGGATATAAAGCGTTCCTTGTGTGAGTCCTTCTACATTACCTTTGATGTGGAGATTTCCTGTTGCTTTTTTCTCTTCCTTACAAGAGATGATGGCTAATGCTGCTAAAGCAAACACTATTTTTTTCATAATTGGTCTGGGTGTTTTCTTATGGACAGCCTTTCTGGCGGTTTCCAAAATTTCTAATTCGCGGCAAAATAATAAAAAAATCCCCAATCTAGATTTTAAATTGGGGATTAGTTTTCTGACAGAGGCTAAATTATCCTTTTAGCCAAGCCTCTCTAAGTTTTGCCTTGCTGGCGTCGGTAGCCTGAAAGCCTTCAATTTCGTCATGCGGAAGCTTTACGGTTCCTTTTAGCAGCATTTCTTTGCCGCCGCGCTTTATCTTTACTGTAATCGGGTCGTTTTCTTTCCACGCGATACTGCCAATAATCATGTCATATATATTATCGAGATTGTATTTGGTACCGTTGATTTCGCTTATGATATCGTTAGGTTTGATGCCTAGGCTTTTGTAGAAATCAAGATTCTCGGCGCCTGGAAGGACATAGATTTCTTTGGTCTGCGGGTTTATCGAGAAATTTGGCTCCTGTCCTTTGAGAAATACATTGCCGGCAACTTGGGTCATTGCTTTGGTAACGCCCATTTTGGCAAAATAAACATCGTACGGAATCGGTGTCGGTCCCGCTACATAGGTATCGAGGAACTTTCTTACTTCAGGAGAAGTCAGCGATTCGATCTTGTCGAAAAGTTCGGTGTCGTCAAATGCTTTTTGAGTTCCGTATTCGTTAGAAAGCTTCTGCATCAGGTCAAGAATGCCTCTTTGTCCATTGCTGTCTTGGCGGATCTGTATGTCAAGGCACATGGCAATCAGCGCACCTTTTTCATAAACGTTCTGGTACTGGTCTTTATAAGGCTTTTGTAATACTGACGAGCTCATCTTGGTAAATGGCATCGTATCGTCCATAGTCGAGGCATTAGCAATCTTGGTAGCCATCCTTTGGTAGAATTCGTCTTCTGTAATCAAGCCTTGGTTGACTTGGAACAGGTTGGCAAAATATTCGGTAACGCCTTCATACATCCACAAATGTTCTGACATTTTAGGATTGTTGTAATCAAAAAACTGTATTTCTTTAGAGTGTATCGTCAGCGGAGTCACGATATGAAAGAATTCGTGCGAAACGACATCTTTCAATTGTTCTGCCAATTGTTCTTTCGGCATGGCTTCTGGCATTACCACAGTCGTAGCGGTAGGATGTTCCAGCGCTCCAAAACCTTGGGCGTCTTTTCGTGACGTATCTGACAAGTAGATCAGCACGCTGTATTTTTTAGTAGAATTGAATTTTCCTAAGAAATTTTTCTGGGCCGTCATCATCGTCTTCATTTCCGGCGTGATGCTTTCGGCTGTAAACACGCCATTTGGAGAATAAACAGCAATCAGGATTTCCATACCATTTACGGTAAACGTAGTGTAGTCTGGTCTGGAATACATAATTGGGTTCTCTACCAGCTCAGAGTATCTGGAAACCGTGAATACGTCGTTGGTGTCTGCAGCATCCTTGTCGGTCATCGATGTGGCTCCCCATAAGGTTGCCGGATGCGCAATGCTTACTTGGTAAGGCGTTTCTACAAATTCTTTGAAATAGCCGACGAAACCGTGGGTGTTCAGCATGATGTTTTTTCCTGCCTCAATGTTGGTTCCGGCTGGCGAAAAGATATCATGTGTTCCTTCGATATCATAGGTGTCGTTTACCCAATAGGTCAATTTGGCCAGTTTTTTGGCATCGCTAATTGTCCATGAGTTGTCGTCTACTTTGGCTACAACCAAGGTATTGCCTTTGGCATCGTAGGCTTTTACGTTTTCTAGGAACTTCCCATAATCATCTTCAGAATAGGTTCCTGGGATTATTTTCGGAAGATGATAGGTTATTTTTTCAGATTTAATCGCTGGCGGCGTGACTGTGACCATTACTTTATCGTCTTTGATATTGGTAAGGTCGATCTGTACCTGGACTTCATTTTTTGCAGTATTGGAAACTACATTTTCAGATGGCTTGCAGCTCCATAGCAATGCGGCAACGACCAGTGAATAAACTATTTTTCTCATTATCTTTTATTTTGTCCTAGATAAGTGCCTTGAGCTTGTCTTTTGTTACAGCTTTAGGTTTTATTTAAGAAAGAATTACACTTTTTTGAGAAAGATAGTAATTTTTTCAATAAGTTCGGGCATTACCGGAAGGTCTGGATTGGTATAGCTTTGCATGTTTTCCGTCTCGTTTCCCTTGATTTCTTTAAAGATGTGGTTCATGTTTTCGATTAGCACCAGTTCTGATTTAGGATTGGCTTTGTGCAACAGCTCGGCATCTTGAACCGAAACTTGAATGTCTTTGGTTCCGTTGATAATCAGAATCGGAATAGCAAGTTTTTTGATCTCTTCTTGCGGATTGTGTTTTAGCCAAGAAATCATATAAGGTTGTACGCTTTTTCTGAAAAGGCCTGCCAGCATTGGGTTTTTGGATTCAAAGGTTTCTCCTTTTTTGAGCAGCTCAAGGCTTTTGGCGGTTTCTTCTTTTAGCATAGGAGCCCTCTTTCCGATCTGTTCTACCAAAACCTCGTCAATAGGTCTTCCGGCGCCTGCCAGCGAAATAAAAGCATCGGTGTTGGCTGTGGCTGCATTCATCCCGATCAGAGAGCCTTCGCTATGGCCGGCAATTATAATCTTCCTGAACTGCTTTTTGGCCTTGAAATAGGAAACGATATCCTTTACGTCTTGGATCTGGATGTCAAAATTGGATTTGGACTCGTCAAGGTTTCCTGACTTTATTTCGGCAATCACTCTTTTGTCAAAACTGTAAACGGCGTATTCTTTTTTGGCCAATCCTTCGGCTAAAAATTTCAAAGAATTGCTTGAAGCTCCAGGCTGGTTTCCGTCTCTGTCTGTCGGACCAGAACCTGCAATCAGGATGATAAGGTCTGTTTTTTTGGATGCCTTTTCCGGTTTGTATAAAGTTCCGTTAAGCATGGTACTGACAGCGATTTCTTCTGTTGTGAATTTGCTTTCTTGAGAAAAAGCAGCAATGGCCGAGAATAGGGCAAAGCTAAATGCAAGTATTTTTTTGATCATGATCTAATAGTTTAAAAGTGAGATGGCAATTCCAGAAATGATTTCTGCCGCAAGAATCGACAGTGCAAAATATACTTTATGCAGGCCTGTCTTGCTGTTGGCCGCAATCTTAAAGCCGTTGTACAGCAGGATGACAAACCAGATGATGCAGACAATAGCAAGCAGCGAAAATAAGGTGAGCATTAAAACGCTTGAAGGTGCTATGTCCATATCAGTCGGCATATTTTTTAGGTCTATCTTTTCAAGCAGGCTTTCTGTGATGTCGGAAATAAAGTTGTTGAAGTTTGTAAGCGTCAATAGGTAAAAAGGCACACGAGCAATGAGTACCGGATTCAAGATGTCGATAAAACGGGTCTTTTTGTTGATTAGCTTTCCAGTAAGAAACAAGGCCGATGCTAGGCAGGCAATATTGATCAGGTTGTCTAGAAAAGGCTGTAATAAGGTTACGGTTCCGGTAAAATGGAGATCGATAACGCCGTCGTATCTTCCATTGAAAAGATAGGCGAGATAGCTTCCGGCAGCTGTCAGTGCTAATCCAAAGAGAAGGAGTTTTGTTTCGGAAGTATTTTCAAAAGGATTGAGTAGTAGTTTTTTCATGGGTTTTCAGATTTAAGTTTTTTTATCTTTTCAATAATATCGTCTAGCTTGTTCCTGACAGTGGGGTAGCTATTGCCCATCTGTACAGCCATTTCTTTAAGGCTGCCGCTGGTCAGGAAAAATTGGAGGATAAAGTTTTGTTCTTCTTCCGAAAGCTGGAGATAGAAGGGGAGCGAGTAGTGGCCCGAAACGGTAGTCTGGCAATTCTCACACTTGAGCTGGGAGACCGAAAGGGAATCGCTGCAGCTCGGGCAATGAATGGGAAGCTTTGGTGTCATAAACTAAAATTAATTAATATAAATATTAACTTTATTAATGCAAACTTAAATAAAATTAATTTTAGTTTAAAATTATTTTGCGATAAGGCAAAAAAAAATATTCCGAAAAGGAATATTTTTAAGGGTAATATATGTTAATCAAATTTATTCTTGATGTAGTATTTGCCATCTAAATCATCGTCAAAATCATCAATTTTGGGCGGTTTTGGTTTTGGTTTGCTGGCCATTGCTTTCTTCTTCCACAGCTCGAATTTATCTGCGGTAAGTTTCTTTTTCATAATTTCGATTACCTCTTTTTCGGCTAATCCTAACTCTTTTTTAATAATCTCAAAAGGATTTCTTTCTTCTAAAGCCAATGTAACAAGCTTTTCATTTTCCTCCCAAGTCAGCTCAATGTTTTTGCCTTTCTTCATTACATGAAAATTAATTCAGATAAAATAGTTGTATACGTTTTTTAATTGTTAATCAATATTAAGAAAAAAAATAATTACTTTTTCAAGCAGGCATAAATTTTTTTATTTGGGATTGTTTTGAGGCGACCTGTGCTTTTGGAACGGGATTTTGATCAAATTAGAAAGACGGTTGTTTTCGGATGGCTGCATGTGCGTATCGACGCCATAGATGATCTCTTCTTTCGGAAGGGAGGTGAAAGTGCCGAAAAGCCTGTCCCAGATAGAAAAGATATTGCCGTAATTTGAATCGGTATAAGGTAGCATATAGTGGTGGTGTACCTTATGCATGTTTGGCGAAACGATAATGTAGCTGATGTATTTGTCTAATTTTTCAGGCATCGAAACATTGGCATGATTGAATTGCGAAAAGACGACAGACAGGGATTGGTATAAAAAAGCAAGCCACATCGGAGCACCTGCAACCAAGACAGCTAAGGCGGTAAATACAAAGCGGATAAAGCTTTCGCCGGGATGGTGCCTGTTGGCGGTAGTAGTATCGACCCAGGTATCTGTATGGTGGATGAGATGGAAATGCCACAGCCATCGGGTCTTGTGCTGTACTAAATGGGCAAGGTAGGCGCCGATAAGGTCTAGCAGCAGAAGGCCGATCAGCGTATAGAGCCAAAGCGGCAGTTCTGGTAGCCATTGCAAGACGCCAAAATCATTCTTTATGGCCCATTCTGAAGAAAGCAATAATATAAAAGCCAGGATGAAGTTCACGACGATCGTGGTCAGCGTGAAGAAGATATTGATTCCTGCGTGCTTCCATTTTTTATAATCGAACCGAAACAAGGGAAATGCGTTTTCGATCATCCAAAAGATAGCAATACCTCCAACGAGAATAAGGCCTCGGTGCAGTGAAGGAATAGTTGAAAAATAACTTACGATATCATTCATAGGCTGCAGTATTTAGTTTTTAGGTACCAAACATAACGGTAAACGTGGTGCCGATATTGACTTCGCTGGCTACTGAGATTTTTCCTTTCATGCTTTCTATCTGTGTTTTCGTCATGAAAAGCCCTATGCCTTTGGCTTCGGGATGGTTATGAAAAATCTGATGCATGCCAAAAACTTTGTGGCCGTTCTTGGTTAAGTCAATTCCGAGTCCGTTATCGATGACATAAAGATAAACAATATTATTTTTTCTTTCAGAACGGATCGTAATTTCGGGAGTCCTGTCCTCAGCCCTGTACTTGATCGCATTGCTGATCAGGTTGTGGAAGATACTTTCTAGGTAAATTCTGGAATACGCAATTTCTTGAACTTCTTTGAAATCAGCTATGATGATGGCGCCGGATTTCAGGATTTCGCCCTGCAGCGATTCGGTAATCTTGGAGAAAATTTCTTGAAATGCCAATAGCTCTTTTTCGACAATCTTATTCTTTTTGATATGAAGTACTTCCATCAATTGGTTTAGGGAATCGTTCAGGTTCTGCGCTACTTTCTTGAGCATGTCGAAAATCATCCGGTATTCTTCAACCGGACTGTTTTCTTCGATGGTAGCGATCAGGGCAGTAATGTTAGAGGCAGGCGATCTTAGGTTGTGCGAAGTGATGTTGGCAAAATCATTCAACTGTTGGTTCTGTATCGTAAGCTCGTCCATCAGGTTTTCTTGGATAATCTTATCCAGAAGAAGCCTTTGCGTAGTCTGCCGGATTTTTATGTAGGCAAAAATCAAGATGATAAAAGTGATGCCTGTAAACAAAAAGAAATTATTATTTCGGGCCTTTACGTTTTCTTCTGTCTGGCTTAGATTTTCAGTCAATATCAAAACCGCTTGGTTTTGATAATCGCGTATGGACTTTCGGATTGAATCCATGACCTCCTTTCCACGGCCTTTTTTTACGATCTCAGCAGCCTTTTCCATTCCAGATTCTTTTCGGGCCTGGATGACCATTGCGCTGATCTTTTTCTTGGAATCAATCAGCTTTTCAAGCGTATCGAGCTTTTTGATCTGTAGTTCATCAGTTTCGTTCATGGAACGTAACGAATCAATCCAAATTTCAAGATTTTTATGTCCGTGATTGTAAACTTCCAGATAATTCTCATCACCCGTAATGGTATAGCCGCGTGTTCCTGTTTCGATATCGATCGTGCTAGAAAGTACTTTTTCTAATACGCTGTTGATGTTGCTGGTATGGTTTACAATAATTCTGTTTTGCTTTACAGATTGAGATCGGTTGTGGATGGAGTAGGCCAACATTGCAAAGCAAACGACAATAACGAGGAACGTTATGTCAATAGTGGTTTTTAGAGATAGTCTTCTCATTTTAAACGGTTTGTGGTATTTTTTTTAATTGGGGCGGCACGGTAAAATGCCACTGCAAAATAATGGAATTATTTTGTTGTATACGTTTAAAAAAGCACGAAGGTTTCTAAATATATAAATAGGCCCAATAGATCAGGAGAAATTGTAATGGGATACGTAGTATCAAAACCCATTTTGGCAATCCGAAACTAGCCTTTTTGTCTTGTAGCATATGGATGTGGGCGGGAAGGAAGACAATAAGCAAAAAGATGATGCCGCAAGCTCCGTACGTGGAATAATCAGGCAGGCATAAAAGCAGTCCGAAACATATTTCTGCCAGTCCACTCAAGATATTTAGCAGTTTTGGGTTTGGGAAATAGGGGGGGATTATCCTGACATACATTTTCGGGTTTCTGAAATGATTTAGTCCTGCCAAAATATATAGAAAGGCCATCAGGTATAAATGCCAAGGTAAATCCATAAAAGCGTTTTTACGAATTTAGGCAATTTCTGGCTTCAAAAGGATTAAATTTCTTTCTTCTTGAATTTGACGTTCATGATGACGATTGCCAGAATAATAAGGATGATGCCAATCCATTGCAACAATACGACTTCTTCATTCAGCAGGAAGAAGGCCATAAGCACAGAAACCGGAAGTTCCAGCGATGACACGATGCTTCCCAATCCGATTCCGGTAAGCGGAAAACCCGCATTCAAAAGCATGGGAGGAATTATGGTGCCAAATAGGGAAAGGACGATTCCCCATTTTAAGAATATGCTGACATCGAAAGGTGTATTTTGTGTAATCAGTGCAAAAGTGAGCACGATGATACCGCCTCCCAAAAGCATGTATAAGCTTCTTTGGGCCGAAGATATTCCTAAGGCTACTCGGTTGGCTGTAAACATAGTGGTCGTGAAAGAGGCCGCAGCCATTAATCCCCACGCAATACCGCGCCAGTCTAGGGTAGCTTCGGTATTGATAAGATTGGTAGCCAACGCAGTACCCGCTAATACGATAATTACTGCTATTATTTTTGTTGTTGAAGGTAGCTTTTTTTCGAGAAACATTTCAAGCAAAACGCCCATCCAGACCGTCTGCATAAGCAATACGATTCCGATTGAAACGGGAATGTAGCGAACGGCAAGGTAATAGAAGATGCTGGTCAGTCCTGTAGAGGTACCGGCAATCATCAGGTGGGTGATATTTTTGCGTGTCGCTTTGATAACGACATTGTCTTTTCTTGATTTTTGGAAAGCGTTTATGATAAGAATTCCGATAATCCCGAACAAAAACTGTGACGAAGTAACCTCGGCTGTCGTATAGCCTTGGTCGTAAGCCATTTTTACAAAAGTTGCCAGCATTCCGTAGCTTGTAGCGCCTAGGCCTACAAGAAAAACTCCTTTCAATACTTTATTTCCAAACATTCTTTCAAATTTTAAAAGCGGGCAAAGATAAAGCATAGTTTTTTTGCTAAAAGTTTTTTTGCGATTAAAAGATACTATTTTAACAGGATTTTAGTTAATAGATAATAATGTACTTTCAACTTAAAAGCCCCCATTTTGTATGATTCACAAAATTCTCTTGTTTGTCGCCTTGCAATTCATAAGCTGTGATAAATCTTCGGTAGCGGCTTCGGAGGAAATCGTCAAGAAGCGCAATTATGCAGCGTTTCATAAGGAGGCTAGGGAATTCTGCAAGGATAAAAAATTCAATGAAGGTTATTATTTTCTGATCGACTTGAGCATTCATTCTGGCAAGAACCGATTTTTTGTGTATGATTTCAAGACCAACCAAATCAGCAATGAGAATCTCGTCACGCACGGCAGCTGCGATGTCAAAGAAGATAACGATACTAAATGGGAAAAGGCAAAATTCAGTAATAAAGACGATAGCCATTGCTCTTCAAAGGGCAAATATAAAATCGGCAAAAGGGATTCTAGTACTTGGGGAATCAAGATTAAATATTGGCTGCATGGATTGGAAGAAACCAACAAAAATGCGGTAGATAGGGTGGTAGTGCTGCATTCTTGGAGCGCTGTTTCAGATAAAGAAATTTACCCAAAGTATGCTCCCTTAAGCTGGGGCTGCCCAGCAGTTTCGGATGATTTTATGAGGGTTTTGGATAAAAAGCTGCAACAAACCGACAAGCCAGTTCTACTTTGGATTATTGAATGAATCACTTCTGGTTTGTTCATCTTATTTTGAATTAAAACCAAGCTAAAAAGAAAAAATCACAAACCTATTTTTATAAGTTTTATATTGAAAATGAAACAATTATAGTGGCTTCCTAGGCAACTATCGTGTTTTTTACAGTAATTTAATTTTAGACGACATATTGCTTTGTTTTGACTGTAATTTTAACTTTTTTGTGATTATAATTCTTATTGTAGGTTTTTGAATAAAATGTAGTTTTTTTTGATAAATAAAAGAATTAGTTTCGAATAAATTAACTAAAAAGATGATAATTACAAGTCTTTATGGTTGATTTTTAATTCTTTCTTCAACCTAAACTTCTTTTTATGAAAAAAACTTTACTATGTCTTTCCTCCCTCTTTTTGACACTGTTTTCTCAAGCACAAGAATTTGTTGCCTTTCAGGTGAATTCAGGGTTTAATGCAGATGTTATAGCAAACGGAATAGGCTTATCGACATCCTCAACGACTATTGCGGTAGATAATGCAAATTTTGCCTTTATTACCGCAGATTTTCAAGCAACGGCTGCAGGAACTCCTTTGGCAACGGCTTTGCCAATCAATGGTTTGATAAACAGTACGGCAACTGCAGGCTTGCAATTTCAGATGGCTTCCTATTCGGCTAATAATGTGTTGCGAATTCCGACACAAAATGAAAGCGGTACTCTGGTTTTTGCAAATCCGCTTAGAGGATCGCGACTATTTTTACTCCTGACTTCTGGCAGCGGTACGGCGACAATTTCTGGAACAATTAACTTTTCCGACAATACAACCCAGGCATTAAGTCCTTCAACCGTTCCGGATTGGTTTAATTCATCTGCATTGCCTGTAGCAATTTCGGGTATCGGGAGAGTAAATTTGGCCAATGACGTTGTTGAAAGTCCCTCTGGAAATCCAAGACTCTATCAGATGGAAGTAGCCATCTTGCCTGCAAACCAGTCGAAGCAGATTTCTGGAATTACGATTACTAAAACTTCAATTGAAGAGGGTGTTCTCAACTTATTTGGCGCCAGTGCCGAAATACTGCCAACATGCCCATCTCCGACAGGATTATCAGCTGTAACTACAGCATCGGGAGCGACAGTTTCGTGGACGGCTCCTCCATCTGTGCCAAGCAATGGATATGACTATTATTATTCTTTGACAGCTACTGCTCCAAATAACGATACGGAACCTACAGGCAATGTGGCGTCTACTCAAACAAGCGTGACACTTAACGATTTGACCATAGGACAGCTGTATTATTTTTGGGTGAGATCTAATTGCGGTGCAACAGATAAAGGAGTATGGAGACCTACTAGTTTTACGACAGGGCAGCTCAGTACAACCTATACCACTGGGGATATTCTTACGGATAAAACAACCAGCACAACCATTACTGTTTCCTCAAATACTGCTTGCCCTGGTGTAATGACTGTGAATGTTCCTGCTGGTTATCAAATTGCCTCTGTAGCGACTTCTTATTCTATGCAGACAGCTGCGGATGGATTTATGTCAGAACAGCGTTCCATCTTAGTGTGTAATACGACTGGTTTGAAAGAAGCTGCCATAACAAGTGGTGCGGGAGATACTTCAGGAACCTATCAATACAACCGTTCTAATCTTACTATTGCAAACGGAGCGACTGGTGCGGTACAATTTGAACTAAGAGCCTGGAGAACATATGGCACGACAGGCTGTAACGGAATATACAATCGCGTAGCGAACAATACGTGGAAGGTAACAATAACCTATCAGGCGGTTGTTTTAGGGACGGATGAAAAAGACGCCATCAAATTTAAAGCCTATCCGAATCCAGTGGGCGATGTCTTGACGGTTTCTGGGGAGGCTGTTATTTCTGAAATAATGGTTTATAATTATTTAGGACAGAAAGTAATGCAACAAGCCGGAGATAGTAAGTCGGTTGACCTAAATACTTCTCAGCTTTCAGCAGGCAGTTATCTGGTAAAAGCAAGAGATACTGATGGAAATCAAAACACTTTAAAAATTGTAAAAAAATAGTTAGTTAAGTTTCTTTAAAAAGGGCGTTCAGTTGGTTGGACGCCTTTTTATGTGTTAATGTAAGCAATAAAAAAACCTGCAATTTTACTTGCAGGTTTACTTTTTATAAGTAATCTAAAAACTATTTGATCAGTTCGAAACTTCTCTTTACAAAAGCGGTCAGCTCTTCGCCTTTTAATAGGTTTTGAGATAGTTTTGCCAAATCTAGAGCTTGTTTCACTAAAGCTTCTTGGTGCGACTTGTCAGTAGAATTTAAAATGTTAGAAGCCAATTCATGGTTGGTATTGACCACCAAATTGTACATCTCCGGCATATTGCCCATTCCGAACATACCGCCACCTCCGGTTTGACTCATTTCTTTCATACGGCGCAGAAATTCTGGCTGCGTGATTACGAATGGTGCCGACTGACTGTCTAAAGCTTCCAATTGAACTGAGTATTTCTTATCTGAAATAACACTTTCCAATTCGGTTTTTAATTTTTCTTTTTCTTCCTCAGAAAGCTTAGAAATCGTTTCTTCGTCTTTCTTGATCAAATTGTTGATATGATCCGAATCTACACGGGTGAAAGTCAGTTTTTCATTGTCAGCCTCTAATTTTTGGATCAAATGCGAGATAATCGGCGAGTCTAAAAGCAGTACTTCATAGCCTTTGGCTTTGGCCTCGGCAATATAGCTGTGCTGCGTATCTTTGTTAGAGGCATAAAGAATCACAAGATTTCCGTTTTTATCGGTCTGGGCATCTTTTGTCTTTTCTTTTAGTTCGTCAAGCGTGAAATACTTGTCATCTACCGTAGGATATAAGGCAAATGCGCCAGCTTTTTCATAGAATTTAGGTTCAGAAAGCATTCCGTACTCCAATACGATCTTGATGTCGTTCCACTTTTGCTCAAAATCCTCACGGTTTTCAGTGAATAAAGATTTTAGCTTGTCGGCTACTTTTCTAGTGATGTAATTGGAAATCTTTTTTACTGCGCCGTCAGCCTGAAGGTACGAACGCGAAACATTCAGCGGAATGTCTGGCGAGTCGATAACGCCTTTCAGCATCGTCAAGAATTCAGGAACGATTCCTTCTACATTATCCGTTACATAGACTTGATTTTGGTACAGCTGGATTTTATCTTTCTGAATCTGCAGGTCGCCTGTCATTTTTGGGAAATACAAAATTCCTGTCAGGTTAAAAGGATAGTCTACGTTCAGATGGATGTTGAAAAGCGGCTCTTCGAATTGCATCGGATACAATTCTCTGTAGAAATTTTTATAATCGTCTTCCGTAAGATCGGCTGGCTGTTTTGTCCAAGCCGGATTCGGATTGTTGATGATGTTGTCTACCTCAATAGTTTCGGCTACATAGTCTTCTGGAGCATTTTCTGGTTTTGGAAGTGTTTCCGTTGTTGTCCCGAATTTAATCGGAATTGGCATAAACTTGTTGTATTTCTGCAACAGTCCAGAAATTTTATTTTCTTCAAGGAATTCTAGAGAATCTTCGGCAATATGAAGGATGATTTCTGTTCCGCGAGAAGTTTTGTCAGCAGGTTCAAGCGTGAACTCTGGACTTCCGTCGCATGTCCAATGCGCGGCAGGCTCGTCTTTAAAAGATTTGGTAATGATTTCAACTTTTTCGGCTACCATAAATGCAGAATAGAATCCAAGACCGAAATGTCCGATGATTCCTGAATCTTTGGCAGAATCTTTATATTTTTCAAGAAATTCTTCAGCACCGGAGAAAGCCACCTGGTTGATGTACTTTTCAACTTCTTCCGCTGTCATTCCCAAACCTTGGTCGATGATATGGATTTTCTTTCCTTCTTTGTCGATTTTTACTTCGATAATCGGATTTCCATATTCAACTTTCGCTTCGCCGATGTTTGCCAGATGTTTAAGCTTCAAGGTAGCATCGGTAGCGTTCGATACTAGTTCGCGCAAGAAAATCTCATGATCGCTATAAAGAAACTTTTTGATAAGCGGGAAAATGTTTTCTACCGAAACATTAATTTTTCCTGTTGTCATAAACTATTGATATTAATATTGTTAATTATTTTCGAGATTTTTATTTTCAAATAGGATACCAAATAGTATTGGAATGACAAATTGGCTGAATTGTTAATTTTAAGATAATAAAATTGAAATTTTAACATTTCAAAATCATTCCATTGTATATTTGTAGTGTAATAAACTTTAAAAATACCAATCTATGAAAAAATTAATCTTATTAGGAGTATTTGCCGTGCTATTTGCATCCTGCAAAACTTCATCGATAACAAACACCAAGACGGATAGGTCTTCGCAAGTTGCGATAAAAGGAAATTGGGTTATTAGTTCTGTCAACTATCCGGGCTCAGAATACATTAAGGTAAATTCATTCCAGCTTGCAGATTCTCAATGTTTTGTAGGAAGTACTTGGAAATTTATCTCTAATAATAATAAAGGAGAAATGGCATTGACCAAAACGGGATGTCCAGCATTCAGTTCGCCAATCACATGGTTCGTTAACAAAGACGGACAATTTGTCCTTAAGGTTCTTGACGCTGGCGAAAAAGCAAAAAAAGTCAGAGACGGTTATGTATTGGCAGTCGCTAACCAGACTGAAAGTTCATTCCAATTGATTGACAAGATTGATGTAGGAGGAAAATTGACCGATGTCGTATATCAATTTACAAAAGTAAACTAACCCAAAAACAATAATCGATATGAAAAGAATTGCAATATATTCATTGGCATGCCTATTTGCTGTAGGTACATTTTTTACGAGCTGTGAGTCTGTAAAAAACACAAATAATACCCAAAAAGGTGCTGGAATCGGTGCCGTGGCAGGTGCCGTAATTGGTGGTGTCTTAGGGAATAATTTAGGTAAAGGCGGGAATACGGCTCTTGGAGCTGTTCTTGGAGGCGTTGTCGGTGGAACTGTCGGAGGCGTTATCGGAAACAAAATGGACAAACAGGCAAGAGAAATTGATAATGCCCTGCCAGGTGCTGAGGTAGAAAGAGTAGGTGAAGGAATCAAATTGACATTGAATGAAAATGCTGTGCGTTTTGATACGAACAAATCTACTTTGACAGCAACTGCAAAAGCTAATTTGGATAAATTGGTATCTGTGTTTAACTCATACCCTGACACGAATATCCAGATTTATGGTTATACAGACAGTACTGGTCCAGCGGATTACAATTTGAAATTGTCTGGAGAAAGAGCAGCTTCTGTAAAAAATTATTTAACAAGCAAAGGAATCTCGGCTTCAAGATTTAATACTACAGGTCTTGGAATTGCTGATCCGATTGCGACAAACGATACTCCTGAAGGAAGATCACAAAACCGTCGTGTGGAATTTGCCATCACGGCAAACCAAAAAATGGTTCAGGACGCCCAAAATGAGGTGAAAAACTAAATTTTGAAATCATAAATTTTAAAAGGCTGTCTGAAAAGGCGGCCTTTTTTATGCCTTAATCTATTTGGTTGTGAAATGAATAGTTCAATTTTTTTGAAAGATATTTAACAGATGTTTATATGTTTCAGAAATAATTGAAACGTATCTTTACTGTACAATTTAAAAGATAAAAGAATCATGGCAACAGCAAAGAATCCAAAGTCAAAAAAACAGCTTATTGATGACGATCAATTGATCGGACTCTACATGAATGCTGTTCTGGAAAAGAATGAGGCTCCAAAAAATGTGTACCTTTTTTGCAAAGAGCACGCGATAGAAGAGGCCGATTTTTATTCTTTCTTTAATTCGCTAGATGTTGTAAAGGAAGCTATCTGGGTCAAGTTTTTTGATAACGCTATCGGTATGTTGCAAAAGGATTCCAATTACGCAAGCTATGAAAACAGGAATAAACTGCTGTCGCTTTATTTTACGCTATTCGAAATCCTGACGCTGAACAGGAGTTATATCTTTTATGCGTTGAAAGACAACAAAGAAGGCCTCCGCAATTTAAAACAGCTGGCATCGCTTCGAAACCATTTTAAAGATTATATCGTAGATATATTAAAGTCAGGTGAAACCGAAAAAGACAGCAAGGTGAAAAAAATCACAAGGCCGGTTTTTTCTGAAGGTGCTTGGCTTCAGTTCTTATTTATTTTGAAGTTTTGGCTGGAAGATACATCAAAAGGATTTGAAAAGACCGATATCATGATTGAAAAAGCGGTAAAAGCAACTTTTGACATATTGGATACGACGCCGCTAGAAAGCCTGTTTGATTTGGGAAAATTTATCTGGAAAGAAAGAGCATAAGAAGATGAAAACATTAGACAAGATACCTGTAAATAAGATTGAAAGGGCCGGACAGCTGGTAAAAACCGGATTCAAAGTTGGTGGTAATTATATTGCTTATTATGGCGAAAAAATCGTAAATCCTTCCCTGACGAAAGAAAAGCTGAATGAAAATAATGCAGAAGATATTTATGACGGCTTGAAAAACTTGAAAGGAAGTGCCTTGAAAGTAGCGCAGATGCTGAGTATGGATAAAAATATCATGCCAAGAGCTTACGTGGAAAAATTTTCATTGGCACAATTTTCAGTACCGCCACTGTCAGCTCCACTAGTAAGGAAAACGTTCAAGAAATATCTGGGCATGTTTCCCGAAGAATTGTATGATTCGTTTACGCCAGATTCAGTAAATGCTGCAAGTATTGGCCAGGTGCATAAGGCTGCAAAAGACGGCAAAAAGCTGGCTGTAAAAATCCAGTACCCGGGCGTAGCGGATAGCATCAGTTCTGATTTGGCAATCGTAAAACCATTTGCTATCAAGATGTTTAATCTGCAAGGCAAGGATTCTGAACGCTATTTTAAAGAAGTAGAACACAAGTTGCTAGAAGAGACCGATTATGAATTGGAACTGCGACAAGGCGTTGCTATTGCGGAAGCCTGTAGTGAGATTGTTAATTTGAAATTTCCGAAATACTATCCCGAACTATCTTCTAAAAAGATTATTTCGATGGATTGGATGGAAGGCGAACATTTGTCTGAATTTGCGGCTCACAATGAAGATAGAGCTAAAGGCGACAAGATCGGGCAGGCGCTATGGGATTTTTATATGTTCCAAATGCACCAATTAAAACAGGTCCACGCCGACCCGCACCCAGGAAATTTTCTGATTGATGGAGAAGGCAATCTTATTGCAATTGATTTTGGCTGTATAAAACACGTTCCAGAAGATTTTTATGTTCCTTATTTTGAATTAGCGAAGCCTGAAATTATTGATAATCCGGTGCTTTTCTTAGAGAAATTATATGAATTGGAAATCTTGCGACATGATGATACAAAAGAAGAGATAGCCTATTTCTCTCAATTGTTCCACCAATTGCTTCATTTGTTCACGAAGCCTTTTCAAAGAGAAGCCTTTGATTTTTCTGATGAAGAATTTTTTGGCGAAATGGCACAGCTTAGCGAAGAATACAGCAAAGATTCGAAGCTACGAAAAATGAATGGGAATCGAGGCTCGAAACACTTTTTGTATATCAATAGGACCTTCTTCGGATTGTATAGCTTGCTGCACGATTTGAAGGCCAGAATCGATACTGAGAATTATAAAAAATACATGAAGAATTAGTTTTTGTTTTAATGGTTGGTTAGGTGGTAAGAGCGATTCTCCAAATTGGGAAATCGCTCTTATTTTTTTATGAAAAATGTAACTTTTTCTTCTTAGAATGTGTTTATTAGACGATTTTAATAGTAATAAGTAGGTTTAATCTTACTTAATTTTTTTATTTTCTATCCAAAAATTAAAAAAACTTATCAACAGGGAGAGGCAAATATTGTAGTTGAACGATACGGAAATGTAGTTAATCGTAATTATTGTGAAAATGCTTTTGTGGGTTTGAATTTATGTTAAAAACATTTGGTTTTATTATAAATTTCGATGTTAAACCACTAGACTATGAAAAATAATTACAAAAAAATATCAAATGATAAATTTGAAACAAGAGACGCATTAAGGAAATTTAGAACCAAGGCTCTTTTGTTCTTTTTGATTGCATTTGCCTTTTTGATGAGCTCAAAAAGTTTTGCTCAAGGAGCTTCTTGTTCGACTGCAGTGACGCTAACGGTTGATGCAGCAGCAGTAACAGGTACGGTTGTAGATAATACAATTGAAGCGCCGACGACATTGACAACATGCTCAGGAGCCATGTCAAGAGATGGATGGTATCGATTTGTGGCTACAGGTACTGAAGCGAATGTAATTGTAAACTCAAATAATAGGCAGCTAGTATTGGCGGCATATTCTGGCACTTGCGGTTCGCTAACCCAAATTGGCTGTGCAAACAATAACACTACTGCAGGTGGCCAGACAGAATCCATGAATTTGACAGGATTGACAGCAACAACCACCTATTATATAAGAATCATTAATTCTACAAATAATAATCTAGACATCAATTCGATAAGAGTCATAACGCCACCGGCAAATGATAATTGCAGTGGTGCTGCCAACTTAACTGTAAATGCTACGACAACATGTACGACATCAACAACGGGTAATTTACAGAATGCTACCCAAAGTATTTCTTCTATAACTTGTGCCAGTTCGACTTCCTCTACAGCATATGATTTGTGGTATCGGTTTACAGCAACTTCAAGTACTCATGTTATAACAGTAACACCAACATCGGCATTTGATGCAGTAATAGATGTTAGGAGCGGTGCCTGTAATGGTTCTAATATAGGCTGTGCAGATGCTCAGAGCAGTTCAACGACAGGAGAATCTGTAACGCTAACTGGTCTGACGCCATCTAGTGTATATTATGTGAGAGTTTATGAATACGGAAATGTTACTACGAATTCTAGGCCATTTACAATCTGCGTAACATCATTGCCTGCTCCTGCAATTACAAACCTAAGTGCAACCAGCGGCTGTGTTGGAAGTTCGTTGACAATTACAGGGACAAACTTGTCCAGTGCTTCTAGCGTAACTATTGGCGGAACCGCTGCAACGATTACGAACAATACGGCAACTTCGATTACCGTTACAATAGGTACAGGAACAACAGGTAATGTAAGCATTACCACACCAGGAGGGACAACGACCTTCGGTACGGCATTTACAGTAAATGCTTTGCCTGCTAATCCAGGAAACCCGACGAGCAATTCTCCCCAATGTACTTCTCCTGGAGTCACATTGACAAGATCAGGGACCCCTCCGGCCGGACAGACTTGGTATTGGCAGACAACAGCAACAGGGACATCTACTGCAAACAGCGGTAATACTTATACTGTAACGACTGGCGGAACGTATTATATTCGATCCCAAAATAATACTACGGGTTGCTGGAGTACAGGATCAGGAAGTCTGGCTGTTACAGTTAATAGTTTGCCAGGAACTGCATCAGGACCATCGCCAGCTAATGCCGCTATTGGTGTTTGCTTTTCAGGAACAGGAGCGACAACTTCTATAACATGGACTTCTGTGGCTGGCGCTACTTCTTATGATGTTTATTTTGGCGCAGGAAGCTTACCGGCCCTTGTAACAAGCAATGTGACAACAAACAGCTATAGCACAGGCACATTAGCAGCGTCGTCTACGTATTACTGGAGAATCGTGCCAAGGAATGCTTGCGGAGCTACAGCAGGATCGCCAACGACCTGGAGTTTTACTACAAGTGCTACCATATGTTATTGTGCTTCAACATCGACCAACAACAACGAATATATTTCAAGAGTAGTTTCCGGAGGATTTACCAATACGACAACACAGTCAAATTATGCGGATTATACTGGTTTGGGGTCTATTGCTTCTGTAATGCAAGGAACAGCTACCTCGACAATTAGAGTGACAACTTCAAGCGGCCATAATAATGATGGCATCTACCTTTTTGCAGATTGGAATCAGGATGGCGACTTTGCCGATGGGGGAGAAGTCGTAGCGGGACCAATTGCCGCTGCAGGAAGTGGCACCTATAGCTTGACAATTACTGTTCCGGCCGGCGCAACTATTGGCACGACTCGATTGAGAATAAAATTGGCAAGAAATGCCAACAATAATCCGTGCCAAGCTACTTTCAACAATGGAGAAGTAGAAGATTACCTGATTGCCGTAATCCCGACCTGTACGCTTACGGTTACAGCGACTTCTGGGCAACATTGCGGTCCCGGAACAGTAACTTTGACGGCTGTTGGAGGTTCGGGTACAACACAATACAGATGGTACGAATACATAAGCAGCGGTAGTCCCGTTGCAACCACAACTACAGGTTCTTTTGTGACGCCTTCATTGACAACTACAAAAACCTATTACGTGACGGCCTATAATGGAATTTGCGAAAGCCCTAGATTTCCGGTAAATGCCTTTATTTATTCTTCCCCAGCGTCTTCTGTAACTCCAGCTGCTGCGAATTTATGCGACGGCGTAATCGAGTTGGTAGCAACTGGAAGTAACTCTGGAACAACAGATACGCTTTTCTACGAAGATTTTGAAGTGTCTACTTCTACGCTTATGATGCTTCAAGATTATGGATCTTCAGCAAATGGATATTGGTATATTGAAGAAAGTCCGAGTGAGTATATAAGCTATGAAACAGTAAGTTCGGGAAGCAATTTTGGAGCAATTGATTCTTTTTATGATTTATTTGGTTATTCTAATAACGCCCTAACCATGAGCGGTGCTATCAGTACGTATAATTATACTTCTTTGGCTCTTAACTTCAGGCATTACTACGAATATGTGAATGATGAGGCACCGGACCGAGCTATTATTGAAGTCAATACCGATGGAGATTTAGATGGAGTCTGGACTGCATTACAGACCTATACAAGCGATCAAGGAGCTCCGACAAATTTTTCCACAGTGAATATTGATTTGTCAGCTTATATCAATCAGCCTAATTTAAGAGTCCGATTCAGGTATTATTCAGGTTGGAATTATGGTTGGAATATTGACGATATTCGAATCACCGGAACTTCTGTTCCTTCACCAGTAGCATGGACGCCTGTAACGGGATTGTATACAGATGCAGCGCTTACGACTCCTTATACTGGAGGCAATAGTGCTACGGTCTATGCTTATCCTGATACGGCGCAAACCTATACTGCAACTGTAACAAACGGTTCTGGATGCCATGCAACCGATACCTCCATCATTTCAGGAAATTCTAATATATGGAATGGTACTTCGTGGAGCACAGGAACCTCGCCGATAACCGGTACAGAGAAGATAATCTTTAACGGCAATTATAGCTCTACAGGAGATCTTTCGGGCTGTCTTTTACAAGTAAATAGCGGCAATGTTGTTATTAATGCTGATAATACGATTACCATTGCAAATCAGGTAAGGATAAAACCAGCAGCTACTTTTACTCTCGAAGATACCGCAAGTCTTTTACAGACAGCAGGAACGGCTAACACAAACATCGGAATCATCAAGGCAAAACGCAATACACAGCCGATGAAAAGGCTTGACTTTACGTATTGGTCATCTCCAGTTGCGGGACAAACCTTGCACAATTTATCGCCTACCACATTAGCAGACAAATATTATAGCTGGAATCCAGTGAGCCAAGCTTGGGTAACCCACATGAATGGCAATACCACAATGCTTGATGCTAAAGGATATATCGTAAGGGCACCGCAAAGTTTTTCTACTACGGCAGCTATACCTTATATTGCGACATTCGAGGGGATTCCTAATAATGCAGACATTTCAATTCCGGTTTACGGAAATACGAGCATATTGCCAGCCGATTATAAATGGAACTTGATAGGAAATCCGTATCCATCTGCTTTAGATATAGATGAATTTTTATCGCATCCGAATAATATCGCGGCTGTCGACGGAACGATTTATTTATGGACGCATAATTCGGCACCAAGCAACGCAATTCCTGGCGACCAGACTTACAATTATACCGCGAATGATTATGCAACGTATAATCTTTCGGGCGGTGTTGCGACTTCGCCTGCGACTCCAGATCCGTTGCACCCTGAAATCAGCAATAATTTCAATACTACAACGCCGACAAAATACCTGGCTTCTGGCCAAGCCTTTTTTGTAAGAGGTCTTGGAAATGTTCCAGTAAGATTTATAAACGACATGCGCGTTCAAGACGAAAATAATCAGTTCTTTAGAAACCCGAATCCTCGTGGCAATACCACTCATTCAGGAATCGAAAAGAACAGGTTTTGGCTAAACATACGAAATAACCAAGGCGCATTTAATCAGGCTTTGATAGGCTATATAGAAGGCGCTACAAATGGCTTGGATAGAGGTTTTGATGGTAATTTATTCGGAGGCAATTACGTTTCTATTTATTCGCTGAACAATGCCCAAAAGCTAACCATCCAAGGACGTGCACTGCCATTTGATGAAGCTGATAGTGTAGATCTGGGCATCAAGGCTACTATTGCAGGAACCTTCACAATCAGCCTTGACATGTTAGACGGATTATTTGTAACTCAAGATATCTATTTAAAAGACAATCTTCTGAATGTTATCCATGATCTGAAATCGGGGCATTACATTTTCACTTCTAGCATAGGAACGTTTGATAGCAGGTTCAAGATTGTGTATCAGAATGACGCACTTGGAGTTCCAGAATTTAATCCAGAAAGCATTATTATCTATAAAAAAGACAAAAGTGTTGTGGTAAATGCTGGATTAGCCATAATTGAGGAAGTCAAAGTTTTTGATATTCAAGGAAGGCTATTATTTGATGGCCAGAAGATCAATGCTACGGAAACCATCATCAAAAGCTTGCCTCCGACAGAACAGGTACTTATTGTTCAGGTAGTCACTGCTGAAGGAGCAAAAGTGGCCAAGAAAATAATTTATTAGACTTGAAATTAATTAAAAAAGAAAGCCTTTGGAATTTCCAAAGGCTTTGTCTTTTATAGCTTTTTGATTGTATTAGAACTTATATCCAATACCGATTTGAAAGACAGAGTTTTTTACGTCAGCATCTTCCACAATATCGGTTACGCCATAAATGTATCTTCCTGTTGCGAAAAGTCCCATGTCGGTTTGGAAAGTAAGACCGCCGGCAATTCCGAAATCAAAGTCTTTGGCTTCATTTAAATCTAAATCGCCACCGTCGTCATTTGCATCAGAATCAATTTCTTCATTTACTTTAAAGCTGAACTGTGGTCCGACTTCAAAACTTAAACCTCTAGTAGCATAAATTTTCGCTAACACAGGCACATTAATATAATCAAGTTGGTATTCTACTTTTCCATCGCCGCCTATAAGCCCTCCGTCAATATCAGACTTGAAACCTTGTCCAGAATATAATGCTTCCACCTGAAGCGAAAGAATATCTGCCAATGGTAATTCTCCAACAAGACCTACGTGGAAACTTGTTCTAGAGTCTGGACTGTCAAAATCATCTCCAGTAACGGTGGCAAAGTTTACACCACCTTTTACGCCCAAGCTAGGTTGTCTGCTCGTCGTGTTGTCTGCTTCTTGCGCGTTTGCTGTCATAGCCGTCAATAAAATTGAGCCTGCTGTGATTAATTTTAATAGCTTCATAATCTTCTTTTTTTAATTAAGGTTTGTAAGTCAAATTTAGATTTAAGAATGGTCTTAAAATTCTAAATATTTCATAATTCACAAAAAATTAACTATTTTAAGTATAAAAGTTTATAATTTATGGTTATTATGTAATATTTTTTTGTTTAGATATAAACTTTTGATTGTTTTTTGAATTTTATATTATCTAAACTTGGCGGAGAAATGGGAAATGTTAAAATTTATATCCCAATCCGAATTGTATGACGGAGTTTTTAGCATCAGAATCTTTAATAACTTCATTAAAACTATGGTTATACCTTCCGTTAATGAACAAGCCTCCGTCAAATTGGAAGGTTATGCCCGCTGCCAATCCCATATCGAAATCATTTACTTCATCCAAATCATTTCCTTCGTCGTCGTCGCCAGCATCCAAATCAATTTTCTCATTAATCTTGAATCCGAACTGAGGACCAGCTTCAACACTAAATCCTTTTACGATGTACAGTTTTGCCAATACCGGAACATTGATATAATCCAATTGGTATTCCGCAGTATAATCGCTTCCTAAAAAAGAATAATTCCTTTCAAAACCCTGTCTTGAATAAATAACTTCGGGCTGAATCGAAAAGGAATCATCTATCAGCGGAATTTCAGCCGTAGCACCTACATAGAAACTCGTCCTTGCATCAGGACCTTCATCAAAGTCACCTTTTGTAATCGTGGCGTAATTCAGACCGCCTTTTACTCCAAATCCAGCTTTATTAAATGAGCCATCAGATTGGGCCTGTGCTTTTTGAGTCGAAAAAGATAGCATTCCGCCAATCAAAAGCACATTTGTCGAAATAATTTTTAATAGCTTCATAATTAGATTATTTTTGTTAGTAGACAAACAAGTACATTTATTATGCCAGCATAGTAATTCGGCAACATTCAGCAAATGGCAAACTGGGAGACATACATTAAAAATTTCCAATCTTTTTTAAGGATTGAGCGCGGCTTGTCAAAAAATACGATTGACAATTATACGTTTGATATAGAAAAGATTGTGCTGTATCTTTCTGTAAATCAGATAAATGTAAGTCCTGTTGCTATTTCTGAAGAAGTCATACAGCAATTTATTTACGATATTTCGAAAACGGTAAATCCTCGTTCTCAAGCAAGAATCATTTCGGGATTGAGAAGTTTTTTCAGCTACATGATTTTTGAAGATTATAGAAATGATAATCCGATGGAACTTGTAGAAATCCCCAAAATAGGCAGAAAACTCCCCGATACATTGTCAACGGATGAGATTGACAAGATTATCGGCGCGATAGACTTGTCGTCCAACGAAGGCGAAAGAAACCGGGCCATGCTGGAAATACTTTACGGTTGCGGATTGCGGGTTTCTGAATTAGTGTCTCTCAAAATCTCGGACCTGTTTTTTGAAGAAGGTTTTATAAAAGTAAAAGGGAAAGGCGACAAGCAGCGTTTTGTCCCAATCGGAAATCTTACGCAGAAGTATATCGATATGTATAAGACTTCGATACGATCGCATCTTTCCATTCAAAAAGGTCATGAAGACACGCTATTTCTCAACCGACGAGGAAAACAGTTAACAAGGGCTATGATTTTTACGATAATCAAAGACTTGGCGGTAAAAATCAATCTTAAAAAAACAATCAGCCCGCATACATTTCGGCATTCTTTTGCTACCCATCTTTTAGAAAATGGAGCAGACCTTCGGTCAATCCAATTGATGCTTGGACATGAATCGATTACAACTACAGAGATTTATGTACACCTCGACAGAAGGCATCTTACCCAAGTTATGAATGCATTTCATCCAAGAAAATAACCGTTAAACGATTTTGTGTTTTTCCTATATGGATTTGACATTTTGGTATATACTTTTGTGCCACCTAACCAATATGTTAACCTTTAATGCCATTCGAGAATTACGTAAATTCAGATGAATCTTACACTTCGAATCAATTTTATGAAAAGCTTCTGAAAGAAATTCCAGATCTGATTTTTCAGTTTAAAATTGAAAAGGATAATACTTACAGTATGCCATTTGTAAGCCACTCCGCTATGGAGATTTACGGGTTCGAAAAAGATTATCTTGAGCATGATGCCGGAGTCGTGATAACAGATCGCATTCTTAAGGAAGACGTAAAAGGATTTTTAAAATCAGTCCTAAAATCAAGGGATACCTTAACAAGATGGAACCATGAATATAGGGTTCTGCTTCCGAAAAAAGGAATCCGCTGGCTGAAAGGCTCGGCAAAACCAGAAGCTTTAGAAGATGGGAGTGTCGTATTTTATGGACGTATTGCCGATGTTACGGCAAACAAAGAACAAGAATTACGACTGATCTTATCCGAAAAACGCTTTGAATTTGCGCTAGAAGCTTCTATGGGTGGTGTTTGGGATTGGAATCTCCAAAACAATACGGTTTTCTATTCTGAACAGTCGATGAAAATTCTTGATCTTGATGAAGAAGAAGGAATCAATTCGTTTGAAAACTGTACTTCGAAAGTGCATCCTGACGATAGGAAAGAATATCTTTCGGATATCGACATGCATTTAAAAGGAGTGACCGCAGTTTATGAAAATTTGCATAGGGTACAAGGACGAAAAGGAACATATAAGTGGATACTCGACCGCGGTAAGGTAATTGAACGCGACAAAGCCGGGAAGCCGTTAAGGATTATCGGAACACATACCGATATTTCTTCTCAAAAAGAAAGAGAAGATGAGTTGAAAAAAACGCTTGATATCGTAAGCGAACAGAATAGCAGGTTATTGAATTTCGCTCATATCGTTTCGCACAATTTGCGTTCGCATGCTGGGAATTTTACGATGCTTCTTGATCTAGTTGACGATATTCAGGATACTCAAGAACGCGAAGAAACGCTGTTGCATTTGAGAACAATTTCGAATGAATTGACGCAGACAATAGAACATCTGAACGAATTGGTCAGCATACACACAGAAATAAAGATTGCTCGAGAAAACCTGAATCTGAATGAGTTTTTTCAGAGAACGCTGAATGTTCTGAGCGAAAAGATAAATAAGCATAATGTAAAAATCATAAGCCTGATTCCGGATGATGTGTATATAAATTATAACCCGGCTTATTTGGAAAGTATTCTTTTGAATTTTACGACAAATGCGATCAAATATTCCCATCCTGACAGGCAGTTGGAAATCACCTACCAGCTGACGTATGAAAAAGGGAAAAAAGTCCTGACGATTTCAGATAATGGACTCGGGATAGATTTGGATAAATATAGGAATTCGCTTTTTGGGATGTATAAGACGTTTCATCAGCATCCGGATTCTAGAGGAATTGGCCTTTTTATAACAAAAAATCAGGTCGAAGCCATGGGTGGAAAAATTGAAGTTACAAGCAAAGTGGGGGAAGGAACTGCATTTAAAATATATTTTAATGAAAAAGTTTAATGATGTTTTCGTGGTTGATGATGATAAAATCTACCATTTTATATTAAAAAATTTATTGAAAAAGAATAATATAGAGGTCAATTCACGTTTTTTTGAAAATGGGCAGGAAGCAATTGAAGGCCTAAAAGAAAATTCCAAAAACGGAACTACGTTACCAGACCTGATTCTTTTGGATATCAATATGCCAGTAATGGACGGATGGCAGTTTCTGGAAGAATTCCAAAAGATCAAAGGATCGCTGAATAAGGAAACCGTAATTTATATGGTAAGCTCTTCTAACAGCCCTTTCGATTTGAATAAGGCCAAAGATTTTCCTAACGAAGTAAAAGACTATTTCTTGAAGCCAGTCTGTCTTGAAGACATCTGCAGGATATTCCTAAACTAAAAAAAAGCTCCTCAATAAATGAGGAGCTTTTTTTTAGATGTATTCTGTAAATTATTTCGCAATATTTACAGCTCTTGTTTCCCTGATAACTGTGATTTTTACTTGTCCAGGGTAAGTCATTTCAGTCTGTATTTTCTGTGAGATTTCGAAAGAAAGGTTTGCGGCGTTATCATCAGAAACTTTTTCGCTTTCTACGATAACACGCAATTCTCTACCTGCTTGGATGGCATAGGCGCTTTTCACTCCTTGGAAACCATAAGCAATATCTTCAAGATCTTTTAATCGTTGAATGTATGAGTCTAAAACCTGTCTTCTCGCTCCAGGTCTCGCTCCAGAAATAGCATCACAAACTTGGATGATCGGAGAAAGCAATGATTTCATTTCAATCTCGTCATGATGCGCTCCAATTGCATTGCATACTTCTTCTTTTTCGCCATATTTTTCAGCCCATTGCATACCTAGCAATGCGTGTGGAAGATCACTTTCTGTATCAGGCACTTTTCCTATATCGTGTAATAATCCGGCTCTTTTTGCCAGTTTAACATTCAGTCCTAATTCAGCTGCCATGATTCCGCAAAGCTTAGAAACTTCACGGGAGTGTTGTAATAAGTTTTGTCCGTAAGAAGAACGGTATTTCATTCGTCCTACCACTTTAATCAATTCTGGGTGTAATCCGTGGATTCCTAAATCAATAACTGTACGCTTACCAACTTCGATAATCTCGTCATCAATTTGTTTAGCGGTTTTGGCTACTACTTCTTCAATTCTAGCAGGGTGAATACGTCCGTCAGTTACCAATTTATGTAATGCCAAACGAGCAATCTCTCTGCGGACAGGGTCAAAGCAAGAAAGGATAATGGCTTCTGGAGTATCATCAACGATGATTTCAACACCTGTTGCTGCTTCCAGAGCTCGGATATTTCTACCTTCACGGCCAATGATTCGTCCTTTTACGTCATCCGATTCGATGTTGAATACAGAAACGCAGTTTTCCACAGCTTCTTCTGTACCGACTCTTTGGATTGTATTGATAATGATTTTCTTTGCTTCTTGTTGTGCTGTAAGCTTCGCTTCTTCAAGTGTTTCTTGGATGTGCGACATAGCGCTGCTTTTTGCTTCAGCTTTCAAGCTTTCAACCAATTGGTTTTTCGCTTCTTCGGCAGACAACCCAGAAATAACTTCAAGCTGTTCTACTTGGCTTTTGTGTAATCTGTCTACTTCAGCTTGCTTTTTTTCTAGCGATTCGATTCTGTTAGAGTAATCGTTGATTTTTGCTTCAAGATCATCGGTCGCCTTTTTAGTTTTTGCCAGTTCATTCGATACTTGAGATTCTTTATCTCTTGTTCTTTTTTCTGCTTCTGCTATTTTTTTGTCTCTAGCCAAGATTACTTGTTCGTGCTCTGACTTAAGTTCGATGAATTTCTCCTTTGCTTGCAGGATTTTGTGCTGCTTGTTGGTTTCGGCTTCTGCTTTGGCATCTTTTAAAATTGATGCCGCCTCTTTTTTAGCGTTTTTTATCAAGTTGGAAACGTTGCTCTTTTCCATCACTTTTGCAATAGCAAAACCTGCCGCGATGCCTACGATTCCTGAAATAATTATAATTAATGTACTGTCCATGTTTGTTGAAATTTATATATAAAAAAAGCCTACATTAGATTGCTTGTATAAACTCGTTAAGACAAGTTTTGAGCTAACTCGCTGTTCAAGGATCTGCTCAAGGCAGCTTGCTTTAGTAACGATGATTTGCTCATTTTAATTTGTTAGTGTTGAGTTTACCAAATATGAACTAATGTAGGCAGTATTTTAGTCTATGTTAAAGAACGTTTTTTATTTATCTAGATAGCTTGCTAATAAATCATTAATCTTTTTCAGTCTTTCGTTGGCCTCAACATTATCTGTCGAAGAATCGATTTGTTTCTGCTCTAATTGCGATGCAAATTGCAAGGCGCACATTGCCAAAACATCCTGTTTGTCACGAACCGCATAATTCTCTTCGAATTGCTTAATCATTAAATCAATCTTTTTGGAAGCGCTTCGCAACCCTTCTTCTTGTGACATGTCTACTGTTAAGGGGTAGACTCTGTCTGCGATTGATATTTTAATTTTAAGCTTTTCGTCCATAATTACTAATCTGAAAGCTGTGCTATACAGTAATCAATTTCACGGATTAATGAATTTATCTTAAGCTTTGTATCTCTTTTATTTTCTTCACTGCCTAATAATGAATTGGCTATTCTGAGTGTGTCATGCTGTGATTTCAACGTTTCGATCTCTTTCGACTGTTTCTGCATCACTATTGCGGCCTGATTCAATTCTTGCTGCAGTTCGCGTGATGTTTTTTCCAAACCCTCAATTTTTGCGATGAGTTTTTCAAGCCTGCTTTCAAGAGTATCAATGATTTGCGCAATTTCACTCATTGGAGTCAATATTCATTACATAATTTACAAAGTTACTATTCCTATTTAAATATTGCAATATTTTTCCTTAAATTATCTTTTTAATCGAACCTTTTGTTGTAATAATTTGTAAAATAAGGAGTTATAATTTCGGAAAATTCTATATTTTCTTCACTCTTTTTTTTATATTAGCAAAAACCTTTACTATGCGATTTAGCCTATTTTTTTTATTATTTACCCTCACGGTTTTTGGACAAAACGACTATCCAAAAGATTATTTTCGTTCTCCCTTGGATATCCCACTTTATTTATCTGGAACATTTGGAGAATTGAGAGGAAATCATTTCCATACCGGACTTGATTTCAAGACGCAGCAAAAAGAAGGATTGAATGTCTATGCGGCGGCTGACGGTTACGTATCCCGAATAAAAATTTCTACATGGGGCTACGGAAAAGCTATTTATATCACGCATCCCAACGGCTATACCACTGTTTATGGGCATCTTCAAAAGGCTTCTCCTGCAATCGAGGCGTATATCAAAAAAGCCCAATATGCTCAAAAAGCATTTGAAGTCGAAATGTTTCCTACAGAAAATGAACTTGTGGTTAAAAAAGGGGATATTATCGCATTATCCGGAAATTCGGGCGGATCCGGCGGACCGCATTTGCATTTTGAATTTCGTGATTCAAAAACAGAAAAGATAATTAATCCGATGTTTTTCGGATTTGACATACAGATAAAAGATACTAGGCCTCCTGTAATTAACAATCTTGTAGTGTATCCTATCGGCGACAGTTCTAGCGTAAACCAGATGCAGCGGCCGATGGAAGTCAATCTTTCGCTACAGAAAGACGGCAGCTACATCGCCGAAAAAATTGTTGCCAACGGAAAAATAGGATTCGGTGTCAATACTTACGATCTTTTTGACAACAGCTATAATAAAAATGGCGTGTTTAAAGTGCAAGGATTGTGTAACGGAAAACCTTTTTTCGGTTACCAATTTGATTCTTTTGCTTTTGATGAAGGACGTTACATTAATGCGCTGATTGACTATTCTAGATTCAAGAGGACCGGTCAAAGGGTGCAAAAGCTTTTTATGGTCGAGCCGTATCTTTTGAGCATCATAACATCTAACAATACTTATGGGATGGTTGAAGTGCTTCCTAATCTTTATCAGAATTTTCAAGTTGAAGTTTCTGATTTTAATAAAAACAAGAGTATTATCAACATTCCGATTCAATATTCGTCTTTGCCGATAACCGTTCCGAAAGAAGAAAAGCGCTCCGGCTTTTTTCTAAAAGCACGAAAAGACAATAGTTATGCAAAAGACAATGTTACTGTTTTTGTTCCGGCAGGGACTTTTTATGAAGATTTCTACCTTGATTTTGATGTAAAAGATACGGTGCTTTATCTCCATAATGAAACTGTTCCTGTGCATAATAATATCACCATAACTTTTGAAGATGCAGTTTCTTCCGAGGCTGACAAAGCAAAAATGTTTATTGCTTCCAAGGAAGGAAAACGTCTTGGCTATAATAAAACCTATCGAAAAGGAAATATTTTTACGACGTATACTAAAGATTTAGGTGAATTCGTTTTAGCAAGGGATACGATTGCGCCGAAAATCAGCAATCCTAATTTTGTAGAAGGCAAATGGATCAGCAAGCAGCAATTCCTAGAAATTTATATTTCGGATAATATGTCCGGAATCGCAGAATATAACGGATATCTGAACGGAAAATGGATTTTGTTGGAATATGATTACAAAACTAAAAAGCTTTCGTATAATTTTGAGGACAATATCGCTGATGAAGGGCGAAATGATTTAAAAATAGTTGTTTCTGATAATATGGGAAATTCTACTACCTTTGAGTCGCATTTTTTTAGAAGTCAACAACAATAAAAGAGTATAATTTGAAAACAAAGAATAATTTATTTGCAGTCCTTTTTTTCTTTATAGGCTTGGCCGCATTCGCACAGACCGCTAGAATTAAAGGTGTTATTTTAGATGAAAACAACCAGCCAGTCGAAGATGTAGATGTCAGCTATAAAAATACCTCGACGACTTCTAACGAAAATGGATTTTACATACTGACCGTTCCGGCCAACCAAAAAATAACAATTGTTTTTTCGCACTTAGCAAATAAAAGTTCCTCTTTGGATATTGAGTTGAAGCCTAACGAAGATTTTGAATTCAATCCTGTCTTAAGCAAAAAGGTTGAGATGATTGGTACTGTCGAGATTTATGACAACCGAAAAAGAGTAGAAGGAATTACCAATATTGCTCCTAGAGACATAAAATTGATTCCTGGTGCCAATGCAGGTGTCGAAAACCTTTTGAAAACATTGCCAGGCGTAAATTCCAATAGCGAATTAAGTACGCAATATGCTGTCCGAGGTGGGAATTATGATGAAAATTTAGTGTATGTAAACGAAATTGAAGTCTATCGTCCTTTTTTGATTCGTTCGGGCCAGCAAGAAGGATTGAGTTTTACCAATACCGACATGATTCAGAACGTAGATTTTTCTGCCGGAGGATTTCAGGCCAAGTATGGCGATAAACTGTCGTCTGTATTGGATATTACCTACAGAAGACCTAAAAGCTTTGGTGCTTCTCTAGAAGCTAGTTTTCTAGGAGGAAGCCTGATGGTCGAAACCGCTTCAAAAAATCAAAAATGGGCCGCGATTACAGGAGTGCGTTACCGAGATAACAGTCTTTTCGTAAACAGTCAAGAAACAGAGACCAATTTCAGGCCTACGTTTGCAGATGTACAGACGTATGTGACCTATAATCCGAATAACAAATGGGAGTGGAGCTTTCTTGGAAACATTTCCCAAAACAAATACAACTACGAGCCTTTGACAAGACAGACCAATTTCGGGACAATTGATGATCCGAAAGCATTGTTAGTGTTTTATCAAGGACAAGAAAAAGACCAATACGATACCTATTTCGGGGCATTAAAAACAACTTTTAAGGCAAGCGAAGATTTCACCTTGAAGTTTATTGCTTCCGCTTATCATACCCAAGAACAAGAATATTTCGACATCAAAGCCGATTATAGCTTTGGTGAATTGGACACCAATATTGGCTCTGGAAATTTAGGAAACATCGTCTATACACAAGAAATCGGTTCTCAGCTAAACCATGCCAGAAATGATCTGGATGCGTTGATCGTAAATGCCGAAGTAAAGGGTTTCCATAACATTAACGAAAATAAGATAGAGTGGGGCTTCAAATATACCCGTGAGGATATTCGCGATAGGATTGTAGAATGGGAAGTCATCGACTCTGCAGGATTTTCATTAAATCCGCCGATTATTGATTTGCCAATTCGTGACCAGCCGTACAATCCGTATACCGGACCGTTGGTGCCGTATCAAAATGTAAGAGCTTTAAATTATACAAAAATCGACAGGCTTTCTGGATATGTACAATGGAGCAAGAAAAGTATGCTTGGAAGCCATGATGTTTGGTATAACTTCGGTGTAAGAGCCCACAATTGGCAAGTTTCTGGAGATGATATAGACGGAAAAAATCAGACGACTTTCAGCCCAAGAGCCCAGTTTGCCATAAAACCTGATTGGGAAAGCGATATGGTCTTCCGCCTGTCGGGAGGTTTGTACCACCAGCCGCCATTTTACAGAGAACTCCGTGGTGCTGACGGTTTGGTAAATCCAGATGTGAAAGCACAGCAATCGATACATGTCGTCTTGAGCAATGATTATAGTTTCAAGATGTGGGAAAGACCATTTAAGCTGGTCACGGAAGCTTATTATAAATCAATGTCAGATGTCAATACTTATACGCTTGATAACGTACGAATCCGATACAGCGCCAATAACGATGCCAAGGCCTATGCGACAGGTTTTGATGCGCGCTTGAACGGAGAATTTGTTCCTGGCACCGAATCTTGGTTTAGTTTCGGATACATGAAAACAGAAGAAAATATAAACGACCGCGGTTACATAGCAAGACCAACAGACCAAAGATTGAAGTTCGGCATCTTGTTCCAAGATTATGTGAAAAACATTCCTAACCTGAAATTATATCTGAACCTTGTGTACAATACTGGCCTGCCAGGCGGCTCTCCGTCGTATGCTGATCCGTATGTATACCAAAGCCGTTTGCGTGATTACCGCAGGGCAGATGTAGGTTTTTCCTATGTTTTTACAGAGAAAAACGAAACAAGACCTGACGGGCATTGGCTGAAGAAATTCAAAGATTTGTCTTTAGGATTGGAGATATTCAACTTATTCAATAACCAAAATGCAATAACAAATACTTGGGTTAGAGATGTTTATACGAAGGTGCAGTACGGAATTCCGAATTATATGACCACAAGGGTTTTCAATATTAAGCTGACGGCAAGATTATAAATTGAAATTCTGAAGTTTTATCTTTATATTTGAATGACTATTTAAGCTTAAGAAATGAGAAAATTTCCAATATATATACTAGCAGTAGCAATAGCTTGTTTGGCTAGCTGCGAAGAAAAGAAGGAAACTCCGAAGGTGATTTATGATACGAAGCCTGAAAAAGTTACTGCAAAAGCAGATTCTTCACAGATAAAAATTGCTGATCTTCCGATTCATATGGAAGGCACCAAATATCTGATTCATGCCATTGGCGATGTTCGTATCTATGATGGAAACACAAAGACCTACGGGACAAGCAAGACCAATTCTGTAAGCTACGCGATTTCAAATTACAACCGTTTTGAACTCACGGGGTATTTTGAAAACCTCAAATTCCAGCATATTGATTCTACAGCCTTGAAACCGTTGACGGATAAGAAAATACAAATGCAGACGGTGACTTTCCTAAATACGATTTCAGATAAGGCCAAAAAGCAGATTTTGGTTTACTCTTTGGTCGATATGGACACGAATAAAGACGGAAAATTAGATGCAAACGATATCAAATGCCTTTACATCAGCGAATTTAACGGAAAGCATTTCCACAAACTTTCAGAAGATTACCAAGAATTGATTGATTGGAATATTGTTGAAGCTCAAAATAGGCTGTATTACAGGACTATCGAAGACATTAACAAAAATGGAGCTTTTGATAAAGACGATTTAGTGCATTATTATTATGTAGAATTGCTTTCTCCTGATTGGAAAACTGAAAAATATGATCCGATTGGAAACAACGGAGCCTAAAAAAAAATCCCCAAGCATTTAACTTGGGGATTTTTTTTTATTCTTAAATCAAGATATCGCTTTCTAAATCTGATTTCTCGATTGTAAAGTCGAAGCCAAGTTGTCCTACGAGCTGAATTACGAGGTTTTTATACCAGTTCTCCGATTTTGGGTGTATGTATATCTTTTCAATTAGTTTGTTGATATCCACGTCTATTTTGACGCCTTCGTTGATGGTCAGATTATGAGAAGAAAGATTTGAGATGATTCGGACTTCTCTCTCGTACTGAAAACTTTTGCGCTTGAAAAGAAAAGGGAAGAAATCATCATCGAAAGGAATGTATTCTTTCTTATAATCGATATAATTTACTTCACCGATGTGCTGTTCGTAGTGCTTCTCCAAATGCAACGATTCCTGTATCCTCTTGATTGTAGATTGTATGGCTAGTCCTTCGCTGTTTTGGGTAAAAATCTGCCACATGGCAAAAGACTCATATTCATTAATATGCCAGCTGCTGATGACTACATTTTTTCTCTGGGTTTTGTAGACGTCTAGAAATTCAGGATTGTTTTCAGAAATTTTCCGGATTTCCTCAAACGTAGGCTCACTGAAAGTACCTTCATACTGATCCTCAAATTTATCAGAACGTGACATAAAGAGTTTTTTGGACAACAAGAGGTCCAGAAACTTAGATAAATCCAAATATTTCCAAACGACTGTGTCGCTATTTTCCGGAAGGCTTATGTTTGGATTATTCTGATACATAATTTAGCGTTTGTTATTCAAAGGACTGCATCATTACCAATTTTTTGTACACTCCGTTTTTGGCTAGCAGTTCGTCGTGGGTTCCTTGTTCTACAATTTCGCCTTTCTGCATGACGACAATTTTATCCGCCTTTTGGATGGTGGATAACCTGTGTGCGATTACGATTGAAGTCCTGTTCTGCATCATGTTTTCCAATGCAACCTGAACCAATCTTTCGCTTTCGGTATCTAGAGCTGATGTGGCTTCATCCAAAATCATGATCGGAGGGTTTTTCAAGACCGCTCTAGCAATGCTCAATCGCTGTTTTTGTCCGCCTGATAATTTGTTTCCGCTGTCGCCTACGTTAGTGTTGATTCCATCGGGAAGATCTTTCACGAATTCATAAGCATTGGCGATTTTCAACGCGTCAATTATTTCTTCGTCAGTTGCGTCTTGTTTGCCTAATTTGATGTTGTTTTTTATAGAATCGTTGAATAAAATAGAATCTTGTGTGACCAGTCCCATCAGGTCTCGCAAAGATTTCATAGTGATGTCTTTTATATTTACGCCGTCAATTTTTAAAATCCCTTCTTGAACATCATAGAAACGGGTAAGCAAATTGGCAATAGTACTTTTTCCGCTTCCCGATTGTCCGACTAAAGCGACGGTTTGTCCTTTTTTGACATCTAACGAGAAGTTCTTGAGGACATTTTCTTTTTCGTACCTAAAATTGATGTTATCGATATGAATGTTGTCCTCGAAAGTATTTTTCTCAATAGCATCAAGTTTATCTGTGATTGCATTTTTTTCTTCCATTAATGTAAAAACACGTTCAGCTGCAGCGAGCCCTGTTTTTACTTGATAAGAGGCTTTTGAAATTGCTTTTGCTGGAGTTAAAATCGTATATGCCAGAGCAATATAAGCAATGAATGTTGTTGGTGATAAAGATTTGTCCACAATAACTAATTGTGCGCCATACCATAATAAAACGGCAATGGTTAGAATTCCTAAAAATTCGCTTAAAGGTGAAGCTAGATTATTTTTGTTTCCAATGCTATTTGATAAACGTAATAATCGTTTTAAAGACAAATTAAATTTTGATATAAAAACATTTTCAGAATTAAAGCCTTTAACTACTTTTAAGCCACTTAATGTTTCGTCTAAGATTGATATTTGTAATCCGTTTTCTTCTTGAGCTCTTGTTGATTTAGTTTTTAAATTTTTTCCGACTCTAGAAATGATAAACCCAGAAATTGGAATAAATAAAAATACAAATAATGTAAGTTTAGCACTTATAAAAAACATGGCTGCAATTGAGAATACAATCGTTAACGGCTCTCTAACTACAAGCTCCAAAACTTGAAAAAATGCATTTTTAACCTCGTTAACATCGCCCAGCATTCTCGACATGACATCTCCTTTTCTTTTTTCTGAATAATAAGAAATAGGAAGATTGATAATTACGAGGTATAATTTTTCCCGTAAATCATTTAAAACGCCATTCCTAAGCCGAGTTATGTGATAGGATGCTAAATAGTTTGTGAAATTTTTCAAAAATGCAGTTACGATGATAATAGAAATTACAAAAATCATGGCATATTCAAAGCCGCTATTTTCTGTAAATTGGGTAACTTTATAATTTAGATAATCTTCGGAAAATGATTTTAAATTTTCAATTCCTGTATATTCAGGTTTTGTGAAAACTTTTTCGTTAAGCCCAAACAATACATTTAATGTTGGAATCATTGAAACCATTAAGATTGTTGAGAAAAAAGCATAAAAAACGTTGTAGACAATATTTAAAACAATGTCTTTTTTATATCGAAAAGCAAAAGGGATTAACTTTCTTAAATTTGCATCCATTAATTTATTGGTGAATTATTGCAGATGCATTTCTGCAATGATATTTTTTATTTTTTGATCTAGATTTTTTTCCACTTTCTTGGCATCTTCGACCGATTCTAGTGGTTCGTTTACGCTGAAATAGAATTTTATTTTAGGTTCTGTACCGCTTGGTCGAGCGCATATTTTTGTGCCATCTTCCAGATAATAAATCAAGACGTTGGATTTTGGAATTTCCAATGTTTCTGTCTCTCCAGAAAATAAGTTCTTTGCAGTTGAATTCTCGTAGTCTTCAACCATCAGCACTCTTTGCCCGTTGATTTCTTTCAAAGGATTTCGACGCAGCTGTAGCATCATGGTTTGGATTTCTGCAGCGCCTTCAATTCCTTTTTTGGTTATTGAAATTAGATATTCCTTATAAAACCCAAAATCTACATATAAATTCAAAAGCTCTTTATAAAGTGAGCTTCCATTGGCCTTTGCTTGAGCAGCAATTTCGCAGACCAATAAAGTTGCGGCTACGGCATCTTTGTCGCGAACAGCATCGCCAACCATAAATCCGAAACTTTCTTCGCCACCGCCGATAAATTTCAGCTCTGGAAAATCCTTGATCATTTTGGCAATCCATTTAAATCCGGTCAGGCCGATTTTACATTCTACATCATAAGCTGTGGCCAATTCCATCATCATTGGCGTAGAAACAATAGTCGATCCGATGAATTCTTTTCCAGTAATCTTGCCTGCTTTTTGCCATTGCTCCAATAAAAATGCAGTCATCAAGACCATTGTCTGGTTTCCGTTTAGTAAAATCATCTTGCCGCCATTATCTCTGACAGCTACGCCAAGACGGTCAGAATCGGGATCTGTCCCTACAACAATATCTGCATTTAATTTTTCTGCCAACGCCAACGCCATAGTTAAGGCTTCCGGTTCTTCTGGATTTGGAGATTTTACGGTAGGGAAGTTCCCATCAGGCACAGCCTGTTCTGGAACAATATTGACATTAGTATAGCCGGCTTTTGACAAAACTTCAGGAATTGATTTTATAGAAGTTCCGTGAAGTGAAGTATAGACTATGTTTAAATTTTTCTTGGCTTCAGAAGGAGTGTTGAAACTTGCGTTTTCAATGGTTGACTTTACAAAAGCTTCGTCTATTTTTTTGTAGATATACTCGATTAGGTTTTCATTCGCCTTAAAATTGATCTGGTCATATCCTAAAGCTTCAATAATTTGTATGATTTCGGTATCTTGCGGCGGAACTAATTGGCCTCCGTCTTGCCAATAGACCTTGTATCCGTTGTATTCAGGTGGATTGTGCGAAGCAGTCAGGACAATTCCTGCATGGCATTTCAGGTATTTTAGTGCAAATGACAATTCTGGAGTAGGACGCATTTCAGAAAACAAATACACTTTGATTCCATTCGCAGAAAAAACATCAGCGACTACTTTTGCAAGCGTATCGCTGTTGTGACGGCAATCGTAAGCAATAGCCACTTTTAATTGCTCATTTGGGAATACCTTTTTCATGTAATTAGAAATTCCCTGCGTGTTTTTGCCCAGCGTGTATTTGTTGATGCGGTTGGTCCCGACGCCCATGATTCCTCTCATGCCGCCAGTTCCAAATTCAAGGTTTTTGTAGAAACTTTCTTCTAATTCTTTTGGAGAAGAAGTCATCATTTCTGTGATTTCCTTATGTGTTTTTTCGTCAAATACAGGCGAAAGCCAGATGTTTACTTTGTCTAATATGTTTTGTTCGATGTGCATTCGGGATTTAAAATTTAAAATTCAACTTTAAATTTAAAGATTTATTTCTTTAGAAACCTTATAACGTTCCTCGTTATTTTTGGTTCTTAGTATTATTTCGCCTAAAAAGCCGGCTAAGAACAACTGTGTTCCGATAATCATGGTAGTTAAAGCGATATAAAACCAAGGATTATCCGTAATTAATATGGTAGATTGTTTGTCATAAAGCCTGTAAAGCTTCATGAAACCGATATATCCGGCTGATAAAAAGCCAATCAAGAACATTACGACGCCCCATGCTCCAAACAAGTGCATCGGTCTTTTTCCGAATCGGGAAAGAAACCAGATCGTGATCAGATCTAAGAAACCGTTGATGAAGCGCTCCATGCCAAATTTCGTGGAACCGTATTTTCGAGCCTGGTGTACTACGACTTTTTCGCCGATTTTTGAAAATCCGGCATTTTTTGCCAAAACGGGGATGTAGCGATGCATCTCACCAGAAACTTCAATATTTTTGACGACTACTTTTTTGTAAGCTTTCAATCCGCAGTTAAAATCATTCAGTGCTACGCCAGAGGTTTTTCGGGCGGCCCAATTGAATAATTTGGAAGGAAGGTTCTTAGAAACGACAGAATCGAAACGCTTTTTCTTCCAGCCAGAAACCAAATCGTATTTCTGGTCGATAATCATCGAGTATAATTCAGGAATTTCATCCGGACTGTCCTGTAAGTCAGCGTCCATCGTAATGATGACATCGCCTTGTGCTTTTGCAAAACCGGCGTGCAAAGCCTGGGATTTTCCGTAATTCCGCAAAAAACGAATTCCTTTTATGTTTTGGTTTTCTTTTGACAGTTCCTCAATAATTGGCCATGAATTATCGGTACTGCCATCATCAATAAAAATGACTTCGTAGGAGAAATTGTTAGCAGTCATGACCTTTTCGATCCACTGCTGTAATTCTTTTAAAGATTCTTCTTCGTTGAGAAGAGGGATAATAATGGATAGATTCATTTATTAGTAACCTTGCGGCTTGTCATTTTTTAGAATTGCACTAATTATAAGTGAATAAATTAAGCCAAGAAAAGCATACATGGCTACTGTAAAAGGGGCAACAATATACGGTTTAGTGAATTTTTCCATCATTGAAATCGACATGTCTAGTTGCTCTTGAGTCATGTTAGGATTTTTTTCAACCATCACTTCTCTTGTTTTTTCTAAGATTTCTTGTCCGTATTCTGGGAATATCAGAAAAAAGATAATCATAAATACTGCTGATAGTAAACCTGCTATTGTAGTTACTGAAACTCCTGCTTTTAGCCCTTGGCCAAAAGAAAGGAAGCCTTTATTGATGTTCTTTTTGAAATTATTTATTGCTAAACTTATAAATAAAATAGGCAGTACCAAATAATTCAATAGGTTGATTATTAATCCTAGAGCTTGATTTTTTATTAGATCTAGTCCCATTACATAAGGAATCACAAATTCTAAAATTATAATTACTCCAAAAAATAATCCATATTGAACTGCCGATTTAGCAGGAGATGTAATTTCGCTCATTTTTTCTCTATTTAAGAATTAATCTACAAATATAAGAAATCCGCATTTACACTACGCTAAAAATCAATTCATAATACTAGAAAAAAAAGAGAAGGAAAGATTTGTTTATTGAAAAATAATTGTAAATTTGCAGACTCAAAATAATAAAAGTTTAAAAATTAAAAAGTTATAAGGAGTTTATACCTTTTCAATATGAAAAGCTTCAAGACGAATTATAATTAAATCGAATAAAAATCAAATAAGATGAAAAAAGGAATTCACCCAGAGAATTACAGATTAGTTGCTTTTAAAGACATGTCTAACGAAGATGTTTTTATCACTAAATCTACAGCTGAAACAAAAGAAACAATCATTCACGAAGGAGTTGAATATCCGGTTGTAAAAATGGAGATCTCAAGAACATCTCACCCTTTCTACACAGGTAAGTCTAAATTGATTGATACTGCAGGACGTATCGACAAATTCAAAACGAAATACGCTAAACACGCAAAATAATTTTTGCTTGTTTCAAAATAAGAAAAAGCCTTCCATATCGGGAGGCTTTTTTATTTGCAATTTATTCTTTTTACTTTGTAACTTTGGGGAGTTAAGGTTCTAAGAGACTAAGATTAGTTCCTAAGGTCTTGAGTTCCTAAGTCTAAAATCAGAAACCCAAAATCATAGATTTAAAATTATCAACTAATAACTATCAACTATAAACTAAACAAGATGAACTACATACTTTTTGACGGAACCGTTCGAAACGCCTTATTGCCTTTTACATTTACCCGCCCTGTTGCCGATATTCGTGTAGGGATTCTGACCATTCGTGAAAAGTGGGAAAAATACCTTGGCTATACGACCACGAGCCTGACGGAAGAATACCTGATGGAAAAATTCCCGATGGTAGAAATGGAGGAAAATATCATGATCAATGCCTCTTTTCTTCCTAATGAAGTTTTGGCTGAAATGGTAAAGTCGTTAGAGAAAAATCAAGCTATTTTTAAAGGTGAAGAAGTAATTGCTTTTTTTTCCGAAGACAGCCAAGAAGAAGTTGATTTTGACAATTACGAAATAATAGAATACAACGACGATTGCCTTACAATCGAGCATACTTGGGATATTTTCAAGAAAAATGATACAGCAATCCGTGAGGATTTTGAACTGCTGACAGAAGATAGAGTTTCACAGCCTATCCCGAAAAGCGTCAATGTAATTTCGCCAGAAAATATCTTTATTGAAGAAGGAGCCAAGCTTGAATTTGTAACTCTAAATGCTTCTACAGGACCGATTTATATCGGGAAGAACTCTGAAATCATGGAAGGTTCTGTCATTCGAGGGCCATTTGCCTTGTGTGAAGGGGCACAGGTAAAACTGGCTTCGAAAGTGTATGGGGCTACAACTGTAGGACCGTTTTCAAGAATTGGCGGAGAAGTCAGCAATTCGGTTCTTTTTGCGTATTCTAACAAAGGACATGATGGATTCTTAGGGAATTCTGTCTTGGGAGAATGGTGTAATATAGGAGCTGATAGTAATAACTCCAATCTCAAGAATAATTATGAGGAGGTAAAATTGTGGAGCTACGAAACAGAAGGCTTTGCAAGAACCGGCTTGCAGTTTTGCGGACTGATGATGGGCGACCATAGCAAATGCGGAATTAATACCATGTTTAATACAGGGACAGTTGTAGGCGTGAGCGCTAATATTTTTGGTAGTGGTTTTCCAAGGAACTTTGTGCCGAGTTTTTCTTGGGGCGGAGCTTCAGGATTTACGACCTATATTACCAAAAAGGCCTTTGAGACCGCCAAAATAGTGATGTCCAGACGGAATGTCGAGTTTGATGAAAAAGAGGCTAAGATTTTGGAGCATGTTTTTGAAGAAACTAAAAAATGGAGAAAAGATTAAAAAAAGCCGCTAAATACTGTTTAGCGGCTTTTTTTAAATAATTTCACAAGGGATTTGTGATTATGCTTCTATATTTCCTAAAATAAGAGAAAAGAGGATATATTTGTAAAAAGTGTTTTTTTACGGAAAACCTCAATTTAGAATAGGCTAAATGAAAATCTGTCGCCACTATATCTGTTTACTGCTTGCCACGGCAATTTGCTTATGGGGAAATAGTGCCTATAGTCAATCTTCGGCTCAAAATGAAGCTCTACTGGATAAGGCGTATGAGTTGGTGAATTCGAGTCCGGACGAAGCTTTAAAAATTGGCGAATACCTGCTCAGGAATGCACAATCCGATGCTCAAAAAACAAAATTTTACCTGCTGATGGCCGAAAGCTATTGGGCAAAAGGCGACTATAACAATTCAGTAATCAACGCATATGAAGCAGGAAAATACTCCAATAATGCAGGAAAAGATGAAACGATCAAAATATTACTCTTCAAAGCACAGTTATTAAAAACGTTGTATCTTGACAATCAGGCAAAAAAATGTCTTGAAGAAGCTTCCAGAATTATCCCCAATTTAAAATCAAAAGAAGACAAAGGTTTTTTTGAAGCCAAGATACTGATCTGCAATTCTGGGATGTATCTTGACAGGCAGAGCTACCAAAAAGCACTCGAGCAGCTACACAAAGTCGGGAGCAAATACAAATCCATTTTAGAAAAAGACAGTTCCTTGCAACAAGACTTTACTATTGCAAAAGGAAAAGCGTATGTCGGTCTGGCCGAATTAGATTCAGCATCGTATTATCTAAAAAGAGCGCAACAATTGCCACACAAAGTAGCAAATCCTAATCTTCTAAATGCAATAACAATACTCAATGAACTGAGTCTTGTCTATTTTCAAGAAAAGCAGCACGCAAGAGCTATCGATACGTTGATGCAATCTATGAAAATGGCAAAAAAACTGCGTAATGATGCTCTTCTCAAAGTAATAGACAGGCAGCTGAGCATTAATTATTTGGCGCTTAATGATAAAGAAAATCATCAGTTAACGGATAATGAATTCCTGAAACTGCATAGCTATGTAGAGAATACTGAGCAAGAAGCTGTTAATTCCGCTTATAATTTGATCAGTCAAGAACAGGAAGCCGAATTTCAAAAAGCAAAGAATCGACATGCAGATTATTTTTATGTAGCTATAGGTCTCTTCATTTTTGTTTTGATTGCTGGGTTTTTACTTTGGCTGAAGGGCAACATAACGAAAAAACGTTTAAAAGAAATCATCAGCTATCTAGAAATAAGCACGAATAATACGGTCAAGCTGCATCCGGAGAAGAAAGAAACGAACAAAAAAATTGCCATTCCGGCGGAGACTGAACAGATTATACTTGCGAAATTAAAACGTTTCGAGAATTCCGTCAGATACACCAATAAAGAAATGTCGCTCGCTGTCTTGGCAGGGCAATTTGATACGAATACCAAATACTTGTCGGAGATAATCAACAAACATTACCAAGACAATTTCAATACGTATATCAACAAACTGCGTATCAATTTTATTATCGAAAAGCTGAAAGAAGACCCAAATTACATGCACTATAAAATCAGCTATTTAGCTGAAAAGAGCGGTTTTTCATCCCATAGCAGTTTTGCTACGGTATTTAAATCGATCACAGGAATAGCACCGGGAACTTTTATCGAGCTCCTAAAAGAAGAAACAGAAGCCAAAAAACAAGAAAAAATAAATAGCCATGCATAACCGCTACTCTTTTTTTACCTTTCTTGTAAGCATGGTTGCGCTATGCTGTACTACAGTTATGGCGCAGACCAAAAACATAGATAGTATTGTCAAGGCCAGTACTTTGGAAATCTATGAAAATCCTGATAAGGCGCTGTTGGTCGGTAAATCGATTATAGCCAATTCTAAAGACGATGTCAAGACGAAGATAAAAGGGCTGATGTTGGTTGCCGATGCTTATTCTTCAAAAAGAGACTATCAGAAATCATTAGAATATGTAATCCAAGCAAACCATCTGTCCGGCCAGATCGACGACCCGATCTTGAAAATTAAGATTGTCAATAAAATGGCAATCCAATACCAGCAGCTGATGATTTATGATGAGGCCATACAATACCTGAATGAAGCGGAAAAGCTGTGTCTGGCTTATCCAGTTAAAGATTCGGTGCGGCTCCATCTCGGAAGGAATTATATCGTGAGAGGATTTATTTATAAAGAAAAATTGAATTGCGATATTGCCATTAATTTTTTTAATAAAGGGATAGCGGAACTTGCTAATGTGAAGAATTCCATAGTAAATGCCAATTTAAGCATCGCCAATTATAACAAAGGAAACTGCTATATTCTGCTATCAGACAATGAAGCCGCGAAGAAAAGTTTTTTAGAAGCTATTGTAATCGCAAAAGGCATAAAAGCTAAAAGCCTTCAGGCCTTCGCTCAAAAAGGCTTGGCAGAAGTCTATACTTTAGAAGGTAGGTATAGAGATGCCATAAAAGAACTTGAAGAAGCGCACAAAATATCACATGACGTCGGAGATTTAGTCCTGAACAGAGGAATCTATAATGGTCTTGTAGAAAATTATCTGGCGGTTAATGATTGGGAAAACTACAAGATATTTCATGCTCGTTATTTAGAGACACAATTAAAGGTAAAAGAATCAGAACGAAAATCCATCAATAATCTAATTACTGAAGGATATAAAACTCAAAATAAAAATCTTAAAACAGAAATTTATAAATACAATTATTATATCCTAACAACTTTAATAGTAATAATATTAGTTGTTATATTTTTCATTATATTACTTAGAAAAAACAAAAAAAATATATTAAAATTAAACAAAACTATTGAAAATCTTCAAAACTCAAGAGTAAAATCTGTTTAGGCGAATCATTTGAATTTTTATAGTTAATTGTTTGATTTATAATATTTTAAATTTTGTTTTAGCCTTTCAAATTTCGGTAAATAGCAAAGACATTTTTCAAAATACGTTAGTAAGAGTCCCTATTTTTATGACGAAACACTAACTGAAAAATGTAATGACTTATGAGAAAAGAATTACTATTTACCTCGATAATGTGTCAGCTTCTATTGCTGATTAATCGTTATCGATCCTATTCCAAAATTCAGAATTGGCTAATACATAATAGTATTAGAAAAAGAACCGTTATCCCCTTGCTTTTATTCTTTATGTCGATGGGCAGCTATGCTCAAATGGCTACAGAGACATTTGAAAGTGGCATGCCTATCCCGCCATGGCAATCTTTTAGGGTCAGCGGTACATTAAATTGGGGCATTACCTCAGATAGCTATCAAGGAACGAAAGCCGCTTTTATAAACCCAAGCTCAGAAAATATCGGAGCTGGTACTACGGCGCAATATTTTTTAGCGACTCCACCTGTTCCAATTCCTGAACATGGAGAGATACGTTTTTTTACAAAACAATCGAGCGCCGCAAATAACGGGGCAATCTATCAGATCAGGTTATCCACGGCGTCTCAAAACGATCCTGCTGGATATTCGGTAGTATTGAAATCATGGACGGAAGCGGATCTTAATGTTGGTTCGCAGACTGCCTATGAAGAAAAAATAGTCGAAATCCCTTCAGATGTTCCTGTCGGGCTGCCAGTATACATTGCATTTGTAGTCATAAATACGCAAACAGGAGCAACACCTAGTGGTGATGCCTGGTTTATAGATAACGTTAGGGTAATTGAGTCGTGCCTAAAAGTAAACCAAACTGATTTTTCGGCAAGCAATATCACATCAAATAGTGCAAACCTGTCATGGACGCATCCGACGGCTACCGATTTTGAAATCCAAGTCGTGTTGCAAGGAACTACTCCTGCAGCTACTGGCGTAAGCGTTTCGAATTCCTATTCGCCGCCTTCACTTGCTGCTGATACTTCGTATGATGTCTATATAAAGGCTATTTGTGATGCCAATACGGCAAGTTCATGGGCCGGACCTTTTACTTTCAGGACAAAAATATTAGGATTGTCTTGCAGTACGCCGATAGTGATTCCTTTTACTACGACACCTTATACGCTTTCAAGCAATCTAAATCTCTTTGCAGATAATCCGACGAGTTATACGACTCAAGGCACAGGCTGCTTGTCGCCTTCAACAACAGGAAACTTCCTTAATGGATCAAAAGCTTTCTTTTCGTATACGCCGACTCAGAATGGTTTGGTTAATATAAAACAACTAACACTTCCGTATTCGCAAGGATCAGGATGTTTTGGAAATGCAATTACAGGAGTATTTGTCTATGAAGATTGTGCTGATGTAGGTGTAAGCTGTATCGCAGGATTGAATACTACCGAAACAAATGTTCCCAAATATATTTCTAATTTATATGTAGAAGCTGGGCATACGTATATTATCGTGATTTCGACAACATTCGATTCAGATGCAAGTGTGTGCTTCACTTTCGAATTGAGTTTTGCTACCTGTGCACCACCTGCTACATTTACACTTGAAGACCTGACAACAGATAGTGTTTCGGTATCTTGGGATAATGTAGGTAATTTGGCAAACTCGTGGGAATATGTGGTACGAGACGCAGGAGCAGGTATTCCAACTGGTTCGGGAACGTCAACGAATACCAATATTGATAATCTGATAAATAGCGGATTAGCTGCAGGAACATCGTATGATTTGTACGTCCGTTCAGTGTGCGGTGGAGTTCCGAGCAATTGGAGTAATCCGTATCGATTTGCTACTCAATGTTTGTTCAATACTCCGTATGTTGAACCATTTACTGGAGCTAGAGCAGCTAGCCCAGTGCCATGTTGGATTCCTTTAGATGTCAATAACGATGGCAGCAAGTGGACAGGATCGTTCGATAATATTAGGCTAAGAGCAGGAGACAGACAAGGAGAAAACAATGATATGATGATTTCTCCTATCATTAACCTTGGCACAACTCCTAAAAGACTTAAGTTTAAATATTCAACTTCAGGTGGGGCGGTGCGCTTTTCTGTGGTTTTATCTACTTCAGGAATAGCGCAAGGAGATTTTACCACGGTATTATTGCCTTCGCAAATAATCGATACGGATAACGATCAGCTGGAAAAAATCATCAATATACCAGAATCGATAACAGGAAATATAAATTTTGCATTTTATGTTCACCCAGAAATAGGAGAAACGGCATATAACTTTTTTATAGATGATGTTGTAGTAGAAGACAAGCCTGAATGCTCGGATCCTATCCTTCTAGTAGCAGAAAATATTACTACAACTACAGCTGATCTTTCATGGACTGCTGGCGATGCAGAAACACAATGGCAGATCGTAGTACAGCTAAAAGACACAGGCATACCAACTGGAACAGGAGAACTTATCGATGATCCTGAATATACAGCCGAAGATCTTACTCATGCAACGCAATATGAATATTACGTAAGAGCGTATTGTTCATCAACACAGCAAAGCAATTGGGCCGGGCCATTTTATTTCACTACAGTATGCGGTGTTTTTGATACGCCTTTTTACGAGAGCTTTGATATTACAGATGCAAACGCGCACAGATCATGCTGGAGTTTTGCTGATGCTAATTCAGACGGTACTACTTGGCGTTTAGACAATACAGTAGCCGCAATTCAAGGCAGGGGCTTTCCTTTTCCTACGGCATCCTATGATGACTGGCTTATCTCTCCAGCTATCAATGTTGTAGGTACAAAAGCGTTAAAGTTCAAATACAGAGCAGCCTTGAGTCCTTTCTTCCCAAATCCGAGATATGGAGTAGAAGTCTTGATGTCTACTACAAACACAGATCCAGCGAGTTTTAGCGTTGTCATGCCGCTGATGGAATTTACAAATACCGATTTTATCGAAAAATCTCTTTATATCAATGCCAACGGTCCGGTATACATCGCTTTCAGAGTACCGCCGTCGTTCTCCATTGCAGGAGGTACCTCAGTAATGCATATCGACGATGTAAAGGTGGAAGATGCTCCGGCATGTCCAGCCCCATCAGAACTTAAAGCCATTAATATTACACAAAATGCAGCTGTTTTAACTTGGACTCCTGGTTATGAAGAAACTCAGTGGCAGGTTGTGGTACAAGCCGCTGGTTTGGGTATTCCAACAGTGAACGGAGACCTGACAAATACCAATACTGCGTATGGAACAGACCCATTACAGCCTAATACACAATATGAATATTACGTAAGAGCGTATTGCAGTACCACTGAACAAAGCGAATGGGTTGGCCCTTTTGTATTTACGACTTTATGTACAGCCTTTACCACACCATTTACTGAAACATTCAACCCAGGTTCTCCATCAGAAGAATGCTGGAGAGTAGTCAACGGCAATGCCGATACTTTTGAATGGAACCTTAACATGACGCTAAATCCTTACGAAGGCGAGCATGCAGCAGTAATGTTTACAGGCTCTAACGGTAATAACAACGATTGGCTTATTTCGCCTACGATAACAGTGAGAGCTGGCCAGCGCTTGCGCTATTACTATAGAGTTCTTGGATCAGATTTTCAAGAAGACCTTGCAGTAAGGCTGTCGACTACTGGAATTGAGCCTGCTCAGTTTACAACAGTATTATACGAAGTAGATTATGAAGATGTTCCGCCGCTTAATAATCCAGAATGGAAGGAAAAAGTAATAAACCTTCCGGCTGGAGTTACAGGCAATATAAATATCGCATGGCATATTCCTCAAAAAGATCCTAATCCATGGGGTTATAGAGGGCAGATGCTGGTATTAGACAAAGTGGTTATCGAAGATATACCATCATGTCCAGCACCTAACAATCTTGCGGTTAGCGATATTATCGATACCGAAGCTAAGATTTCATGGGATTCCAACGGTACGGAAACATCTTGGGATGTATATGTTCAGCCAGAAGAATTGCCAGCTCCTGTTGGCGACGGAGATGCACAATATTTGCACAATACATCTTCAAACCCTTATACGGCGACAGGCCTTACGCCAGCCATAAGATATGAGTACTATGTAAGATCAGTATGTAGTGCTACTGAAAAAAGCGAATGGATTGGACCATTTGAATTTAACACAAGATGCAGTTTCGAAAATCTCTGCGAATATACAATCACTTTAAGCGGTGCCGGTTCATCAGGTGTTGGTGGAGGAATTGACGTAATGCAAAACGGAGTGAAACTCCAAACGCTCGAATTCCCAACAGGCCCATGGAACGAAACTCCTGCTCCTGTAGATTTTACGGTATTCTTATGTACTGGAGTTGAATTTTCATTATTCTGGGATTCAGTTGGTACTGCTCCTGGCCAATACCCTGGTGCTTTAGTTGAAGTAAAAGATTCAGAAGGAAATACAATCTGGACAGGTGACTTAGGAACTATAACACCAAGAAGCACCATATATAGAGGCTTAGCAATTTGCGGAGTCATTACATGTCCGCAACCAACAAACCTTGCAGTAAGCCAAACAGGCGTGCTTTCTTGGACAGCTGGCGGTACAGAAACACAATGGGAAGTAGGCATACAGCCACTTAATAATGGTACGCTGCCACAATCCGGAACAGTAGTTACCACGACTTCTTATACGCCACTGGCTTCTGATTTCGCCAATTTGACAGCTGGTACGTACGAATTTTTTGTAAGAGCTGTCTGTGGTACTGACAATACTAGTTACTGGTCAGGTCCTAAGAAATTTGTAAGAAACGACGATGCTTCAAGAGCAATCAATATACCTGTAAATGCAACTGCATCTTGCGGACAATCGGTTACTAAAGCCAGCTTTATCGGTGCAACGGTTTCTGCCGAGCCAATGAGCTGTAGCGGTGTCAATAGAGGAGATGTCTGGTTTGAGTTTGTAGCTACTTCAAAAGTACATGTACTAGAACTAAGTAACTTCTCAGCAAAAAACCGTTATCAATCGGGTAATAACGCAGATGAGGTGTCGCCAAAAATTACGTTGACATTATACAAAGTTGGAGGTACAGGTTTAGAAGAAATGGTTTGTACTTATAACAATGTAATCGTGATGGCTTACAGTACCGAACTGGAAATAGGAGCAACTTACAAAGTAAGAGCAACGTTAAATGATATAGCGCCTAATGCTTGTACATTCGATGTTTGTGTCACTACTCCGGAGGATCTTTGCGCAATGGACATTGTTAATGGAGGCTTTGAGAGACCGGAAGCCGATTTTGGATTGGGTAATTTCTACTCCCAAAATATGGTTCCGGCTTGGAGAAGCAATTTCACAGAAGAAGATACAGAACTCTATACTGACTTTTTCTTCGGAAATGCATTAGGAATAGACGGTTATATGCCTTACGAAGGCGGTCAGGTCATCCAAGTGCTTGGACCTGACTCCGATGAACCTACTGATCCTTCGGATCTTGTAAACGTCAAAGGAACGTTCCAAGATCTTGACAGTTCAGAGATTACGCAGTTTAAATATAGTTATGCCCATTCTGCAAGAGGTAGTAACAGCTCTTTACAATTGCTTGCAGGTCCGCCTTCAGGTCCGTTTGTATTGGTTGAAGACCATTTAGGTACACTTTCATGGAATTTTTATGAAGGAACCTATGATGTTCCTGCGGGCCAAGAAGTAACGCGATTTGTTTTCAGGTCAAAAGATAATGCGATCGGAAATATTTTAGATGCCGTTAGTATTGTTGCAAACACCGATATAGAAACCGAATCTGTTACACTTGCCTGCCACGAAACTTCTACATTATTAGAGGCACAAGGCGTTGGTTCATGGTCTGCAGCTGAAAACAATCCTGCACAAGCGATTATCGAAAGTCCAAACAATAAGTCAACAACAATTTCAGGATTTAATACGCCTGGAACGTATACATTCTATTGGAAAACAAGATATTGCGATAAAAGCATAACGGTTACTTATAACGGATTCAGCGACGTACCAACAGTCGTAAGTCCAGTTGAGTATTGCCTAAACGCTGTTTCTCAGCCATTGACTGCTACGCCGACTGAAAACTATACATTAAAATGGTATACTGAGGAAGTAGGCGGAACAGGTACTTTAACGGCCCCTACGCCAGAAACAGATGCTGTTGGAACAACGACCTATTATGTGAGCAATGTTGATACTAACGGTTGCGAAGGTCCTAGAGTTGCAATTAATGTAACGGTAAGCGAAAGAACGGCTGCTGAAGTCGGATTCTTATATGATGACACAAACTATTGTATTCTTGGAGCTAATCCGATTATTACTTTGAATCCAGGTTTTACAACAGGAGGAACTTTCGACGCTACGCCAGAGGGATTAAGTATCAATACGACAACAGGAGAAATAAACCTGAGCGCAAGTACAGCAGGAACGTACAGTGTTAAATACGCTATCGGAATGATAGGCTGTACAGATGCTGGAGAAAACACAGTCTCTATTACGATTGAACCAGCTATAGCTCCTGGAGTTGATTTTACATACCAAACACCAGTATGTTTGAACAATACAAATCTTTTGCCTGCATTGGGTACAGGTTTTACTGCAGGAGGTACATTCGGATCGGAAACACTTTCTGTAAACCCGCTGACAGGAGAAATCGATATGGCAACAGCAACAGCTGGAAACCATACTATAACTTATAACTTGAATTCAGATACCGCTACGTGTACAGATGCAGGAAACAGTAGTTTCCAAGTACAGATAGACCAAAATACAGTGCCAGTGACAAACTTTACCTATCAAGCTTCGTATTGCAAAACCGAAGCGAATCCACTGCCAACCTTGGCTCAGGATTTCTATGTAGGAGGTGCTTTTGAGGCTACTGGAAGCTTGGTTATAAATACGACTACTGGAGAGATTGATTTGGCAAATAGCCCAGCAGGAGCGTATAGCATCACATACAATGTTACGCCATCAGGCTGTAATACAGGCGGAAGCCATACACAAAGCATTACGATAAATGCTTTAGTGGCGCCGCAAGTAACATTCAGCTATGATAATGCTTGCATCAATTCAACTGCAAATCCGTTGCCAGTATTGCCAACAGGATTCAGTACAGGAGGTACATTTGCTTCGACTACAATTACGGTAAACCCAACAACTGGTGAGATCAGCCTTGCTGGAGCTACAGAAGGAACACATCAGATTGTATATACGTTAGCTCAGAACACGGCAACTTGTACAGAAGAAGGAGAATTCACAGCAACTATTGTATTGACGAGTGGAACCACTCCAGTGACAGGCTTTACATATAACGAAACCTATTGCTCTAGTAATAGTAATGATTTGCCAGAACTGGCGCCAGGATTTACTTCAGGAGGTGTTTTTAGAGCCCCATCAGGATTAGTAATCAATGCCGTTACAGGAGAAATTTCGATTTCACAAAGTACGCCTGGAATCTATCAGATTACGTATGAAATAGCATCAAATACAGCTACTTGTAATCTTGGCGGCAGCAGTAATTTTACGATTACGATTACCGAAAATATCCAAGCCGAAGTAACTAAAGAATGTGTCAATCAAGTGCTGTGGCTTACTGCAGTGCCTGTAAACAGTTCTTTCAATCCAGATATGGCAAGTTATACATGGAAAGACGGTAACGGACTTACGGTAGGCGGAAATTCAGACAGATTCAACGTAAACGAATATATCGAACAGCATCCAAATGCAACGATGCCGATGGAATTTACAGTAGCTGTAACATCGGATTCTTGCTCAAATACAGCTAGTCTTACGGTTGATGGTACTTCATGCAAGCTGATACCAAAAGGAATCTCTCCTAATAACGACACCTTCAACGACAGTTTCGACTTGGGCGGAATGGGAGTGAGACATATCAGCATCTTCAATAGATATGGTAAAGAAGTCTACAAGTTTAAAGGAAACTATACCAACGAATGGCACGGCCAAAGCAGTGATGGAAAAGAACTGCCAGACGCCACCTATTTCTATAGCATATCAAAACAAGACGGAACTACCGTAACAGGATGGGTTTATATCAATAGAGAATATTAATAATCATAAAAAGTAATGACAGTGCTGCCTGTCTAAAAGATAGGCAGCCTGTTATATCAAAGAAAAATATAGAGAAACATGAAAAAAATATATTTTACATTAGCCTTTGCGTTTATGATTATGATAGACGCCCAGGCACAGCAGGATCCTCATTACACGCAGTACATGTATAACATGAACGTAATGAATCCAGCCTATGCAGGTTCTAAAGAAAATCTCGCCATCGGATTGCTATACCGCGCCCAGTGGGTAGATATCGAAGGAGCACCAAAAACAGGAACCTTATCCGTTCACAGTCCTGTCGGAAGAAACGTAGGATTAGGCCTTTCCGCAATTACGGACAAGATCGGTCCTGTAGAAGAAAATAACGTTTATGCAGACTTCTCCTATACGTTAAACTTAGGAGGCGAGCACCGTCTTGCTTTAGGAATAAAAGCTGGAGCCACATTCCATAAAGTTGGATTGTTCAGTGATATCGGTAACGGCCATGTGCCAGATATAAATGACCCAGCCTTTAGGGAAAATTCAAGCAATACCTTTCTAAATTTAGGAACAGGTTTCTTTTATTATACCCAGAAATACTATCTTGCACTTTCGGTACCGAACATGTTGAAAAGCAAGCACCTGGATGTGAAAGACGATGGCAGAGAATATGAATTTGGTTCAGAAACACAGCATTATTTCCTGACGGGAGGTTATGTGTTTGATTTATCAGAAAACACAAAATTCAAACCGTCATTCATGCTGAAATCTGCTTTTGAAGCACCGACATCCCTTGATGTTTCTGCAAACATGATGTTCTATGACCGTTTTGAAATCGGAGCGACCTATCGTCTGGACGATTCATTTGGAGGGATGGTCAATTATGCCATAACGCCAAATATCCGAATCGGTTATGCTTATGACCATATCATTTCAGACTTGAAGGTAACGACCCAGGCATCGCATGAGATAATGCTATTGTTTGATTTGAATTTCCCGAAAAAAGTATCCGTTTCACCAAGATATTTCTAACCTAAAAGAGCATAAAAATGAAAAAAATATACATTGCCGCAGGTTTGTTTTTAACTCTTATGTCGAGCTATGGGCAGAATAAAAGTTCCGAAAAAGCAGACAACCTATACGACAGCTATCAGTATGTAGCCGCGATAGAAGAATATCTGAAGCTGGCCGAAAGCAAGAAAGCAGATAGCCATGTCTACAAACAGCTTGCCGACAGCTACTACAACGTTTTTAATATGGAAGAAGCCTCAAAATGGTATGCCAAGGCAGTCGCGACAAACCAAGACGCAGAAACCTATTATCGTTTTGCGCAGGCGCTGAAATCACAAGGCAAATACCAAGAAGCCAACAAACAAATGGACAAATTTGCAAGCCTGCTTCCAAACGACCAGAGAGCAAAAGACCATAAGGCAAACCCAAATTATATTCCAAGCCTAGCTAGCAAGGACAAGTTATTCGATATAAGCGAGACAACTATCAACAGCAAAGACCAAAGCGATTTTGGAGCTGTACTCTCAAGCGATAACATCTTATACTTTGTCAGTACCCGCAATAATTCGAACAAGACAGACAAATGGGTCAAGCAGCCGTATTTAGATATTTTTCAATCCATCCGAAATGCCGATGGTACGTTATCAGAGCCGAAAACGGTAAGCGAACTGAATACCAGTTTTCATGATGGGCCTGTAACCGTGAGCGCCGATGGAAACACAATCTTCTTTGCAAGAGACGGTCTGAATGACGGAAATTTCGACAAAGACAGAAAAAATAATGTAAAAATCGGACAACAGGGAATATACAAAGCAACTAAAGTTGACGGAAAATGGACCAACATCCAAGCCCTGCCATTCAACAGCAAAAATTACTCTGTAACGCACCCGAGCTTGAGCCAAGACGGAAAGACACTCTATTTTACATCTAATATGCCAGGAGGGCACGGCGATTCAGATATATGGAAAGTAACCGTCGACGGAAATAATTACGGCAAGCCGCAAAATTTAGGTTCGAATGTGAATACGGCCGGAAAAGAAGGCTTCCCTTTTATCAGCGACAATACGGTGCTTTATTTCGCTTCAAGCGGAAAACAAGGCTTTGGTGGATTGGATGTTTTTAAAGCTGATATCGCTAAAAACGAAGAAGCCGTCAACGTCGGAAAACCGGTCAACAGTGAAAAAGATGATTTTTCATTCAGTTTCAATACCAATAAAAATGAAGGCTATTTTTCATCCAACAGAAACGGCGTAGATAATATCATCAAGGCAGTTCCAGTCTGCAGGGTAGAAGCCATAGCCGTAGTGAAGGATCGTAAGACGGGCCAATTGCTGCCTGATGCCAGCGTTGCTATTTTGGACAACAAGCGTAATATAATTGCGACCAAGCAGAGCAATTCCAAAGGAGAAGCTTCCTTTGATGTCGAATGCGATACCGACTATGTTTTCCAAGTTTCAAAAAAAGACTATGAGTCTGGTACTTACACTATAGCCAAAGCTAAAGGAGGAAAAGCAACTGTTGAAGCGGCTCTAGAACCAGTAGAAGTCATCATTACAGACAAAGAAGTATTGCTAAAGAACATCTATTTTGAATTCAACAAGAGTAACATTACGCAACAAGGAGCCAATGAGCTAGACAAGCTGGTTACAGTAATGAACAAATATCCATCGATGGTTATTTTTGTGAAATCCCATACAGACAATAAAGGTAGCGTTGCTTATAATCTGAAGCTTTCAGACCAAAGAGCACAAGCTACTGTCCAATATCTGGTTTCTAAAGGAATCGCCAAGGAACGCCTTTCAGGAAAAGGCTTTGGCAGTTCAGAGCCAAAAATCGACTGTAAGGCCGATTGTTCTGATGAACAGAATGCACAAAACAGACGTTCTGAATTTATGATTATCAAAAAGTAAGGCAAAACAGTCTTAAAAAGAAATACAAATTCTCTGGCAGCTAATCTTTTGAAATACAAAGATTAGCTGTTGGGTTTTTCAAAAATTGCACCATTTAAAGATGAAAAAGTTTCTGATTATAGGTCTTTTAGTAATTTTCAGCAATTACGTCAGTGCCCAAGAACCGAACGATTGTGTCAATGCAATTACGGTATGCGGTAACGGCAATTTCACGTCAAATGCAGAAGGAATAGGTAACACTCAAGAAGTGTCTGGCTGTGGCGGTCTCGAACACAATTCGATTTGGCTTAAAATTAATATTGTCCAGTCAGGAACTTTAGGGTTTAACTTAAAACCTTTGGATACTGATATTAATGTGGACTATGATTTCTGGGTCTTCGGTCCAAATAGACCCTGCTCCAATCTAGGCAGTCCCATCCGATGCGCGACAACAAATCCAGGAGAGGCTGGATTGACAAGTAACCATACCGGAATGTATGGAAGCACAACAGCTACTCAAGCAGGTCCCGGAGCTAGCGGAAATGGTTATGTGCGATGGCTGAATGTGGTAGCAGGACAATCCTATTATATTGCGATTGACAGGCCGGAAGGCGATGGTGGCTTTGAATTGGAATGGATCGGTTCGGCTATGTTAAATGGAGGCGCCTTTCCAACGCCGCCGCAAGCCAATGCGATTGGAGAAAGAAGAACCTGCAGCATTACGCCTAATGTAGGGATTTTTGACCTCAATACGTACAGAGACCTTATTAACCCTGATAGGACAAACAATACGATTACTTTTCACACAACATTAGCAAATGCTATTGATAAAATATTGCCTTTGCCAGACATTATTAGCAATACTTCTAATCCGCAACAGATTTTTGCGAGAGTGACAAATAATGCTTCCCAATGCTATAGTATTACCGATTTTAGCCTAAGAGTTTATCCCGTTCCGAATGCGACCATAACAGCATCTCCCTCTTCCGCTTGTCTCGGACAAGAAGTAACATTTACAATTAATGGAATACCAAATGCGGTCATAGATTATAGAATAAATGCAGGGACTGTACAATCAGTAACCCTAGATGCAAGCGGTACCTATATTTTTTCAGGTCCGTTGACAGCAACGACTACTTATACATTGGTAGAAGGAAGGATAGTTGGCTCAGATAATACTGTTATCTGCTCACAGTCACTTTCAGATGGAGCCACTGTTACAGAAAATGTAATAACCGCCCAGATCACGACAGCGGATACCCCGATCTGCGAGGGCGAGGGCATGACGGTAGACGTCCAAGGCACCCCTGGCGCCATCGTCACGTACACCGACCCTTCGGGGACGCAGCAGACGCTGACCCTTGATGCTGCTGGAGCAGGCACGATAGCCATCGCCGCCTCGCTGGCTCCGGGCACCTATACCTACACGCTGGTAAAGGCCTCGACGGTCAGCACGCCTCCGTGCGAGCAGAACGTCTCGGATTCGGTGACGATCACCGTCGTGCCGCTTCCGACTGCAACGATAACGCGTATCGACGCGCAGGTATGCCTCGGCAGCCAGTCACGCATCAGGATCAACGGTCAACCTCTGGCGTACGTCGACTACACGCTCAACGGCACACCGCAGCCGCAGATCCAGATAGACGCTACTGGCGAGTACATCCTTCTTGAGACGCTTCCCGCAGCCGGTACCTACGACTATGAACTGGTGCGTGTGACTTCCGATGCGGCGCCTTTCTGCACGCAACCTCTTTCAGAAACGATAACCGTAACTGTCATAGCAGCCCCTAGTGCGACTATCTCGAGTGCCTCGCCTGTCATCTGCGAAGGGGGCAGCGCTACTGTCGACTTCTCGGGCACGCTCGACGCGGATGTTACCTATACGGTAAACGGCGGGGCTCCCCAGA